>Ga0315277_10000510_pt1 | contig 62168 bp, 58 predicted proteins | sample YL17G05_15_MG_FD_203695 | JGI IMG/M metagenome (GOLD analysis project Ga0315277, IMG submission 203695) | Sediment microbial communities from Yellowstone Lake, YNP, Wyoming, USA - YL17G05_15 | ecosystem: Environmental > Aquatic > Freshwater > Lake > Sediment | place: USA: Wyoming | collected...
CTCCTTCCGGTCCCGGCGATGCCGGTTGGGACGCAGCGATGTCGCCCACCGCGGACCGAGGTGGCCATGCCACGGGCCCGCGCGAGGATCAGCGCGCTCCGCCTTTGGTGACGCGAGTCAGTATATCTCACTGGCCGCCAGCGTGTAACTGCACAGTCGTCTCTTAGTCTTGTAGATTCGTCCTGCTCGCCAACCTACGCGACGGCTGCCATCGGCTCGTTCCCCAGGGCTTCACTCGCGCGAAACCGGCCGGAAACACGGCCGAGGGAGGATGTCCCTGGCCCCGCTCGACCGGTCCGCATTGCTGGGTGAAGCGGACAAGCCGGCCTCCGAGGCGCCAGGGCACCTCGGGGTAGTGTCGGGCGGGGCCATTCTCTGGGGGGTATCGCCCAGCGGGCCTCCCCACCCGCGCCAGGACCTGGCGGGAGCACAGGGAAGCGCGGGACGAGCGGCGATTGCTACATCCCCCGCAGCCGCTTCACCCTCTCCTCCACGGGCGGGTGGGTGCTGAACATCGCATTCATCCGCCCGCCGTGGTCCTTGAGCGGGTTCCAGATGAAGAGGTGGGCAGTCGCCTTGTTGGCGACCTCGAGCCGTTCGGGATCGGCGGCGATCTTCTCCAGCGCGCTCGCCAGCCCCTCGGGGTAACGCGTCAGCGCCGCCCCGGAGGCGTCGGCCAGGAACTCCCGCCGCCGAGAGAGCGCAAGCTGCATGAGCTGGGCGATGATCGGTGACAGGATCACGAAGACCAACCCGATCAAAGCGAGTATCCCGGCCCCACTGCCGCCGCTGCTGCGGCTGCGCCGCCTGCCCCCTCCCCACCACAGCGTCCTCATCATCCCATCCGACAGCAGCACGATGGTCCCCACCAGCACCACCACCAGGGTCATGAACCTGATGTCGTAGTTCTGGATGTGGGCCATCTCGTGCCCGATCACCCCCTCCAGCTCCAGGCGGTTGAGCTTGTCCAGCAGCCCTCGCGTCACCGCAATCGCTGCGTGCCGCGGGTCGCGTCCGGTGGCAAATGCGTTCGGCGCTGAGTCCTCGATGATATACGGTCTCGGCATTGGCAGCCCCGCCGCAATCGCCAGCCCCTCCACCGTGTTCCAGAGATACGGCTCCGCCTCTTTCGTCACCGGCTTCGCCGCGCTCATCGAAAGCACGATCTTGTCGCTGTAGTAGTAACTCCCCCACGCCATCAGCAGGGCGATGGCCGCAGCGATCGTGACGGGTGCGAAGCTGTACTCGCCCAAGTTCAGGTACAGGCCGAACACGTACCCGACGGCGCCGATCATCGCCACGAACACGAACACCAGCAGCAGCGACTCGCGCTTGTTGCCCGCAATCTGATCGAACATGCTTGCCATCTGCGTTCCCAAGCACCTCGGGCAGTCCGCCTCCGGCGGACTGCCCGCTTTCTCTCGCCGTTCTCTGTGTCCGGAGTTCACCCTGAGCGAAGCTTGCCCTGAGCTTGCCGAATGGGTCGAAGGGCGCCTTCGCGATGAATGTCGTTAGAACTTCACCTGCACCGGCTGCCTCGCCGCTTCCTCCATCTCGAAGTAGTCCCGCAGCCTGAACCCACCTATGCCCGCAATCATGCTCGGCGGGAATATCTGGATCAGATTGTTGTATGACAGCACACTGTCGTTATAGAACTGCCTGGCGTAGGCGATCTTGCTCTCGGTGCCGGACAGCTCCTCCTGCAACTGCTGGAAGTTCTCCGTTGCCCGCAGTTGCGGATACGCCTCCGCCACCGCGAACAGCCGCCGCAGCGCCTGCGTGATCATATTCTCCGCCGCGGCCTGGTCCTTCACGCTGGTGGCATCTATACCGGCCTGCCGCGCCTTAGTCACCTCTTCGAAGGTCTGCCGCTCGTGGGCGGCGTAGCCTTTCACGATCTCCACGAGGTTCGGGATCAGGTCATACCGCCGCCGAAGCTGCACATCCACCTGCGACCAGGCATTGTCAATCCGGTTGCGCAGTACGATCATCCGGTTGTAGGTGGCAATCGCCCACAGGATCACCAGGACGATTACGCCGATGATAGCCCATCCGAACGCGCCAATAGGTCCCACGATTCAGGCCTCCCTGCTGCGGTATGCACTCATGTTAGCTACTGTTGCCACATCCCCTCTCCCCATTCCACGGCTTGGAGGGCCCCTGTGGGAGCCCCGCCCCCGGGACGACCCAATCGTGCGTGGTAGGTTCCCGCCCCCTCCCGCCGAATCAGATCTCTGCATTCCCGCGCAGGAGGCGATGATGCGCATCGGTATCGTCGGTTCGGAGAACAGCCACACCATTCACATCGCGAAGTCCCTGAACACCGAGAAGGACGTGCCAGGCTTCGAGGTCACCCATGTCTGGGGCGAGACGCCGGAGCTGGCCCAGAAGGCCGCCCAGGAAGGGCAGATCCCCAACATCGTCCAGGACCCACCGGAGATGATCGGCCACATTGACGCCGTCCTGGTGGATCACCGGCATGGCAAGCACCACCTGCCCGCGGCGCGGCCGTTCGTGGAGGCGGGCGTCCCCGTGTTCGTGGACAAGCCCTTCTGCACCGATCTGGCGGAGGGCATCGAGTTTGTGCGGTTCGCGCGCGCCAAGGGCGTGCCCATCACCAGCTACAGCGTCCTCTCGCTCCAGCAGTCGGCGGTGAAGTTCGCCCAGGAGATGAAGAAGCTAGGGCGCCTCCGCGCCCTGGTCACCGCCGGCCCGGTGGAGATAGACAGCCAGTACGGCGGCGTGTTCTTCTACGCCATCCACCAGGTGGACCTCATCTGCACGCTGCTGGACGCCGTTCCGCTCCAGGAGGGGCGGCGGTCCAGTGGGTCCGCCGCAGAGGTCAGCACCGCCCGGCATGGCGACGACGGGGCGGCGACGATCACCTTCGAGAAGGGCCCCCTCGCCGTGGTCAACTGCCTGAAGGACTGGTGGGCGGCCGGCTTCATCGCCACCGCCTGTGGAGATGAGGGGGCGAACCACTCGGCTCTCCCCTTCGACGAGAAGATGTACCTGGCGGGAATCAAGCGCTTCTGCGAGATGTTCACCACGGGCAAGGAGCCCGCCTCGCCGAAGGCCTATCTGCGTCCCGTCGCCATCCTGGAGGCGATGCAGAAGTCGTTCGACACGGGCCGGCCGGTGCCAGTGGCCGCGGTGCCGGAGCTATAGGTGGGGGCCGCACGTCCACGAGAGGGAAGGAGATGAGCGAGCGGCCGTCCCTTCTGCGCCGGCTGTTCGGCCTGTTCCGCCCTGCGAGCGAGGGCGGCGAAGCCGCGCCCGCCTCGGCCCCCGACGACCTCGACCGCGTCGCCGGCTTCTGGGCCGACCGGGCGGTGGAGAGAGGTGATCAGCTCGCGCCGTCCGGGGTGTGGACCTCGCATCCTGTGGTCCGCGCCGCGATCAACCGTCGCATCGGCGGGCGAGGGGACAGAGAATGGCTCGCCTGGGCCAAGGACACGTTCTTTCCCCAGCTGGCGGCGCGCGCGCTCAGCCTCGGGTGTGGGGGTGGGCAGGTGGAGCGGGAAGCGATGGCGCTGGGCCTGTGCCGGGCCATCGAGGGAGTGGACATCTCCTCCGGCGCCCTCGACCTCGCCCGCCGGTTGGCCGCGGAAGCGCGCGTGGACGGCATCACCTACCGTGTCGCCGACCTGAGTCACATCGAGCTTCCCGCGGCGGCCTACGATCTGGTGATCGCCAAGCAGAGCCTCCACCACGTGGAGAGGCTGGAGCACCTGCTCGATGAGACCCACAAGGCTTTGGTCCCTGGCGGCCGGTTCCTGGTGAACGAGTACGTGGGCCCGCCGCGGTTCCAGTGGACGGAACTGCAGTTGGAGATCATGAACCAGCTGCTACCCTTGCTTCCCGAGCGGCTCAGGTGGGTCAGCAGCGTGGGCGCGGCTCGCCAGCGGATGGACCGGCCGCCGCTGGCGCAGATGATCGCCATTGATCCATCGGAGGCGGTGCGGTCGGCGGAGATCCTCCCCTTGATCGAGGAGCGGTTCACCGTCGACGTGCGCAGGGACTTCGGCGGAACCCTCCTCAACCCGATGCTGGAGGGGATCATTGCCAACTTCCGCCGCGACAGCGAGGAGGATACGGCCCTCCTGCGCCTGCTCATCAGCATCGAGGAGATCCTGACCCAACACGGTGTGATCAGCAGCGACTTCACGGTGCTGGTTGCCCGGCCCCGGTGATCCGGCGCAGCCCGCCAGAGGAAGCAGCGGGGTCCACGGCCAAGATGGGCGCAGCACGTTCAGCCGAGTTACATGCAACATGTTATGGAGGTAGCAGTGCCCGTCTTTGAGATGTCCCTTGCCGAGCTTCAGAAGTACCAGGGCCGCAACCCGCGGCCCGCAGACCACGATGCCTACTGGGACGCTGCCATCGCGGAGATGAAGGCGGTGAACCCGCAGGTCGAGCTGGTGCCGCACGAGCTGGCCGCCCCGTTCGCCGAGTGCTTCGACCTCTACTTCACCGGCGTCGCCGACGCCCGCGTGCACGCCAAGTACCTCCGCCCCAAGGTCGGCGCCAAGCCCCACCCCGCGGCACTGATATTCCACGGGTACTCGGGCAACAGCGGCGACTGGGTGGACAAGCTCAACTACGTCGCCCTCGGCTTCTCCGTCGCCGCCCTCGACTGCCGCGGCCAGGGCGGGCTGTCCGAGGACGTCGGCGGGGTGAGCGGCAACACCCTCCGGGGGCACATCATCCGCGGCCTGGACGACGAGCCGGAGAAGATGCTCTTCCGGCAGATCTTCCTCGACACCGCCCAGCTCGCCGCGGTTGTGATGGCGATGCCCGAGGTGGACAAGCAGCGCGTGGGCTGCACCGGTGGATCACAGGGCGGCGCCCTCACCCTCGCCTGCGCCGCGCTGGAACCGCGCATCAGGCGCGCCGCGCCCCTGGTACCTTTCCTCTGCGACTACCAGCGGGTGTGGGAGATGGACCTCGACATCGCCGCCTACGAGGAGCTGCGCCAATACTTCCGCCTCTTCGACCCCACCCACCAGCGCGAGCAGGAGATCTTCACCAAGCTCGGCTACATTGACTGCCAGCACCTCGCCCCGCGCATCAAGGCACAGGTGCTCTGGGGCATCGGCTTGATGGACCAGGTCTGCCCGCCCTCCACCCAGTTCGCGGCGTACAACAGGATCACATCACCCAAGGATATGGTCATCTACCCCGACTTCGGCCACGAAGGCCTGCCGGGGATGAGCGACAAGGTCTTCGAGTTCATGGCGGGAATGTAGTGGGCAAGCCGCACCGGAGGGGACATGTCAGAAGAGACGCGTTGGGCGCCATATGGGGACGAGCCGCCGTGGGAGTGGCTGTCGCGCATCGCGCGGCAGGCCTGGCGGCGGCTTGTCGGCCCGCCGCCGGAGTGGACAGAGGCCGACATGGTCCCCGAGGGGGCGGAACCGATCTGCCCGCGCTGCGTTCTTCCCCACCACCCGCTGGCCGCCATCTGCCCCCACTGCGGCGAGATCGTCAGCCGTTGGGCGCCCTGGATGGCGTACGTGTGGATTCTGGTGTGGGGACCTGCGCTGCAACGGGTGGTGCGCCAAACGCGGCTTTCCCGTTTGATCTGCCTGGGTCTGGTGGTCTCAGGGATTGGCTATGTAGGCGAATCGGCCGGCCTCCGGTGGATGGCAGTGGATCCCCGGACGCCCCTTGGCAGGTCTGAATGGATGGACATCGTCCAGCAGACCCTCTGGCTCCTCTTCTCGATGGCCGACTTCGCAGCGGGAATCCGCATGTGCGAAGCCGCGGCCAGGGCCTGGGGCTCGTGGAGAGATGCGGCGGACTCCGAGGACGATACGCCTGCGGCCGCCCAGTAGGCACCGCAATGCGTTGGTGGATTGTCTTCCTGCGAATGATGACCATGGGCCGCTACGCCCGAGAGCGGTCCGCCAACCAGCCCATCTGGGCGCTAATGGCGCTGGCGGTGCTCGTTCTTGTCGCTATCTTGGCGCCTGGGGTCTACGAGGTCTGGCGGCTGTTCCAGCGTTGGGCATTGAAGGTGTGCCGCTACCGCTACTCTATGCCCAGGCTGCGGAGCGCCTCCACCCCCGGCTGCAGTTCGTCGCCATACCAGGCCGCAGCCACCTTTCCCTCGCGGTCAATCACGTAGTTGCAGGGCACGGCGAAGTACCCCCCGCTCTGGTAGTCTTGCAGGCCCGTTTTCCGCCCTGCCTCAGAGGCGTCGAGGACACATGGGAAGGTCGCGCCGCACTCACGCAGGAAGTCTAGCGCCAGCTTCCTATCATCCACTACGTTCATGCCGAGTACCAGCAAGCCCTTGGCATGATCCTTCTGATACAGAGCCTCAAGCCGCGGCATCTCCCTGCGACAGGGCTGGCAGCCGACTTTCCAGAAGCAGAGCCATACCGCCTTGCCCCGGTAGTCTGACAGCATGATGCGGCCCCCACCGATCACCGACAGGTCGAAGTCAGGCGCTTGGGCGCCTATCTTCAGCAGATGATCCTCGGGCTTGGGGCGGACCAGCTCGTGCCATCCCTCAGGTGGGGTCCACACGAACATGCCGTCGGCCATGCTGGCGTCGACTCTGACGTCAGACCACTCTTCCTCGGTGGTGAACGTTTGCTCTGTCCGCACGATCTCCCTCAGCTTCCTGGGGAGATGGTCGCGCTTGGAGACCCAGAGATAGCGGGTCCTTTGATGGTGCATGTAGCTGACTTCGATGATCTCGCATGGCTCCTCACCGACGGGCTCCTCCCCCAGGATCTGCACGCCGTCCAGGTAGGCGTCCATCGGGTCCCGACGCCCGTAGAACGCACTGGGATCAACTATCGCCATCCCCATAGCTCCAGAGCTTGCGTGGTGCGTCTCATGGCTGAGCGAGGGGTGTTCCGCGGCCGTTTCCCTCTCGTAGCTGGTGTACTGAGTCTTCTCGTACTCGTCCGGGTCCTCCCAGCCGTACCTGCCTCGGCCGTTGGGCCAGTGCATCCAGATCCAGTTGCCGTCGAATACGAGTACACCTCCGAGCTGGTCGTCCTGGGTGAACTCCATGCGGGCGCGGTTCGGCTTCTTCATCTAGATGCGATACGTGCAAGCCTTCTGTTCCTGGCCGTCAACGGCAAGAGTGTAGGCGCTCTTCCATGAGAGGGCCTCGGCCTGCTGCATTGCCTGAAGCACAGTGTCATAGATGGCGTGCGCGGCGGGGTCATCCCGGAACTTGGTGGGGGCGGGAGTCACTTCCACGCCGATGGTTAGGGCGGCCGCTGCGCCAGCCACGGCCAGCACCAAGGCCAGGACAGCGGAAATGCTGCGTGCGTGCATCAACCAGCCTCCCTCCGTCGCGGATGAAGTCCGCGGCTTGCTTGTCGGCAAAGACGCTCGGAGCCGAAGCTCGAACTCGTCTATGCCCGCGGTGTTAGACGTTCAGGGGGAGTCGGAAGTTACAGGCAGGCAGAGCGCTCGCACGCCGCCTCCACGTGCCAGGTCTGCGGGAACATGTCTAGGGGCCGGAGGCGAGGGAAGGGATCTCCGGCTCGCCCCGAGGACGGGGCCCCCACAGGCCACACGCGGTTACCTAGAGTCGCCTCACTGTCATCTGGCCTTCCCCTCCCACTCCTCCAACGCCAGATGGTGGTATTCCAACTCCCCCTGGTAGATCTCGCCTACCCAGTTGCGTGTCAGCTTGGTCGCGTTGCGGGCGGCGGAGCCGGCGACCCCCACGACCAGCAGGCAGCCGAGCGCCGCTAGGGGCAGTAGCACCGCCAGCAGAGTCCCCGTATACTGCCGCGGGAAGCTGATCTCGCGTATCTCGCGATGGCGTCTGCGGAGAAGCCACACCACAGCCGCCACTCCGAGGCTCACGGCCCCTAACTGGACCCCCACGAGGAGCATAGGGGAGCCCATGACGGTCCCTTCCGCCCCCCTGCTCTCGATCAGGCTGCTGAGCCCGGCCGACACTGCGGCACCCCCCACAAGACACACTGCCGCCACCAGTCCTCATCCCCACCGCGGCCACTGCATGGTTCGTACCGGCCTCCCTGCAAACCTCATTGCCAGCGCTGTCAGACCCCATAGGGCGATGAAGCCGAGCAGCAAGCCGGCCCCCTGGCTAGCCACCTTGACCCCGTGCGTGTATCCTTCCCGTGTGTCCCATTCGGTCAGCTCGTCGGAAGTTACAGATCGGGCCGCCGCTGTCCACTCCCGTCTCAGCTTGCCAGTCGTGATGACCGAGTCCGCCAGGTCCTTCCTGCCGTGTTCCCCCAGATAGGCGGCCAGTTTCGCTTGAGCCGCGGCGCTCTGGGCCTCCCAGTACTGAGTTCCACTCCCGGGCCGCGTCTCGTCTGGTCTCGGTATCCCTTTGGTGGCCGCTGCGCGCTCGGCATCCGTCAAATCCTTCTCGGCTGCGATGCCCCATAGTGCGAGCCCTACCAGGGCCTCTATCAGCGTGTCGGCATCGCGCCACATCAGCTCTCCCCAGTGCAGCAAGCACTCACGGAGGAAGATGGCTCGGACATCGTCGCCGTTCCGTTCGGCGATTAGCCACATTCCCACGACCACCCGCGCCATCTGTCGAAACCTGCTGAACGGCCCTGGCGTAGCTACCAGGGCCGTCGCAGCACAGGCGGCATGGAACGAGAAGGGCACGACTCCCTCCGCAGTCTCGTAGGCAGCAACCAACCCCGCGTGCGTGTACAACGTGAAACGTTGTTTGCTCAACGCACTGCTCAGTAGCTGGTCTGCCCGCTCATCGTCATGCACAGCCAGTGCCAGGTAGGCACGCAGGAAATCCGGCGCCGCGTTCTCTGGATCAAGCTGTGCGGCGTGGTCCAGGGCATTCAAAGCCTCCTCCCAAGCCGCACGCTCGAATGAGGTCAGCGGCTTCTCAGTAACAGTGACATCGGGCCACAGCGCCTCCAGTTCCTTGCGTTCCAGTGGAACCTTCTGCAGCAGCTTGGCGGCATAGATCATGTGCGGCGCGGGGTCTTCAGGCGCGAGGGCCGCCGCATGCCTGTACGCTTCCTCGTCGGACTCGTGTCCTGTGGCCAATGCCGCCAGCCATGCCGGATAGTCCCCCGGATGGCTCACTGCGTACTCTGTGAAGTCTATGTCGTAGGCGGTCGGGTCGAACACAGTCACCATCACCATGCGCAAAGCAGGCGTAGCTACCAGCGCGGCCGCGCTTGCCACGACCACCATCACCGACAACCCGCTGATGCCGCATAGACGCATCTCAGTCCCCCTTTCAGGCGTACCTCGGCCGCCGGTGCGCCGCACACGCGGCTCAGCCCCGTTCGCACACCCCCACCACCTCCACGTGCCAGGTCTGCGGGAACATGTCCACCGGCTGCACCCGCCGCACGGCGTACCCATGCTCGCCCAGGCTCTTCAGGTCTCGCGCTAGCGTCGCCGGATGGCACGACACCAGGATGATGCGGCGCGGCCGCAGCCGCGCCGCCGCCTCACACACCCGCGGCCCGCACCCCTTGCGAGGCGGGTCGAGCACGATCACCTCCGGCCGGAAGTCGCGCTCCACGAAGCGGGCGAGCACGTGCTCCACTCGCCCCCGATACAGCGTCACCTCCGGCAGGCCCCACTTGCGCACATTCGTCCGCGCGTCGGAGAGCGCCCCCTCATCCGACTCGATCCCCACCGCCGCCTTCGCCGCCCGAGACAGCGGCAGCAGGAACGTCCCCACCCCGCAGTAGGCATCAACGACGATGTCTGACGGCCCGACCCCCGCCCACTTCTGCACCAGGGACACCATCCGAGCCGCCTGCTGTGGGTTCACCTGGAAGAAGGAATCCGGCCCCACGCGGTAGCTCCCCTCTGCGAGTCGCTCGGTGAGATAAGGGCTCCCGGCTACCAGCTCTGCTGGCGCCCGCCGGGCTGCGCCGCGACCGCGCTGCCGCGCGGCGCACACCCCAGACAGCTCCGGAATCTCTGCCATCAGCGCCTCCGCCGCTGAGGGGACAAAAGCAGGTCGGCCATCGCATACCAGAGTGGCGACCGCCCGGCCCTCGGCGAACGAGACCGCCGTCTCCAGCTTCAGCAGCGCGGCCCGTTCCTGGGCAGTCTGAGCCACGCGCGGCAGCAGGGGCAGGAGCGTGGTGCGAATCCGCTCGATAAGTGGATGCTGCACCTGGCACTCTTTGAGCGCCACGATCTCATGGCTATGGTGGCGGGCGAAGCCGAGCACGGCCCGACCCGCCTCGTCGAGCCCCGCGTGGTACTCCGCCCTCCCTCGGTAGGCCCACGGCTTCTCCATGCCCCACGTTTCCCCGATCTCCACCTCCGCCAGGCCCCCGATGCGCGCCAGCGCTTCCCGCACCAGCGCCGTCTTGTGGTGCAACTGCGCCTGATAGCTGATGTGCTGCCACTGGCATCCCCCGCAGTCACCGAAATGGGGGCACCGCGGCGCCACGCGGTCGGGCGAAGGCATGATCACCCGCCTCACCACCCCGCGGGCGAACCGCTCCGCCACCTCTGTGATCTCCACCTCCGCCTCATCGCCCGGGCACCCCCACATGGCGAACACGGCCATGCCCTGGTATCGCCCCACAGCCTCCCCGCCGACGGCGAGGGAGTTGAGACGCAGGGGCACGATCTGGCCGGGTCGCAGGGCAGGCTCTGGCATGGGGTTACATGGTAGCACAGGCTGGGAGCCTGTGCCACCCGGTACACTGCCACCGTCAGAGGCATCACTGCCCTCCCGGACAAGAAGGCTCCGCGCGGAGCCAAGAAAACGCCGCCGCTCCCGGATGTAGAGGTGGGAGACGAAATGGACGAACTCGACCGAAAGCGAGAGTACCTTGTCAAGGCGGCACGGGCTCGGCTGGCCGAGATCTACTCCTTTCTCAGGCGCCTGGGAGTGGGCGAAGCCGCTGCCGAGGATCTGGCACAGGACACGTTCCTTATCGCCTGGCAACGGGCGTCTCGACTCCACGGCGAGCGCGCGCTCAAAGGCTGGCTGCACGCCATCGCCTACCGATGCTACCTCCAGCACCGAGAGAAGGTTCGGACTCAAGGCACCGTCGAGCTGAATGAGGAGGTCGTGGAGGCGGGAGCCGATCCCGGTAGCGACCAACGGCTCTCCGTCGAGGTCATGCGAGACGCGCTGCGGTCACTGCCCGACACATACTTGCACCCACTGGTGCTGGTGTACTGGCAGGACCTCTCCTACCTCGAAGCGGCGAAGGTTCTTTCGCTCCCGGTCGGCACTCTCGCCTGGCGAGTGCACAAGGCACTGAAGATGATGCGGCATGCACTCGCAGAGAAAGGATGGGACGATGATCTGGCAACGCACACGCCGCGGTCAACTCGAACAACTGATTCGGTCGGCGAAGACTGACTTCGCCGTTGACGAAGGGTGCTTGGAGCGCGTCGTCAGGGCCATCGCGACCGCACCGGCTCCCCCTCCGGCGCGCTCGCGCCGACGGGTGATCGCGGCCGCGGCCGTCGCACTAGCCGCCCTGGTTGCGCTCGGCTTCGTGCCGTTCCCGGCGGGCAGCGCCAGCGGCGCGCTAGGCAGGGCCATCGCCGCCTTCGAGACCACCTCGGGGTTCTACATGCGCGCACGGGAAGTGCGACACCGCGACATCAAGGACAGAATGACGGAGGTCTGGGAGGCGCCTGGCGGGTTGCTTCGCATCGCCTACTGGGAGGAGGGCAGGCTCCAGAGCTGGCAGCTAAGGGGTGCTGACTTTCAGGCCTACTGCAATCCCGCGGGCCAGTTTGCCAGCGTCTATGACCTTCCCCCTGCACACTCGTATCGCTCGCCCTACCAGAGTCTGGGTCCGATCCGGGACATGGTGGCGTCTCGCAAAGCGCAGACGGGCACCACCGCAGTCAGGGAGTGGCGCCAACGAAGCCTGTGGGGCAGCGAGAGCGACGTCATCGAAGCCACTGAGCCACTAGAAGGCCCGGATCAGGGATGGAGGAGGATGCGCTGGGAGGTAGATGCCGCCACCGGACGGCTCATCTCGGAGAAGCACTGGTGGATGCCCCACGGCGGCGCCTGGGAACTGGTTGCATACACCGAGGAGGTAACTTGGGATGTGGATATCCCCAGTGACACCTGGGCTTTCGTTCCGCCCGAGGGATGGAAAGTCAGATACTACCGCTGGTGGACGGGCCGCGTCGAGAACACCTTGGCGAACGGACATACTCGCGACTGGCAAGTTACGGTCCACGCCGTTGACGCCGACAGGAACGGTGATCTGGTCATCACCACCTCCCGCACCCCAACTGCTGGAGCCCAGGACAGGACGTGGCCAGACATCCCCATGGAGATTGAGGCGGTGGACAACCTGGGCGTGACGTACCGGTCCATCCCCGACCCCAGCATCAACTACGAGGGTGCTCCAGACTATCAGGTGACGGCCTTGCGCAGAAGCGGTAGCGCCATCCCGCCTGGTCAGGCGAGGACGCTCAGCCTTACCGTGCGCCCATATCCAGACGAGGCATATGCAGGCCAGGCACTGACGTTCGCAGGCCTGTCTATCCCTCCGCTACAGGATCAGGTCGACGCGCAGACCCAGCTGGTGCAGTACTAGACCTGGTACTGCCGCAGGCCGAAGGAGGAACGGGCCAGCCGGTCGTGGCAGGCCCTGCTGGTGGGCCAGAGCAGTTACGGCCTCGCGCGTCCACAGCGCGCAGGGCAGGTCTGGGGCGGGCCCATTCCTGGCGCTCCGCCATCACGAGGATCCCCAGTGCAGGACTGGCGGCGGCGTTGTGGAACTCCACGGACACTGGTGACTGGCTTCCGACAGGAGGATCGCCAATGAAGAAGGGCATCAACTATTGGTCGTTTCCCGGCGGGCTGAGCGGGGAGAAGGACTTCGCCGCGGCGGTGAACGAGGCGAAGGCGATGGGGTTCCAGGGAATCGAGGTGTGCCTGTTCCCGGGCGGGCCGCTGGACATGGACATGGGCGACTCCGACATCGCCAAGCTGAAGAAGACGCTCGATGACAATGGGCTGGGCGCGGCCTCCGTCACCTGCGGCTCGCTGTGGGAGTATCCGCTTACTTCCAGCGATCCGGCGAAGCGCGACAAGGGCAAGCATATCGTCACTCGCTGCCTGGAGGTGGCCGGCAAGCTCGGCGCCACCGGCATTCTGGTGGTGCCCGGCGCGGTCGAGATCTTCTTCATGCCGGACGCCGAGATCGTCCCCTATGATGTGGCGATGGAGCGCGTGCGCGACGCCGTGAAGGCCGTGCTTCCGGTAGCAGAGAAGAACAAGGTAGCGATTGGCATCGAGAACGTGTGGAACAAGCTGTTCCTCAGCCCGCTCGAGGCCCGCGACTTCGTGGATAGCTTCAAGAGTGAGTATGTGGGCTGGTTCTTCGATGTCGGCAACATCCTGCTCACCGGCTTCCCGGAGCAGTGGATTCGCCTCCTCGGCAAGCGCATCAAGAAGGTCCACCTCAAGGACTACCGCAAGGGCGTGGGCACCGTCGAGGGATTCGTGGACCTGCTCGAGGGGAGTGTGAACTGGCCGGAGGTGATGAAGGCGCTGCGCGAGGTCGGCTACAACGACTGGCTGATCGCGGAGATGATCCCGGGCTACACCTTCGCCCCGGAGACTAGGCTGGAGAACACGTCGAACGCCATGGACAAGATCATGAAGATGTGAGACGGCCACAGGCTGGGAGCCTGTGCCACTGTGCGGCGCCCTCCTGTCTCGTAGGAGGGCGCCGGCTTTACGGCATAGGCCTCGCCGCCTCCTCAAACATCGCCACCATATTCCCCGGCGGCGTGCCGCCCATGATGGTGTGGGAGGGGCTGAGGATGTAGCCGCCGCCTTTGCCCAGCACGCGGATGCGCTCCCGCACCTCGGCCCGCACATCACCGGCGGTCCCGAAGGGCAGCGTGGTCTGCACGCTGATCCCTCCCTGGAAGCAGAGGCGATCTCCGTAGTTGCGCTTCATCGCCACCGGGTCCATGCCGCGGGCGCTGAACTGCAGGGCCTGCAGCACGTCAATGCCCATCTCGATCAACCCTGGGATCGCCGGCATGACGTTGCCATCGGAGTGGTAGCACACCTTCACCTCGAACTCGTGGATCGCTTTGTTGAGGCGCACGTGATACGGCCTGATGAACTCCGCCCACATGGGCAAAGAGATCAGCAGCCCGTCCTGTCCGGCGAGGTCATCTCCGGTGAACGCCATGTCCACGCGGCCATCCGCTACCTCCAGCACCCGCCGCGTCACCTCTACGGAGAAGTCCGTGATCCGGGAGATGATGGCATGGTAGAGGTCCGGGTTCTCCATCATGTCCAGCAAGGTGCGCTCGAAACCCCGCATCCACCATGTCCGCTCGAACGGATTGCCGCTTATCATGATCAGCGCGTAGTCGCGCTCATCCCTGGCGTGGGCGACGCGCTCCGCGATGGCCCCGTAATCCCACCAATCCGGGTCCGGCCAGGGGTACTGGTCCAGGTCGCCGATGTCCTCCACCTCCGCCAGGGGATAGCGGGCGATCTCCCAGTGAGTCCCCTCACCATATGAGATCGGCTCCCACCGGCAACCCCACACATCATCATAGCCCGCCTGGGAGCGGTCCAGGGCCGGGCCGCGGTACTCCGGGTCCCACCCCCGGAAGCTCGGGCCCACCGGCACCAGGTCAACGAACCGGCCCAGATACCGATCCACCCCCTCGCCGGCGTCAACGCCGAGGTAGGCCGCCAAGGCCGCCCGCGCTGGCGGCTCCGGCTCGGCGCAGACGAGGGTGACGGGGACGCGGTCCGTCTCCTGGTGGTCGAGGGCAAGCCGCACCCGCTCGCGCGGGGAAAGAAGCTGGCTAGGTGCTTGGCTCACTGGCTTCTCGCACTCCCTCTGCCAGTGGCGCGATGCCTATGCCCTCGAGCGCGGTCCACCAGCACGCGCTCCAGGCGGAAAGCGAGTGCGTGGCGAGGACTTGCTCCCGCTGCTCCCCTCCGACGCGCTTGCGCTCCGGCCACACCTGCTCCATTACCTCCGCCAGGTTGATCGCGATGGGAAGGGCGTGGGGGCCGGGGAGGTCGCGCAGCCCGGCGACATAGGTGCAGATGGTGGCGGTGCCGCAGGCCATGCTCTCCAGCGCAGAGAGCGAGGTGCCCTCGCCGCATAGGGACGGGATCAACGTTATCTCGGCCGCCGAGTACACCCCCGGCAGCTCCTCGTGCGCCACCGGGTCGTGGAAGATCACGCAGTCCCCCAGCCCCAGTTCCTCCACCATCCCACGCAGCTCGGACGCATAGCTCGGCTGCCCCGCCGCGCCGACAACCACCAGGGTGGTCTCCCGATGCTTGGCATGGAAGACAGCGAATGCTTCTATGGCGAGATGAACGCCGCGGTTGCGAAACAGGTTGCGGGGCACGAGCACGGAGTTGGGCGGGATGTCCGGCGCCGGCTGGGTTGGCGTGAACTTCTCCGTGTCCACGCCGTTCGGGATGAACCACACGCCCGGTCTTATCTGCTGGTACATGCGCTGGCGCGGCTCCACCTGCATCCCCGTGGCGCGCAGGAAATGTGTGTCGTTGGCGACGTAGAGGTGGGCGCGAGGGAGCGCCAGGTCGGCCGTCAGCGCCTTAAGGAAGCTGCGCACAGACCGCGGCGCATCATCCCAGAACACTCCGTGCGACAGCGCCACCCGCACCGGACGCCGCCGGAACAGGCACATCGCATGCACTGCCAGCAGGTAGTTGGGATAGTGGCAGATCACCACGTCGTGCGAGACGATCTCGCGCCACAGGCGGAGCAAGGCCAGCCCGTGCGTCCAGAACTCCAGCGGCCGGCCGTGCAGGGGGTTGGGGACGAATCGCACCTCGGGATCATCAGTCGCTGCCCGCCGCTGGTACACGGTGTGCCTGTGGCCGGTCGCCACGATCAACTCTCGGAGCTGAGAGGCATAGACGTCAGCCCCTCCAGCAATCGGTTGGTATGTGTACGTGACCTGCGCAAAAGACAGCGGACGGTCGGTAGGCAGGTGAGCCGGCCTGGGCCGCCGGCGGAACCAGCCGGCGATGTAACCGAAGAGGTGAGCGAAATCAACGGTCAGGTTCACCACCGGCGCCAGCAGCGCGGCCGCCCACTCCGCCTGTCGGCGGCGTGCCCTCGCCGCGTAGCGCCACCAGTAGAGCGCCGCCACAGGCGCCAGCAGCACGGCCGCGCCGCTGCGCACCGCAAGCAGTGCCACGAGCAGAAGCAGCAGCGCCCCGCCGAGCAAAGCCTTGACATAGTGCGCGAACAGGTGGCCGAGCTCGCCGTCGCTGCGGGCGTAGCGAAAGAACTGCCGGAAGACCGCCACCAGAGAGTAGTGCATCCGCCAGGACACCATCGCCTCCGGCGCGAACCAGAACCGGCAGCGCGCCCTCCGCAGGGCGAGATCGAAAGCGGTGTCTTCGGCATACTCGATGTACTCCGGATACCCGCCCACCCGCTCCCACGCTTCTCTCGTGAAGGCGACCGAGCGGGAGGAGGGAAGGAACTCTCGCACCCTCACCTCCGCCAATGACGGTACCGTGGCGGCGCCGACCGCCTCCTCCCACACCAGATAGGATTCGGCCGTGTAGAAACCCGACACCACCTCCGGAGGGTTCCCGCCCTCGAAGGGCGCGATCAGATGCTCAAGCCAGCCTTCTCTAGCCTGGCAACCTGCATCTATAGAGGCGATGATGTCGCTCTCCGCTTGGCGAATCGCCAGGTTCCGGCCGCGGGCGCGGCCGGCGCCGGGCTCGACGATCAGGCGAACGGGATAGCCGCGGTCGGCATAGGTCCGGATGATCTCCTGGGTGTCATCGCTGGAGCCCGCGTCAACGATGATGATCTCGTCCGGCTGGCGGCTCTGCGCCTTCAAAGAATCGAGCAAACGCTCGATGGTCTCCGCTTCGTTGTATACTGTGACGATGAGCGTGACCGAGTGCCGCGGCATGCTAAGCTATCCCAAGGGGCGGCCCGCCAGACGTATGGCGGGCGCTCCGCTGCATATGCTTCCGATACATCGCCAGGTACAGCTCTGCCACCCGCGGCCAGGTGTGCTCCGCGGCGAGGGCCTCCCCGCGCTCGACCATCCTCCCGCTCAGCGCTGGCTCCGCCACACAGCGCGCCAGCGACCGCGCCAGTTCCCCCGCGTCGGCGGCGATCACCATCACCTTCTCCGCCTCCGGGAATCCCCTCAGGTAATCCCTCTTCAGGGGGTTCTCGTACAGCGCAAAGACTTGCCTGCGCAGAGACAGTGCCTGCCAGATAGCCAAATAACCGGACACGAAGGCATAGCGGCAGGCGGCGAGGAGCGGGATAGGGTCTGCCACCACACCATGGAAGGTGGCCTTGATCCAATTCGCATTCACGTACTTCTCCGCCGCCGGGCGCAGCGGGCCATCCCCCACAATGCCCACGGGGAGATCGTACCCATGCTCCCGCCGCAGCCTCAGGAGCGCTTCGAGGTAGGCCATGATGGAGGTGTCTTCCGCAAGCCGGCCGATGAAGAGAGCCGACGGTTCGGCCGGAGGTGGCGGTGGGTCCGGGGCCGGGTCAACCCCGCCATAGGAGACCGCGAAGCACGGTATCCGATAGTGCTTGCAGATGAAATCGCCCATACACAGGGCGTCGCGCACTCGGCGGCTCACGAACTGCCGCCATCTGATCGCCTCCTTCGGGATGGGATAGCTCTCGTATCCGTGGAACGTGGCGAACACGGGCCGCCGGGGAGGCAGCCAGCGGGACGGCAGGCAGAAGTGCAGGTAGCTGTAGGTGTCGTGACAGTGCACCACCTCGGCCCAGCCAAGGTGAGGGCGGGCCAGCCGCCAAGCGGTGGCCCACCCGGTCTTTGGCAGGCGATGCACCACCAGGCTGCCAAGACGTTCCTGAGACGGCAGGTCGGCGTGCGTGAGCACGGCGACCTGGTGCCCAGCTTCCGTGAGACAGGCTGACACGCGGCGGACGTGAGTCTCTACGCCGCCCACGGCGGGGTAGAAGCTGGGCGCAATCATGAGTATCCGCATGGTGGGCCGAGGTATTGTAGCAGAGGAGAGACCTTTTGTCAGGGATGCCTACGAGGGAGCGATCACCTGGGCCCGAACCGGCCCGGGCGCTGGTGGTGGTGCCTACGTACAATGAGCGCGAGACACTGCCGGGCCTGGTGCAGGCGGTGCTTGCTCTGCAGGGCGGATGGAGGCTGCTCATCGTTGACGACAACTCGCCCGACGGCACTGGCCCCCTCGCCGACCAGATGGCGGCCGCCGAGCCGAGGGTGAGCGTGCTGCACCGGCGGGGCAAGCAGGGCCTGGGGCCTGCCTACCTGGCGGGATTCCGGGAGGCGCTCAACCGCCCGGAGATGGAGTTCGTGGCGCAGATGGACGCGGACTTCTCGCATGATCCGAGGGATCTACCTCGGCTGCTGGAGGGGACCGCAGAAGCGGATCTGGCGATTGGCTCGCGCTATGTGCCCGGTGGACGAACGCAGGGCTGGGGCTTACGGCGGCGGACGCTGAGCCGTCTCGGCAACCTGTACGTGAGGATGGTGCTCGGTGTGCCTGTCCGAGACCTGACCGCCGGCTTCCGCTGCTGGCGCAGGCCTGTGCTGGAAAGCATTGATCTGGAGGCAGTGACCACTCGTGGTTACGGGTTTCAGATAGAGATGGCCTGCCGCACCATCGCCGCGGGATACCGTGTCGTGGAGGTGCCGATTTGCTTCACCGAGCGTCGGGCTGGCCAGTCAAAGATGAGTGGGTCAATAGTGGCCGAGGCGCTGGTGCTGCCGTGGAAGCTGCGCCGTCTCCGCGCCCGATAGCAGGTCCCATGGGCCGGAGCGAATGGCTGCTGCTGGCGGCGCTCTTCCTGGTGCCGTTCCTCGGCGTGGCCCTCACCGCCAACTCCTATGGCATCACCTACGACGAGCAGCACTACCTCTCCGCCGGCGTCCAGTACGCAGGATGGTGGGGCCGACTGCTGAGTGGCGATTGGGGGGCCCTGCGCCCCGAGGCGCTCGAGCAAGTTTGGGGCCTGAACCACGAGCACCCGCCGCTCGCAAAGGTGGCCGCCGGCGCCAGCTACGCTGCCCTGCACGGCCTGGTGTCGGGACTCGCCTCCTACCGCGTCCCCGGCGCGCTGTGGTTCGCGCTCACTATCTGCGCCCTGTACCTGTTCACCCGCGGCATCTGGGGCCGCAGGGGGGCCTTGTTTGCCGCGCTCGCGTTCGCCACCATGCCGAGGATGATCCCCCACGCCCACTTCGCCGCGCTCGACATGCCGGTGACCGCCTGGTTCTTCATCACGGTGGCGCTGATGGCCAGGGCGCTGCAGCGCGGAAGTGGCGCGCTGGCGGTGCTGGCGGGGGTGGCGTTCGGCCTGGCGTTGCTCTCGAAGGTGAACGCATTCTTCATTCCCGTTCTCCTCATCCCGTGGGCGCTCATCTGGCGGAGGAAGCAGTGGGTGAAGGTGGCGGCGCCCCTGCTGGTGATCGGCCCCGCCGTCTGCTACACCTGCTGGCCGTGGATGTGGGATCAGACTCTCACCCATCTCCGCCACTACCTGGCGTTCCACTTCGGGCACGCCGCCTACAACGTGTGGTACCTGGGCAGGCTGTATCAGTACGCGCCCTGGCACTATCCTTTCGTGATCACCGCGGTGACGACGCCGCTGCTGTTGCTCGCGCTTGCGCTCGGCGGCGCGGTGCTCTGCTGGCCCCGTCGGGGAACAGAGCCCGACCGCCTGCTGCTCCTGCTGGGCCTTGCCATTGCCCTCCTCCCCAGCGCCCTCCCCAGCAGCCCGAAGTACAACGGAGAGCGGCTGTTCCTGCCCGCCTTCCCATTCCTGGCTGCGCTGGCTGGCGGCGGGTTCGCCTGGGTGCAGCTTCGCGTGGCAAAGCTGATGGCAGGCAAGCGGCCACTAGTGACGCGCATGAGCTTGCTGGTGGCGCTGCTGCTGGGGGCCGCGCTGCTGTTGCCGGGGGTGCGGGCGCTGGTCAGCTTGCACCCCTACCAGCTCGCCTACTACAACAGCCTGGTAGGGGGCACGCAGGGCGCCGGCAAGCACGGCTTCGAGACCATCTACTGGGGACAAGTGTTCCAGGAAGCGCCTGCTTTCCTAAACCAGACGCCCGAGCCACAGCCGACGGTGCTGGTGATCCCGCAGGGATGCATCAGCTTGCTCACCCTGCAGCAGAAAGCCGGGGTGCTGGACCCGGAGGTGCACTTCGTCGGAGACGGGGGTGAAGCGGGGACGGTGGACTACGTCATGTTCCAGGCGATGGAGACCGACTACACCGCGCTCTGCTGGGTGCTGGTGCAGGACGAAGAGGCGAGCTGGCGTTTCTCGGTGCAGGACACGCCCCTGCTCTCGGTCTACGACCGGGCCGCGGTAGCGCGGGCCCTGACGGCGCTTGCTAGGCAGGAGGCACAGGCCCCGCCCAGCAGGACAGCAAGGGCAAGCAAGGATACGAACACCCCCACTCGGAAGCTCGCCGGCTCGTAGCGCATCTCCACCCGGCGGTCCCCTGCCGGCACCGCCACTCCCCGGAACCCGTAGTTGACTCGGTAAATCGGCGTCTCTTTCCCGTTCACCCACGCGCGCCAGCCAGGGTCATAGGAGTCGTTGACAATCAGCACGCCCTCGTTCTGGCTCTTCACGCGCAGGGTGATGGCGTTCTCAGCGTCCCGTTCGAACTCCACCGCCGCCGGCGCAAAGGCGGATGCGGGCCATCTCGGTCTCTTCAGCGTCAGCGTCGCCGCTGCCTCAGGATCGGCCACCCCGGCCCAGGGCGGGGCGCCGACGCCCCGGAGCGCGTTCAGAACCGTCTGATCATCCACCACCTGCACCCACTCCGTCACCCGCGCCCGTGGAGCCGCGTCCGGCTGTTCGTAGACCGGCACCTCGCCATCCCTCACCAGCCGCCAGCGACCGGCCAGCGGGATTCTGGTCACCAGATACCTCACCCCCAGCGCCTTCAGCAGCGGCGACCCCGGAGGGGGATACCTGGACTGATTCCCATCCGGCGGCGACACCAGCTCGAAGGAGCGCTTCACCCGCAGCGAATCCGACCCGTGGATGTCCCGCAGCCCGAAGATCATGGAGCTGTTGTGCGCCATCCAGTCCATGCCATCGGAGGCGAGCGAAGTCACCCGTTCGTGGCCCGCGTGCTCCTGAAGCCACCGCGTCGCCTCGGTCTCCGGGTAGGCCATGCGCACCTCGGTGTAGGGGTTGAAGCGAATCCCGAAACCGAACAGGTCGCAGAGCAACAGACCTATGGCGAGGGCGGCAAACGTCGAGGAGTCCAGGTGGAGCTTGGTCCGCAGTTGAATCAGGATCAGAGAGGCCATCAAGAGGGCCCCGAAGACAGCGATCTGGATCGGCAGGTAGGTCTGAAAAGCCGCTCCCATCTCGCCGATGGCCGGCTGGAAGATGTACAGACTGACCAGAACCAGCAGGGCAGTCGCGGCTGCGAACAGCAGAATGGGACGGCCCGGCTTTGCCGCCTCACGCGATGCCATCAACTCGTCCATCCCCACCGCCGCCATCCCCGCCAGGCCGAACCCCGCGAGGCAGAGGATCCTCCCCAGCCCCGCGAGCTGCTTGAACCCAGGCGTCAGGTAATGAAGCGTCAGATACACGGGCGACCCAACCGCAGCCAGCACCGCCAGCATGGCGAGCGCGGCGAAGAACCAGAAGTCCATCTCCCGCCATCGCCGCACCGACCACGCGGCAAGAAGAAGCGGCAGGATACCGAGATAGCAGGCGGTCTCGAAGAAGTTGATCGCCGGGTTCTGATAGCTTCCCCAGTAGTTGTAGTGCACCGGGTTCCCGAAGAAGTTCGGCACGAAGTAGAGCACCAGGTGGGTGAGCGGAAAGGCCGTCTTCAGCGCGCCAGCGACGCCGTGGGATACGCGCCCGGTATGCTCGGCCAGTTCCAGGGTGGGGAGAAGCTGCCCCGCCGCCAGCGCCAGCCCGAGCGCCAGGGGCACGGCGGCCAACAGGACCACCAGGCCGCGCTCCCTCCATGCCCGCCCCGGCGCTACCGTACGCACCAGCGCGTACAGCAGAAACGCCATCACCACATAGGCGGAAATCTGCAGGTGCCCACCCAGAAACTGTGTCCCCAGCAGTAGCGCACACAACGCCGGCCACGGCGACAGGTGCCGGGCAAGCGATTTCTCGTAGCACAGCAGGATTCCCGGCAGCCACATCAGCACCCACAGCGACAGCGTCGGGTACTCCAGCCAGGTGACGGTGAACCCGTTGAACATGAACACCAGCGCGCCGAAGAGGGCCGCCGGGTAGCGCAGCCGCAGTTCCAGGAGAAACCAGTACATGAACCATCCACCCAGTGTCAGGTGGAGGATGGTCGAGACGCCGAACCCGTACCTCGCTCCGGTGATGAGGAACAGCACGTTCGGCGGATAGAGCACCGTGGACTGCAGGTTGGCGAGAAACGGGGTGCCGCAGAACGAGTACGGGTTCCACAGCGGGATCACCCCCGAGCGCAGCGACTCCACCGCGTAGATGCGCCACGGCAGGTACTGCTGGATGGGGTCGAGCATGGGGTTGTAAGCGCGGTGGAACTCCGGGAACTGGCTCTGCAGGCTCTTCCACGGGAGCATCAGCAGGCACATGTCCGCGGGCGACATGATCTTGCCCATGAACACCGGCCAGCAGAAAGCGCAGGCCGCTCCGAAGATGAAGAGCAGCGGCCACCTCGGCGGCCGGGCGCGCTCTGTAGCCGGGGCCTCCCTCATCATCAGAAGATGTCGTACATCGTGAGATAGCCGCGCATGGCAAGCGCCTGGCAGAGCTGGATCGCCACCAGCATGGTAACAGCCGCGCCCCGGCCCCGCAACCTCTCCATCCACCCTCCCGCAGCCACCGCCAGCGGCCACATCAGGAACAACCAGATGCGGCCGACCTCCGCGCGCACGATTCCGGAGACGTCCAACGCCACCAGCACCACCACCCAGGAAAGCAGAAAGGGGTAGAGGGAGGAGGAGGCGCGGGTATCCCGGCGCAGAGATGTCCACAGAGCAGCCGCCACCAGCGCCAGCCCCGCGAACACCGCCATCTCCACCGGGTTCATCAGCACCCATTTCCAGTACGTGCGCGGGAACTCCATCGTCGTCTCCTGCCGGTGGGTGAACAGGCCGATGTAGGCGACCGTCCAGGCGCGGTAGCCGGTGGCCAGGAACAGGATCAGATAGAGGGACACGAACCCAGTCGCGCCCGCGGCCGCGCGCGCCAGGAATCGGCGCGCCGTCCCGGCGCGGTCAGCCGATCTCACCCAGCCGAGCACAGCCCACACCATCAGCCAGGCCACCAGCACGAGCAGACCCAGACTCACGAACGCGCCGACCGCCAACCCCACCCCGGCCAGCGCGGCCACCCACAGCCGATCGCTCCTCCAGGCCAGGTATGCCAGGCAGACTACCCGCACCGCGAAGAACAGCACAAGCTGGTCCGAGGAGGCAGATAGCAGCAGCAGGCTCGGGATGCTCGCCATCAAACAGGCGGCAACCAGCCCCGCCTTCGCGCCCGCCAGTCGGCGCGCCAGCACATAGACCGGCACCACGCTGGAAGCGCCCGCCAGCGCCAACAGTAACGCGCTGAGGATCGCCGCCACCGCATCCCCCGGCGGAAAGCCCACGCCGAGGTACTCCGAATACCACTGCACTTTGGCGACTGTCGGCGAGCTCATGACCCACGACACCGGCAGCCAGTCACACGTGCGCCTCACCGCCCAGTAGAACAGCGTCAGGCCCGGTGGGTGGGTGGCCGCGTGGTACGGCAGCGTGGGCATGATCTGGTGGTAGTTCGCCAGATAGTCCGGGACCGAATGCACATCGTGCGAGATGGCGAAGAAGGTGGTGGAGACCGGGCTGGCGATGATCGCCCCGGGCGCCACCCATGGCTCTCCCACCGCGTTGATCATCGCGCACTGGAGGGCGAAGGCAAGCAGCGCCAGCGTCGCCAGCCACAGCCCTCGCCCCCAGCCCCCCATCGCCTCCCACCGGCCTTCCCTACACAGCCACCACACCAGGGCGACCAGAACCGCCGCCACTCCTGCTGCTGGCAGCAGATGGACGGATATCTCCCTGGCCAGCGGCCGCCAGATCCATTCCGCCCGATAGGCGCGGAGGCCGACGCCAACTCCGCGCGCGAACAGGTTGACGGCCACTGCTACCGCCAATCCGACGGCGAGCAGCATGTTGCGTGTGGAACGGTCCACCGCGCTCACTGGTCCTTCGGCCGGGGCCTATAGTACATGGTGATATGGGGGTCTGGGTAGAGCCAGTCCGGCGGCGCCGACGCGCGGGGTGGGGCGAGCCAGGAGAACCGGGGCGCCGGGCGAGCGTATTCTGATCGGCGCGCGTATATCCTCTCCAGCGCCTCCATGAACCTTACCACCTTCGGCTCTCGCAGCCGCAGCCAATCCGATGACTCGGCATCTGACACGAAGAACATCTCTGGCCGAACGCGTGCAAGCATCTCCGCATCCCATCCCGTCACCACCACACGCTCACCTGTAGCCGCGTTCCACTCCTCGAACGCCTTCCGCGTGAACGGGCCGCTGTTGAGGGCCGAAACCGGCGGGTCGCAGTACCACGGCGCCTGCACAAGGCCCACGCGCAGTTGCGAACCAGACGCGAAGATGGCCGTCTTCCCGACCTCAGCCCATGCGCGGTCTCGCGGATCAAACTCTGTGAATCGCGCTACCTGCCCGGACGCGTAGATGCCGGTGAGTGCCACCACTCCCGCGGCATAGGCGACCACCGCGACCCGCGCCGGCCTGGTGCGGGCAAGCCGGTACAGCCACATCACGCCCGACGCCGCCAGCACACACACGAAGGGCGTTAGCGGGACCAGATAGCGGATGAAGCGTTCCTTCGCAAACCCGATCACGAAGAGGTAGAACACCACCCACAGCAGCGATATCCGCGCCGCACGGGAGTCGGTGCGGACGGCCCCTATCACGCCCAACGCTGCCGCGGCCAGGAGTGCGTACCCCAGCCCCGCCGGCAGGCCGCGGGTGAGATGGTAGATCCAACCCGGACCGGTGTCCACAAAGGCGGTGGTGCCGCCGACTCGCATGTGTCGCGCCTCGAACAACACTCCCTGCCAGAACTCCGCCGTCCAGAAGAACGGGCAGGCGAGTGCAAAACCGCACGCCCCCCCCAGCAGGCGTGTTACGTACAGGGGCCAGCGTCCCCGCGTGGATCGCTCCAGAGTCAGCGCCAGCAGCGCAGGGACGATGAAAAGCCCGGCGCTGTACTTGGTGGCCGCAGCCAGACCCACCGCGAAACCGGCTAGAAAGCCCCTCTCCAGGTTGGGGCGATGGAGACCCCACAGCGCCAGCGCGAACGCCACTACCAGCCAGAAGGTCGCCGGCACATCTACCGTCGCATAGCCGCTGTTTACAATGTGGAGGGGGCAGAGGGCCAGCAGTAGCGCCGAGAGCAATGCCAGCCACCGGCTCTCCCGACGCAGGCAGAAGCACAGCAGGAATACCGTCGCCGCACCCATCCACACGCTGATCCCACGCCCCAGTTCGTACAGCGGCCTCAGATCGGCCGGGAATCGTGACGGGTCCGCGAGGTGACCCGAGAGCACTGCCGGGATCCCGACCAGGTAGATGTAGAGAGTTCCGTAGTTGAAGAAGTGCGGGTTCCAGTCGCCCTGCGAGAACCCGAACGAGGGCATCAACAGCATTATCTCGTCCGGGTGGTAGGAGAAGCAGTGGGTAGCGTCGGGCAGACCCCAATGGTAGACGATCGTTCTCGGCACACCGGCGAGATTGAGGGCAACCATCGCCAGGACCACCGCGGCAAGCACGCGTGCCCAGCCCCGCCCTCGCCTCTCGCTCTTCAGGTTCTGGTCTCTCTCCGCGCCCATGACCCTGCGCCGACACCGATGGTGATCGCCACCGCAAGCAGCGACACAAACAGCCCCACCCGAAAGCTCGCCGGCTCGTATCGGAATACCACTTTCGTCGCCTCGCGTGGAACGGCCACCGCTCGGAAGGTAACATCCGCAGGCATGACGCGCAAGGGCTTGCCCGCGTAGGCGTGCCAGCCGGGCGCGTAGGCGTCGGCGAGGAATAGGTAGCCGCCGGCCGCGGAGAGCGTTACCTCCACCGCGTTCGGCGATGGATCCCTTATCCGCGCCTCGGCTTCGGCGGAGGCGGCGCCCGCCGGTTCCTCCTTGCCGATGATCACCACGTAGTCCCTCGTCGCTCCCAGGTCCGCCAGGGCCGCCACCGCCTCCCGGTGTGTAGGCAAGCTCAGCGCCGAACTGGCCACCCAGGCGCGGGGAAACGCTCGGTCGTCAGTGAGCGCCACCATCTGCCCCTCGATGGTCGGCATCAGGTAGACGCTCACACCTGCCAGCCTCGCCATGTCAGGTCTTGCCCCGGGACCGAGCCGGAACAGGATCATGTTCCCGTTCGCCGGCGGGCTGGGGTCCCCGCCCTGGATCAGGGAGGCGAAGTCACGATAGCGGGCAAGGTAGAGCGAGTCGTACCCGCCCACATCCCGGAGGCGGTATACGGTCGCCGCATTTGGCGGCAGTGCCGCCTCTGGGAACTGCCCGCGCAGGGGCCAGTCAACGGCGTTGCCGATGATCCGGCCCTCCACCGGCCCTGGATTCGCGGTCTCGGAGTAGACCCACTCGCAGGGGACAACATGCACGTGTCCGCGAGCCACCACCAACAGGTTGCCCGCGAGCGCCAGCAGCAGGACAGTCTGGAGCACAGGCCCGAGGCGCGGTTGGCGGACCCTTCTGGCTAGCCAGCCGACTCCCATCCCAGCCAGCAGTGCCATGCTGAACACGAACAGCACCGCCACCCGCGACGGCCCTCCCGCGCTCGCCATCCCTGGTATCCAATGGTAGAGGGGCCAGTTCAGCACCGTGCCCAGGGCGATGAGCAGCGACGCCAACGCGGCAAGCCCGAAGAAACGAGCCTGCCACGTTCGACACAAGATCGCCGCCGCTGCCGCGATGCCCAGCGCAACCAAGCCAACGTACAGGCAGTAATCCGCGTAGTTCTCCGGCCCCACATAGGTACCCAGCGCGGGATGCCCGAAGGGGTGGGGGAGGAGCAGCCCGAGGAGCTGCATCGGCTGGAACGCTCGGCCCAGGTACGCCTGATAGCTCTCCGGCCCGATCGTCACCGCTCGGTGCGCCACTCGCAGGAACCCGAGCGTTGGCAGCAACTGCGCCGCCGCCAGCCCAAGCCCCAGCGCGCCTGCGACCACTCCCACCCGGGCCAGCCGTACGAACCGCCACCCCAATGGCAGGGCCACTGCGCGACTTAGACCGCGGGCGATGACATACGCCGCAGTCATCAGCGCCACATACATGAACATCTGCGGATGGCCGCCCAGGTAGGACAGACCGAGCCCCACTCCCGCCGCCACCGCGAACCGACTCCGCCCGGACACCAGCGCCCGCTCGCACATCAGCAGAATGGCGGGAAGCCAAGCCACCGTGCACAGCACCGTGGGCAGGTGGATCCAGGCGATGGTGAAGCTGTTCATCTGCCACACCACGCACCCGCACAGCGCCGGAACCCGCCCGACCCCAAACCGCCGCAGCAGGCGGTACACGAACCAGCCAGTCAGACACAGATGCAGCCAGGCAGACCAACCGAACGCATAGTAAACCGGCATCGCCCAGAACAGCAGGTTGAACGGGTACAGCACCGCCGACTGGCCGTTGGCGAGGAACGGCGTCCCGCAGAACTGGTAAGGATTCCAGAGGGGGATGACACCGCTGCGCAGCGACTCCGCCGCAAAGTGGCGCCAGGGGTAGAACTGGGCGATGCCATCCCAGACCAGCGCGTCCCAATGTGCCGCCGGCGCCTCCTCACCGAGCGCCGAGCGCCACGGCTCGAACTGCACCAGCAGGTCGGCCGGCAGCAGGGCACGCCCCGGAAGCAAGGCCGGTCCGACGAGGATCGTCGGACTGGCAATCAGGGCGCAGATGACGAGTAACCGGCGCATTCCCTGGCTGGCGCGTCAGTGGGTGACGCCTTCAGGCGACCCGTAGTGGGCCACCAGCACCAGCCCGGTGACCATCAGCACGATTCCCACCCACTGCAGCGGCAGCACCTGATCGTGGAAGAACAGCCGGGAGAGGAACACCACGCCCACATAGCTGATGGCGATCATAGGATAGGCGTAGCTGAGGTTCCACTTCGCCAGCACTGCCAGCCAGAAGCAGGAGCTGACAGCGTACAGAGCCAGGCCGAGCAGGACGTAGGGTGTGAACACCGCGTGGAGGATCATGGCCGGCCCGGGCTCCCCCAGCCTGGGGTTCTGCATGCCTTTCTTGAGGGCAATCTGCCCAAATGCCCCCAGGCTGATGGCGATCATCAGCAAGAGGGCCACCGTGATGGGTCTCAACAGGTTCTCCTTTCAGGCCGGTGGCGGTCCAGTAGGTCCGCCACTCAGGGAATGATGCCTGCGGTGACGGGGCCGGCCGGTCGCGCCTCATTGCCGATGGCGTGGATGCGCCCAGGCGGGAACACCACCGCCACCGCCACCCCGCGGATGGCGCTCTTGCGCACCGGGCCGTAATCCCGGCTATCAGTGCTGTCGTCCCGGTTGTCGCCGAGGACGTAGTACTGGCCTGCGGGCAGCTTGATCGCCTGCACGGTGGTGGGAAGCTCGCAAATGGCATAGGGCTCGTCGTAGGCTATCCCGTTGACGTAGAGCTGGCCGCCATGGAGGATCTCTTCGTGGTGCCAGGTCATCGTCTTTGGCGACATGGACACCTCGTCCCCCGGCAGCCCCACCACCCGCTTGATCGCTGTGTCTCCAGTACCCGGATCTATCAGCAGTATCACCTCAAAGCGCTTGGTGGGCAGGGGTTTGAGCACCAGTACCCGGTCGTTCTCCAGCAATGTGGATTCCATGGACTGCCCGTCCACTATCACGGTCTCCACCACCCACACCCGGAAGACCACCAGCCCCAGGAGGACCAGCAGCAGCATGCCTGGGGTGACACGACGCCTGAACAACGACGTGCGCGGCGGACCTACTGGACCGCCGCCCGGCGAACGCTTGGGGCGCCCGGCCGGCAGACCCTCCTGCTGGCCCAGCGGCGAATCCGAACTGCGGGCCTCGGCGGCGGACCTCGGCTGCGGACCTGATGGACTGCAGCCCTGCTGGGGCCGCACCCCTGTTGGGGCCGCAGCCCCGTCTGGGCCGCCGTCCCCCCCGGAATTGAACTTGCTCATGGCAGCGCTTCCTGGCGGCAGGATGCCGGTGCCTTGGGCCTCTGGCACGTCCACATCCGACCACCTGCTCGGCGATGCCCCTCGCCCTTCCCAAGAACACCCCCGGGGCGGCATGGGTCGGCCCCGCCCTCAGGTCGGCAGGACTGCCTTGGCCTTGTCCACCGCGCTGGCCGCGTCGGGGGCGTAGCCGTCACCCTTGATCTCATCGCAGTAGCCCTGGGTGACCGGCGCGCCACCGATCAGGACCCGGACCTGCTCGCGGAGCCCGGCGGCGTCCAGCGCCTGGATAGTATCGCGCATCCCGCCCATGGTGGTGGTCAACAGGGCCGACATCGCGATGATGCCGGCCTGGTTGTCCCGCGCTGCCTGCACAAAGTTGTCGGGGGAGACATCCACCCCCAGGTCCACGACCTTGAACCCGGCGCCCTCCAGCATCGCCGCCACCAGGTTCTTGCCGATGTCGTGGAGATCGCCCTTGACAGTGCCGATCACCACCGTGCCGATGTGATCCACCTCCGCGTCACCCATCATCTTCAGCGCCTCTTTCATGGCGCGCTGGGCGATCAGCAACTCGGGGACGAAGAACTCATTGGCTCGGAACTTCTCGCCGACGGTTTCCATCGCCGAGGCTATCCCCTCCACCACCACTTGCTTCGGGCTCATGCCGGCGTCCAGAGCCTGCTTGGTCAGCTCCTTGGCGCGATCACGATTCCCCGTGATGATCGCCTCTTTCAGATCATCAATCACTGCCACCTCGCACTCCTCCTAATGGCCTACGGCCCTCATAGCAACGGCCGCAACGCCATAGCTTCGGCGAAGCGGTCGTGGAATCCCTCTTGCTGGGACAATTCTATATGCTCCACGCGGGCCCCGATCTCCTCTGCCCGCCGGCGCAAAGATACCGAACAAAGCATCAGCCTCGCCCCCATCCCGGCGGCGTTGCCGATGGGCCGTACCCGCTCGGGGGGCAGGGCGGGCACCAGGCCGATCGCCACCGCGCTCTCCCGCCTGATGTAGTTTCCGAAGGCGCCCGCGAGCAGCAGCTCCTCGACCTGACCGGGTTCGTGGTCCAGTTGGGCGAGCAGCATGGTGATGCCGGTGAAGATCGCCCCCTTCGCGAGCTGCAGCTCGCGCACGTCCCGGGCGGTGACACAGACAGGTTTACCCTCGGCCGACTCGTCGCCGGCGGCGATCACGAAGCAGAGGCCGTCGTCGCGACGGAGAAGACGCTCTCGCAACCTCCGAGGCGCGGAGGCGACCTCCTCGGCGGGGCGCATCCGGCCCGTCTCGTCCACCAGCCCCTGGCGGACCAGCCCGGCCACCGCGTCCACCAACCCGGACCCACACAAGCCCTGCGGGGGAGCGTCTCCCAACACGTGGTAGGAGACGTCGTCGCCGATCTCCACCTGGTCAATGGCGCCGGTGGCGGCCCTCATCCCCTGGCTGATCCGGGCCCCCTCAAAGGCGGGGCCGGCGGCGGTGGAGCAGGCGTACAGGCGGCCGTTCTCTGCCACCACGATCTCGCCGTTAGTGCCGATGTCAACCGCCACGCGGAGGCCCTCGCCATGGTCCAGTTCGCTGGTGAGGATGACGCCCACGGTGTCGGCACCGACGAAGCCCCCGATGTTGGGGGCCACGTAGATGCTGCCCTCCGGATGGATGAAGATGCCCAGGTCGGCAGCGCGCGCCTTCTGGGCGCGGCGGAAGCTGGGCAAGAAGGGAAGCGCGCTGAGCCCGGCCGGGGGCACGCCCAGCAGCAAGTGGGTCATGCAGGTGTTACCCACCGCCGCCACTTCATACACCTCTGTGGGAGAGACACCGGCCTCCTTGGCAGCGCGACCGATCAGCTTGTTGATCACCCTTACCACCGCCTGCTGGAGCCGTTCCAGGCCGTCAGCCTCCGTGGTGGCGATGCGCAGGCGCGAGATCACGTCCTCGCCAAAGTGAGCTTGAGGGTTGAGGTCCGAAGCGACCGAGACCAGTTCCCCGGTGGCGAGATGACAGAGATAGGCGACCACGGTGGTAGTGCCCACGTCCACCGCCACGCCATAGCACTGCTGCGCGGTGTCGCCCGGCTCGACGGCGACGAGTTCATCGCCGATCACCGCGGCGGTGAGCTGGAAGTCTCCGCCGCGCAGGGCGCCTGGCAGGCTCTGCAAGAGCTGGAGGCGAGCCGAGGGCTTCGCCTGCGCTCCCAGCGCGTCGAGCACCCGGAGCAGGTCAGCGCGGGCGTCCTCAACGGTTGCAGGGGGCAGCTTGAAGGCCAGCTTGCGTACGTTCGGCTCGATGGCGATCTCGCGACCGATCCCCTCCACCATGATCCGGTGCTCCACCATCACGGCTCCCGGGGGGAGGAGGATCTCCGCGTCGCAGGTGACCCTGGCGCTGCAGGCGAGCCGCCAGCCCTCCTCGAGCTGCTCCGGGGTGAGGAACCTGCGCTCGGGCGCCTCGGGCTCGACGAGGCCGGAGAGGAAGCGCACCGCGCACTTGCCGCAGCGGCCCTGCCCTCCGCAGGGAGTGTGGAGGGTGAGCCCGGCTGCGGCCGCCGCCTCCAGGACGGTGGTATCGGGAGGCACTTCGATGGAGACTTGATCGGGCTGGAAGGTGACGGTTACCGCGGCCATGACAAGAGTATAGCGGAACCGGAGCTTGGGGTCAGCAAACAGAGGCTTAGTAGCCTCGGGCTAGCTAGCTAGCTAGCCACTAGGTGATGGTCTCGAAGTAGCTAAGCTGCCTCTTTGCCTCGGCGTGGCCGGGTCGGAGTTCGAGCACGCAGTTGAACTCCGTCTTCGCCTCCTCATACATCCCCAGCATGGCGTAAGTCTTGGCAAGATTGAGGTGTCCGTCCACCCAGTCGGGGGCGCACGCCACAGCATGCTTCAACTCCTCCAGCGATTCCTCGAAGCGACCCACGAAGCAGAGCACCAGCCCCATGCCAAGGTGGGCCTGGGCGTGATCGGGCTTGCAGGCCAGGATGCCCTCGAACTCCTCCAGGGCCTCCTCATAGCAGCCCTGGTTCTTCAGGTCCATGGCCCGGTCGCACTGCTCGTCGAGCTTCTCGGCCTCGCCTGCAGCCACGTCTGGGTTCCTCCCTATGCCGTGTCGCCGGAGGGACACGGCCCGGCGACAGGTGTTGCTTCGGCAGCCCACTGCCAGAGCAACCCACGTGCGCCTATAGCGCACGAACCTCCGTTGTCGTCCGCCTCAGGCGGACGACTGAGCTGGCTATCGCCCCAGTTGCTCCCCCACAGCCAAGCGATAGCCTTTCACGTAGTCGCCGGCCGACATCGCCGCGCGCGCCTCGGGCTGCACCCTCAACGCCAGCACGCGACCTTTCCCCGCCTTCACCCAGAACCCCTCTTTCGTCACTTCCACTATTCGTCCAGGTGTTCCTGTGCCCTCGCGGTCACCTTCTGGGCCATCGCCCGTGTCCTGCCGGGCCGAGAGGATCTTGAGCAGCCGCCCGGCCCTGGTGGTGCGGGCCCCGGGGTGCGGGGCGAAGGTGCGGATCAGACGCAGAATCGAGGAGGCCTCTTCCTGCCAATCGAGGACCAGTTCGTGACGGCGGATTGGTGGGGCGTAGCTGATCCCATCAACCTGCTGAGGGCGGCGGGGCGCGGCGCCTTCGCGCAGCAGCTCCACGGTCTCCAGCGCCACCTCGGCGGCCAGTTGCGCGAGGCGGTCGTGCAAGCTGCCGAAGTCCTCCTCCGCGCCGATAGACAGAGATCGCTGTAGGATGATGTCGCCGGCGTCCAGGGTGAGGGCCATCCATTGGGCGGTGACTCCGGTCTCCTGCTCGCCGGCGAGGATGGCGCGCTCGATGGGCGCGGCGCCGCGGTACTTCGGCAGCAGGGAGGCGTGGAGGTTGACGGCCGCGATGCGAGGCAGAGATAGCGCTTTCTCACTGAGCAACTCCCCAAAGGCGACCACCAGGAGCACATCGGGGGAAAGCTCACGGAGAAGGCCGTATCCTGGCTCCTCGCTCACTCGCTCCGGCTGAAGGACCGGGAGGCCGATCTCCTGCGCGGCGAGCTTCACCGCCGAGGCCCGCGGCTTGCGCCCGCGGCCGGCGGGACGGTCGGGACGGGTGATCACGGCGGCAATCTCGTATGAGAGCGCCGCCGTCCCGGCGGCCTCCACGCGGACAGACTGCGCCAAGGCGCGCAGAGTGGGAACGGCGAACGGCGCGGTGCCCAGAAGGACGATCTGCAGGCGGGGCGACTCGCCCAGACCGCGCTCCGCCACTAGCGCGTCTCTCCCCTGGAGGCAAGGAGGAGGAACTTGAGCGCGTCCTCCAACGTGGTGGGTTGGATCACCGGCTCCTGCTCGTCGCCCGCTCGCACCAGCCAGTGAAGGGTGGACTCGTCCACTTGATCCACGAACAAACGACCGTTCAAGTGGTCCATCTCGTGACAGAAGGCCCGCGCCAGCAGCCCTTCCCCCTCTGCGGTGAAGCGCTTCCCGGACAGATCTCTGGCGGCCATCACCACGCGGGTGGGTCTCTCCACATCTCCGTAGAGACGAGGGAGACTGAGACAGCCTTCGTCCGCCTTCTCGCTGCCCTCGGCGCTGATGATCTCGGGGTCAATCAGCGCGGTGGGAGTGCCGTCAACCATGACCACAGCCACCCGGCGAGGCACCGCGACCTGGTTTGCCGCCAGTCCGACCCCGCGCGCCTCCTCCATCAGCTCCGTCATGCGCTTCACCAGCGCCTTCACCTCCGCGGTGACGCGCCCCACCGGCGCCGCCTTCTTGCGCAGCGCGGGGTGTCCGTAGTGCACGATCTTGAGAGCTTCGAACTTGCTGCCCTTCATTGGCCCGTTTCCTGGCCCGCCGCCCCAGTGTATCACATGAAGGAGAAGGGGTCCACGTCCACCGTGATGCTACCCGCGCGCCAGGTCCGCCAACCTGCCACCATGTCCCGCAGCGCCTCCTGCGCCGCCCCGGGTTCGGCTCGCACCAGCACATGCCAGCGATGTCGGCCGCGCAGGCGCGGCAGCGGGGCCTCGGCCGGGCCCAGCACCTCCACCTCCTGCCCCGCCGCGCGGATCTGCTCCGCCACCTGCTGCGCCCGGCCGGCCGCCTCCACCGCCTTCGGTGAGCTCACCGTGATGCTCACCAGTTGTGAGAACGGCGGGTAGCCCAGCTCGCGACGCACCTCGATCTCCTGCCGATAGAAGGCTTCGTAGTCCTGCTCCGCGGCGGCCTGGATGCTGTAGTGCTCCGGCTGGTAGGTCTGGATCATCACCTCTCCGGGTTTCTCGCCCCGCCCGGAACGCCCGGCCACCTGCGTGAGCAACTGGAAGGTGCGCTCGGCCGCCCGGAAGTCCGGCAGATTGAGCGAGCGGTCGGCCGAGATCACCCCCACGAGGGTGACGCCGGGGAAGTCGAATCCCTTTGCCACCATCTGCGTGCCCACCAGGATGTCGGTGGCGGCCTGCTGGAAGCGTCCCACGATGTGGATGTGCGCGTTCTTGGCGGCCACCGTGTCCCGGTCCAGCCGCCCCACCCGCGCCCGGGGAAGCAGGCGCGTCAGCTCCTTCTCCACCCGCTCCGTGCCGAAGCCGGAGAAGCGGATCTCCAGCCCGCCGCACCGCGCGCATGCCTCCGGCGGGGCCTTCGCCATCCCACAGTGGTGGCAGCGGATCTGGCGGGCCTGCTGGTGGAACGTGAGCGCCACCCCGCAGTCGGGGCAGCGCGCCGCCTCTCCACACACCGGGCAGAGGAGGAAGGTGGCGAACCCGCGCCGGTTCAGAAAGAGAATGACCTGCTCCCCGGCCTGCAGTCTGGCGGCAATCGCTTGCCTGAGAGGAGGGGAGAAGATCGCCGGCTGCGTGGTGCGGCCCCTCATATCCACGACCTGCACCCGTGGGAGCGGGCGCTGCTCGACCCGCATGGGCAAACGGAGCAGCCGATGGCGGCCCGACTCGGCCTCGTAGAACGACTCCAAGGAGGGGGTGGCGCTCGCCAGCACCACCGGGCAGTCCGCCAGTTCCCCGCGTTTCAGCGCCACATCCCTGGCGAGATAGCGCGGCGCCTGCTCCTGCTTGTAGGAGGTCTCGTGTTCCTCGTCTACCACAATCAGTCCCAGAGAGGCCGCGGGAGCGAACAACGCGGACCTGGCCCCGATCACCACCGAGGCCGCGCCAGTGCGGATGCGCTCCCACTCATCCCAGCGCTCGCCCGTGGAGAGCGCGCTATGCAGGACCGCCACCCGGTCGCCGAAGCGGGCGCGGTAGATGGCTACCGCTTGCGCGGTAAGCGAGATCTCCGGCATCAGCACGATCGCCTGGCGTCCGCGCGCGAGCACCCGCTCGATCACCCGGAGAAATACCTCTGTCTTGCCGCTGGCGGTGACGCCGTAAAGCAGGAAGGAGGAGAACCGCTCGGCCTCCACCGCTTCGGTGACCGCCTGCACCGCTTCTGTCTGCTCCGGGGTGAGCACCGGCGGCGGGGAGGACTCCGCCACCGCCTCCTGCCACGGGGTCCGGCGGATCGTTCTCCAGCGCACCTGCAGCAGACCCAACTTCACCAGGGCGTTCACCACCGACAGCGACACCCCGGCCTGCGTCGCCAGCTCGGCCGGGCGGACCGCCCCGCACCGCGCCGCCGTCTGCAAACAAGCGACACGGGCCGCGGCGCGCTTCCCGGCCGACGCGCAGTAGCGCGCCACTTCATCGCGGCCGGCGATCTCGACCAACCTCACCTTGCGTTGCCGCGCGGTAGGGGGCCGCAGGGTGGCGGTCTCTGCAAGCACCTGGTGGGACTTCAGAAGCTGGAGCGCGCGGGAGAGACGAGGGGCTGGCAGCAGGCGCCGCAAGGACGCGTGGGTCACCTGCCTGCCCGCCGGCTGTGTGGAGGGCTGGCCCGCGGCCTCGAGTGCCGCCAGGACCGGCGCCACGTCAGGATGAGCGCCCAGGGAGGCCGGCGCCTCGGCGGCGAGCGCGAACTTGCGGGTGATGCGGTAGCGCCCGCCATGAGGGACGAACAGACGCACCGCTTCTCCCAGGTCACAGAGATAGCGCTCGGCGATCCACGCGGCCAGGGGCAGAGCATCCTCCGGCAGCACCGGGCCGCCTTCGAGAACCGTCTCCACCTCTTTCAGCTCGGCGCGGTCGGTCTCGTCGCGGAATGCCGTCACCAGACCGACCACGGTGCGTGGGCCGAAAGGCACCAGCACCTGGGAGCCGAGATGGATGGAGGAGGCCAGGTGCGACGGGAGGCGATAGGTGAACAACTGACTCAGGGCGCGCCCTGGGTCTGGCAGCACATCCACGAAGGCCGGCATGTTCCTCTGGCTTATGCGGGTCTAGCCGCCGGCCGCCCGCCTCAGCTTGTCGGCCATATCCGTCTGCTCCCACAGCACGGGCAGGTCGGTGCGGCCGAAGTGGCCGTAGGCGGCGGTGGCGCGGAACTGCGGCCGCCGGAGCTGGAGCTTGTCAATGATGGAGCGCGGCCGGAAGTCCAACAGTTCCAGGCAGGCTTGGGCGAGCTTCTCATCGGGCGCCGCACCAGTCCCGAAGGTGTCCACCCAGAATCCCATCGGATCGGCGCGGCCGATGGCATAGGCGATCTGAGTCTCGACCCGGTCGGCGAGGCCGGCGGCGACGATGTTCTTGGCCACATAGCGCATCATGTAGCTGGCGGACCGGTCCACCTTGGTGGCATCCTTGCCGGAGAAGGCCCCGCCGCCGTGCCGGGCCATCCCGCCATAGGTGTCTACGATGATTTTGCGGCCGGTAAGACCGGTGTCGGCGAGCGGCCCGCCGCGCTCGAAGCTCCCGGTGGGATTGACCAGCACCTCGCTGTTGTCGTCGAGCATCTCCGGCGGGCACACCGGCTTGATCACCAGCTCAATCATGTCTGCCCGGATGCGCTCGTGGTCCACCCCGGGGCTGTGGTGGGCGGCGAGCACGATCTTGTTGAGATGGACGGGCCGGTCGTTCTCATAGGCCACCGTCACCTGCGACTTGCCATCGGGCCGCAGGTAGCCCACCTCCCCCAGGCGGCGCACTTCCGCCAGTCGCCGCACCAGCTTGTGGGCGATCATGATAGGCATGGGCATGAGCTCGGGGGTCTCCTTGCAGGCATATCCGAACATCATCCCTTGATCGCCGGCGCCGCCTACGTCCACGCCCATGGCGATGTCCGGGGACTGCTCCTGAATGGCGGTCATCACCCCGGAGACCTCGCTGTCGAACCCCAACTTAGCGCGCGTATAACCGATCTCTTGGATGGTGCTGCGGACCACCGACGGGATCTCAACATACCCGCGTGTGGTCACCTCTCCCGCGACGATCACCAGGCCGGTGCCCACCAAGGTCTCGCAGGCGACGCGGCTCTCCGGATCCTGCTCCAGCAGGGCGTCGAGGACGGCATCCGAGATCTGGTCGGCCATCTTGTCGGGATGGCCCTCGGTGACAGACTCGGAGGTGAAGAGGTAGCGATCTGATGACATGGCGGCGTCTTCCTTCTGTAAGGTGGTTAGCCGGGCGGATCAGCGTGAGCGGCGGTGCGCCTTCCTGGGCTGGCCCAGGGCCGCGATCGCGTCCAGGATCCGCTCGGCGAAGACAACCTTCGACATCTTTGGGAGGGTCACCTGCTTGCCGCTGCTGAGGAGCAGGACGCCGGCATTCTCGTCCGAGTCGAATCCCACATCGGCTCTGGAGACGTCGTTGGCGACGATCATGTCGAGGTGCTTCGCCTTAAGCTTCTGTTGCGCGTTCACCAGCAGGTCGTCCGTCTCCGCCGCGAAGCCGACCAGGACCTGGCCGGGCCGCTTGCGGTCACCGCACTCAGCGAGGATGTCCGCCGTCCGGGTGAGCTGGACCGTGATCGCCCCCTTGCTCCTCTTCAGCTTGCTGGCATTCATCTGCGCCGGCGTGTAGTCGGCCACCGCGGCCGCCGCGATCAGGACATCGCACTCCTCGAAGCGCCCGGCCACCGCCTCCCGCATCTCCTCCGCCGTGTTCACCCGGATGACGACACAGCCTTCCGGTTCGGCCAGGGCGGTCGGCCCGGAGACCAGCGTCACCTGCGCCCCTCGCCTGGCGGCGGCGGCGGCGAGGGCGTACCCCATCTTCCCGCTGGACCGGTTGGACATGAACCGGACCGGATCCAGCGGCTCCCGGGTCGGCCCTGCGGTCACCAGCAACCGCAGCCCCTGCAGGTCGCCCTTCGTGACCGCCTCGACCACCGCGGCCACGATCGCCTCTGGCTTCGCCAGGCGCCCCCGGCCCACCCCGCCGGAGGCCAGCTCGCCCACCTCCGGCTCGACGATGATCGCACCGCGGGCGCGCAGCGTCTGTAGGTTCTCCTGGGTGGCGGGATGCTCGTACATGCTTGTGTTCATCGCCGGGGCGATGATGAGCGGGGCCTTGCTGGCGAGGGCAACGGTGTAGACGAACTCATCGGCGATCCCCAGCGCCAGCTTGGCAATGGCGTTGGCGCTGGCCGGAGCCACCACCACGGCGCTGGCGCGCTGAGCCAGGGAGACGTGCTTGATCTCCCACTCCTGCGGCTCCTCGAACATGTCCACCGTCACCGGGTTGCGGGTGAGCGTGCGCAAGGTGAGCGGGGTGATGAACTGCGCTCCGCCCCGGGTGAGGGTGGCGTGAACACCCGCGCCCAGGGCCATCAGGCGGCGTCCCACCTCCACACCCTTGTAGGCGGCGATGCTGCCGGTGATCCCCAGGAGCACGGTTCTCCCCGCCAGGGGCCTACTCATCGCGGTCCTCGAGAAGAGACTTGAATCCTCTTCGCGCCACGCGCGCGTGCTCGGCGGTCAGGATAGCTAGCAGCTCGGAGGCTGCGCGCGAAACGCGGTCATTGCAGATCACGTAATCGTAATACTCCAGACAGCCCATCTCCCGGCGCGCCACCGCCAGCCGCTGTCTCTGCACCCCTTCCGGCTCGCTTCTCCGCTTGGCAAGCCGCTGCTCCAGCCTCTGCCAGGAAGGAGGAAGCATGTAGATCAGCACCGCGCCCGGCCGCCGCCGGCGCACCTGCCTGGCGCCTTTGACCTCGATCTCCAGCACCACATCGTATCCCGCCGCCAGGTGCCGGTCAACCCACCGCCCAGGCGTTCCGTAGCGGTGCCCCAGATAGGTGGCGTGCTCCAGCAGTTCCCCGCGGCGCACCATGCCGGCGAAGCGCCGCGGCGTACAGAAGAGGTAGTCAAACCCATCGCGCTCGTCGGGCCGGTGCTCGCGCGTGGTCACGGAGACCGACCGGCGAATCCGCCTCGCCGCTTCCGTTCTGCGCTTCATGGCCGCCGCCGCCACCGTCCCCTTGCCCACTCCGGAAGGGCCGGAGAGCACCACCAGCAGCCCGCCCTCTTGGCGCGACGAGCCGGCCGACCTCACACCCTCACCCACTTGATGCGATTGTCAATGCCTCTGATCCCGACAATGCGCAGGATGATCATCTCGATGATCTCAATCTCCTTCTTTCCGTCCGGAATCTTGGCGTGGCGGGTCGCCTTCAGTTCGCCATCCAGGTAGGCGACGCCATGGATCACTCTCACCTCCAGCTTGGTGGTGTCCAGCTCTCTTCTGATGAACTCGCTCTTCACCTTTCGGGTCAGGCTTGCGTCTTCCGGCCTTGCCATCGCTACCTGCTCCTCTCCGCGGCCTGCCCGCCGGCCTTGGCGCGGGCACTCTCCGCCGGCGCCACTGTGATCGGCAGTGGCAGCCAGCCGTGGTACAGGTTCCTGTCGGATTCCAGCTTGACCACTAGCTGGTACTCGCCGGCTCGCTTCGGAATCAACTCTATCGGCACCGTCTTGCGCTCACCCGGATCCAGCGAGGACAGCCGCAACACGCGCGCCCCATGCTCCTCGACCCAGTGGTAGGGCACTTCCGCCGACGCCCGCATCTCGAAGTCGCGGAAGAACTCGTTGTCAACCAGCAGTGCCACCTCCTGCGCCGGCACCTTCGACAGGTTGTACACATCGCATACAACCGTGCGGGCAACGCCCACGGTGGCCGGGCGTTGATCTGTCTCCAACCACAGCGTGAGAGTCGGGCGGGGCGCGGGTGTCGGCGGCCTCACCTCCCTCAACTGGAGCAGAGCATAGCCCAAGGTGAACAGCGCGGCCGCGAATCCCAGTATCACCGCCGCCCACGGCCGTCTCTTTCGCACCACTTGGGACGGCCGGAAGGTGTGGTGGACGCAGGGAGGGGTGGTCTCAGGCCCGACATCGAACAGCCCCGCCACCGCCGGCTGCGTGCACGCCACCAGACGGTCGTCGAGCCACTGGCAGGACCCGCACTTCGCCAGGTTGTCCTGACACCCCATGCAGAACGGGTAGTCTGGAGCGCCCGTGTCATTGACCGCCCCGCATTGAGTGCATCTGACCTGCGGCAAGACTGCTGCCTCCCAAACCTAAGCTGCGGACCCACTGGACCGCAGCCCCACCTCCGCGGCCGACCTCGGCCGCCGACGTCCGCTACGCACCTGCTGTACCGCAGCCATGTGTGGCCCGCCGCTCCTCCTCCCCAGTTGCCCGCCTCCGGCGGACGCGGAGGGCCTCCCTCCCTCCTCTTGGCACGCCAGAGGACGCCAACACGTCCCTGTGCCGGCGATTATAGTCGCCCTCCAGAAGGGGTGTCAAGGCGGTTCTGGACCGCCTGCAACCGTCAGCATTTCCGGCTTGCTATCGCTCTCCCGCCGCCTTGACACTCGGCGTGCGCTTCCCTATACTCGCCGCCAACAGGATGCCGGGAGCGTTGCAGTTCACCATCGAAAAGACCGACCCCTCAGGCGCCCGCGCCGGCGTCATCTCCGCGCGGGAGCGCGCCTTCCCCACCCCTGCCTTCCTGCCGGTGGCCACCCAGGCCACGGTGAAGGCCCTCACCCAGGCGGAACTGGTGCGCCTGGGCGCGGCCATCGTCCTGGGCAACGCCTACCACCTCTACCTCCGGCCCGGGATAGAGCTGATCCGCCGCGCTGGCGGCCTGGCCGCCTTCATGAACTGGCCCGGCGCCACGCTCACCGACTCCGGTGGCTACCAGGTGTTCAGCCTGGCGCCCCTGCTCGACGTGTCGGAGGAAGGCGTGAGCTTCCGCTCCCACATTGACGGGTCCGAGCACTTCCTCACCCCGGAGTCGGCGATCGAGATTCAGCACGCCATCGGGGCCGACATCATCATGGCCTTCGACCAGCCGGTCGGCTACCCGGCCGACCGCGCCCAGGCCGCCGACGCCACCGCCCGCTCCGACCGGTGGGCGGAGAGATGCGTCGCCGCACACCGGGCCGGCGGCGCCGACCAGGCGCTCTTCGGCATTGTCCAGGGCGGCTTCGAGCAAGATCTGCGCGCTGAGAGCGCCGCTCGGCTCACCGCTCTTCCCTTCGACGGCTACGCGATCGGGGGGCTCTCGGTGGGCGAACCCAAGCAGCAGACCTTCGCATTGCTCGCTCACACCGCCCCCCTGCTGTCGGAGGACCGTCCTCGCTATCTCATGGGTGTCGGCACGCCCTCCGATATTGTCCGCGCGGTGCTACACGGCGTGGACATGTTCGATTGTGTGCTCCCCACTCGGTTGGGCCGCAACGGTACTGCTTATACGAAACGGGGAAAGATAAACCTGAAGAACGCACGGCACCAGGATGACCTCGGGCCGCTGGACCCGGAGTGCGACTGCGAGGTGTGCGCCACCCACACCAGGGCCTACCTGCGCCACCTCTACAAGTCCGGGGAGATCCTCGCCGCGCGGTCTCTTACCTATCACAACACACACCTCTATCTGAGGCTGATGGAGAGCATTCGGGAAGCGATCCTGGCCGGCTGCTACGCCGAGTTCGCGGAGACCTTCCTGCGAGAGAGAGACGAGAATGGCAAGAGCTGTGACGCTCGATGAAATCAAAGCGCGAACGGATATCAGCACCTACCTGGCGCGTGCGGATAAGAACATGGAAGCGATTGGCTACACGGAACATGGGTTCCGGCACGCCGATATCGTCTCCGACCGCGCCCGCCACATCATGACCGCCCTGGGCCGGCCAAAGCGGGAGGCGGAGCTGGCTGCTATCGCCGGGTACCTGCACGACATCGGGAACGTGGCCGCCCGGCAGGAGCATGGGCAGGTGGCGGTGATGATCGCCCACGATGTGCTGAGGAGCATGGACATGCCGCCGTACGAGCTGGCGGAGATCATGTCCGGCGTCGGCAACCACGAGGAGCAGTACGGGGATCCCTTCGGCGCCGTCGCCGCCGCCGTCATCATCGCCGACAAGTCCGACGTCGCCCGCAGCCGCGTCCGGGACGTCAACACCCTCCGCTATGACGAGCACGACCGCGTCAACTACGCCACCATCTCCTCCGCTCTCACCGTCAACCACGAGCGCACGATGATATCCCTCAGCCTGGAGATTGACACCCAACTCTCCTCCATCATGGAGTACTTCGAGCTGTTCCTGAACCGCATGGTCATGTCCCGCCGCGCCGCCGCCACCCTGGGGTGTGAGTTCGAGCTGGTGATCAACGGGACGAAGCTGCTGTAGGGGAGGAAGTCTGGCCACCGCCGGCGGCCGCGGTGTACTTCAGCACCCGCCCCTCTCCGCCGATCAGGATCGCCTCTGCGCCAGAGGCGCCAATTGGGATGGCAGCGATCGCCCGGCTCGGTTCCGCCAGGATCTCATGGTAGACCAGAGCCTTGTCGGCGTCGTACAAGTAGAGAGCGGCCTGCTCCGCGACCTGATAGGTGGCGAGCACCGCGAAGTACTCGGGCGCCTCCGCCTCGAGCTTGATCGGAACCCCTTTCACCTCGGCGAACTGGTTGAGGTCAGGCGCTTCCAGCTCGGTCACCAGACTGCCGCGGTCATCGAACAGGCCAACTGTATCCGGCCCCGGTGCCAGCACCAGCCGAGGACCGGACTTGGTCGGCCAGTTGCAGATGGCGAACTGAGAGAAGTAAGCATGGGAGCCGTCTTCGGGCGTCGGTCTGGCTCGACGGAGCACGTCACCTGAGGCGTCTCTCACAGTCAACTGCCCGCTCGCGTTGGTGTGCAGGATCTCAGGGCTGCCATCGCCGTCGGTGTCAAGCATCTCCACTTGCCAGACGTTCTCGTCACGTCTCCGCCACACCAGCGCGCCGTCGCTGTCCACCAGATGCACCCCTCCGCTGCCGTTGAGCCCAACCGCGAACTCCAACCGCCCGTCTCCGTCCACATCGCCCGCGCACATATCGTTCACGCCACTGCTCTCTCCACCGTAGGTCCATAACAGCTCCCCGCCGTGGCTGACGAGCGCCGCCTCCGATCCCCACGACCCGGGTTCCATGAACTCGCACACCCCGTCGCCCTCAACGTCAATGATGTCCACACGATCGCACGAGTGCTGGAACTGGCGGAACGACTTCATCTCGCCGTCCTTAGTGGCAAAGGCCGCTCCCTCCCCGCTCGCGACCACCATCTCAATCCCTTCGGCAGAGTCGAGCTTGCCCAGGGCGATGTCGCTCACCATCCCCAGGCGTTCGTCGGACAGGAACACCTCCTGCTCCAGGAAGCCAGCGCCAGTGACCACACCCGGTTCGCCGACCGACTGCATCTCCGCCATCATGCGCTCCATCTGCGGCGCCAGATAGTAGCGGTAGGCGATGAACCCGCCCCCGATCAGTAGGAAGACGACCACGGCGCAGCCTACCGCACATCCCGTCAGCAGCGACTTGGTGCTCATCGTACCCCTCCTCTCTGCGTACCTGGCCGGCCGTCATGCGGCATGCAACCGGCCGGGCGTCGCCATCTCATTCTGCGGCCCTGGCGGGCCCCCTGTTGTGTGGATGGGGCGGCGCGGCTGTCGGGCGGTCGGGGGCCGGTTGTAGGTCAGAGTTCGAGTCTGCCAGTGGGGCAAGCTGGCAGCTTGCCCCCGGCCTTACGCCGCCAACGCCTCCGCCAGCGGCGCGGGGACGGCCGCCTGCTCGCCGACTTCCTCTCTCGCCACCGCCCATAGGTAGAGACATGTGTAGTAGGCCGTCCGGACGTAGTGGGTGAAGGCCATCACGAAGGCCAGGAACATCGCCGCCCCGGCCACCGCGAGGATGCCTGCCTCCACCCCAAGAGAACGAAAGATGGCTATGGAACCAAACACCGCCGCCATCACCGCCACCATGGTGATCACCCCCATCACCATGCTCACTGCAACCTCCCCGACCGCGATCGGCAGGAACTGCCTGGTGTGGAGCACGCGCGCCCTCTGCGCCGCCCGCTTGAGCGGCACATCCTCCAGGATGATGATCGGCAGCAGCAGGAACGTCGCCACCGTCCACGCCTTGTCTATCGCGCCGGCGGCGAGACCGCCCAGGCCGCCCCGACTGCGCCTCCGGATGGCGCCGGTGATGAGAGAGACCAACGTGGAGATGACAGCAAGCGATAGGATGGCGAGGAAGTTCTTGCAGGCGTCCCGGAACGCCTTTCCCAGCTTTGCGTCTCGGCCCCGCAAGGCCACGTCCACCAGATGCACGGTCATGGCGGTGAAGAAGTAGGTGGTGATGTAGAGCACCAGCGATAGTCCGACTCCGAGCACCGCCAGCGGCCAGGAAATCTCACGGTTGTCCTCGCCCAGCCTATCCCAGAGCCCGGTCTGCCACAACACCAGCGCCGTCGCGCCGATGATCACCACGCTCGCCACCAGCGAGAACACAGATGGCAGCAGCAGGTCCTTATCTCTGAACATCAGCGCCATGCTGGCGCGCATGAACGCGAAGGCCCGCACCACGCTGTCCCACCAGCCGACGCTGGCTCGCACTGGGTAGGCGAGGTCAGGGCGGCCGTCGCCGCGCAGGGAAGCGACCCGCCCGGTCGAGGCAATCGGCACTACCGGCGCGGCTGTCCGGGGCGCTTCCTCGGCGCAGTCGGGGCAGCGCAGCTCGCCGCGCTCGCGCACCGCGCAGGCCTCACACAGGTCCTTCTTGCACCGCCCGCACTCCCCGATGATGCCGATGCGGCCGCACTGCTGGCAGGGCTGCTTCGCCTGCCACGCACACCGCGAGCACTCCCTCTCCCACGGCTCCAGCACATAGCCGCACTTGGGGCAGGTGCGGTCGGCTTCGGTCATGGCAGTCCCTCTGTAGGGCGGGGCAGTCTACGCTGCCCCGCCGCAGAATCCTGGCGGCGGGCACAGGAGTGCCCGCCCTAGAGGTCTCGTCCTGTGAGCAGCCGATACGCCTCCCGATACCTGTGCGTGGTCCCTGCCACCACCTCTGGCGGCAGTTCCGGCGCGGGGGGCTGCTTGTTCCAGCCGATCGCCACGAGGTAGTCGCGGGCCGGCTGCTTGTCAAAGCTCTTCTGCGGGCGGCCGGGTTCGTATTCGTCAGCCGGCCAGAAGCGCGAGGAATCGGGGGTAAGCACCTCGTCTACCAGCATCAACTCGGCCTGGTGCCAGCCGAACTCGAACTTGGTATCGGCGATGATGATCCCGCGGTCGCGGGCGTAGTCGGCGGCGCGCTGGTACACCGCGAGGCTGACGCGCTCGACCTGCCGGTAGGCGTCTTCGCCGACCATCTGCATCGCCTGCTCGGGGGTGATGTTCTCGTCATGGCCGGAGGTGGCTTTGGTCGCCGGCGTGAACAGCGGGTGCGGCAACTTATCGCTCTCACGCAGGCCGGGCGGGAGCTTGATGGCGCACACCGCGCCCTTCTCCTGGTAGTCCTTCCAGCCGGAGCCGGCGAGATACCCGCGGATCACACACTCCACCGGCAGCACCTTCGCCTTCTTCACCACCATGCTGCGGCCGGCGAGTTGGTCGGAGTAGGGGAGGAGCGTCGCCGGATACTCGCTCACCTCCGCCGTGACGAGGTGATTCTCCACGATGTCCTTGGTAAGCTCGAACCAGAACAGGGACATCTGGGTGAGGACACGCCCCTTGTCCGGGATGCCATTCGGCATCACCACATCGAAGGCCGAGATGCGATCCGTCGCTACGATCAGCAGCGTATCGCCGAGATCGTAGATGTCCCTCACCTTGCCGCGAGCGAGCAGGGGAATGTCAGTGAGATTGGTCTGAAGCACGGGTTCTGTCATCACCGCCTCCTTTGCGTGATGGGAGGTAGTTCGTAGGGCAGGAGTTCATCTCCTGCCGGGGCCCTCACGGCTCGCGTCTCAGCTCCAGCACTGCGATCTCCGGCTCGCAGTACATCCGTAGCGGGACTCCCACCTCTCCCAGCCCGCGAGTGACGAAGAGAAATGTGTCGTCAAGCCGGTGCAGCCCCGATGCATAGCGCGGGCCATACCACGATGAAGAGCCGGTGACTCCGATCAACGGCAGTACGACCTGCCCGCCGTGGGTGTGGCCGGACAGGATGAGATCCGCGCGGCGTGCCCGGGGTTCCCGAACGATGTCCGGGCTGTGCGAAAGCAGGATCACGAACGCTGCCTCCGGGACTCCCGCGAACGCCTTGTCCAGCCGCGCCGCGGCCGTATAGTAGTCGTTGACGCCCACCAGCCAGAGGTCAGCGCCCTTCAACGTGACGTGCAGTCTGTCATTGACGATCACGGTAAAGCCATGCTCGGCCAGCGCCGCGACCGCGGCCTGCTGATCGGCCCATCGGTCGTGGTTGCCAAGCACTGCGAAGCGCGGGACCTTCGGGCAGAACTCGTCGAGCAGCTCGGCAGCGGCGGGAATGAGAGAGGGATTGGCGGTGACAAGATCGCCTGTGAAGACCACTAGGTCGGCCTTTAGGCCGCGAAGGGGCTCCAGCCGCGCCCATGCGTTCTCGGCGCTGACATAGCGACCGAGGTGGATATCGCCGACGACGATCACCCGGGTCCCGTTGAGTTGGAGAGGTAGTTCTGGAAGCAACACGGACAGGCGTGTCACTTGGGCTGGTCGCTTGGAGATGGACCTGCGGACGCCGGGAAGGGCCAGCCCTAGCGCCGTGACAGCCAGCAGAAGCGCGGCAGGCAGAACGGCTGAGCGCCGGGTAACCTTGCTGACCGCCAGCGTCCAGATCACCCATGGCATGGCCGCGGCGAGGCCCAGATGCACAAGGATGACCCAGACGCGGTGCGCGTGGGAGCCGCGATTGAGATGAAATGAGAGGACGGCCAGTACAACGAGCGCGGTCACCACGCCCACATCGGCCACCAAGACCGCGCGCACCAGCCTCCTGGTCTCGGCACGGGAAAGACGCCACACCACGGCGGCCACCCGGACAACCACCCACTGCCCCACCAGGGCTAACAGCACTCCCTGCCAGGTGATGGCTAGGTTGGGCAATGCAGGGCTGTGCATTCTGAGCTCGCGGCTGGCGTGGGCACGCCAGCCCTACACAAGCGCCGCCTCCCGCAGCCCCAGCATTTCCGCCACCTTCTCCGCGTCGGCCTCCACTTCGATAGGCTCGGCGGCGGAGGCGATGGCGCGGTCGGGGTCCTTGAGGCCGTGGCCGGTGAGGATGCAGACGACGGAGGCGTCTTCGGGCAGGCCGGCCGCGATCTCCCGCTGGAAGTAGCCCTCCCGGACGAGCTTGGCGATTCCGGCAATGGAGGCGGCAGAGGCGGGCTCCACGAACACGCCCTCGATGCTGGCAAGCATCTGGTAGGCATCCACGATCTCGTCATCGGTGACCGTGGTGATGAGGCCGCCGGATTCGTCGCGGGCGGCGACCGCCGACTTCCAGCTCGCCGGGTTGCCGATCTTGATGGCGGTGGCGATGGTCTGCGGGTCCTCGATGGGGTGGCCGCGCACGATCGGCGCGGCCCCCTCCGCCTGGAATCCGAGCATCTTCGGCAGACGCTTGCTCAGGCCGGCAGCATGGTATTCCTTGTATCCCTTCCAGTAGGCGGTGATGTTGCCGGCGTTGCCCACGGGGATGGCCTGGTAGGCGGGCGCATCGCCGAGCACGTCGCAGATCTCGAACGCCCCAGACTTCTGCCCCTCGATGCGGTAGGGGTTGAGCGAGTTCACGAGTTGGACCGGGTAGCTGCTGGTGATCTCCAGCACGATCCGCAGCGCGTCGTCGAAGTTGCCCTCGATGGCGATGACCCTGGCGCCGTGCATCACCGATTGGGCAAGCTTACCCATGGCGATATAGCGCACAGGCAGCACCACGATGCAGTCAAGGCCGGCGCGGGCGGCGTAGGCGGCGGCAGAGGCGGCGGTGTTGCCGGTGGAGGCGCACATCACCGCCCGCTGCCCCTCTTCGACCGCCTTGGAGACCGCCACCGTCATGCCGCGGTCCTTGAAGGAGCCGGTGGGGTTGGCGCCCTCGTACTTGAGGTAGAGAGGGATGGGCAGTCCGATGCGCTCCCGCAAGACCGTCGCGGGCAGCAACGGCGTATTGCCTTCCCGCAGGGTGATCACGGGCGTGGCTTCGGTGACCGGCAGGAAGGCCCGGTAGATCTCGATGACGCCAGGCCAGTAGGCGCTCGCCTTCATGCTAGCCCCTCACGCATCCGTTTCGGCGCGGAGGCAGTTGCTGATCTCGTGCACTTCGGGGAGCTTCTCGATCTTGCGGAGCGAGGCCTGCATCTGGCGTTCCTTGGTCTTATGGGTGAGCCAGACGATCTCGGCGGCTTCCCCGGAGGCATCCATCTGCAGCACCGAGGCAAGGCTTACCTGTTCGTCCGCGAAGACTCTGGCGACGGCGGCGAGGACGCCGGGCCGGTCGGCGACCTGGGTGCGCAGGTAGAAGCGCGTGGTCACTTCATCCATGGGAAGCACTTGTCTATCCTCAAAGCAAGTGCACGCGATGCGGCCGGTCGAGCCGGAGACGATGTTGCGGGCGATGTCAATGATGTCTCCCACCATCGCCGAGCCGGTGGGCAGCGAACCCGCGCCCTGCCCGTAGAACATCACCTCTCCCACCGAAGAGCCGCTCACGAAGATGGCGTTGAACGGCCCCGACACCTTGGAGAGGGGATGGTCGAGCGGCAGCAGCGTGGGATGAACGCGCGCCTCCAGCCCTGGCCGGGCAGGCGCGCCCCCGGCGTCCACGCCGATGGCGAGAAGCTTGACGGCGAAGCCGAGCTGGCGTGCGTACTCCATGTCTCGCGCCGTGATCCTGGTGATCCCTTCCCGGTAGACGCTCTCCACCGGGACGCGGGTCTCGAAGGCGATGGAGGCGAGGATGGCGAGCTTGAAAGCAGCGTCGAAGCCCTCGATGTCGCTGGTGGGGTCCGGCTCCGCGTAGCCCAGGCGCTGCGCCTCGGCGAGGGAGTCGGCGAAGTCCGCGCCCTGCTCGGCCATGCGAGAGAGGATGAAGTTGGTGGTGCCGTTGACGATGCCCATGACGCGGCGGATACGGTTGCCGGCGAGGCATGACTTCAGCGGGCGCAGAATGGGGATGCCGCCGCCCACCGCGCCCTCGAACATGAGGTCCACGTTCTGCTCCGCGGCGGCGTCGAAGAGTTCCTTGCCGTGGCGCGCGATCAGCTCCTTGTTGGAGGTGACCACGTTCTTCCCGGCACGGAGAGCGGCGAGCACGAAGTCCAGGGAAGGCTTGATGCCTCCGATGGACTCCACGATGATGGAGATGTCGGGATCGGAGATGAGGTCGCGGGCATCTGTGGTCTGCATCTCCTTGGGGACGGGAACGGAGACGCGGCGCGGCGCCGACCAGTTGATGTCGGCGATCTTCTTGATGCGGACGGGCCGGCCGGCCTTGCGGTCAATGCTCTCCTGGTTGGAGAGCAAGGTCTCGTAAGTGCCGGAACCAACTTTCCCGAAGCCGATGATGCCGAGGTAGATAGGATTGCCGGCCATGCGAATCACCTCACGGCGGAGCAAGGCTCCGCCGAGCCAAGTTCGTGCGCCAAAGTCTGCCCGCTCGCCCGTGGAGGGACCAGGGGCGCACGTGCCTGGCGGCTAACCTTCGCCAACGGGGCGGCGGCCGTCCACGCCGCCCGCCGCCTCAAAAGCTAATACCACTAATGGCTCGCCCGCTTGAACGAGCTTGCCGCTCTGGGCGGGGATGGCAACGACGCGGCCGCGCCACTCCGCCTTGATCTCGTTGAACACCTTCATCGCCTCCACGATGCAGACGGTCTGGCCCTCCTCGACGTAGTCGCCGATGTCCACGAAGGCCGGCGCATCCAGGGCGGAGGAGCGATAGAAGACGCCGATGAGGGGTGAGCGAATAGCGACCGTGCGCTGGCGGCGCTCAGGCTGAGGGACAGAAGGGCGAGCGGGAGCCGGCGGGGGGGTGACCGGGGCCGGGCCCGGGGGAGCCGGCGCGTCGGCGCGGCGGGAGCGGAGATGGACCTTCATCTCGCCCTCCTCGATCAACAGCTCATCCAGGCTGTGCTCCTGGAAGAGACGGAGAAGGGCCTCCAACCGGTTGCGCGCATCGGGCTCGACCATCGTTTGCCCCTGGCTGCAAATCGAGCCCCACGGGGGGTGGGGCTCGCGGTTCCTGCTATCTGAGTGACGGAGAAATCACTGGTGCTGAGTCTGGCGCATCTTCCGGAGCCGCTTCTTACGGGCGCGCCTCTCCCGCGCCCGCTTCGCATCCTCGATGTCGGTGACGCGGTCCACGTGCTCTTGGCGGATGCTCCCCTCCACCTCCCGCTCGAACTCCAGAAACCGCGGCAGGCTGGGCGCCACGCCGCGCAGCTTCTCCACATTGACTGGCATGAACACTCACTCCTCTTTTGGGACGATGGATTGTAGCAAGGTGGGCAAGGAGATGTCAAGGTTGGCAGCCTTTTCCTCGTCTCCCCTCAGCCGGTCCAGGGACAGGAGGCGGCCGAGGGTCTTCAGTCGGGGGGCCGGTCTTCTCGCTCCTCCTCCTGCTTTCCTCCGTGCGCTGGCTTCTTCAGGACCGGCTGCCACTGCAGCTCCTTCGCCTTCTCCCGGGGCACCCACCGCACACTCCCGTCGGCGAAGCCGTAGTTGTCACCCCCGTAGTGCCTGGGCCGGCTCGGCAGCAATTCCGGCCCCCCCGAGGCGCCTGGACCGGCTGCACTCTCGAACACTACCACCGCCTCACTGGGCGAGGTCACCGCGTCGTAGGCTATCCCACTCAACCGGTCGTTGTAAGCGTAAGCAACTGATAGCTTTGGGGCAAGCGGGCAGCGTAGGATCGCATCGCGCCGAGTGCGCGGGGTAACCTCTGCCACGAGCGCATCTTGCCACTCCTCCGATGCGGGCCAGCTCCCCTGCTCGGCAGCGTAGGACTGAAGAGCCTGCACAAGGTCACGTACATGCACTAAGCATTCGTTTCTCAGCTCTGCAGGGCGTCGTAGGTCCGCGCGGCCCAGCGCCACCCACCAGATCGCGACCCCGCCCAGCAGCGCCATGAGGCCGATCGCGGCTGCCACCCTGACGCGCCTTGTGCTGCAGCCTTGCACCAGCAGCACAACTCCGACGACCAGCCCGACCAGCAGCGCCAAGGGCACCGCCCCCGACGCGGTTGTTAGCCAGGGCGCTACGGTACGCCCCAGGTAGGCATGAATGCCGGACCCTAGCACCAGGCCGGCGCATGGCCCCAAGAGCAGGAGCAGGACTGTTACATAGCGGCTGCCTGAGCCGCGCTGTCTGTCGGCCACCTGTCTTCCTCTCGCTACGTGAAGCAGTCTGTCTGGAAGTCGTCCTCCCCGAATTGCCAACAGAAGCGGTGGAAACCAGGGACAGTCACCTACTTCCTCCCTCCTCTGCGCGATTCCTCGATCGGCTGAAGGCAGCGCGCGGACGCACAGACCCTAGCGCATCCCTTCCGCCCCCGCCCCAGGCAGGGGATTGGCCACTGCGCCACCGTGATATGGTTCTCGACACCCCCCAGGTGTAGGTCGCGTTCATGGGTGGGGACTATGGTTCATTGTAGCGCAAGGGAGGCCCTGATGCTGGTGGGTGCGGGGAGAGCGGGACTGCCCGTGGGAGACTCTTGACAAAGCCCAATGGGCTGGGCTAGGATGCTCTGTGACGCGCTGAGCCAGCGTTGACGGGGAGCCGGCAGCGGCAACCGATAGCACGCTAGAGTCGGCCGCGGGCCAGTGTAACGGCGGCCCGTGCAGGCGCGGCGCTTGCGTTGAGCAGGGCCTGCCCTGAGCTTGCCGAATGGGTCGAAGGAATGGAAGGCGTACTAGTCCTGAATCACAACTACCAGCCGCTCAATGTGACCAACGTGCATAGGGCTCTCGGGCTGATGGGCCTGGGCAAAGCCTACCCGTTGGAGACGGATTCGCGCGTCTTCCACTCCGAGCACGTGGCGGTGAAGATGCCCACGGTGCTGCGCCTGAACCACTACGTGCGCAGGCCGATGCCGGTGCTGCGCATCTCCCGCAAGGCGGTGTTCGCCAGAGATGAGCACACCTGCCAGTACTGCGGGGCGCGCAACGTGCCACTGACGCTGGACCACGTAATCCCGCGGGAGCGGGGAGGAACTACGGACTGGACCAATGTGGTGTGCTCCTGCACCAAGTGCAACAACCGCAAGGGGAACCAGACTCCTGAGCAAGCGGGGATGAAGCTGCTGCGGCGGCCGTTCAGACCCAAGTTCCTGCCCTATATCAGCTACACCAAGTTCCTCGCCGCCTCCCGAAATCCGGCCTGGCGGCCGTATCTCGCGCCATACGCTGACCTGCCGCCGCTTCGATAGCGCGCGCGGCTTCACTCCCCCTTGGCCAACCCCAACGCCAGCTCGGCCACCCGCGCGGCCGCGTCTGCATGCCCGAGGAGGGCCGCCGCCTGGCTCATCCGCTCCCGGCGTTCCCGGTCCCAGAGGATTTCCGACAGTGCTTGGGCGAGGCGCTGGGGTGTCAGCTCGGGGTCTGGGATGACCACGGCCGCGCCGCTGCGGGCAAGGGGTTCGGCGTTGCGCACCTGCTCGCCGGTGCTGGCCGCCGCCCAGGGGACGAGCACGGAGGGGAGATGGCGGGCGATGACCTCGGCGACAGTGCTGGCTCCCGCCCGTGCCACCACCAGGTCGGCGGCGGCGATGGCGTGGGGGTAGTCCTGATCGAGATATCGGACGGCCCGGTAGCCAGGCACGAGCGCCTGCATCTCCTCCTGGGAAACCCCCGGGAGCCGCTCCGGGCCAACCATGTGCAGCACTTGCAGGTCCCGGGTGTTGGCCTCGACGTTCTCCAGCACCCGGAGCGCCCCGGTCACCGCTTTGTTGATGCGCTGCGAACCCAGGCTGCCGCCCAGGACCAGCAGGATCGGCCGCGCCGGATCGAAGCCCAGGGCGGCGGCGCCCTGCTCGCGGGTCAGCTCCAGCAGGGCGCTGCGCACCGGCATTCCGGTCACCACCACCCGGGCGTCGCGGCGCATCCGCGCCTCGAAGAAGGGGGCGAGGTCGGGCCAGGCCACCGCCATCACCTGCACCATGCGAGAGACGATCCGGCTGGTGAGCCCTGGGGTGCGGTTGCCCTCCACCGCGAGACAGGGAATCCGCATCAGACGGGCGGCCAGGATCACCGGGCCGGATACGTAGCCTCCGGTGCCGATCACCGCCTGGGGGCGGAACCTGCGGAGGATGAGCAGGCTCTGCCAGAGTGGAAGTCCAATGAGCAGCTCGGCGGCGCTGCGCACTCGCCGCGCCCAGGCGGAGAGACCGCGCCCCGCCAGGCCGTGCACGGAGATGGCGCGGAAGGGCAGCCCGGCCGCTGGTACTACTCTGCGCTCCAAGCGATCGCCGCCGATGAACAGCAGCTTGGCCTGCGGGACGAGCCGCTTCAGCTCCTCGGCCACCGCGAGCGCCGGATAGACGTGTCCGCCGGTCCCCCCGCCGACCAGGGCGAAGCGCGACGCTGGAGTATCCGGTCTCCGCTTCATCTTCCCAACCCGCAGGTCACGAGCTGAACCGATCCTTCAACCATGCCACGACGCGTCCCAGGATGGGCAAGACGCGGATCTCGCGTCTCCGGTCGGAGCGGCGCGCCTCCGCCTCTCGATGGGCGTAGTAGACGAGGCCGACGCCGGTGGCGAAGGCGGGGCTTTCCAGCAGTTCCACCGGGCCGGAGGCGACGGTGGGCCTTCCCAGCCTGACCCGGCAGGAGAGCACTTCCTCGGCAACAGAGGCGAGGTCCGGCAGCAAGCTGCCGCCGCCCGTGACCACCACGCCTCCGGGCGGGGGCCACCCTCCGCTGCGGCCGCCGAGCTTCTGGGCCACCAGACGGAACATCTCCTGTACGCGTGCTTCGATCACTTCGGCGAGGAACCGCCGGCTGACGGAGACCTGCTGGTCGCCGGCTGGCGCCGGGGCGGTCTCCTCCTCTGGGATGCGGGCGGCACGGGCGGCTCCGTGAGTGAGCTTGAGCTGCTCGGCCTGGGGGTGGGTGATGCCGAGGGCGACGGCGATGTCATGGGTGATGTAGTTGCCGGCGACCGGAACCGCGCCAGTGTAGGCTATGCTGCCCTCCAGAAACAAGGCCAGGTCGGTGGTGCCGCCGCCCACGTCCACGAGCAGGACCCCCAACTCCTCTTCGTCCTCGGTGAGCACGGCATCGGCGGCCGCCAGCGGCTCGGCCACCAGCTCGGTGACGGTGACACCGGCCTGCTCCACCGCCTTGGCGACGTTCTCGACGGTGTTGCGGGGGATGGTGATGATGTGGGCGTCAACCGCCAGCCGGCTGGCAGTCAGCCCGACGGGGTTGCGCACGCGCGGCTCGTCATCCACGGTGAAGCCGCGGGAGACGGCGTGGATCATGCGGCGGTCGGGAGGGATGGAGACCGCGCTCACCGCCGCCGCCATCGCCCTTTCGACATCGCTCCAGCCCACCTCTCGGTTGGCGCGGGCGAGCCGCACCTCGGCATGGGAGTTGACGGAGGTCATGTGCTGGCCGGTGAGGCCCACCCAGGCTGATTCCAGCTCCACGCCGGCCATGCGCTGGGCCTTGGAGACGGCTTCGCGGATGGCATTGCTCGTCACTGCGAGGTCAACGACAACGCCGCGGCGCAGCCCCTGGCACGGTACTGAGGCGGCCCCCAGAAGCGTAGCCTCTGCATCCCGCGCGCCCACCACCGCGGCGACTTTGGTGGTGCCAACATCCACCCCGAGCAGGATCTCCCGACCCGCCAAGAGACCGCCTCCACTGCCAGATCGTGTCGCCGGAGGGACACGGCCCGGCGACTTATTGCTGTTCGCAGAATTGGGTGATGGTCAAGCACGCTCCAGCAGGCCCTGGAGCCACTCTGTCTGAGTCTCGCCGTCACCCTATTCGGCGAGACTCAGTAGACTGTTATTCGGGACCGGTCGCGCGCTGAGCCGCGCTGGGGCCGCGGTCCGGCGGGTCCGCGGCTCTGGTGGGCCGCGGTCCGGTGGGTCCGCGGCTCTGGTGGCGCTCATACCGTGCGGTGACCAGGAGGCCGCGGATGCGACCGAGGTTGGTGAAGATGCGAATCCCCAGCGCCACGGTCACCGCCAGGTACAGGTCCACGCCCAGCTTGTCCCCGAGGTAGGAAAGCAGAGCGGCGAGGACGATGTTGGCGAAGAAGCCGGTGACGAAGATGCCCTCGTGGAAGCGACCCTCCAGGCGCGCTCTCAGGCCGCCTATGAGCGCGTCCGCCCCGGCGAGAATGGAGATCGCCACGTACATGGCCCACGGGGAGGGAAGGGCCGGCAGCCAGTACACCGCGGCGAAGCCGATGATGAGCGCAAGCAGGGGCAGGGCGATCACGGGGCGTGCTCCTTGAGGGCGGGCTTCGCGTAATGGTATTGGGGAGCGATGGCGATGGCCGGGACGAGCACCTCTTCCTTGGGGATGAGCTTGACCCCGAACTCCAGGCGCCGCAGCCGGTCCAGCGTGCCATCCCGGATGCTGAGCGCGGACATGAGATTGTCCTTGTTCCCGATCGCCAGAAAAACGAAGGGCGCGGAGACGGTCATCTTGTTGACCTGTATGAGCCGTCCCGAACACGTCACCGCGCTGCCGGTCACCATCCGCTGCCCGTTGAGGGACACCGCCTCCGCGCCGGCCGCCCACAGCTCATTTGCGATCTGGATGAGGTCGAAGTCGTGAAGCACGAACAGGTCTTGCTCCCCGACCCCTTCGCCCACCTTCATGGTGCTGTCATCCAGAGTCAGCTCGACGCCCGGGCCTTTCATCGGCAGCACCCCGAGGGCGGAGCGGCTGTTCTGCAACTCCTCACTGACCAGCCTCGTCAGCCCCTTGTCGCTGGACGCCTCCTTCTCGTACTTGGCGACCTGAACCCGGAGGTGCTCGATCTCCTGGTTCTGTTTCTCCACCTGGGCGCGCGTCTCGCCAAGCATGGCGACCAGAGCCCCGGTACGACGGCCCACCTGGGTCTCGCCGCGCACTACCTGGGTCTTGATCTGGAGGCCGAGCAACGCCCCGAGCACCAGGCAGATCCCGGTGATGGCAAGCAGCCAGTGTCTTCCTCCTCGGAGCAAGTCAGCCATTTTCGTCTCACCTCGCCTCGACCATCCGCGCCCCTTCGGGCTTGCCCGCCGGCCGTGTGGCGGGCTTGCGCGGACGCCAGTAGGCTCCGCTCGGGTCACTCAGATCCAGGCTGGCGATGCGGTCTGCGCCGATCTGCCGGAGCACCACCGCCAGCAGTCTGATCTTGGCCGGAAGCTGGTCTGGAGTCCCAAGGCGCACCTGCATGCCAGACCCCAGAACGGCGGTGACCTCTCCTCCCCGGTCCAGCTCCACCCCGGTCACCCCCAACTGGGGGTTCGGGCCGAGCGCCCGCAGCACGGCCAGCAGGCTCGCCAGCTCCGCTTTCGCTTCCCTCCCGGTCACCATCTCCGGGGTGAGATGGGGAGCGACCAGCTCCGGCAGACCCCAGGCCCATTCATTCCGAATGGTGTAGACGACACCTTGCGCGTCCACCAACAAGGCCTGGTCTGCGGTGCGGACCACGGCCACCGGCTCCCGCCTCTCCAGCGTCACTACCAGTCGGTCCGGAAAGTCGCGGGCCACCTGCGCGGTACGCACGGCGGGGAAGCTGGCCACCTGGCGGGCGAGCTGTCGGGTGGGGGCAAGGAAGAAGTTGGTGTTGCGCGGCAGTTGGAGAAAGGGCCGCGGTCCAGTGGGTCCGCGGCTCAGGTGAGCGGCTATCTGCGCACACACGCCGGCATCCCCCCGCAGTTCCACCGTGCGGACGGCAAAGCGCGGGGAGGCGAGAACGGCGTATGTCACTTCCACTGCCAGGGCCAAGGCGCAGAGGCGCAGGACCCGGCCCAAGGAGGACAGGCGTCTCTGCTCCGGCTCCAGAGCTGCGTGCGAGGCCCGCAGGCTGGGATAGTGCAGGCTATCCACGGCTCCGCCTCCGCTGGCGCGCCGTCGGACGCGGTTCGCACCCCCTGGGCGGGCAGGCCTCCAGGGCCAGCTCGATCAGCCGATCCACCAGCTTCGGGAAGGGGATACCGGCCGCCTCCGCGGCGCGGGGCAGCAGGCTGGTGTCTGTCAGCCCCGGGATAGTCTGCAGCTCCAGCACATACACCTCCTCCGGCCCTACGATCATGTCCACGCGGGACATCCCTCGGCAGCCGAGCGCCTTGTGCGCGGCGAGGGTCAATTCGCGGGCCCGCTCGGCCTGCGCTTCGGTGATCCGCGCGGGGATGATCTCATCGGTGGCCCCGGGAGTGTACTTCGCTTCGTAGTCGTAGAACTCGTATTGCGCGGTGGGCACGATCTCGATCAGCGGCAGCACCTGGGGGTCATCGTTTCCCAACAGCGGACCGGTGATCTCGATGCCGGAGATGAACTCCTCCGCCAGTGCCTCCGGCCCGTAGCTGAAGGCGAGGTCGAGGGCTGGCTCCAGTTGGTCTCGTTCCCTGACGATGGTTACGCCCAGGCTGGACCCCTCCGCAGCCGGTTTCACCACACAGGGAAGGCCCAGCAACGAGATGATGGTATCGGCCGTCGCGGTTTCGCGAGAGCGGTGGAGGGCGACCCACTTCGGAGTGGGGATGCCCTCTCGCTCGAACAGCTTCTTGCAGATGATCTTGTTAAGGGCAAGGGCGCTGGCGAGCACACCTGACCCGGTGTAGGGGATGCCCAGAAGGTCCAACATGCCCTGCACCGTTCCGTTCTCGCCCGCGCCGCCGTGGAGGGCGATGAACACCACATCCGGGGGCGCGTCTTGGTTCTGTAGGGCGGGCGTTCCCACGCCCGCCCCTCCAGTGCCCTGAAGGGCCGTGGCTGGCATGGGCTTGCCCTGAGCCCTTCGACTTCGCTCAGGGTAAACTCCGCCGAAGGGAATGCCAGCCCTACAGGTGGGGAACAGAATTCCTGCCAGCTCGCGGGCGCGCGCCTGGGTGATGTCGGCGAGGTCAACGGTGTCCGCTTGGTAGCGCTTGGGGTCGAGGGCCCCAAACACCTTGGCCCCGCTCTTGAGGCAGATCTCCCGCTCCGCGGAGGTGCCGCCGGTGAGCACCACCACCCGCAATTTGCCCGGTGCTGTCATCGTGCTGTCACTGAACTCAGACTAGTTCTATCTCTAACTCTAGGTCTATGCCATATCGCCGGAGCGCCAACGCATGAGTGCGTTCGATCAGCGCCATCACCTGGGCGGCGCTGGCGCGCCCGCGGTTGATGAAGAAGTTAGCGTGGCTGCGCGACACCTCCGCCTCCCCCTGCCGCATCCCCTTGGCGCCGGCGCGGTCGAGCACCTTGCCGGCGGCGACGCCGCGGGGGTTCTTGAACACGCTTCCCGCCGACCACGCGCCCAGGGGCTGCCGGGCGGCGCGCTTGGCGCGAAGGCGCTCGATCTTGGCGCGGATCCCCTCCGGGGTGGCGGGCTGGAGCTTCAGGCGAGCCGACACCACCGTTATCCCTGCGGCGCGGAGGTTGCTGTAGCGATACCGATAGGCACACTGGGCATGAGTCCATTCGCTCAGCTCCCCCCGCGCGTCCAGCACCACCGCCTTCTCCACCAGGTCGCCGATGGAGCCGGTGTCGGTGCCGGCATTGGTGGCGAGTGCCCCGCCCAGAGTGCCCGGAATCCCCACCGTGGACTCCAGGCCGCTCAGGCCGGCCCCGACTGATTCCTTCACCAGCCGCTGCAGCGCCACACCGGCCCCTGCCTCCACCCCGTCCTCCAGCCATCTCACCTCTCTGAAGGCGGGGGCGAGGCGGACCACCAGGCCGCGGATCCCGCCGTCCGATACCAGGAGGTTGCTGCCGTTGCCGATCACCTTTGCGGGCAGGCCCTTCTGGGGAGCGAAGCGCGTCACCGCGGCGAGGTCATCAGCATCCAGCGGCTGCACGAACAGGTCGGCGGGGCCTCCGATACGGAAGGTGGTGTGATTGGACATCGGCTCGTCGAGCTTGACCGCACCGCGGAGGCAGGGACGAAGATCCGCCGCCAGGAGGGAGATGTCTCGTGCCGCCGTGGCTATCACCGGTGCTGGGGTGTAGGTCTGTGGCGCAGTGCTCATTGCTCTCTGGCGATCCCTTTCTTCCCTCATGGGACGGCGCTCAAATGCTCGGCTAGCCGATGAGCGCACTCCGTGATATCCCCGGCGCCCATCACCAGCACCACGTCGCCCGGCTTGAGGTGTGGCACGAGGCGGATCACCACTTCCTCTTTCGCCAGTTGCCACGGCACGTCCTTTCCGCGGGCGCGCAGGAGATCAGCAATCATCCCTATGCTTACCCCGGCTATGGGCGCCTCGCGTGCCGGATAGATGGACACGAGCGCGATCAGGTCTGCTCTGCTCAGGGTCTCCGCGAAGCCGTCGGCGAAGTCGCGGGTGCGGGAGTATAGGTGAGGCTGGAACACCGCCAGCAGCCGGCGCCCTGGGAAGGCGGCGCGGGCGGTGGCGATGGTGGCGGCGATTTCGGTGGGGTGATGCGCGTAGTCGTCCACCACGGTGATGCCACCGGGATGGCCGAGGACCTGGAACCGCCGCTCCGCCCCGTGAAATGATGCAAGCGCCTTCTTGGCCGCCTCTACGGGCGCCCCGGCGCGCAGCCCGCAGGCAACCGCACCCAGGGCATTGGCGACATTGTGGACCCCTGGAATGCCCACCCCCAGTTCGCCTTCATCCCGGCCCCTCACCCACAGCCGACACCGGCCGCTCAGGCCCTCCGCGGTCGCCTCCGCACCTCTCACCGCGGCGTCGGCGCTCAAGCCATAAGTGATCATCTCCCGCTCGCGGAGCAGGGGCGCATAGCCATGCGCACCTACCAGTTCGGGGCGGTCGGCGCAGAGCACCGCGCAGCCGCCCGGGGTGATGCGCCGGAGGAACTCTCCGAAGCTGGCAAGCAGGTGCTGCACGGTCTTGTGGTGATCGAGGTGGTCAGGCTCGATGTTGGTGATGACTGCAATCTCGGGCGAGAGGTCGAGGTAGGACTCATAGGCCTCGCAGGCCTCGGCCACAAACCATTCGCCCTCGCCCACCCGGGCGTTGCCGCCCAGGGGCGGGTAGACGCCTCCGACCGTGACCGTGGGGTCCATCCCCGCCTCTGCCAGGATGGCGCCCACCATCGCCGTGACCGTGGTCTTGCCATGGGTTCCGGAGACCGCGATGCCGCGGCGCCCCTCCATCAGCTCGGCGAGCAACTGCGATCTGCGGAGGACGGGAAGGCCCCGTGCGCGCGCCGCCGCGAGTTCCGGGTTGTCCTCGTGAATGGCATCGGAGATCACCACACGGTCGGCCCCGATCACCGCCTCTGCGCGGTGGCCGATGGTGATGGCGGCGCCGCGGCGGGAGAGCTGGGCGGTGATGTCCGACTGCTGCGCATCGGACCCGGAGACGCCCACCCCGCGCGCCAGCAGGATCTGCGCCAGCGCGCTCATCCCAATGCCGCCGATTCCTATGAGATGGAGGCGTTCGCTCATCCGACTACCCGCAGTGGCGGCCGCCAGCGCCTGCCCGGCCAGGGAATGGTTCTGGAGATGTTGATCAGCAGCCCGACGCCGATCATGCTGAAGAGCAGGGATGACCCACCATAGCTTACGAAGGGGAGGGTGACACCCGTGGCGGGAATGGAGCCGGTGGCGACCGCGATGTTGAGCAGGGCCTGCACGCCGATGAAGCAGGTGACTCCCGCGGCCACCAGCCCCGAGAAGCGGTCCGGCGCTCTGCGGGCGATCACCATCCCTCGCCACACCAGCACCGCGAACAGCGCCACTACCGCCACCGTGGCCAGGAACCCGAGCTCCTCGCCGATCACCGGCAGGATGGCGTCGGTGGTCACCTCGGGCAGGTAGTAGTACTTCTCCACTCCCTGGAAGTATCCGCGGCCGAGCGGGCCGCCGGAGCCGAGCGCGATCAGGGAGCGCCACTTCTGATACCCGCCGGCCAGGTCAGTGTCCGGGCCGCCGAAGAAGAAGCTTCTGATGCGCTCGAACTGATAGGGATGAGTGAGGATCATGGCGGCCGCGCCCAGGACGCCGGCGGAGGCCGCCACCGCCAGGTGGCGCAGCTTCATCCCTGCGACGTGAAAAAAGATGAACATTGCCATCACGATCACCGCGGCGGTGCCCATGTCCGGCTCGAACACGATCAGACCCACCACCAGGCCGAGAGTGGCGAATGGCACCGCGGCCCGCCGCCAGTTCGCAATCCCCTCGGGATAGCGGGCAAAGAACCGAGCGCAGCAGATCACCAGCACGATCTTCGCCATCTCGCTGGGCTGGAAGCTGAACCCGAAGAGGTTGTACCAGCACCTGGCGCCGTTCACCTCAGTGCCGAGGAAGAAGAGGCCGCCCAGGAGCACCACCGTTCCCATCAGCAGTGCCCGCGATCCGCGTCGCAGCAGGTCTACCGGCACGTGCATCCCGCCCCACATCGCCAGCACTCCCACCCCGACAAACAGCAGCTCCCGCCAGAGGTAGTGGAAGAGGTGGCCGCCCCCGGGCCTGGTGCAGAAGGGGATGCTGGCGCTGAACACCATCGCCACACCGAGAGCAGTCAGGGCGAGGACGGGGGCCAGGAGCTTCAGATCCACCGGGCGCGGCTCCTCGGGGAATGTTGTGGCGGCGGCTGGTCTTCCGGCGGGAATTGCTGACATGGCTACCGAGTCTCCTGTTGCTGTGATAAGGCTTGCACGGCCGCCTTGAATATGCGCCCGCGCTCGGCCATGTCCTTGAACATATCGAAGCTGGCGCAGGCGGGCGAAAGCAGCACCACATCTCCAGG
>Ga0315277_10000511_pt1 | contig 62051 bp, 45 predicted proteins | sample YL17G05_15_MG_FD_203695 | JGI IMG/M metagenome (GOLD analysis project Ga0315277, IMG submission 203695) | Sediment microbial communities from Yellowstone Lake, YNP, Wyoming, USA - YL17G05_15 | ecosystem: Environmental > Aquatic > Freshwater > Lake > Sediment | place: USA: Wyoming | collected...
CGTAATGGTAAAACACGGTTGGAGTGCCGTCGCTGTACGATTTTTGTGTGACCCGGTTCAGCTCGTCATAGATCAGCGAGGTGACGATCCCTCGGGCATCGGTTTTGGCGATGATATTTGAATTCGCATCGTACACGTAGCTTGTGGTTCCACTTTCCGGATGGGTTTCGCTGAGGAGCCGGCCCAGGGCGTCATAAACGAATGTCCTGGTTTGAACGCCCTGCGCGATGGTCAGCAACCTTCCCATCGGATCGTAGGAATAATAGGTGGCAACCGTGAGATTGCCGCCTGTGTCCTCCTCAAGCACCTGACTGATTTTGCCGTCCTCCTGGTAAATGTACCGGCGGTGCTTTCCATCCGTATTGGTGACCGTCGCCTGGTTCTGATCGTAGACGTGGGTGATCGTTCCGCCTTCGGCAAGGGTAACGCTGTTGCGCACGAGCCCGGTGTATCCGTAGCTGACGGGATAAGCGGTGGCATTGACCCGGTGCGGCACGGAAACCGAGCTCAATTGGCCCCAGTTTCCAAAGGTGTTTTCCGTCTTAACGTTTCCGCCGGTATTATCCGTGGTTTGGTTTTCGATCACTCTTCCCATCGTATCAACTTGACTGCGCCGGGTGCGATATTTGGCGTTGGGATCGCCGGGCTGCCCGCTGACATACTCATGAATCTCGGCATAAGGAGCGATCCAATTCTGGCAATCGCACGTGTCGGAGTAAGTATACGTCGTCGCGGCGCCGTTCGGCCTGGCAACTTGAACGACGCGGTCTTTGTTGTCATACGTGTAGGTCGTGACCTGGCTATTGGCATCCGTCTGGCTCAACACGACGCCGCTCTTATAGCTGTAACTTGCCAGATTCGATTGCGACTTCGCGTTGTACATGCGCAGCGGGAACGCGTAGGCATTGTCCGCTGTCGACAGCCAGTACTCGATGGTCGAAATATTCGCGCGCGCGTCCGTCAGCGTTCTCGGATTGCCGCATTCGTCGTAGGTAACGTTGGTGGTAACTCCAAGACTGCTGGAGATGTTATAGAATTTCGTCATGCTGGTCGGCAGTCCCCGGAGCAGGAATCCGGTTCCATAGGCGGAGTCGTGGCGAATGGCACCGGCAGCGGCGGTGAGCGCGGCGTTATCGTAGACGGTGCTGGTCTTGGCGACGGCGGTGCCGGAGCCATCATAAACGATCGTCGAGGTGATCCGATCCAGAATGTTGAGCGGGGCATAGGAACCATTGGATTCGTGCAGATAAGTGAATACCGTTTTCCGTCTCAACGCGCCCGCAAAGGTATATTCGCGGATCTCCCGCACGTTGCCGCTGTAATCCCCAGTGACGTAAGTAAACTCGGATCGAATGACCTGAGAAGAACTGCCTTTCAGGACCTTTTCTGAATAGGTGATCCGCGGATTATTGACCGCGGAGCTCTGCTCGTTGTCCTGCGTCCAGTCCTGGCGGCTCTCGGTACCCGGATTGCCGGACGTCGTGGTCTTGGTCAGAAATCCGTCGGCCCATCCCGGACTGCTTTTCTGCATATAATGGGTGACGGCGGTTCCGTTCGGAAACGTGATGGTAGTGATGGTCGGCGCGGCCTGCCCCGCGGCGTTATAGGACCAGGCCCAGGTATTGGCGTCCCCCAGATTATGGGAGGATACCCAGTGCTCCGGCACGGTTTGCCCTAAAAGGCGATCGTAAACCGTACGATTCAGATAGGCATAATTGCTGACCGCGCAGGTCGGATAAGTGATCGAGGTGATCTCGCCGCTGGCGGCATGATTGAATACGTACTGCATGCCGGATGGATAAACCACCGAGGTCAGAATCCACTGGGTCGGCAGAGCGGGATCGGTTGTTCCTCCCGTGCCAAAGGCGAGGCTCAGCGTCTGATAATTGAAGGTGATCGTGGTGGTTGCCTGGGTGGTATCCAGGGTGTTCCAGTACTTGATGTACTGCAACCGGCCGTTGCTGTTCAGCAGAAAGGTGTAGGTGTTTCCCAGGGTGTCCTGGATGGAGCTGATCCTGCCGCCGTAATCGGCATAGTTGATGTCGATGTAATTGCCGTTTGTGTCCTGCACCCTGGTGGCGTAACGAGCATAGGAACGCGCTTCGTCGACATGATCGAATTTCATGATCATGCCGCCCTTCAGGGTGAGCCTATGGGTTGCCGGATCATAGATCATATAGGCGGAATCATTGGATCGCCAGGCGCTCCCGTAGTAGGTAAAATCGTGGTTGGAGCCGTCGGATAAGGTGAGGTAGTAATGCCCGTTCGCCGAATCATCCATGATCCGGCCAATGAGAAGGGTCCAGCCCACGCCGACCCAGGAATCAGGCTCGGCAAGAGTAGCGTAAAGAGTACTGCTTTGAACGAAGAAATCCCAGATCTTGGAGTTATAGGCCAGGGAGAGATTGACTCCGAGACCGTTGCGGCCGGGGCGGCTCAACAGGGGAACCTGAAACAGCATGTTGCCGTTTGCGGAGTTGACCGATTCCCCCTGAAGAGGAAGCATCGGGAAGGTGGACGAAGTCCCTTTTTCATGACGGACGGAATATTTATGAAAGAGCGGATTCGGCGGCGGAGCAACCCATACCGTTACGGACGCCTGTGCTGTCGCCCCAGCGTTGGTCACGGTCAACGTGTAGGTCGTTGTCACGGTTGGTGAAACAACCAGGCTGCCGTTACCCGGGGAAACGGGAGTGCCGTTAATGTTGAGACTAGTGCCCACGGAGGTGCCGTAAAAAAGGGTGACGCTGCCCGGCGGCGTGATGTGATAGGTATTCGCGTAAAAGTAGTTGATGATCGGAAATCTCAGGTCAAGATCGGCGCGCGTACCATAGCCGATCATGTGGTAATAATCCCAGACGTAACAAAACCCTGTTGTAGGACTGTCCTCCGAGTGGGCGCCATAGGCAGTATAGTAATAATTCGGCACTCTGTTCAGGCTCAGCGTCACCGTCGCGGTTGACATTTCACAGGACGCCCCATCGATGTACTCTTCATCGCACCCTCCTGGCCACGTTGAACGGCACAATGTGGCAGACACGGAAGTCTTGTAGCCGCCGTCCGATGTGGTGGAGGTTGCGTAGACGCCGTCAGGTGTGGCCCAGATTTGAGTGCTAACATATTGCCCATATAATGGGGCGCCGCCAATGATCAGACAGAAGCAAAAGAGAAGCAGACGCAACATCATGCCCCGCTGCGACATAATCCCTCCACTAGAAGGAGACTGGTTTTATGAATTGAACCGCATTTTCTTACCGGCGATCTTCCGTCTGGACTACCTTTATGTTGCGCGCCAGGTTGATCCGAATATAGGAATTCAGTTTTTCATAAGCATGCGTGCCGATATCGGCTTTCAGCGCGTCACGGAATTGCAGAGTGCGGCTTTCCTTGTCCGCCTTCACATGGTTCATTTGGCTCTTTTCCGACCCGCGCTCGTTTTTCTGTTTCAGCGCCAGGTTCTTGATTTCATCTTCCGACGTTTTTTCCGCATTGCGAAAGGCGCGCGCATGGGCGATCAACCGTGCAACCTGAACTTCTGTGAAGCCAAACTTGGTCTGCCAGAAGTTGCGGCCCGAATCAGGCGCCTTGTCGGCCAGCAGAAGGACGCCGTTGAAAAGCTCACGCCAGAGCATCCAGTCAGGGATCCGCTCGGGCTCGAGTGCGCCGTCAATTGCAATGACGGGTTTGTTTGAATTGGCATTCTGCGCCGCGGCCGGCGCCGCGGCGGCTAGCAGAAGAGCCAGGAACGATGCTAATTTCGCCTGGAAGCTTGGAGTCCGTTTGGAAGCCGGCATGTTCATTCTTCTCCTTTGTGAATACGGGTGTCGTTCTTTGGCGCTACTTGTCATGATTCTCAAGAAACCTGATGGCGCGCTCGATTTCCCTGGGATTTTTCCCGATTTGGGCATAAATCTTCATCATTCGTGCCGCCTCCATATACCGGTTTTGTGCGGAAAGGATTAATCCTTCCCGGAAGAAGGTCTCCAGATAGGAAGGATCAAGGGAATCGACTCCGGGGAATTGCGATGTTCCTTGCGACTTCTTCAGAACGAGGTCCCGACGAACCGCTTTTGTTAATGCGAATTGATGCGTCAAGGAATCGGCAGGATACTTGCCGGGGTCGGGCAGACCGATGCCCGCGCCGGAAAAAACCTGATCGAGCCGATAAGGCCGGAAGTGCAGATGCGTCGCCTCAAGGCTAAGGCTGGTTGCCTCATCCGCCGGACACATCAGGAGCGGAAATCGATAGTGCCCCTGAATGTCGGAAAAGACGTGTCCCTGCTGCTTGCCGGAGGCGTCCAAAAGGCGGATTTCCACACCCGGGATGCCTGCTCCCTCTTCCCCGATGGCTTTGCCTTCGAGGCGATAGCAACCGCCCGGCTGGATGATTGACTTTGGATCCGTCGCCAGGCTCAGGGAAAATCCCAAACCGGCGAGAATGATCAGCAATTGAGTCGGTATGCGCATACGGCCTCCCACGGCTTGTGAGCCGCCGCCGCTCGTGACATTTCGATTTGTGATTCGCCTTAATACTAGCAACTTATGTGCCAAAAGTGCGGTCGGGAAAAGATTTCCTGTATGTCGATGATAAAGAAGGCATTGCAGGATTGTTGGGAATCGTGGACAGACGCCCGAAAAGTGCTGAGGTGGCGGCCGGCCGCCACCCAAAATCAGGATTTCCTGGTAAATCATTATATCCGCTTAAGTTAACCAGGTGGCGGCGGGCAGCCACCAACTGGCGGCCCGCCGCCAGTTTGCGGCCGGAATATGCCCATTTTTAAATCTCAATGCCGAGCTTTTTCATTTTCCCTCGCAGACTCGAACGCGGCATGCCCAACGCGCGTGCCGTCTGCGTCAGATTGTTTTTCTTGAGGTGCAGCACCATGGTTATGTGGCGGCGCATTGCCGATTCCAGGGACATATCCGCTGCCCATTCCTTTCCCGGAAACTTCCTCAGGTGGGAATCGTCCAGGACGGCATCGAGGTGCCGCGAACGCACCTCGATGACCACGAGCCGCAATTCTCGAATATTGCCCGGCCAGTGGTAGTTCATCAGTTTTGAGTAGAAACTATCTTTCGCGCATTCCACCTTTGCCCCTTTGGGGCATGCTTCCGCCTTTCGCTTTTCGAGGGCGCATCCTGCATTTTGGCAGCATTCCCGGAGAAAATGCGCCGCAAGCGCCGGAATGTCCTCCAGCCGGTCTCTGAGCGGCGGAACCTGGATCTGGAAAACGCGCAGGCGGTCATAGAGATCGGCACGGAATCTCCCTTGTTTGACCAATGCCGGAAGATCCTGATTGGTAGCCGCCACGATGCGAACATCCGCATGTTGAGGCAAATCTTCGCCGATCGCCTTCACCTCTCCGGTATCGATCACCCGCAGCAGCGCCGCTTGGGTGTCCAGGCGCATGTCCGCGATTTCATCCAGGAACAGGGTTCCTTTGTCGGCGGAAGCGAAAGCGCCCGGTCGGGCGTCCGCCGCCCCGGTAAATGCGCTGCGCAGGTGACCAAACAACTCATCCGCACAAAGATCTCCGTGCATGGCCGGCATGGAAACGGCGAGAAATTTCTGGCGGGATCGAGGGCTCAAGGAGTGCAGGGCACGAGCGGCCAGCTCTTTGCCGGCGCCCCGTTCGCCGACCAGAAGAACCGGCTCCCGGTTCCAGAGTGCCGCCGATTTCAGGTCGTCCTGGAAATCGAGGAACCGACGGCTTGATCCGATCATCTCAACCCGCGACGCGCCGGCAGGCTCTTTGCCCGCCGCCCTATATAATATTGGCCTTAAACGATGGGAAGGAAATTCGTTTTCGCTCATGACCCGGCTCCCGGCTTTCCGATGCAAGCCAAATCTGACAAATTCTGTGAATTAAAAGACAACCAAAGCGATCAGGGATCGAAATTCATCCCTCTACATATACAAGAATGCAAAATAGCGGCGATCGCCCACCGAAAATGCAGATTTTTTTTAAAATGACCCGCTTGGCGCCGCCGGATTTGGATTCACCAATCGCGAGAAAGCTGAGGCCCGGCCTGAAGTGATCCTGTGTCCGGACTAACGAGTTCTGGAATCGCAGGATAATGGATTACGAGGCTGACATGTCGATTCATCGGCGGCCGAAACCTCTGTTTTCGGTATTGCCCATGGTTTCATGGCCTGTCAACTATAAGAAAACAAAAGGCGTGGCGGAGCGGGGGGATCCTCCGAGCCCTTGGAGCCTTCGAGGCAGATTATCTCAAAGGCAGGGGCTTGAAGGATCTCGGAGGTCAGCTGATCAGGCGGTCCAGGAAATCCTTCAGCACGGCAAGGCTGACTCCCGTGGCAACGCGCTGCTGCCGTCCGGACTGGCTGTAGATGAAAAATGTAGGGGTCGATGTGACGTTCTGGCTCTGGCCTAGCTGGATCTCCTGATTGAGCGCCGCATCGATCGCGGGATTGGCCGCCAGCGACTGGATCCGGACGAGCTCGGTCGGATCCAGTACTTTGGCAAGCACCGCCTCAATCTTGCCGTCGCTCTCCCATTTAGCCTGTTCCATATACAGCACATCACTCACACGCAGCCACCTGTCGCGGCCGATGCGCATTGCCGCCAGCGCGAATTTTGAGGCCTTGCGCGCAAAAGGGTGCATGGCCAGCGGGAAATCATGATAAGCAATGTAGATCTTGTCGATCTTGTTAGCTTTCGTGTAGTCGGCTATGAGCGGCTTCAGAGTTTCCAGGTAAAATGTACGGCAGGCCGGGCACTGGTAATCCGAGAACACCTCAATCCTGACTTGGGCATTCGGCTGCCCGCCGAGACACAGATCAGCCAGTTTGTTCAGGCCGGTCTGGGCATTGGAAGGGGTCATGGTTGTCAATGCGAAGAATGCCGCAGCCGCGCTAATCCACTTTCCTAATTTCATAATTCCCAGCCTCAAATCTCCATAAATTACTATATCAGTATACTTCAGAGCGCCCCTGCAGGAAACCCAAACCTTGAGGGCTACGCCTCGGGGCCGGAATCGGGGTCGATATCGCTGTCGGTTCGCCGTTGATCTCAATCCCGAGGTTCATCGGTTGATCATGATTTCGAATCCCGACACCGATTGCGACCCCGATTCCGATTCCGACCCCGAGGATTCTCCGCTCTTGCTCGTATGCCATGACGGCTCGCCGGAACGGCCGAGTCTTTCAGGGTCGCCCGGCACGAGGCCATGGTTTTCGCCTGTAGCATGGTTCCCCTTGCGCTTCCCATGACGGTATAGATCATGGATCAGCCCCGATAGTTGCAGTCGAACTGCGGGGAATCGTCATCCTGCTTCGCCTCATGACTTCTGAAATTCTCTATCCGCAATTCAGACAGTGGGTGCCCGAATCACAGGTTTTTTGTTGCACGGCAATGCCGAGGCCTCTATGCTGTGCGGTAGCGCGGCCGGCCTGGAACCGGCAGGCATGCGATCACCATGTTGACTCGGATTCGCTTCATGGCCCCGCGCAGGATCCACCAGTTCGCAACCTTACGAGGAGGTCACCGTGCGAAAGTTTTTATCCGGCCGGCCGCAGTTGCCGGCAGCGGCGGTCCTGGCCCTGGTCATCTGTTCATGGACGATGGCCGCGCCGCCCGCCGATTTTACCAAATACCACACCTACGCAGAAATGACTGCGATGCTCCAGACCCTGGTCAAGGAACATGCCGATATCGCCAAACTGGTCGAGATCGGCAAGACCCGCGAAAACCGCTCGCTGTGGGCTGTTGAGATCATGAACGCGGCCGGCTCGACATCCCCGACGCGGCCGGCACTGCTGGTGACCGCGAATTTTGAAGGGGACCACCTGGTGGGAAGCGAGCTGGCGCTTTACATGATCGATTATCTGCTGAGCTCTTACGCAGCCAATCCGCAGGTCAAGCAGCAGATCGATACGCATGCGTTCTACATTCTTCCGCGCATGAATCCGGACGGGGCGGAGTTTTTCTTTGCCCAGACCAAGGCGGACCGCAAAAGCAACACCGCGCCGCTCGACGACGACAACGACGGGCGCCTGGATGAAAACAGGCCGGAAGATTTGAACAAGGACGGGTACATCACGCTGATGCGCGTGAAGGATCCCAAGGGTCCTTACATGCTTCATCCCGAAGATGCCCGACTGCTTAAGAGGGCGGATCCGCAGCGCGGCGAAACCGGCGCCTACCGCGTCTACCACGAAGGCCTCGACAAAGACGGCGACGGCTTCATCGCCGAGGACGGCCCCGGCGGCACGGACCTGAACCGCAACTTCATGCACAAATATCCCTACTATCAGCCCGATGCCGGACGTTATATGGCCAGCGAGCTCGAAACCAGGGCCATGATGGATTACCTGATAAAACACGCAAATATCGCCGCGACGCTGACCTTTGGGGAAAGTGACAATCTGATTGCGGGCCGCAACGGCGACAATGCGCCGGCACAGAACATCGACCTCTTCAACTTCGCCCAGCAGAGCATCGCGGAGGCGCGGCGCGTGGGAATGTCGGCTGCCGGAGGCGGCGGCGGACGCGGCGGAGGCCGGGGCGGCGGTGAAGTGTTCATTATGGCCGACGATCAGGGTGGCGGCGGACGCGGCGGCGCGCCTGCCGCGGCAACCGGCGGCCGGGGCGGGGCCCCTGCAGCACCGGCCGGAGGCGGGCGCGGCGGAGGCGGAGGCGCGCGGCCCGCGGAAACCATCAATGCGGCGGATGCTGAATATTTCCAGACCATCGTCGACAAGTACCGGGAACTGACCGGACTGCGCAACAATCCTCCGGTGCGCACCCCCGCGGGCGCATTCTACGAGGTTGCGTATTATCAGTGGGGCGTTCCCTCCTTTTCTACCCCGGGCTGGGGCCTTCCGGCCGCGGGCGGCGCCGGACGCGCCGGCATGCCTCAGGATGCAGCCATGGCGGGAGGCGGCCGCGGCATGGTCGGCGGCGCCGGGCGCGGAGCAGGCGCCGGGGCGGCAGCCTCCGACGGCGCCGCGGCGTTCGATCTGCGCCTCTTGAGATGGATGGATGCCGAAAAGATCGACGGATTCGTCGGCTGGACTCCGTTCAAACACCCGACGCTTGGAGATGTGGAGATCGGCGGCTTCAAACCGTATGCCTGGACGAATCCCCCGGTCGCCAGAATCGCCGAACTCGGGAAGCCTCACGCGGACTTCGCCGTCTACCTGGCTTCCCTGTTCCCGAAGATCGCGGTCGCCGAATTCTCCGCCGTCAATCTCGGCGGCGGCCTGTTCCGCATCAAAGCCGATGTCGAAAACAAGGGATTTCTGCCGACCTCGACGGCTCATGGACAGGTGTCGCGCTCCGTGCGTGCCACTCTCGTGCAGCTCAGCATCCCTCAGAAAGACATCGTTTCGGGTGATCCCCGGACCAACAACATTCCAATTCTGGCAGGCTCCGGCCGCAGGCAGAGCTACCAGTGGATCGTAAAGGCGAAGCCCGGCTCCACGGTCACGCTGAAAGTCGTGGCCCAGAAGGGCGGGACGGACACAGCGACTATTACGCTGAAGTAGTCGGATCAACATTTTTGATTAGCGGAGAAACCATGAGACCCACTTCATCGATCCTAACTCGCTGCCTCGTCCTGGGAGTCTGCCTGGCCGCGGTGAGCATCGCTCCCTTGCTGGGGCAAAAAATAACCGACTTCAAGGCCATCGATCAGAAAGCCTCCGGCTCGGACCCGCAGTTCAAGGTCAAGCTGGACTTCAACCGGTGGCACGACTGTGCGGAAATCAAATCCGACCTGCTGCGCCTGGAGAAGGCGTGGCCCAAGTTTCTCAAGTATTCGTCCGTCGGCAAGAGCTATGACGGAAAAGACATGATGCTCATGACCATCAACAACCCGGACACAGGTCCGGAAATGAGCAAGGCCGCCATGTATATCGAAGCCAACGTCCATGGCAATGAAATCCAGGGCGGCGAGATCTGCCTGTACACCGTCTGGTACCTGATGGAAAACTACGGCCGGATCGACGATATCACCAAGCTGGTCAACGAACGGGTTTTTTACCTCTTCCCCTCCGTCAATCCCGACGGCCGCGACTACTTCATGAAGGGCCCCGGCGTCGGCGGCAGAAGCGGTCACGTGCCCACGGATGAAGACAACGACGGACTCGTCGATCAGGACGACATCATCGACCTGAACGGCAACGGCGTGATCGACCAGATCCGCAGGTATGTCCCGGGCAAGGGGAATTATCGGAAAAGCGCCGCCGATCCCCGCGTGATGGAACCGGTGCCGGCCGGGGAGTTCGGGGATTACCTGATGCTGGGCCGCGAAGGCCGGGACAATGACGGTGACGGTTTCATCACCGGCGGCATGGGCGGCGGCGGTTACGACCCGAACCGCAACTGGGCCAGTGACTGGCAGCCAAACTACATTCAGGGCGGATCCATGCATTATCCGTTCGAGCTTCCCGAGGCCAAGGCGATCAACGATTTCCTTCTGGCTCATCCCAATATCGCGGGCGTGCAGTCGTATCACAACAACGGCGGCATGATCCTGCGCGGGCCGGGCGCCGAATGGATGGGAGAATATCCCCGAGCCGACGTGATGGCCTATGACGAGTTGGGGAGAAACGGCGAGCGCATCATCCCGTTTTACCGATACCTCGTTATCTGGAGCGGCTTGTACACGGTGCACGGAGGCTTCATCGACTGGACCAACGACGGCCTCGGCATCCTCTCGTTCTCCAACGAGCTGTGGAGCAACGCCCAGTACTTTACCAGTCCGGAATTGAAAGCTCAGCAGCAAACCCCGAACAGTCCCATCGCTCCCCGGGTGGCCAACGCCTGGTTCAACGACAATCTGGAATTTGGCGACGAATTCACCGAATGGAAGGAATTCGACCATCCGGATTTCGGCAAAGTCGAAATGGGCGGTACATGGAAAAAGACCTTCGGGCGCGTTCCTCCCCGCTTCATGAACGAAGAACTCTGTCATCGCAACATGGCGTTCACGCTCTATCAGGCAAGCGAGATGCCCAAGGTCAGCTTTGGGGATGCAAAGGTAGAGCTAATCGCCGACAACGTCTACCGCGTCTGGGTGGACATCAAGAATGAGAAGTTGGTGCCGACCATCCTGGCCAAGGCTGCCGAAAACAACGTCGTCACTCCCGACCTCCTGACGGTGGAAGGGAAAAACGTTGAAGTGTTGTCGGCGGGCTGGGTGCGCGATAAATTCCGTCCCGGCTCCACTCAGCTGATCGACCAGAAAGATCTCAAACGCATCATGCTGCGCGCCGGCGCGCCCGGCAGAGCCACCAGGACCATCGAGTACCTGGTCAAGGGCTCCGGCGATATCACGGTCGCCTATGCAAGCCTTAAGGGAGGCAATGTCCGGAAAACCATCACGCTGAAGTAAGGCGGGGTGGAGGGGCAAAGGGAAGAACAAGCCTCTTTGCCCCGCTACGCTTTTGTTCCCTTTATCCCTGGTTCCCGGCAACCCGAGCCCCAATACTGCTCACTTATACATGGCGACATAGATCGCCGCCATTTTTGAACCTCGAAGACCTCAAAGACCGCAAAGGTTCATTGTTTCCCTTCCTCCGCCATAACTGCGGGGGAAGCGAATGCGCAGGCATAAAGCGCTCCAAAACCTTCGAGGTCTTCGAGGTCTTTGCGGTTTAGTTTTTTGTCGCGCACTTATGTCGTCGTATATAAGTCGCGGCGTGGATATCTTGGCCTTGCCTTTTACAAATCTGTCCGCTTGGGAAGGACCGCCGGCTTCTGGAGCGCAGGCGGGACGCCCAATGCGGCATGTTTTTGCTTCGGACCGGCGGAATTAGCGCTTGAAGGGCGCTCTGGAGTGCGGCGACTGGTCGCCGCTAGCGGCCTTTGATCTGCCGCGGTGCCGGGCGGCTTGCCGCCCTTTGATATCGGGACGCCTGTGAGCACGGCCGGAAATCGGTTTGTGGTATTCCAGGCAGCAAGCTGCCTGGTCGCGCCAGCAGGACGAACCTTCAAAGAGGCGACGAGTCGCCGCACACCAAAGGCGCCTTCGGCGCCATGCTCCAGCCTTGTGGTTTCATCGCAACTATGCGGCATTGGGCGTCCCACCCGCATGCAAAGTGGGATTTTGCGGGCGGGACGCCCGCGCTCCTTCCAAGACCGGATTGTTGTTAAGTGAACGGTATTGTCCCTGGCCCGCATCACCATATGCCCGGCAGGAGACGGGAACGCACGCGGCGAGCGTAGTCCCGATACCCGGGCAATTCGTTTTGCAGGATCCGGTCCTCGACTGCCGTTCGGGCAACGACTGCCAGAACAGCCACAAATCCAGGTACGAGCGCCCAAGTCGAGCCGAGGAGCAGCGGCGCGCCCAAAGCGGACAGGATTGAGCCCGCATATCCGGGGTGACGCAGGTATGCGTACGGGCCGCCCGTTGCGACGGCATGTCCCCGGTCTGTCTGAATCCGAATGACGCTCGAAAAGAACGGATTCGAAGCGACCGCCCGACCGCTGAGGCCGATGCCCGCGACAAACAGGGCACATCCCATTACTTGAGCCGCAGCGCCCGCCATGACGGACCACACGAAACGGACATCGAAACCCGCAACGAGGATCATCGCAACCGGGCAGGCAATGCCGATCAACATGATGAAGCCTCGGTCCCACGGTTTTGCTTTTTTCCATCCCTGTGTCCGCTCCTCAATGAGCCCCGGATGCCGGCGCACGGACGGGTAGACGAAAGCCATTGAAAGCGGATACGCAATCAGGTAAAGCCAGCCGCCCACCCAGTCGAAACGCCCTGCCGAGCCGAAAAGCGCTCCGGCAACTATGAGCATGGCGGCAGCAAACCTCAGGGCGGGCCGGATCTTCCGGGAGGGGACGCCCGGTTCCACCCGCTGATCTTGCCGAGATTCATGGTTCATGCGGAGCATCTCCCTGTGCGTCAGGATGCACGCCAAGCATGCGCAACACGGCATTCATCTGGCCGGCCCAGTTGCGGCCGGCGCGCGGATTGGCGCCGCTCGGATGAGTAACGGAACCAATCCGGACGGGCAACCCATCAAGCGCGGCGCGGGCGCGGCTTTCGGCAAAACGACCGATGCCGATCACCAATCCGGGCCTCAGAAATTCCGCCATGGCGCGCAGGGCCGCATCACACGCGGAAAAGAGCGGTTCCCGCTCGCATGCCGGCAGTTTGTCCGGCGTGCGGTTCTTGCCGTCGCTTTGGAAGAAGCAGAGCGGGCAGTAGTTCAAAACAAAGAAACGCTGGAAAAACCGCTCCGGCGTATTAAATGTCTGGCGCGCCCATCCCCAAAGCCGGCTGCCGCTGATCTCGCCGCGGCGGCACGAAAATCCGTGCACCGGGCGCTGCGGGTGGATCCGGACGGGAGCGCCGATCTTCCCCATGAGGCCGAGCCAGCCGCTTACCATCGCCACATCTCCAAACGGAACACCGGTCTGGACCATCCCCCACGGCCCCGGATTCATGCCCAGAAGCAGGACCTCGCGGTTCCCGCTGCCGAACCGCTTCAGGTAATCGGCATGAACCGGCCAGGCGTAGTCCAATGGATCATAAACATGGGTGACAGGCGGGCCGAACCTCTGCTTCCGCAGCCCGGCCCTCAATTGCAGCATGATCTTTTCCGGCATCATGCCCAGGATTGTGCCACACCCGCGCCCCAATTTGGAGTGCGCCGCGCCGGCGCCGCCGTCAGAGCGAATTGGGCTAAAAAGAAAAGACGCCACGGATTCCACAGATTAAAAAACCTTGTGAAGGATTCGTTTGAACTGGAGCGACCTGCCCCAGCACATAATTGAGAATATTTTAACAAATCCGCGGAATCCGTGGCGTTTTTGTTTTGACCTCTCCCGGAGCGAGTCCTACTTCCGATTGCACTCCCTATCACGTCAGCACTTGCAGTGTTGCGCCAAATCCTTCATCATGTAAAAATTCTTGGGTAGGGGAGCAAAGCAAACAATAAAGGGGGAAAACATGAAGACTGTCCGGCAAATGCTGCATGGCAAGGGCTATGAGGTTTGGTCTGTCGATTCCGAGACCACCGTCTTTGAGGCTCTCACAATCATGGCGGAGAAGAATGTCGGCGCTCTCGTCGTATTGAAAGATCAAGATTTGACCTGCATCTTCTCTGAGCGTGATTATGCCCGCCGGATGATCCTCAAAGGGAAACATTCGAAGGATACTCTGGTGCGGGAGGTCATGTCCGAGAATCCGATCTGCATCGGCCCGGATAAAACGACCGAAGAGTGCATGTCGTTGATGACGGAAAAGCACATCCGGCATCTGCCGGTGCTGGACGGAGGCAAACTCATCGGCGTGATTTCGATCGGCGACGTGGTCAAGGCCATCATGGCGGAGCAACAGGGCACCATCACCCACCTGGAGAAATTCATCACCGGAAGATAGCAGGCCCTTTCGGACCGGCGCCCAGCCTATTCGGCAGGCCTGATAAGCTGCTGCGATTCAGGCAGTGAATTGGCATGCACACCGAATCCTGTTGTCACCATGGGCATCCTGGCGTGGCCTGTGGCTCCAACCGGATCTCTAATAGCAAACCACAGAGAACACAGAGAATGGACGCGACTTTTCTCCCTGTTCTCTGTGTCCTCCCCGGAAACTCACCAATGCATGTATTGGCAAACAGGCGCAAATGAAAAAGCTGCCACGGATTTCACGGAGCGGAGAAAACCCGGCGCAGCCCTACCCCCCACACCGGCGGCCTTCGGCCAACATCCTGGCTACCGTTGCGCAGGCAAACGCATCCGAATGCCAATTTCTTCAGGAGGCTACCCGTCGCGCTTGCCTGCGCGACGGGAGCCAGGATGTTGCTGCGCGTAGCGCTGCGCCGGTGTGGGGGGTAGGGCTGCGCGGACTTCAGGTGTGCGCTGGTTTCATTCGTGCTTTGATCCGTGAAATCCGTGGCTGCTTTATTTTTTGCGGCTTCATCAATGCAACTGAGTTTCTGATGTCAATGAACGACGCCCCGCCGCAAGAGCTCTGCGGTTCGATACGACCATTCCTGCTTGCCGACGTCCACTGAAGGACGCGGAGCCTCCAACTCCTTTCCATGCAATAGCAGTATCGCCATTGCCGGAACGGCAAGAGGGCCGCAAGCCCTCCTGACTGCCGACTCCTGACTCCTCTCCAATAACCTCCTATACTTCGCCCTTGCCACAAACAGCATCTGATATCCTATCGCTTCGGACGATGGATATGCGTGCTCTGGCCGTAGAACGATCCTGCGGCTTCCATGACCGTTTCCGACAGCGTCGGGTGAGGATGGATGCTGAGCATGACGTCGGAAGCCAGGGCGCCCATCTCGATGGCGAGCACCCCTTCGGCGATCAGTTCTCCCGCGCCCGGCCCGGCGATTCCCATGCCAAGGACCTGTCCGCTCTCCGCGTCGAGGATCAGCTTGGTGACGCCGTCCTGCCGGTCCAGGGTCAGGGCTCTTCCTGACGCGCCCCAGGGGAAACGGGCCACTTTGATGTTGCGGCCTTCCTCCTTGGCCCTGGTTTCGGTCAGTCCACACCATGCGACCTCGGGATCAGTAAAGACCACCGCGGGTATCGCGCGGGGCTCATAAACCACTCTTTTGCCGGCAATCACTTCCGCCGCAACCCGGCCTTCGTGGGTCGCCTTGTGCGCGAGCTGGGGCTCGCCGGCGATATCGCCGATGGCGAAGATGTCGGGATCCGTGGTGCGCCGCTGAGCGTCCACCTTCACAAAACCGCGCGCGTCAAGCTCGATGCGGGTGTTCTTCAAACCGGGGAAATCCGAATTCGGCTTACGCCCGACTGCGACCAGTACGGACTCATACACCTCTTCCGCCTGCTTCGCTTCGGCCCCTTCAAACTGCGCCCGTATCCCCCGGTCTTCTTCCTTCATGCCCGCCACTTTGGTGTTCAGCATGACGGATTGAAATGAGCTCTCGATCCGCCGGGCCAGGATTGAAGCCAGGTCGCGATCGACGCCGGGGAGCAGGCTGGGAGTCATTTCCACGACCGAGACCTTGGCCCCCAGGCTGGCATATACGGAACCGAGTTCCAGGCCGATATATCCACCGCCGACCACGAGCATGGTCTTGGGAACCGTTGCCAGTTCCAATGCGCCCGTCGAATCCATCAGTCGCGGGCTTTCGAGCGCACGGCCCGGGAGGGTGGCGGGCCGGGAACCCGCCGCCAGAATCGCCTTGTCAAAGGTCAGGGTTTCTTCGCCGCCTTCGTGCTTTTCGATCCGCAAATTATGGCTGTCCAGAAATGAGGCCTCTCCGCGGATGTAGCGCAGCGAACGCTGTTTGGTGAGCAGCCCAAGACCGCCGGTCAGTTTACCGACGACATCGTTTTTCCATGCTCGCAGCTTATTGATGTCGATGCGCGGGGAAGAGAACCTGACTCCCCAGTTTGCCGCGTGGCGCGCTTCGTTGATCACCTTGGCGGCATGAAGCAATGCCTTCGATGGTATGCAGCCGGAGTACAGGCAGACGCCTCCCGGATGCTCCTCGCGGCCGATGAGCGTAACCTTCAGTCCGAGGTCCGCCGCCATGAATGCAGCCGCATAACCGCCTGGCCCGGCTCCTATAACCACCATCTGCGCTCTGTTGTCCTGATCGCTCATGATTTTCCCCCGTTTAGTAAACAACCACGCCTAAAGGGCTTGGATTTGGCCTGCCCCGCATGGCGGGGCGAATGGAAACAACCATCGGGGTCGCGGTCGGAATCGGGGTCGCAATCGGTATCGCTATCGGTTCCGGTTGATCTCAATCCAGATGTCCATTGGTTTATCATGATTTCGAATCCCGATTCCGATTGCGACCCCGATACCGACCCCGACCCCGAAAATCAGCCGCCACTCCATTCACATCAGGCCCGACTTGCAAAGAAAAACTGCTGAAGGCGAGGGTTTTGCCCGCCAGCATCGGACAATAAACCCCCATCAGCCCTGCAACTGCAGCAGGAACGGCTGTTCCAGGGCCTGCGTCACCCAGCGCAGGAAGCGCGCCGCATCCGCGCCGTCGATCAGGCGATGGTCATAGGAAAGCGAGACCGGCAATAGCAGGCGCGGCTCGAATTTCCCATTCATCCACACCGGCTCATATCGGGCGCGCGCGATGCCCAGAATGGCGATTTCCGGGGCGTGTATGAGCGGAGCAAACTGCCTGCCGCCAATCCCCCCGAGATTGGTGATGGTGAAAACGGCGCCCTCCATTTCCTCGAGCGTGATCTTCTTGCTCCTCACCTTATCCGCCAGCTGGGCCAGCTCGACCGACAACTGGATGATGTTCTTTTTGTCGGCATCGCGGATTACCGGGACGATCAAGCCGCGGTCGGTGTCCACCGCCACTCCGATGTGGCAGTATTTCTTGAGAATGATCTGCTGTCGCTCGACATCCAGGCTGGCGGCAAAATGAGGAAACACTTTCAGCGCGGAAGCAACCACCTTGACGGCTATGGCAGTCATGGTCAGCTTCCCCCCGGCCGCTTCCACTTCGCCGGCAAAGCGTTTGCGCAGATCTTCGAGTTCTGTGATATCGGCACTGTCGAAATGGGTCACGTGAGGGATGCTCGACCAGGAATAGCTCATCGCTTCCGCAATTTTTCGGCGGATGCCGCTCATATCCTTGCGCTCGATTTCACCCCATCTCGAAAAATCGGGCAGCGGCGGCGTCCCTTCGCCGCGCGGCCGGCTGTTGGTGATGACCTGTTTGGCGTGAGCCATCACATCTTCGGAAAGGATCCGGCCGGCAGGGCCGGAGCCGGAAACCTGCTCGACCTCGATGCCGAGTTCGCGAGCCAGGCGGCGCACGGTCGGAGATGCAGGAACCACCGGACGTGCCGGCGCCGATTCACCCTTCTTCTCCGGCATGGCCGCGCTTTCCCGAATCGGCGCCGCGACTACCGATCTCTCTCCCTTCGGACGCACCGGCAATGACAGGGCAGGCTCGGAAGCAGGCATTTCGCGGACCGCCGCCGGGGCAGACTCTCCCTTCCCCTTGTCTGCGTCCCGGGCTTCCACAGTGAAAATAAGCTGCCCTACCTTGACCTTTTCCCCCTCGCGGACATGAATTTCCTTGAGGACGCCGCCCACCGTGGACGGGAGTTCGAAATCGGCTTTCTCGGTCTCCAGTTCCAACACCGGCTGATCCGCGGTGATCGTGTCGCCCACCTTGACCATGATTTTGATCAAATCCGCCGATTGAACATTTTCGCCTAATTCCGGGAGTCTGAATTCTATGGCCATGGATATTCCTTCCCTGGTGCCGCGCGCGGCCCCGTACTCTTCTACCACATTTCCCTGTTCTTCGTGTCGCTTGTCCGAAATCCCTTTGGGGGCGGAGAAAAGCTGTTGAACCACAGAGACACAGAGAAGCATATGGCTTCCTTTCACCTTCTCTGCGTCTCCGAGCCCTCTGTGGTTTGCTCTTCAAAATCCGGTTGCGGCCGCAAGCCGTGTCAGCACCATATCGGGTTGCGCTTCTCGGGATCGATGCCCAGGTCTTTCATGGCCTTCTTTACGACTTCGGTTGCAATCTGACCTTCCCGCATGAGCGCCGAAAGGGCCGCAAGAGTCACGAACCTCGCGTCCACCTCAAAAAAGTCGCGCAGCGCTTCGCGCGTATCGCTGCGGCCGAAGCCGTCGGTACCGAGCGAAACCAGCCGGCGCGGGCACCAGCGCGCGATTGAATCGGGCAGGGCCTTCACGTAATCCGAAGCCGCCACGATCACGCCAGGCGCGTCCTGCAGGCATTGGGTCACATAAGGGACTCTCGGCGTTTCGGCCGGATGCAGCATGTTCCAGCGTTCGGCATCGTGCCCGTCGCCGTGGAGCTCCTTGTAGCTGGTCACGCTCCACACGTCGGCGGCCACGCCGTAATCCTCGAGCATTTTTTGCGCCTGCAGGACCTCGCGCAGTATGGCGCCGCTGCCAAGCAGCTGTGCGCGCAGTTTCATGTCCGGGACTGTGGAAGGCCTGAAAAGGTACATGCCCTTGAGAATGCCTTCTTTGGCGCCCTCGGGCATGGCAGGCATCGGGTAAAACTCGTTCATGACGGTCAGGTAATAAAAAACATTCTCCTGGACCTCGTACATGCGGCGGATCCCTTCGCGCACGATGACGGCCACTTCATAGGCGAATGCCGGATCATAGCAGAGCAGGCTCGGTTGCGGATAAGCGAGCAGGTGGCTGTGTCCGTCCTGGTGCTGCAGCCCCTCGCCGGCGAGGGTTGTGCGCCCCGCGGTCCCTCCGACCATAAAGCCCCGGCACCGGGAATCGCCCGCCGCCCAGATCAGATCGCCGATCCGCTGGAAGCCGAACATGGAGTAGAACAGAAAGAACGGGATCGTGTTGATGCATTGGGTGGCATAGGAAGTGCCGGCCGCGATGAAGGAGCACATCGACCCCGCCTCGCTGATTCCTTCCTCTAGGATCTGGCCGTCCCGCGCTTCCTTGTAATAGAGCAGCGTCTCCTTGTCCACCGGCTCGTAGAGCTGGCCGACATGCGAGTAGATGCCGACCTGCCGAAAAAGGGACTCCATGCCGAAAGTCCGGGCTTCATCGGGCACGATGGGCACGATCAGTTTGCCGATCCTTTCGTCGCGCATCAGCTTGGAAATCAGCCGCACCATGACCATGGTGGTGGCGACTTCACGCTCGCCGGTTCCCTGGTAAAACTCCTGGAACAGGTCTTCCGGAGGTGTCTCCAGCGGATTGCACTTCACGATCCGCTTGGGGAGGTAGCCTCCCAGTTCCTGGCGCCGCTGTTGCAGGTACTGCATTTCCGGGCTGTTTTCGGGCAACCGGTGAAAAGGCGCGTCCTTGATTTCGTCATCCGAGACCGGAATTCCGAATCGGGAGCGGAATTCCCTGAGCTCCTCTTCGTTCATCTTTTTCTGTTGATGAGTGATGTTGCGCCCCTCGCCGGCTTCTCCCAGGCCGTAGCCCTTGACCGTGCGCGCCAGGATCACGGTCGGCGACCCCTTGTGATCCACCGCGGCCTTATATGCCGCATAGACTTTTTGGGGATCATGTCCGCCCAGGCGCATTTTGCGGATCTGCTCGTCGGACATGTGTTTGACCATTTCGAGCAGCCGCGGGTATTTGGCGAAGAAACGATTGCGGCTGTATGCGCCCGACTCGACGGTGTACTTCTGCCATTCGCCGTCGACCGTCTCTTCCATGCGCCGCACCAGCAGGCCGTCGCGGTCCCTGGCGAGCAGCGGGTCCCAGTCGCTCCCCCAGATCACCTTGATCACGTTCCAGCCGGCGCCGCGGAAGATCGCTTCCAGTTCCTGGATGATGTTGCCGTTGCCGCGCACCGGGCCGTCAAGGCGCTGGAGATTGCAGTTGATGACAAAAATCAGGTTGTCGAGATGTTCGCGCGCGGCCAGGGTGATCGCGCCGAGCGATTCCGGTTCGTCGGTCTCACCGTCGCCCAGAAACGCCCACACCTTGCCGTCGGTCGGTTTGCGCAGATCGCGATCTTCCAGGTAGCGGTTGAACCAGGCCCGGTAAATGGCCATGATCGGGCCCAGCCCCATCGAAACCGTCGGAAATTCCCAGAAATCCGGCATCAGCCGGGGGTGAGGATAGGACGAGAGTCCGCCGCCCTGAATCTCCCGCCGGAATTTTTCCATCTCTTCAATCGTTATGCGCCCTTCCAGAAATGCGCGCGCATAAATGCCCGGCGAGGCGTGGCCCTGAAAATAGATGAAATCGGGGCTCGGATGATCCTTGCCGCGGAAAAAGTGATTGAATCCCACTTCGTAGAGGGTTGCCGACGATGCGTAGGTGGAAATATGCCCGCCGATGCCCGGTGCGATGCGGTTGGCGCGCACCACCATGGCGAGCGCGTTCCAGCGCACCAGGCTCTTGATGCGCCTTTCGATTTCCCGGTTGCCCGGGAAAGTCGGCTCCTCTTCCGGAAGAATGGTGTTGATGTAAGGCGTGGTGGCCGCGCACGGGAACCTGACTCCGGCCTCCTCGGCGCGGACGCGAAGCTGCTGCAGCAGGTAGCGGGCCCGGTCATGGCCCTCCTTCTGGATCACGTAATCCAGGGAGTCCAGCCATTCGCGGGACTCGATGTTTTCCGATCCGCCGTTCTCTCCGGAAGTAGGATCTTTCATCTTCAGCCTCCAGAATTCGTCCAACAGTCATCCAGGCCAATTCAAATAAGTTGCGACGCTTTCGCCCGCCTGTCAAAGGATATTCGCAGTCCCCCGCAATTGGGCGTGTGGCGGCCCGCCCAGTGCCGCAAGGTTTTTGGGGCATGGCGCTGAAGGCGCCCTTGGAGTGCGGCGACTGGTCGCCGCTTTGGAAAGCGTGTTCTGGCCGCGCACCTGCAGCTTGCTGCCGTTTTCAGGAGAGAGACATGCTTGGTTTCAGGCGCGCTGTGGCAATCCCGGCAGCAAGCTGCCAGTGTGGAACAGCACGGGGCTGTTGAAAGCGGCGACGAGTCGCCGCACTCCAAACGCGCCTCCCGCGCCATGCGTGAAAAACCAATCGGCTGTGGGCGGCCTGTCCGCAACCGCGCCTTACTTTGTCCGTGTTGACTTACTTAATGCAATCCGGTAGGATATTACACTATGGAGACAACCATGAAGACGGATACCATTGTTTTCACCGTTAAGGGCCAGGTCGTGATCCCGCGCTGGCTGCGCACCGAGTTTGAAATCGAGGCGGGCACCCGGGCGCAAGTGTATGCCGAAGGCGACCACATCGTCCTCAAGCCAATCACGCCGAAATACCTCAAGAGGCTGCGCGGCTCGCTCAAGGGCACCGGCGTATTGAAAGCCCTTGTGGACGACCGCAAGCGGGAACGGGAGCTTTAGCCATGGCGACCAAGGTGCTGGACAGCTGGGCGCTGCTGGCATTTTTCGAGGGCGAGCCGGCCGCGGAGGACGTGGAACGGGTGTTGGCCCGGGCCGATCAGGGAATGCACAAACTGCTGTTGTGCGTGGTGAATTGGGGCGAGGTGTATTACAACATCATGCGCAAGGTTTCCCGGGAAGCGGCTGAACAGAAAGCCCGAGAAATGGCCATCCTGCCCATGGAAGTGGTGCCGGTGGAAACGGATCTGCAATTGGTCCGGCAGGCTGCCATTTACAAGGCGAGCGGCAAGCTGGCTTTCGCCGATGCCTTTGCGGCCGCGCTGGCGAAACTGCGCAATGCCGAACTGGTCACCGGCGACCCCGACTTCCATGCGGTCGAAGGCGAAATCAAGATTGCGTGGCTGAAATGAAACCGTAAGTTCACATTCTGGCGCAAGCGCCGCCGCGCCCCGCAGCGCTGCGCCTCTCCATGATCTTATTTCCTATGTCGAGCTTTCAGCAGATTCCCGAGCTCGACAGGCTGCAGCAGAATGTGAAGTGGTTTTTGCACGAGCCCCGAGGTCAACTCCGAACCGATAGCGATGCCGGCCCCGAAGCCGAAGGGTTTTTCGATTCACCCCGCTGTGCGGGCACCGGCCGAAGCCGCGCCTTATAGGATTGGTCGATTACTTTTCAGGGCGGAAACCCGAGGGTGATCAGGACCGCTTCTTCAACGGCCAGGAGCTCTGCCGGGCTTAGCGTCCCGATCTTTGCTCCTAGGCGTGACTTGTCGAGGGATCGAATCTGATCGCCCAGGGCCCGCGCAGGCTGGCCCTGAATTTCGATCAAGGCTTCTCCCGGAAACTGGGACGTGACATTGCCGGTGACGGGGAGGACTACGACGCGCGCCCCATATCGGTTGCAGGAATCATTGGAGATGATAATCGCCGGCCTGGTCTTCCGAATCTCCGTGCCGCGCGCCGGATCCAGCCTCACCCAGAAAACGTCTCCCCGCCGCGGCCTGGCTTTCATTCGGGCCATCCTTCCGTTTCGGTTGGCTCCCATTCTTCCGACAGGGTGTTCCGCCAGTTCTCAATTCGGGCCGCCCTGTAGGCATCGTCCAGGGCCTTTTTGTCCGGGCGCAGTTTCGTGCGCACCGCCTCGTTGATGAAGGCGCTCATTCTTTTGGGCGGCACCTGTCGCTTGAGGCGTTTGTAGACCGTCTCTTCCATGATGATGTTCAATCTCACCGGCATGGCCGCAGCTCCTTAATCCTGTATTGTATACAGAATTACGCAATCTGTCAATCCGCCGGACCAACGCGGGCGCAATCGGAAGTGGGACTCACTCCTATGGAGGCGAGGCCCGAAGCGCCGACAGTGGCTAGGCCCGGTTGTCAGGCCGGGATGCGGGATACGTCAGGAAACGAGCGCCGAAGGCGCGGCACGGGAATTCGCCGTGAAGCGCCGCTCGAAGACCGATTCGATCACAGGCGTCAGGGCATGGTGAAGGACACGGTTGCTGAAGGGCGCCGCCGATATCCGGATGCGCTTCGGTTCGAGGACCTCGAAACACGAGTATGGTCCCGGCTGATAGGTGTCCCTATCCAGCTCATTCGCGAAAAAAGCCCAGGGGGCTGAAGCCCCCTGGACCCCCAAAAGCAAGGGAAAAGGGAAAAAGAGTCAAGCGATCAAAGCGGCTCCCGGCACACACGGAAACCAAGGCCGCTGCCCCTGACGTCAGGATCGAGGTAGCCGCGGCCCGATACGCGGGCGCCCCCCGCATAGTCGAACCAGGACCCGCCGCGCAAAACTCTTATTTGCCCCGAAGAAGGGCCTTTAGGATCTACCGCAGGACCTCTCCCATAATACATCTCGTCATGAGAGTCCGCGCACCATTCCCAGACATTCCCCACCATGTCATATAGTCCAAAGCCATTGACCTGCTTCCCTCCAACAGGGTGTGTCTTGCGTCCCGAGTTACCAATATGCCATCCAATCGCATTCAGATTTCCGTAGTACGGGCCCGTGGTGCCGCCACGCGCCGCATACTCCCATTGCGCTTCGGTTGGCAGGCAATAACGGTAGCCATCATTTAGAGAATTCATCTTTGCGATAAACGCCTGCACGTCATGCCAGCTCACCTGTTCCACCGGCAGGTTAGCGTCCCCCTTGAAATAGCTCGGATTGCTGCCCATCACCTTGATCCACTGCTCCTGCGTCACTTCGTACTTCCCCATCTGGAAGCTCCGGCTGATTGTCACTTCATGTCGTGGATTCTCATTTGCTAGGCATTGACCGTCGCCCGGCGAGCATCCCATGGTGAACCTGCCCGCCGGAATAGAGACAAATTCAATCCCGAATGAATTAACCGCCGATTTTCGCTTGTCGGCCTCCCTCTCCTTTTCAATCTCGCTATCCGCCAGCTTGCGCCATGAAAGAGCCTCGGCATCATTGGGCGCGATTATTAGCAGGTTTTGAACCTGCACCAGGGCGTTTCTCCAATCCCGGGAGTTGATAAGATCTCGAACCTGGCCTTTGAGCCTCGTGGCCTCCGCCGATCTTTTTTCTGATTCGACTTCCGCGGATATTTGTTTCCTCCAGGTGGAAGCGTCGGGATCGTCCGGAGAAATCTTAAGCAATTCGGTGATGCCTTGGCCGGCGGCATCCCAATTGCGGGTGTCCAAATGCTCGCGAATCTGTCTCTTGACCCTTGCTATCTCGAAATTGCGGAGATTGGACCCGGCAACTTCCGCGAATCGCCCTGAGGGGTATTTCCCGATGTAATCCCTGAAGACGGCAGGATCGTTGCTGTTTTTGATGCTCTCCCAATGGGAGAGTTCCGATTGAATTGCCAGATTGGCGGCGGATATCGGAGGATGTTCAGCAGGCTGTTTCTTTCCGGCATCGGAACTCTTCATTGCCGCCGCATCGGTTTTTTGGGGCACAACGGACGGCGGCTGAGGGCTGACTGGAAGCTCTTGTGTCGCCGGAGCGCTCTCGCTGGGATTTTGGGGCGGCAAACTGTTCTCGCTTCCAGGGCGGGAACTGCCGAACCAGATGGAAATCACAATGATGCCCAGTACTATCACGCCGGCGGCCTTCCACACGCCATAGTTGGGCTTTGAAACCGCGGGAGGTGTCTTCCGAGCCTGTGCGCTCTGTCTGCGCGCCTCGGCCGCTGCCCTTCCGGCGCGGCAGCATTCGAGCGTCGCTTTCGCTTCCGGCTGCGCGGGATCAAGCCGCAGCGCTTCCTGCAATTTCGCTTCAGCCTCGTCAAAAGCGCCGCGGTCAAGAAGGGCAATCGCAATTGAAACTAATCCCGCGGCCGCTCTCTTCCTCTCCTCCTCAGCCCGGCGCGCGTCTTCCTGCCGCCGGCGCTCTTCCTCCTCTCTCTTCTTTTTGGCTTCGATCTCGGCCTGCTTCCGCTCCTCTTCGGCGCGCCGGCGGATTTCCTCGGCCTTGCGTTGTTCCTCGACTCTTCGCCGCTCTTCCTCGGCTTTGCGAAGCGCAGCGGCTCTCGCCTCTTCCTCCCTCCGTCTTGCCTCTGCAGTGCCGTCGAGTTCCTCGCGCAGTGCGCGCACGGAGGCGAACCGGCGCTCCGGCTTCTTCTCGAGGCACTTGCGCACGATGGCGCTCAGCTCCGGAGAGACTCCGGCGGGAGGATCGGGCAGGATCTCGCGGATCTGATAGGCGATGTCCCCCGAGCGGAAAGGGGGCTCGCCGGTGAGCATCTCGTACAGGACCACGCCGAGGGAATAGACGTCGCCGGCCTCGGCGCTCCTGCCGATCAGCTGCTCGGGAGACATGTAGAGGAGCGTTCCGGAATCGACCTGCGAGGTCAGGCGCGAAACCGAGTCGCGGCACTCGCGCGCGATGCCGAAGTCCGCGATCTTCACGGCGCCGCTTTTCGCCAGCATGATATTGGCCGGCTTGATGTCGCGGTGGACCACCTTCTGCTCGTGCGCGTGCTCGAGCCCCTTGCAGGTTTCGATGGCGATGCGCCGCGCCTTGGCTTCGTCGAGCTTTCCCCGCGCGGCCAGGCGGGCGGCGAGCGACTCCCCCTCGACGTATTCCATGATCAGGAACTTGACCAGCTCGCCGTCCTCGAAGTTGTGCACGCGCACGACGTTGGGATGCGACAGGGCCATCGAATGCCTGGCTTCGGCCATCAGCCTCTTGACCGAGCCGGGGTCGCGGCTCAGCACCTCGCGGAGCACCTTGATGGCGACGCGCGTCTCCAGCTTTTCGTCTTCGGCCAGGTAGACGCGGCCCATGCCGCCCATTCCCAGCACTGCCAGAATCCGGTAACGATTCGCCAGCAAGGCGCCCACGGGCAGGCCAAACTCGGTATCGGGCGCCATCACCGCGGCGGGCTGCTTTCCGCCCGGCGAAGTGATGGCTCCTCCGCAGGCCACGCAGAAGCGGGAACCATCGGCATTCTGAGCCCCGCAGTGATTGCAGAACATCCGGCCTCCTGTATGCAAGGACGCGTGTCCGGCCGCGGCTTGCATCTTCCGGATCCTGATTGGGTGAATCTGCGCCCCTATCCTACAATGCAGCAGCTATTTCGGTCTACGGCAAAGCATCGGGTCCGGCGGCTTGGACGGGTGCCATGGCAGGTACGAAGGAGACAGGAGACAGTAGAAAGGCAACTTGCGCAGCGACTTTGGGCATGCGGCGGATTCTAATTCACTTCGAAGAGCACACGGGGAAGTTCTGACTGCCGGATGATGGATTGAAGGGTTCCGATGCGCAGTTCAGGATGGTTCGGCACGGGGACGGTGATCGTGGAATCCGGAGTCCGTTTCTGCATTACGATGTGGCTGCCGCGGCGCCGAACCTCATGAAAGCCGTGCTGTTCCAGCAGCCGGCAAAGCTCTCCGCCCGAAAAAACGCGCAGCCTAGCCAACGGTAACCTCTATTCTGGTCACGAATATCTCGTCATGCATCCGGGCTTTGATCTCGCTTGGATCGGCGGCTTCAAGAAACAATTCCAGGGCTTCGAGCAGGTTGTTCCGCGCCTCCTCGATGCTGTCACCCTGACTGGCGACGTCCAATTCAGGACACAGGGCGACGTACGCGTTGCCCTCACGCTCGATGATGGCGGTCAATTGTCTTGTCTGTTTCATGCCTGGGCTCCCATCCGTGAAATCCGCGGCGATTCGAAATCGCTTTCTATTATAGCGGCCTTTCTTTTGTGGAACCAGGGATTCTGGCGTGCTCTCATCTTCGCGCATCGGTCCGCCCGCGTTTTTCGTCCATATATCTAACGGATGCAGATGGATCTTGAGCGAAAGAATTTCGGGATCCGGGAAAGGGAAATGAAAACAGAATAGTCTTTGACGCATGGCGCGTTTGGAGTGCGGCGACTGGTCGCCGCTTTCAACAGCCTGGCGCTGCTCCACACCGGCAGCTTGCTGCCGGGATTGCGAGAGGCGCCTGCAGGCAAGCATCCATCTCTCCTGAAAACGGCAGCAAGCTGCCCTTGCGCGGCCAGAACACACTTGCCAAAGCGGCGAGGAGTCGCCGCACTCCAAACGCGCGATGCGGGCGGTGGTTCGGTGCCGCAGGCTGGAAGCCTGCGCTACTGTGGCTTCATGGATCGGAGTGGCGGGCTGAAGCCCGCCCCCACTGGTTCCTATTGTGGAAGTTCATCCGGCACTATGGTTGTGCGCAAAAAAGGGGTTGGCATTTGGAATCAAGCCTTTAGAATGTCATTGAAAGAGATGGAGGAGCCCATAACCTCACCCGGAACGATTGGCGGCCACGCCGCAGCGAGGAGTTGCATGCCGGACGACGAACCGAAGAGCGCAATTGAACTGGCCATGGAGCGCCTGCGCAAACAGGACGCGGAACAGGGCGTTGTCGAGAGCCCCCTGACCGACGATCAAAAGCAGCGGATCGAAGAGGCGCGCCGCGCGTGCCGCGCAAAGCTGGCCCAATTCGAAATCATGCACCGGTCGAACATGGCGGGCGTGTACGATCCGGAGGCCCGCAAGACTCTCGAGGAGCAATACCGCCGGGACATCGGCCGCGCCAACGACGAAAGAGACCGCGCAATCGAAAAGATCCGCCGCGAATCGCAGCCTCAGCGGTAATCGCCGATCAGAAGGCCCGAAATTCCCAGCGATTTCGCGGCGGCGGCCTGCGGGCGATCCGCGGTGATCAGCGGCGTGCCGGCCAGACGCGCCAGGTGGATGTAAGCGCAGTCAACCATCGTGACCTTTTTCAGGCCGCCACGGTGCGCGGGAATTCGCAGAATCAGTTTGCGTCGGTCCGGCCCCGGATCGTAAGCTGACGCGATGCTTCACAATTTTACTACTGTCGATGTGATGGGGATCGGCGAGTCAGCCATGCTGCTGGCCCTGTTCTTCATCCCGCCCGGGTATGTTGCGGGCTGGCTGACCAACGCATTCCGGTTCCGCGCGCGCACCTCGCTGATGCGCTTCGCTCTGAGCCCTCCCATTTCCATCGCCATCACGCCGGTGATCGTTTATGCCCTCGGCCCCTATCCGCGCCTGCTGTGGGTTTTCTTCGCCGCCGTCTGGGCTGCATTTGCGGTGCTCGCAATCCGGCTCCGTGGCATCTTTTCACTGCGCTTATCGCGCGAGGCCCAGATCGGCGGCATGCTCGTGCTGGGCTGGGCGCTGCTGGCGATCCTGTCGCTGGCCGATCTTCAGCTGGGCAACCGCCTTTACCTGAGCACTTCGACTTACGATCATTGCGTGCGCAGCGCTTTCACGGCCGCCGCGGCCCGCGAGATTCCGCCCGTCAATCCGTTCTTCGCCGGCGCGGACGCTGCGCCGCTCCGCTACCACTATTTCTGGATGCTCCTGTGCAGCCTGCCTTGCCGCCTGGCCGGCATGGTCCCGCGCCATGCGCTTTACGGCGGAACCATCTGGGCGGGTATCGCGCTCATGTCCTTGATTGTGATCGGGCTTGAGTCGTTTGCCGGCGTCCGGGAACGGCTGGGAAGATTGTCCCTGGTTGCATGCGGGCTCCTTGCGGTGACCGGGCTGGACATCCTGCCGAATCTTTATCTTTCGCATTTCAAGGCGCCGATGTATGCCGATCCCGAATGGTGGAATGTGCAGATCACCTCCTGGGCGAGCGCCCTGTTGTGGGCGCCGCATCACATCGCGGGCATGATCGCCTGCATCGCCGGATTCCTGGTTTTGCGCCAGCCGGCAACATCGAAATACCAGCGCGGTTTTCAAATCGTGTTTGCCGGCCTGGCGTTTGCCGGCGCGTGCGGACTGTCGTTCCTGGCGACATTCACTTTCGCCGTTTCGCTCGGAATCTGGCTGCTCGCCTGCGCCTGGCGCCGGTGGTGGGATGAAATCGCCTGGGTCCTGGCAGCCGGCGCCCTGGCTTTCGTTTTTGCTTATCCCTACCTGCATGCGGTTGTCTTTCCCGGCATGAGCGGCGGCGGGGACCACGTCGTCCTCCGCCTGGCGGTGCGGGAATTCCCTCTGGGAATGCGCATGCTGGCCCGCCACACCGGACTGCAATCTCCTGCGAATCTTCTTAACCTCCTGTTTCTTCCTTTGAGTTATTTGCTGGAGCTCGGGTTTTTTCTCTTTGTTGCTGTGCTGCGGCTCAAGGGCGTCGCCGCCGGCAGAATCAAAGCCACTCGCGAAGAAACGGCGGCCTGGGCGATGGTCGCCGCGAGTTTCCTGATCGGATCGTTCCTGCGCTCGACGTCGCTCAACTCGAACGACCTCGGCTGGAGGTGCTTTCTCCAGGCTCAGTTCTTGTTCCTTCTCTGGGGGGCATGTCTGCTGGGCCAATGGGCCGTGCCGGCCATGGATCCGCTCGCGACTCCTGGGCGGCGCATGCGCGGAGCGGCGACTGCGATGCTGGCGCTGGGAGCTTTGGGCACGTTGTATCAGGTCATTGATTTCAGGATCTACTCCTTGTTGTTTGACCGGGGCATCGTCGCCCGGACGGAGAATTGGCTTGACCAGGACAGGCAGGCCGGGCGCAGGACCTTCGCCCTGCGCGCGGCATACGAGAGCATTGCCGCTGGATTGCCGCCGGGCGCGGTTATCCAGTACAATCCGCTGGCGCCGGTGTATATCCCGCATTTGCTGTACTCGGGACATGATGCCGCCGTCGGGCTGCCCGATTGCGCCGGCAATTTTGGCGGGGATCCGGCGATCTGCCGGCAGCGCTCCGATGCGATCGTTCCGCTCTTCGTCCAGCCGTCGGCCGGTGATGACTCACGCCTGGATGGCATCTGCCGCGCCTATGGAATCGAGGTCCTGGTGGCAACAAATTTGGATCCGGCATGGTCCCGGCCGGGAAGCTGGGTTTGGAGCCGCACTCCTTTTTTTGCGAACGCATTTGTACGGGCATTCCGCTGCGGCCGGCCTGATCCGCTGTCGCGGCCGATGCGATAATCCTTTGCCTCTTGGGGAGCCTTAGAGTCCTGGAGTTTTGATGTTGGCGCATACCACCGGTTTTCCGCACTCCTGCCGGCCCGACTTTCCGGCGGATCGAACGATCTGGCTGATCGCTCTTGCCATCCTTTTGTCCCGTCTGGTTCTGGTCGTCTTTGCCTTTCGGCTGGACCTTCATGATGCCGCCAGGTACATCCAGGAAGCCGCCAACCTCCTGCAGTACGGAATCCTCTCCGGAATGAATACGCCAGATGCGGAACCGCTCGCCCATGACATGCCGGGCTATCCGCTGATCCTCGCCGGCCTCATGCTCCTGTTCAAAAACCCGTGGCTCGTTGCTCGAGTGGCCGGTGCGCTGAATGCGTTCGCCTTCACGGGCGCGGCGCTGCTGGTCTATGCTCTGCTGACGGCTGCCGGCGGGAGCAAGCGGAAAGCGGCCGGTGCCATGCTGCTATTTGCGCTGTTTCCCGAGAGCTTTCCCTATTCTGTGATCGAAATGCCTGAAAGCCTGTTTCTGGCGTTTTTCCTTTCATCCGTTCTCTTTACCGTGTGGTTTCTTCTGGAGCCGCGCCCGGGCTGGCTGTGTCTGGCATTTGCGCTGCTTGGCTGCAGCGTCATGTTGAAACCGGTTTCCTTGCCTTTTGCAGGAGTTGTGGTTCTGGCGGTGGTGTTCCGCTACTGGCGTCAACCGGCATTGCGCCGGCCGGTAGCCCTTGCTCTGATCGGCGGCCTGCTGGCGGAGGCGGCCGTGTGCAGTCCGTGGCTGATCCGCAACTACCGTCTGTTCGGGTCGGCGTCGTTCACGACGATCACGGGCTCGAACCTGTTCTGGTACAACTACCGCTACATGCTGCTCGACAAGGGAATCCCAGCGCAGGCGGTGGATTCGATCCTTGACGGGGAGCTGAAACGTGTGGCGGCCGAGACTTCGGGCTGGGAAACGAATCCGTTCATTCAGACAAAAGCGCTTCAGAAACTGGTAATGTCCAGGATATTTGCCGACCCTCTTGCTTATGCCTGGACCGTGGTGAAACGTTATCCCAACCTGTATGGTGGAACGGGCGCGCTCGACCTTATCGATATGCTGTCGCGTGCGCCGCGGACTCAGGGCGCCCGGCTGGACCAGACCTACGCGAACCATCCTGCGCGCCGGCCTCTGCGGATTTTCCTATCCGTCCTCCTCTGCCTGATGTATATGCTGATCGTCGTCGGCACCGTGGTGATGATCCGCGCCAGGCTCTGGCGTCCGCTTCTGCTTGCCGTCATACCGATTCTGTACTTCTCGCTCATCTATGGACCGGTCACGGCAAGCCGCTATCGCCTCACCATGGCGCCCTTCTTCGCGATTCTTGCGGCGTACGGAATCCCTGATCGGTTCCGCTCAAAGAAATAGCGAAATCCGGCCTGCGTCGAAGCATGGCGCCGAAGGCGCCTTTTGGAGTGCGGCGCCCAGGCGCCGCTTTGTCGATCCGAGTGCTACCGCAACGGGGCGGCCTGCCGCCCGGGATGTCCGCGGTCTGCATGCCGCTACGTTCCGCCCTCGGCCGGCGGCAGGTGGAAAATGGCGGCAGGCCGCCCGTTCCGGGGTAGCCTGCGGCCTGTGAAAGCGGCGCCGGGGCGCCGCACGCCAAAGCGCCCTTCGGGCGCGCATTATAGGCTTGGTGGCGGCGGAGCATCTTCGGGTACAATGGCCGGGATTTGCACCGCGCATTGCGGAGGACAACGATGAAGCACCTGCTCATGATTTTTTTCGGCATTCTGGCTGTTTTCGCCTCTGGGCTCCAGGCTGCGGACTACACCATCGAAGCGATTCGTTATGGGATGATTCCGCAGTTTCCCGTATCGGGCCTTGTGGTGGGGGCGGCGCCGTCGGAGCGCATGGATATTGCGCTCATGTTCTGGCTGATTCGCGGCAACGATCGTGTCATCCTCCTGGACACCGGCTTTCACCGGCAATCGTGGATCGATCAATACAAGGTGACCGACTTCGTGCGGCCGGATGAAGCGGTGCGCCTGGCGGGCGTCGAACCAAGGCAGGTCACCGATATCATTCTCACTCATGCGCACTGGGATCACATGGGAGGCATCGACCTCTTCCCGGATGCCACCATCTGGATTCAAAAAGACGAGTTTGCATACTACACCGGGCCGGCATGGCAGAGGGGCGGGCAGAGCGGAGGCATCGATCCGGAGGACCTGGTGAACCTGCTGCGGCGCAACACACAGCGCAAACTGCGCCTGATCGACGGCGACGACCGCGAGATCCTGCCGGGCATTCGCGTTTTCACCGGCGCGCGGCACACCTATGCTTCGCAATACGTCATGGTCGCGGGCACGGTGAATTACGTGTTGGCTTCCGATAACTGCTATCTGTATCGAAACCTGGAGACCGGGGCGCCGATCCCTACTTTTGAAGTTGCCGATCGCGCGGCCAACATCAAGGCGCTGGAGCGCATGGTGGCATTGGCGGGCGCTCCCGGACGCGTGATTCCCGGCCATGATCCGCTCGTATTTACCCGGTTCCCCGCTCGGGGTCGCATTGCCAGAGTTAAATAGGCAATCATGGCCTCGGGCTGTGCAACCCTGAAAGGTTCGGCCGTTCCGGCAACCCGTTACCGTGTGGGCACAAGAGCGGAGAATCCTCGGGGTCGGGATCGGAATCGGGGTCGCAATCGGAGTAGCAATCGCGACCGATTTTTTTGCGGGGCAGGCCAGAGCCACGCCTTTCAGGCGTGACCGATCGCTGTTCCTCGAGACCTCGAAAGGAGGGATGTTGACGGCTTCCGGCGTGTCCAAGACAAGGAACGTTCTCTCCCGCACTTTGCGCACGACCGAGTATTTCACGCTCGCCTTTGGCACGATGGTGGGAGTGGGCTGGCTGATCGTGATTGACGATTGGCTGAGACGTGGCGGCCCCGGGGGCGCCATGCTTGGCTTCCTGACCGGAGGGCTGGCTCTCGTGCCGATTGCGTATGTCTACGGCAAGTTTGTCCAGGCAATGCCTGATGCCGCCAGCGAACTCGCGTACGCATCCTCGGCATTTACGTCCGAGGTCGGCTATTGGGCCGGCTGGATGATGACTCTGGCTTACCTGATCGTTTGCCCCTGGGAGGCGGTCGCCATAGGCAAAATCGTATCCTACCTGCTGCCGGCGTTGCGCACGGGTGAGATCTATCGCATCGGAGGCATCCCTGTCTTTGCCCCGACGCTGGCGCTGGGTCTGGCCACGACGGCACTGGTGGTGATCCTGAATTATCGCGGCGTCCGGATCAGCGCCCGCTTTCAAAACCTGACCACTTTCGGGCTGCTCGCCCTTTTCGCCGTTTTTACCCTGACGGGCCTGACGCGGGATCGGATCAGCAACCTCAAACCCTGGTTCAGCAGCGGTCCGGATGCCGGTTGGCTTGGCGGTCTGGTATCAATCGTGATGGTATTGCAGATCGTGCCTTTCTTCCTGACCGGTTTTGAATCGGTGTCCAAATGTTCCGAAGAGGCGCAGGTCGGATACAACCCGCGCGGTTTCATGCGGGCGATTTTTCTGGGGCTCGGCGTGGGCATGGCCTTCTATGTGATCATCATCGGCGTGGTTGCCGGTCTGGTCCCGTGGCAGGGATTGGCCGCGGAGCGCTATGCCACAGCCGTGGCATTCAAGGAGGCCTTCGCGTCCGACTTCCTCGTACGCCTGATCATCCTCGCGGCGCTGTTTGCGCTGCTGAAAGTCTTCAACGCGAATTTCCTGACCGCATCCCGGCTGATTTTTGCCTTGGGCAGGCGTGCGATGATCCCGGCGGGAATGGGGAAAATCCACCCGCGTTTTCAGACCCCCCATCAGGCGGTGCTGTTTTGTGCAGTGTTGACCGTTGGGGGCGCGCTGCTCGGCGAGGCGATCCTGATTCCTGTCACGGAAGTCGGCTCATTATGCTCCGTGGCGGGATGGCTGATCAGCTGCGCCGCCTTCGTTCGCTGGCGGGGAATGCAGCCCGGGAACGGCAGCATGCACAGGGAAATCGCAATCGCCGGAATCGGCGCACTGGTGGCGACCGCTCTTCTGCTGCTGAAGATCATCCCTACCGTGCCGGGAAGCTTTGGCTTATGGGAATATGTCTCGCTCGGCGCATGGATCCTGCTGGGCGTTCTCCTGCGCATGAATGGGGATGGACAACCATAATCGTGGTCCGACCCCGTTTCAGCGGAGAAGGAGTCGCTGTCCACCGTAGCGCAGCCACACGCCCTCGGGCGAGATACTATCGATCAGATAGAGCCCGTCGATCAGGTCTCCTCTGACGTATTTCTTGCCGTTGATGTACGCCATGCGCTGCGCTTCGTCGTCGTGGTACACGAGGATGTTCAGCGCCATTTTGGCGATCGCCTCCTTCAGCGGCAAGGGCGCTGCCTGGGGGGCTTCCGGCGTGCGCACCGGCTCTTTTTGCGCCGGTACAGCCGTGTTCGCACTGGCTGCCTGTTCCTTCCCAGCAGCAGGAAGGCTCACAGGGGCCGCTCCGCCCGACGGATTCGATGCCGGGTTTTGAATGGCGCCGCCTGGAGGTTGCGCGTCTTCGGAAGACTTCCGCGACATGGCACTATCAGCGGCCGATTCTCTGCGAGAACCGGACGATGCAGCTCTGAGGTCCTGTGAAGCTCCGGGTTCCGGGGGCACGGGAGGCGCCGATTGCAGAGTTTGACCGGCAGCCGGGGCAGTCGATTTCACGGATGATTCAAGCTCGGGCCCGCCGGCCGCGATCTGCCCGGCACCAGCAGGAGAACGGGGCGTCTGAACCAGGATATTTTTCAGCACCGGCAGCAACAAAACGACAACGACTGCCAGGCCGACCAGGATTCCCGCGACCATGAACGCCCTCAAGGGCCGTCGCCCCCGGCCGGATTCCTGAACAGCCGGAAGCCCGGGCTCCTGCTTGACCCCGCGCTCCCGTTCGGCCTTGTTCAACGCATCCAGGATGTAAGACATGGCTTCAGGCTCCTCTCCTCTAATAGGAGTGGCGTGACAAGGATGGCGCGTTGGAACCGAGGAGGGCAAGCGTCAGGCGTACGAGCGTTGCGCTTCCGACCAGGCCATCCCGGGGGAGCGAGTGATCCCTCTGAAAAGCCAGAACGCGCTGCCGCAGACTTTCGTCATACTGGTCTGAGGCGGCAGAATCCTGTGGTTTCTCCTCCAGAATGTCGAGTGCCTGCCGAACCCAGCGGACGTCCTCGCCGCTGGTTCCAAGGGTGAGCTCGCGCGGGGGAAACGGGGGATTCCACATGAGGATGAACGAACCATCCCATACGCTCTCGACTTCCCGCAACGGGAAAGCGTACTCCCGGCCTCCGATCGCAAGCGTCGCGGTTTCGTCCGCCAATCGGACGAGCGTCACCTGGTGCGGCAACCCGGAAGGCAGAGTCACCTCCAGAATGGCCGGGAGATCGTAGTACCGGAGTTTCGTCCAATTGCCCACACGGAAGAGGCACTCAAATCCCTGGTCGCGTGCCGCCTCGCATCCAGGCCCGGAGCGGCCCGATGCAACCTTGATCCCCAGACGGTCAAAGAGGCTCGTAAAACTGGAAGCGCCCGTGCCGCGCAACGAAGCATTTGCCAGGATCTCCACGAGGCGGGGAGTTGCAGAAACAGCGCCGGCAGGAGGCCGCGAGGCCTCGACGGTTGCGTCTGCCACCGAAGATCCGGAACCGGATCGAAGAGAATTCGCACCGCCCCCGCCCGGCATTTTCGATCCCGGGCTGATTGCCGCAGTCGCATCCTGCGGCGCCGAAAGATTGCCCTGGTCCGCTGTGGATGCGCCGGGTCCGGTTTTCCCGCCGGCCGCAGCCGGGGAATTCCTGCGCGCCGTTTGATTGGCCATGGTGAAAAATATCGCGCTGCCGATCAACAGGGCGGCGAACACGGCATAACCGGCCGTCCATGCGGGGCGAAGCCGGCGGTACCAGGGAATAATCCCTTGCGTTTCTCTGCTGGCACGGCGAATGATACGGGCATTGACCTGCCGCCTTCCGAGCGAGTAGGCCCCGAGCAGAGCCCGGTCGCAAATTATATTGATGAGGCGGGGCACTCCGCCGGAAAGGCGATAAACCAGGCGCATGGCGGAGGCGGTGAAAAGGGACTCGCGGCAGCCGCCCACAAACAGTCGGTGCCGGACATACGCACAGGTTTCGGAGCGCGACAGCGGCATCAGATGATAACGCGCCGTGATGCGCTGAGAGAGCTGGTTAAGCTTCTTTCGCCTCAGAATCGACAGCAGCTCCGGCTGCCCGATCAGAATGACCTGAAGGAGCTTCTCGGTCGCCGTCTCGAGGTTGGTCAGCAGCCTGACCTGCTCCAGCACATTTATATCCAGGTTCTGTGCTTCATCGATAATGAGCACTGTCCGCCGCCATTTCGCGTGGTTTTCGAGCAAGCGCTGGTTCAATGCGTCCACCAGCACCTTGATGCTCTTCGTCCCTGTTTGATGCGGAATGCCGAGGTCATCGCAGATGCTCGCCAGCAGTTCCAGCGCGGTGAGGCGTGGATTCAGAATCAGGGCAACATCGGTATCAGGCGGGAGCTGGTTCAGCAGGCACCGGCACAGGGTCGTCTTCCCGCAGCCGATTTCGCCGGTCAGCTGCACAAAACCGCCCCCCTGTCCCACGCCGTAAAGGAGATGGGCCAGCCCCTCCCGGTGGCGCTCGCTCATGAAGACGTAGCGCGGGTCGGGAGTCAATGAAAACGGCGGCTCACGCAGTCTGAAATATTCGAGATACACTCTGCGATACTCCCAGGCCAGCCCGCATTTCTCACCAGATTTCTACTGCGGCGGCGGATCCGGGCATGTCTGCTGCGTTGCGCTCGGCCGGTCTCCTCGACGTACTGTCAAGTACGCCTGCGGAGACCTCCCGTCGCGCGCCTTGTAGCCATGCCCGTCTGCGCCGCCTCGCTACGAAACCTGGCGAGAAATGCGGGCCTGCAATGGACGGACATCCCACTCCGGTTTCGAAGCGGGCGCGCCCACATCATTCATCCATGTGGTTATCCTACAATATAGCAGAGACTCGGTTCCAAGGATGACCGATTTTCCGGACCGGCCCCATTCTTGACGCGTCCGGGTCCAGGTCGAGGACCAGGAGGGACAATCATAGAGTTTTGCGACAGATAGTAGGTTAAAATGTAAGTCATGGATGACAAGGGGGGATTTGGGGTTTTCAATGAAGCCTATGCCGCGGAGATACACGAACGCTACCTGAAGGATCCCGGCTCGGTCGATGCCGCCAGCCGCGCGATCCTGGAGAAATGGACTCCGCCGCCGCCGGAGCCGGCGCCGCGCCGCCACCTCACGCTGCCCGGCGTGCCCTGTTTCAAGATCGTGGCCGCCGCCAACTACATCGAGTCCATCCGCAAATTCGGCTACATGGACTCCCTCATCGATCCGCTCGGCAGCCAACCGCCAGGCGATCCTTCGCTGGTCCTCGAGAACCACGGCATCAGCGAAGACGACCTGCGGGCGCTTCCGCCGGACGTGGTTACCGGCGCCATTTCCAATGGGAAGCAGAACGCGCTCGACGTCGTGCGCGCGCTGCGCCGGATCTACTGCACGACGATCGGATATGACTATGCTCATCTGCGCGGCCCGGAGGAACGCACCTGGCTGCTTCAGGCCGCTGAGGAAGGCTGGTTCCGCGCCCCGGCGAATCCGGTAGATCCCTTGCCTCTGCTGGAACGGCTGACGGAGGTCGAGACCTTTTCCCGTTTTCTCCTCCACACCTTCCCCGGCAAGTCGATATTCTCGGCCGAGGGGCTCGACATGCTGGTTCCGGTTCTGGATGTGGTGATCGGCGCCGCGGCCGATGCAGGCGTGCATCATGCCCTGATCGGCATGGCCCATCGCGGCCGGGCGAGCGTCCTTGCCCATATTCTCCAGAAGCCGTATGCCCAGATCCTGGCCGAATACAAGGATCCCATGCTCGGCCGGGATTTCCGAGAGGACCTCGGCTGGACTGGCGACGTGAAGTACCATGCCGGCGCCCGGCGCTCTCTTGGCGGTGGGAAGCAGATCGACCTCATCATTGCGATTCCACCCAATCCGAGCCATCTCGAAGCGGTCGATCCGGTGGTGGAGGGGATGGCACGAGGCGCCGGTACGGATGACAGGCACCGGGGGGTTCCGGTTTTCGACCCGCACCATACTTTGCCCATTCTGATCCATGGCGATGCCGCCTTCATAGGCCAGGGAGTGGTGGCCGAGACCCTCAATCTCGAGCGCCTTCAGGGGTACACGACCGGTGGAACCATTCACCTGATCGCCAACAACCAGCTGGGCTATACCGCCACCAGGCAGGAATCCTGCAGCACCCTGTTTGCCAGCGATCTCGCCCGCGGTTTCAAGGTCCCCCTGGTGCATGTGAATGCCGACGATCCGGAAGCCTGCATTGAGGTGGCCCGCCTGGCACATGCCTACCGCTGCCGTTTTCACCGCGACTTCCTGATCGATCTCGTGGGCTATCGCCGCCGCGGCCACAACGAAGGAGACGAGCCGCGCTTCACCCAGCCGCTGATGTACCGGAAGATCGACCGGCACCCCACGGTGCGCGAGATCTGGGGCCGCACGCTGGCGGAGAGGGGCATAGCAGGCGAGGAAAAGGCCGACGAGCTCGTGCGCAAGCACACGACCATCCTGCAGAATGTCTGGGAAAATCTCAGGCCCGAAGAAGCGCTGGCCGAATCCGAGCCCGACCGCCCGCCGGCCGGAGCCGCCCGCGATGTGGCAACCGCCATACCGGCCGAACGCATCCGCGACCTGAACCGCGCGCTTCTCGAAGTTCCGCGGAATTTCGCCGTGGACAGCAAACTGGCGCGCGCCCGTGAGCGCCGGCGGCACGGCCTCGATGATCCCGATGCCAGAACAATCCACTGGGCTATGGCGGAAGAACTGGCGTTCGCTTCCATCCTGGAGGACGGGATTCCGATTCGCCTGACCGGCCAGGATGCGGAACGCGGGACGTTCAGCCAGCGCCATAGCGTCCTTCACGACGGGCAGTCCGGTGAGAGGTTTGTCCCCCTGCAGGCCCTGCCGCAGGCCCGGGCCGCCTTCGCCGTGCACAACAGCCCCCTGACCGAAAATGCCGCCATCGGTTTCGAATACGGCTATAGCCTGCAGGACCCCTCGCGCCTCGTCCTCTGGGAAGCACAGTACGGCGATTTCATCAACGGGGCCCAGGTGATGGTGGATGAGTTTGTGCTCTCCGCCCGCGCAAAGTGGCGCCACACTCCCTCGCTGGTTCTGCTGCTGCCTCATGGTTTCGAAGGACACGGTCCCGATCACTCGAGCGCGCGCCCGGAGCGGTTCCTGCAGCAGGCATCCGAAATCAACATGAGGGTGGTGAACTGCACCACCGCCGCCCAGTATTTCCATCTGCTGCGCAAACAGGCAAGCCTTCTGAAAGTCGATCCGCTGCCGCTGATCGTGCTCACACCCAAGAGCCTGCTGCGCCATCCGCTCGTGGCCTCCTCATTGCGCGACCTCGCCGAAGGCAGATGGCATCGTGTGATTCCGGACGCGCAGCGGGATCCCGCCGCAGTCCGCCGCCTGCTGTTGTGCTCCGGGAAAATATACGTGGATCTGACCGCCGGCAGCCAGCGCCCGAAGACTCCGAACATCGCCATCTGCCGCATCGAGCAGCTGTATCCGTTCCCCGAAGATGAGATCAGGACCGTGCTCGAAGGCTATCCGCACCTGAAGGAGGCTGTCTGGGTGCAGGAGGAGCCGGAAAACATGGGCGCGTGGGACTTCGTGCGCCCGCTGCTGCGCGGCGTGATCCGGGGGCGCTGGGCCCTGCGCTATCTCGGCAGAGACCGGAGTTCGAGCCCGGCGGAGGGTTCTTCGGCACGCCATGCGCATAACCAGGAAGAAATCGTCCGTCAGGCGTTTAATCCCAACCTTCGGCTTGGCCGGCAGGATATGGTGCTTACCAAGGGCTCCGCCCTTGATATCCCGCCAAAAAGCGGCGGGATATGAGGAGCCAGGAGCCAGAAGGGATCCAACGAGATTTTCAATCCCCGCTTGGGATGATCTCGACGCAGCGATTCCGGCTTCTGGCTTCTGGCTTTTAACGAGAATAAAATTCCCGTTACGCTTCGCATAACGGTCTAATCAACAAGGTCCAACCGTGATGGGAGAGAGCAGAACATGCCTGTGAATCTCATGGTTCCGCAATTGGGTGAGTCCGTCGTAGAGGCTACGGTAGGCCACTGGAGAAAGAACGTCGGGGATACCGTTGCCATCGGCGAGATCATCGTGGAGCTGGAAACCGACAAGGTGAATCTGGAAGTGGGAGCCACTCATACGGGCGTTCTGGCACGCGTCGAGCGCCGCGAAGGCGACACCGTGAAAATCGGCGAGCTCCTTGCGGTCATCGATGAAACAGCCGCCCCGGCGGCTCTGCCTGAGGAGCCTCGGCCCGAAAGGCGCACGGAGACGCCGCATGCGTTGCCCCCGCAGGTTGCCGCCGCACCTCCTGCCGCCGAATCCAAGGCAGCCGGACAGGAACCGCAAACAAGGGCGACACCGTCGGCCCGGAGGCTGGCCATGGAGAAAGGTGTGGACCTGAGCCAGGTGCTGCCGTCCATCCCCGGATCGCCGATCGCGCCTGCAGACGTGGAAAAGCTCGCGCCGGATGTCTCGGCGCATGTTCCTCCCCCCGCCGCACAGCCGGCGCCGCCCGGCGAGCACCGCGAAGAGCGGGTGCGCATGTCGCGCCGCCGTCTCACGATCGCCACCCGCCTGGTGGAATCGATGCGCACCGCCGCCATGGTGACCACCTTCAACGACGTTGACATGAGCGCCGTCCTTGAGTTGCGCCGGAGACACCAGGAAAACTTCAGGAAACAATACGGCGTGAGCCTCGGAATCGTATCCTTTTTCATCAAGGCCGCTATCCCAGCGCTGCGCGCCCTCCCACGGCTCAACGCCGAGATCCAGGGAGACGAGATGGTGCTCAAGCACTACTACAACATCGGCGTGGCCGTGGGCGCCGCGGAAGGGCTGGTCGTCCCCGTGCTGCACGATGTCGACCGCATGTCGTTCGGCGCCCTCGAGCAGGCGATCAAGGCTTATGCCCGCAAGGCAGACGAAGGGACCCTCTCGCTCGAAGACCTGCGCGGCGGAACCTTCACAATCAGCAACGGCGGGGTGTTCGGCTCATTGCTTTCCACGCCGATCCTGAATCCGCCCCAGGTAGCTATTCTCGGCCTTCACCGGATTGACGAACGTCCGGCAAACGTGGCGGGTGAGATCCGCCTCCGGCCGATGATGTATCTTGCCCTCAGCTATGATCACAGGATCGTCGACGGCCTCGAAGCCGTGCGCTTCCTGAGGCAAATCAAAGATGTGGTCGAAGATCCGGCAAGCCTGTTGCTGCAGGCGTGAGCGGGGGGATCCATGAAGATCAGCGCGGGACTTCTCATGTATCGCCGGCGCGCAGGGAACCTCGAGGTTCTTCTCACGCATCCGGGCGGCCCCTTCTGGCGTAACAAGGATGAGGGGGCCTGGAGCGTGTGCAAGGGAGAGACCGCGCCGGGCGAGGATCTGCTCGCCGCTGCCATTCGCGAATTTGAGGAAGAGACCGGTATCCGGCCGGCCGGGCCCTTTGTCGAACTCACGCCGGTCCGGCAAAAGGGGGGCAAGATCGTCCATGCATGGGCGGTCGCCGGCGACTGTGATCCGGCTCAAATCAGGAGCAATTCCTTCAGGTTGGAATATCCGCCACGATCGGGCCTATTTCAGGAATTCCCCGAGATTGACCGGGCCGAATTCTTCAGCCTGGATGCCGCAAGAAAAAAGATCAATCCCGCCCAGGCCGCCTTCCTTGACGAGCTCGCCGCCAAACTTCACGGGATTCAGATGCCGGAGGCCGGGAGCCAGGAGCCGGAATAAAGTCGCGAAACTCGCATAATCCTATAGGGGCGACCGGCCCCTGGGACCGGCGGCCGGGACCCACTTGCGCGCCCGGATCAAGAGCGGATCCTCGGGCGACCTGCCGGTCGCCCCTGCATTGCGCAAGCTATCTCCGGATCAGGCACTCTCCCGACTTCCCCTTCTCACACCGTCTTGCGGACGGCCTCAAAGACGGCTTTGGCGATCTGGATGTCCTGGATGGCCACGCCCGTCAGGTCTGCCACCGTGATCTGGCTGTCGGAAGTGCGCCGCGGCGCAGCTCCTGAGATCACGTTGCCCAGTTCCAGCAGGCGTTCTTTCTCCAGCAGGCCTGCGCGTAGCGCATGGGCGATCTCACCCCGTTCACAGCACTGAGAGATGCTGTCGGCAACCACCAGATCCGCCCGTTTCAAGATCGCCGGATCAAGCTCCTGTTTGCGGGAGGCGTCGGCTCCCACCGCCGTGATATGAGTCCCCGGGCGGATCTCGGCGTTGTGCAGCAGCGGAGAGGTCGAAACGGTCGCGGTTACGATCAGATTGCAGTCGGCGGCGACTTCCCCGGCATGGCGCGTGGTCGCGACGTTGAACCCGGCCCTCTCCATGTCCTTGCGGTAGAGCTCCAGATTTTCGCTGTTTCGTCCCCACGCCAAAACATTTTTACAGTCCGTCGCCAGCGCAATGTATTGAAGCTGCACGCGCGCCTGCACACCGGTCCCAAGAATGCCGATGCGGTTCACACGCCCGGGCGCCAGATATCGTGCCGCGATTGCGCCGGCGACCGCCGTGCGCACGTCGGTGAGATAGCCTTCATCCATGAGGAAGCATTTCAGCCTTCCGGTTTTCTGGCAGAAGAGCAGCATGAGCCCGTTGCTCGAAGGAAGGTTCACTTCCGGATTCCTGTAGAAACCCGAGGCGATCTTGATCACATAGTAATCTTCCCCCGGCACATAGCCATATTTGATGTGCACATCCCCGGGCGGATCCTGAAACAGCAGCTCGCCGACCGGCGGCACCACGACTTTTCCTTGTGAATAGGCAACAAATCCCGATTCCAGCGCCTCCACCAGATCGATGGTCGGCAGCACGCGTTTCATCTCCAAAAGCCCGATAGTCCTCATAATCGCCTCAAAATGAAAAACGCAATCGAAAACTTCCGCCCGGACAGCGATCTATACATGGCGTCATTAATGCGCGACCAAAATCAAGAACCAGAGCGCAGCTGCAGAATCAGATTCGATCGCATTTTCACCACAGAGACACGGAGAACGCAGAGGGGCACTGCCGATATTCGTGCCCGGGGGCCAACGCTTCGACGTTGCGCCATTCACGCCCGGAAGCGGCGGAAAAGCCTTACAGAACGGGCATGAAATCCAATTCAGGAGCTGCTTTTCCGCCGCTCCCGGGCGTGAATGGCGGCCGAAGGCGCCCCCGGGCAGACCTGGGACGGCTCTGCGGTCTCTGTGTCTCTGTGGTTCGTTTTTCGCTTTTTCCATGTGCCCTTCGGTCTCAACAACCGCTAGGACTCAGGTTGCTGTGCATGAACGCAATGACAGAATGATTATCAGACCGCAAGGTGCAAAAAGGAGAATTCAGAATACAGAAGTCGCTCAGGAACGCTCTCCTGACTCCTGACTCCTGACTCCTGACTCCTTCGGGTAGCGGCAGCCCGCCGCGCTCCAGAAGCGTTCGCCGAAGCGCTCCACGACCTGGGCGTCGCCGGTCGCGGCCAGCCGCTGCAGCGCCTCTTCCACCTGGCCCGGGGTCCAGCACTCGAGAGTGCGGCGCAACTCCTCCTCCTGCATCGGGTGCCGGCTGATGATGGCCAGCACCGCATCGGCCGCATCGGCATATCCCGAAAGGTCGAAAGCGCCGCTTGCCGGCAGAATGATGCGCGCGTGAGCCCCGAAGATGGCGGATGCCCGGGCGAGCCCGTCCTCACCGGGCAGTTCCACGTCGGCTTCGGCAGGCGGGCGGCTGGGCAGGCTGATGTGGACCTGATCCGGCCGGACGCGCTCCAGAATCAAGGCAATCTCCCGCAGTTCCTGTTCGCCGTCGTTGATCCCTTTCATCAACATGACTTCAATCCACAACTTGCCTTCAAAGCGCCGGCGGAATTCGATCAGCCCATTCACCAGCAGTTCGAAACTCAGCGCCGGCCATGGCCGGTTGATGCGGCGGTACAGGTGGGCATTGCCGGCATCAAGAGATAAAAGGACGGCATCCGCCGCCAGCAGATCCTCCTGTACCTCGGGAACATAAAGAAGCGATCCGTTGGTGATCACGGCGACCGGAATTTCTGTCAGGCTCTTGATCTGCCGGATCAACCATCCCAGGCCGGCATGCAGGGTGGTTTCCCCTGAACCGACCAGCGTCACCCAATCGATCGCCCCCGGCTTGTGCCCGGCCAGCGCTGCGCGCACCTCGGCCAGTATGCTCTCACGCGGGGCGTATTCGGCGCGCTCGTTCGAAAGCGGCACCGTGCGTCCCAGCTGGCAGTAGACGCAGTTCCAGTTGCAGATTTTCACCTTGGACGGCAGCGGGTCCACACCGAGCGATTGCCCCAGTCTGCGCGACGGCAAAGGACCAAAAACGAAACCCATGGCGAGCTTACCCCTCTTCAGACACAATCAGGAAGTATGCTCCCGGCACAGCATAAACTCGACCAAAAAACGTTTTGGCCGGCGGCAGGATCTGAGGCCTGTGGTTGACGCCATGGGGGCCGATCAAAACCGGAAGCGATAGCGCACCGCAAGGCTGCGGCCCGGGCCGTCGATGCCCCAGCCGGGAGCCCGGTAGCTCTTGTCGCCGATGTTCTTGAAATCGATTGAAATATCCTGCCTGGAGTTGAATTGAAATCCGCCGCGAACTCCCACCAAGCCGTATCCGGGAATGGCGGAGAACAGCGGCGCCGATGTTGCGCTGCCCAGGACACGGCTCTGAACCTGGGACAGGGTTTCACCGGTTGCCACCAGGATGCCGCCGCTCGATCCGCAAATGCCGGTCGAACCCGGCGTAGTCAGGCCGTACACGCACGCACCCCGGCGGAAATAATTCTGAATGTTGGTGCGCGATCGCGTCGCGCCCGTTCTCCGGTCCGAAAGATCGAGGGAAGAGAGCCGGTCCTGCCGCCCTGCCAGGGAGGAATAGGCTTCAATCCAATAGCGTGATCCACCTGGCTGGTAGCGCAACCGCAAAAAGCCGAACTGAGGAGGCATGCCACCGCCGCCGAGGTTTGGCGGTATTCCCGTTTCCTTATCTTCCGCGCGGATGTAGCTGTAGTTGCCGCCAAACAACCATGAATTGGTCAGGCGCAATTCGAGCGAGTATTCGACGCCGTACAGCCGGGTTGCGCCGTAATTCGCCTGTACCAGCACGGGACTGGAACTGAGCGGCACATAGACCGCGCCGTTGGCATTCTGGCTTTCGATCACCTGGCTGCCCAGATGTTTGCCCACGGCGCCCTGGGGCAGGATCAACGTCTGGCGCACAATCGTATTTTCGTAATCGATGACGAATCCGGTGATATCGGTTTCGATGCGGCTGTTGCGGAATCGCAGGCTGAAATCGAAGTTGTTGCTGATTTCGGATCGCAATGGATCGACGGCAGATCCGGAGGATACGGCGGTGTCATCCGCGGTCGTGCCGATCAAGGCTCCAAGTCCAAGAACATCGCTGGTTGCGACCTGGTATCCGACACCGACCAACCCTGTTGAGCCGAGGGCGGTGATGTTCGGTGCTCTAAAACCACGGCTGTAGTTGGCGGCGAAATGAAGGGGGCCCACCAGTCTGACTACGGCGCCGATCCTTCCGGAGAAATCGGAAACGCGCAGCGAGTCGTCCGGCCACAAAGCCGCGCCGTTCACCAGCGGGCTGTTGGCTGCCCGCGAGCGGTAGGAGCCGACGTTGTAGCGGAGCGCGCCGCTCAGACGCAGCCGGTTAGGGACCAGCTCGAGCGCGTCCTGAACGTATAACCCCGCCAGGATGGAGCGCGCGCCGTTGGGCACCCGGGGACGCACCAAAGTCACCACTCCCGTGGCCGGATCGTGGGAATAGGAGGGCGCATTCACGCGATCGTAGTAGTAATCTCCACCCAAAAGAACGCTGTTGCGCCCCAGGGATTGTTTGTCAAGATAGAAGCTTACTCCGTGGCTGCTGGTTCGCTCGCGGTCGTGGGTGATGGCCGCCAATGGATTGCCGTTGCCGCCCTGGTTGACGCGCTCTTCCCGCTGGCTGTTATACGAATAGGTCAGGGACAGGTTGTCGAAGGCGCCTACCCGCTGTCTGGAATAGCGCGCGTACATGAAATCGAGCATCAGGTTGCGAAGTTCGGCGATGAGATTGCCGTCGCCGCCCAGCATCTGGTCGTAGCGTTTGCCCCCGTCCTGATGTCCGCGCTGGTAATGCAGGCTGAACTGCTGGTCGCGGGTGGGCGCATAGGTCAGCTTGATGGTGCCGCCGTATTGCGTGAAGGCCGTGTCCGGCAGCCTGCCGGATCCGGTGATGTTTGAGGGGAGGCCGAGGAATCGGGTGATCGCCGAATGGCCGTCCACGCCGCCGCCGGGGCGCAGCGTGTTGACGCGGCGGCCGGTTGCGTTGACGAGCATCCCGAAGCGCTCGGTGCCGAACGACATCAGCACATTATTGCCGAAAGAGGCGTCCGCGCTGTTAAAAAATGTGTTGACCTCGCCGTGCGTCTCGGGCTTCTTCAAGCCGAACTGCGGCTGCCGCATCAGCAATTGCACGGTACCGCTCAGGGAATCCGATCCGTATTGAGCCGTGTTCGGTCCGCGCAGCACTTCCACCGCATCCAGGCTGGATGGATCATTGAGGTTGAAAAATGTGTTGATGCCGCCGCGCTGCGTGGATTGCGTGAACCGGACGCCGTCGACGTAAACCCCGACTTCGGTCAGGCCGCGGACCAGCACCGCCCCGATGGTCGGACTGGTGCGCTGAAATGAGATGCCGACTTCCTCCTCCGCCAGCTGCGCCAGCACGGCGGTCGCGCGCTGCGCTACAGCCAGATCCGTCATGACATTGACCTGCAGCGGGACCGCATCCCGGTCCCGGGCACTGCCGGTCTCGGCCGTTACCGTAACCTCTTCGGTAATCCGGCGCACAGCCAGGTTGATCGTGAGTTCGAATAGGCCTCCGGCCGTGACGGTAATAGCCCTCCGATCGACGTTAAAGCCGGTAAATGAAACCACGAGTTCGTACGCCCCGGCCTGAACCGCGGCGAAGCGGAATTTGCCTTCACCATCCGTTTCCACCGCACCCAGAATCGCTTGATTACCTCTAAGCAGCAAAACCCGGGCTTTTGCCACGACTGCGCCGCTCGGATCCTTCACCAAGCCGGTGATGATTCCCATGGACGATTGCATCGGCGTGGCTCCCGCGACGGGCAATGAGAGCGAAATAAGTAGAATGAACACAAAGACGAGGAAACCTGAAGAAAAGCATGAGGCAAACCGATCGTTCATATCCGCCTTCCTGTGACTGGAGAATCTCCGGGACCATCCTGCGACCAATTATGGCGTCAGGGAAATGCCTGAACGCAACAAAAGCGCTCTCAGTATAAGGAGTCACTTTATCTACTACCAAGGTTCGTACTCAAACGGAGCAGCGGCCATGCTTGGGCGGGATCCATGATCAAATCCCCTTCGCCACGAAACCTGGTGAGAAATGCGGTTTAAGGCGTGCCGGATGAATCGGTTACAATAAGCCGCTCAGAAGCCGAATTGTTGCGGATTGCGTGCGACGAGGATGGTCGCAATCACTTTGGGGACATAGGCGCGGGTTTCGGCCGGCAGGGCGCGGGAATCATACCAATGCCAGAAATTGCCCTGCCGGATCGGATCTTTCGCGCTGCGGACAGCGCGGTGGATCGTCTCCGCCCCGCTGTTGTAGGCCGCTATGGCGAGCATTATGGAACTGCCGGTCCCAAAATCGAGGATCAGATCCCGAATGTAACGGCTCGCCGCCTCCGTGGATTTGGACAGGTCGAGGCGCTCATCCACCTGGTCGTTCACCTCCATGCCGTATTCCCGGGCGGTCGATTCCGTGAATTGCCAGAATCCGGCAGCCCCCTCCTGGCTGGTCGCGGACGCAAGGAACCGGCTCTCCACCAGGATCATGTAAGCAAGGTCCTCCGGCAGGTGGTCGCGGCGCAGGATCCGGCGCACCTGGTCCAATCTGGCCCGTTCCCTCACCAGCACCTGGGAGATGAGCGCTCGATCCCGGTCCTGATACTGCTTGATATAACGGTGCACTTCGCGGACAAAGGAGGCGGGGACAATGGATTCTTCAGCGCCAAATTCCTTCATCAGGGTAGCAATGTCCTGCTCGACCGCCTCTTCCTCAGTACGGTGAAACGGGAATCCCCGGGCCCGGGCGCCGCCATAGATGAGCTTGTGAATCAGATGGCCGATTTGGAAATAGTTCCCCCCTCCGATGGCCTGCCTGGTTTCCAGCTGCGGATACTCACGTGCGCCGAAATCCTCGAATGTCCCGCGTCCCCAGACCGCACAGGAACAGAGGGCCACGAGGCAAATGACCACCTTGACCACGGTTCGACAACGATTGCCCACACGTCGCGAAGAACCGACCGGTCCCCCCCCGGTACTCTGGCGAGCGAACCATCGCCTGGGAATGCCCTGGAGCCCCGGAGCACACGCGGGTGAGGGTTCCCCGCGATGCAATCTGTTCCACCGATCCTTCAAATCTCTCATGTCCGATCCAAATCCAAGCTCTCGCGAAGTTATCCGGAAGCACCCGTACCGCGCGGATGGGAAAATCTGCAACTATTTGATTATTTTGATTTTAAGAGAACATTTCTCAGGATTGCGCGGGCCGGCCGAAGCCGGTATACCGGAGCCTCCGAGAGATATTGGACGTGTCGGCAGGACCACCGGATGCGGGGACAGCACTGTCATGTGTCCTTGCTCCCGATCAGTCAATAAGGCTGGCAATACTGGCATCACCACTCCGCTGCCGGACAAAATCGAAACCTGAAATGCACCCTGCCGCGCCGCCGCGGCTATCGGATCCCCCCCCAATGATCCTATAGGAACCACCCTTTGACAACCTCTGCCGTCAGATTTTTATATTTTATTAATTTTATTAATTAACCATCAGGAGCACGAAGAAGGGAGCATGACAGTAGGTCCCGCCCGCCGGCTTAATGTGCATGATTCCTCGCCCGAACAGCAGAGTTTTTTCGAGTCGCACCGCCAGAGGCGGTGGTCTACCTCAAGAGAATCATATGGGGGGGGGTCACCTCGAGGGCTCGAAGGGCTCAAAGATTCTCGAAGGCGGCTCTTTGAGTGCCTTCGAGCCCTTGGAGCCTTTGAGGTAACGGGGCCGGGCATCTTTGTGCTTGAAAGGAGCCCGGCGGCGGTGGTTTGATGCTCTATGGTGGAGATTTGCATGGAGCGCTATCGTAATCTGTTCAATAAGGAATAATCTGCATATGCCGCTCGTACCGCCCTATATCGAATCCCTGGTCCCCTACGAATCCGGACGCAGCATTGAAGAAATCAAGCGTCTCTACGGACTGCGCGACGTCGTGAAGCTTGCTTCCAACGAAAATCCGCTCGGCCCCTCCCCGCTGGCTTTGGAGGGAATCCGTCGGAACATGGAGGATTTGCACCTGTACCCGGACGGCGGGCTTGACCTGCGCCGGGTGCTCGCCCGCATGTACGATCTCAAGGTCGAGAACGTGATCGTGGGGAGCGGATCTGAAGGGATCATCTCGAATATCCTGCGCACCTTCCTGTGCGACGACGACGAGGTGCTGACGACCGAATCGGCTTTTATCGGGTTCCAGGTGCTGGCCAAATCGCGCGGCGTCAGATACCGCACGGTTCCCTACCTCAGCTGGCATTACGACCTGCCGGCCCTGGCGCAGCAGATCAATGAGCACACCAAGATCATCTATCTCGCCAACCCGAACAATCCGACGGGAACCATATTCAGCCGCCACGAGTTCGATGCTTTTTACCGGCATGTGCCGGAACGCGTCCTGATCATTCTCGACGAGGCTTATTTCGAATACGCCAAAGATAATCCGCGCTACCCCGACTCGATGCACTACCGCTACGACAATGTCATCACGTTGCGCACTTTCTCGAAGATTTATGGGCTCGCGGGCATCCGCATCGGCTACGGATTTGCCCATGAGGAACTGATCGGCAATCTGCTGAAAGTCAAGCTCCCCTTCGAGCCGAGCTCCCTCGCGCAGGCGGCCGGAATCGGCGCCCTGGCCGACAAGGAGTTCCTGCATCGCTCGCTGGAGATCAATGCCAGCGGCATGGAGCTGCTGACCACGTCCATGCGCAGCCTGGGAATCGAGGTGGTCCCTTCGGAAGCCAACTTCGTGATGCTCGTGATGGCGGATGCGGAAGAAGCGAAGGGATTGACTCAGGGATTGCTGGAGCAGGGCATTATCATCCGACCGCTCGCGGCCTTCGGGCTGCCATCCTGCGTGCGGATCTCCACGGGCCGGACCGAGGACACAGCAAGGTGCATCGAATCGATGAAGAAGGTCCTCAAGCGCTAGCCCGTTGAGGTGTCAGGTCTCCAGAATCCAATATTTCAAAAAGTGGATTCTGGAGACCTGACACCATTCCCGGATTATTCCACAATGAACAGGGATTTGACACCATTCCCGGATTATTCCACGATGAACAGGGGTTTGGATTCGATGCTCGAATAGCTCGGCCGCAGCCGTTCGGTGTTGTAGTACCGGCCCACATCGACCACCCGCTTTTTGCTGGCGACGATGTCGAGCGGGGCGCTGCCGTATTTCCCGTCCTTGAGAATGATCAACTGCCCGCTGATACCTTTGAGGATCAGGTCGAGCGCCATGTTGCCGAAGGCCATGGGCGCGATTGAATCGATCGCGTCCGGAACACCGCAGCGCACCAGATATCCCAGCCTCTGGTTAATCACCTCAATCCGCCGGCCGTGGTTGAATGCCGCGGACCTCTCTTTCAAATAATGGGAAACCAGGTCGCCGATGCCGCCCAGTTTTCGATGTCCATAAGGGTCGGCCTCTTCCCCGGCGAAAACCATGTCGCTGCCGTCGAACGTGGCGCCTTCCGATACCAGCACCACCGAGTAGCGGCTCGGATTGGAGTCCCTGTCCGTAACCATCAATTCGGTGAGCTGATCGATGTGGAACTTGTGCTCCGGAATGACGCAGCGGTGGGCGGCGCCCGCCATGGTCGGAATCAGGGCGGTATATCCGGCGTACCGGCCGAAGACCTCGATGACGAGAAAGCGCTCGTGAGAACCCGCGGATGTGCGCAGGCTGTGCGTCATTTCGAGCGTTCTGGTGACGCACGTGCTGAATCCGATGCAGTAGTCGGTTCCGGGCACGTCGTTATCCATCGTTTTCGGAATCGCGATCACCTTGAATCCTTCTTGGTGGAGCCGGACCCCATAGCTTAGCGTGTCGTCGCCGCCGATCGGGACCAGGTAGTCGATGTTCAGAAAGTCCAGATTCTTCAAGACTTCGGCGGTCAGGTCATTGGTCTCGTCCTTGTACTTGTCACGCAGGTGCGGGGGGACGCTCTGCCTGGAAACATGGCTCGGCCGGGTGCGCGACGTGTGCAGGAAAGTGCCGCCTGTGCGCCCCACACGGTTGACGATTTCTTCAGTCAGCACCTGATATTTGTCGCTGTTGTCAGCCAGCGCATTGGGGACGATCTCCACCAGGCCGGCCCAGCCGCGGCGGATGCCGATGACCTGATATCCTTCACGCAACGCTCTGATGGTAACGGCCCGGATCGCCGGGTTGAGCCCGGGGACGTCGCCGCCGCCCGTTAATATTCCGATGATGCCTTTGTTGCTGATGATATTCGCCATAACATTGCCCTCATGGAATCCGCATTAATCCTCCAGGCGGTCAGCGGTTCCTTGCTGCGCACGCTCAGGCCAGACTTGCGAAAAATACTCAGACTGCAGGAATGGCAGAATCCCGCCTTCCACCTGCTGAATCCGGCGCCAGCCCTCAGCCTGCGATTCATGGCATCGGATGGCAGCAAACTTGTACTCCAGATACGGAGAAACATCAATAATATGGGTGACTTCCTTCTCAGGAATGGGTGCCAGTTTCCGATGCGTAACGCGCCGCGCCTGCTCCTCCGAGATCCCGAATCCGAAGGTCCGCACATGATCTTCACACTCCCGCGCAACCTCCAGGCACCAGCGCGCCGTAGCCTGATGATCCGGATGAAGCGATATGCCGCCGGCATGGAAAGTGATCAGGGCATCCGGGGAGAACTCTTCCATCTCTTTCCTTATGATGGCCAGACCCTCCTGCGCGGGCACTTCGGCGAGCCCTCCGTCGGGAAGTTCATGAATCCGCACGCTCGACAGATGGAGCGCTTTTGCCGAGCAGCGCAGTTCTCCCGCGCGCAGGCGCGCGAGCTCAGGCCTGGTCAGATGTCTTGCCGGTCCAAGCGTTCCCGCTTCACCCCGAGTCATGGTAACCAGGCGCACCTCATGACCCGTCACGGCATACCGGGACAAGGTGCCGCCCGGGCCGAAAGCCTCGTCATCCGGATGCGCCAGCACAACCAGTATCTTCATTCCACCGCCTCCTTCCCCGATAGCAAGATTATACATGGCGACATAAATCGCCGCCTGTTTTTGAACCGCAAAGACCTCAAAGACCTCGAAGGTTTGTGATTTCGCTTCCTGCGCCTCACCTGCGGAGAAAGCGAGTGCGCAGGCATGAAGCGCTCCAAAACCTTCGAGGTCTTTGCGGTTCAGTTTTTGTCGCTCACTTATGTCGCCGTGTATGGGTGCTGGCGGCCCCAATCTCAAGAAGTAGCCGGGCTTGTTCTGTGGATGACAATCTCGCCAAAGTGGGATATACAGGGGCGCGCAAGAGGCGCAGAGAACGCAGAGCTGCGCAGAGGATGGTAAGTTTTTTTCTCCCCGTGCCTCTGCGTTCTCTTCGCCTCTCCCGAAGCTTATCAATGCGTGAATTGGCAAACAGGCGCAAATGAAAAAGCAGCCACGGATTTCACGGATTTCACAGAGCGGAGAGAATCCGGCGCAGCCCTACCGCCCACACCGGGGTAGGGCTGCGCGGACTTTGGGTGTGCGCTGGTTTCATTCGTGCCTTGATCCGTGAAATCCGTGAAATCCGTGGCTGCTTTGCTTTTTGCGGCTTCATAAATGCAACTGAGTTTCTGATGTCAAGGATGAGATCATGACCAGCCAAGGGGCGCCGAGACGGCTTTTTGCCGATCGTATTTACCGCATGGGCTTCGAGAATGCCTTCAAAGTAGGCCCGCACATCCAGAGAGTCGAAAGCGCAGGCCACAAGGTTGTGCGCCTGAATCTGGGGGAGCCGGATTTCGACACGCCGGCCTTCATACGGGAGGAAGTGAAGCGCCAGCTTGATTGCGGCAACACCCGTTACACCGATCCGCAGGGCCTGCTGTCGTTGCGCGAAGGCATCGCCGCCCAAATGAAACGGATGCGCGGACTGGAAGTGTCCCCCAATCAGATCGTGGTCTTTCCCGGGGGCAAACCCTCAATCGGCTTCACGCTGCACACCTACTGCAATGCGGGCGACGAAGTCATTTACCCCAGCCCCGGATTCCCAATCTATGAGTCGTTCGCCCTGTATCTGGGGGCCGTCCCGGTCCCGGTGCGCCTGGTTGAAGAAAAGAATTTTGCCTTCACCGCGGAGCAGCTGGAGAAACTCATCACCGACAGGACGCGCGTCATCATACTGAACTTCCCTTCCAATCCGACCGGGGGGGTGGTGGCGGAAGAACAGCTCAGGGAAATTGCCGGTGTCATCCGATCCAGATGCGGCCCCGACGTGCGCGTGTATTCGGATGAGATTTACGAGTACATCCTGTTTGACGGCAGGAAGCATGTTTCGATTGCATCCTTTCCGGGAATGCAGGAAAGGACGGTGATCTCCAGCGGCTTCTCCAAAACATACGCCTGGCCCGGCGGCAGGCTCGGCTATGCCGTTTACCCGACGGAAGAGGAAGCCGCCATCGTCAAGAATCTGAACATCCACTACTTTTCCTGCCTGCCGGGTTACAACATGGAGGCCGCCCGTCTTGCCCTGGAACATCCGGAAAGCCCGGCGGCGATCGCCGCGATGGTGCACACTTTCCAGCAGCGGCGCGACGTGATCGTGAAAAAGATCAACGAGATCGACGGCATTCGCTGCCAGACGCCCGCGGGCGCGTTCTACCTGTTTCCGAACATCGCCGGGGTCTGCAAAAACATCGAGGCGACAGACGCCTATGAGAACCTGCCTGAAGACATGCGCCTGCGCACATCGCCTGCCACTATGTTCCAGATGTTTCTGCTCTATCACCATCACGTGGCGACGCTCGACAGAAACGCCTTTTGCCGGATCGGAACCGAGGGGCAACATTATTTGCGGCTGTCCATAGCCTCGAACCTGGCCCAGTTGGAGGAGGGGGTGCTCCGCCTGCAGGCCGCTGTGAGCGACAAGCCAGGCTTCGCGCACTTCATGCAAACCATGGGGCCGGATGTCATATTTTGAGAAGCCGGAAGCCGGAAGGGGATCAGGCAGGTTTCAAATCGCCGCGCGGAGCGGCTGCAGTCTGTTCTTTGCAGCTTTTAGCGCCAATACTGTTCACTTAATCCCGGACTCAGAGCATCGCGCCGAAGGCGCCTTGGAGTGCGGCGCCATGGCGCCGCTTGGGCAGCGCGCCCGCTCCCGCAATAGGCGGCCTGCCACCCGCATGAGAAGCGGTTCCGCCCCGAAAAAGCGGCGTCGTGCCGCCGCACTCCAAGGCGCCCTTCGGGCGCGCCCTGAGCACATCTGCGCACTGCTACAAACCTGATGCCACTTATGTAAACAGTGTTGCTTTTAGCCGATCGCCTTGGTCATGAAGATCGTATTGATTGCGTGGCCGCCGGACCTGAATGCATGCTCTCCGCCAGCCTGGTAGCCTCGCGCGCGATAAAAGGCCGCTGTTCCCGGCACGGCATAGACGAATATGTCGCTGAACAAGCCCGCGGGAACGAGCGCTTCCAAATGCTCGAGCATGGTGCCGCCGATACCCGCGCGTTGATGCGCCGGATCGACAAACAGTATCCTGATCTCATTCATGTCCAGGCCGCCCAGAGCCACGGGCCGGCCATTCAACAGGCAGACGGCGACATAAAACAGCTTCGCACGTTCGCACATGAGAGCGGCGGATTCAGTGCGCAGCAGGTGTTCCTTCAAATCCGCCGGCATCGAGGGATCGCAGCCGATGCAGGCGCGCACAATCCGGGCGCACGCTTCCGCATCAACCGGCTCGAATGGACGTATCGGTTCCGGAGTCACAGGCATGGCTCAGGGGATGTACGCAATGGCATCGATTTCCACTCGCAGTCCCGGAGACGGCAGCGCAGCCACCTGCACAGTAGTGCGCGCAGGGCGGTTGGCGCCGAAGGCACGCTCATAAATTGAATTCATCCGGGCGAATTCGGACATGTCCGTAAGGAAGACGCCGCACCTGAGCACGTGGTCCAGGCCGGATCCGGCCGCCTCAAGAATCGCAGCCACATTCTTCAGGACCTGCTCCGTCTGGCTCTCGATATCCGGCCCGGCAAGAAGGCCCGTGGCGGAATCTTTGGCTCCCTGGCCCGAAACAAAGACCAGCCGCTCGAAAACCACCGCCGGAGAGTAGGGTCCGGCGGGTTTGGGCAGTTCGCTGGACTGTACTGCCGAATGTCTTGCGTCTGCGCTCATATCCCCCCCTTGCGGCATGCGCTGGATGACCGCGTACTTCTGCGATGCGCAAACCATATCATTGATCCGGCTGCCGCCCGGCATCCAATTACTGCATTCCCCTGTTTTTCGCGCATTTCGCAATAAGCTACCACCCGCAGAACGCTGGCTGCATCCCACACTTGACACTGTGGGGTTGGGCTGGAATGTCATGCCATCAGAGGCAGTGGTTTACCTCAAGAGAAATTACGCCTGACAGCGGCCTTGCTGCACCAGGGCCGTGGTACTTCGGAACAATCCACATGCATTCTTTGAAGGGTTTTGCCGTCGCTGCTGGTATACTTTTTGCTGCTCACAAGGAGGCTGGCGCCCGCATGTCCAAAAAAATGACTGTGATTTCTCTCCTGCTGCTCGGGGCGGTAATGGTTTTTGTCCTGCAATATACGCGCGATCCGGGGACACGCCGCCAAGGCACGGAAGCAGGAAGCGGACAGCCGGCGCCGGATTTCAGGCTCAAGGATATCAACGGGCAAGAGGTTTCCCTGGAACAGTTCAAAGGGAAGATTGTGCTCCTGGATTTCTGGGCTACCTGGTGCGGGCCGTGCCGCGCCACGATGCCGGAAATTGAAAAGCTGCAGCAGGATCATCCGAACGATTTCACCCTGCTGACGGTAAATATCGCCGAACCTCTGGACAGTGTGCTCCCTTATGTACGCAGCCAGAACATCAAATCCCGCGTCTTGATGGATATCGACGGCCAGGTCGGCACCGCTTACGGCATTGGCTCTATTCCCATGCAGGTAGTGATCGACAAAGAGGGAGTGCTGCGCCACACCCAGATTGGCCAGTATCGCGGATGGGTGGAAGATCTCTGGGCCGAAATCGAAAAACTCAAGTAGCCGGCCAAAATGAAATGCTTTCTCGTGCATCCCTGCTTCCCCAAGAACCTACTGCCTGGCGCTCGCAATCAACCGCCGAATCTCGGCGACGCCGTTTTTCACCTTGATGTCATTGAACATTTTGCCGAGCGCAATGGATGACGGGCGCGGATCGCCTTCCACCCCGCTCGGTCCGATGATCGACCCGGCAGCGGTCCGCTGAACCGGATCCCCCATCGCGATTTTGTCCGGACGCACCGATCGCGCGTCAGCCGCCCACACTTCGGAAGTGTCGGCAATGCCGCCGTGGTTGCTGGGCGGATAACCGTGCTCCTTCAGGTACGCGTCGATCTCCGCGTCGGACTTCGCGTAGGCATCCCCGGAGAAGAATACGCGCACGCCCCGGGCGCGGTACTTCTCATCCAGCTTCGGCGCGAGTGCCTGCAGGGGCGGTTGGTTCCCGCCGTGATCGCCCATCAGCACGACGTTCTTGAAACCCGCTCTGACCAGGCTGTCCACGACTTCTTCGTTGACGCGCGAAAAAGTTTCGGCGGAAAGATTGATCGTGCCGGGGAACTTGTTCAACTGGTCGCTGGTCGGGGCGAACGGCAGGACCGGCGCCACGAGCGCGTTTCCCAGTTCGCGCGCGATGCGCTCCCCGAGGTGCCGCACCTTGTAGATGTGTTTCCCCAATACGATATGCGGACCGCTCGATTCGATGCTGGCACTGAAGACCAGCACGGTCGTTTTTCCGGCGGCGATTGCATCGCGGACCTCGGTCATGGTCATATCCTCCATGAGCAGCGTCGGCGGTCCCGCTGCCGCCCGCGCGCCCAGTGTCCGGGGACCGAACTGCACCATGCAGCAGAGAAAGCACACGCATGCCACCCAACGACGGTTCATTGCATTTCTCCTTCCATCAAGCACCGGATCTGCCCAGTCGAGCTTCGTGAACGACAAGGGAATAACAAAATGGATTCTACGCCGAAACGATGTCGCAGGGCATGGGGTTTCCGCCGTATGACCGAGTTCGGAACCGCGCCAGTGCATTTTATGCCAGATACCCTTGGGCACTGCCCCGAAGAGTCTGCATGAAGATCGGCAATATCCGCACGGGCTCTTATTCCACGCGCTTGCCCTCGACGTCGTAGCATTCCACCGGGCCGAATTGGAGTTTCTCGAGCGGTTCACGGATGATGCTGCGGTCGCCGACCGCAACGACAATCATTTCCTCCGGCCGCAGATGTCTTTCTGCGACTCTGCGCACTTCGCCGGCGGTCACCCGGTCGATTTCCTCCGGAAGGCGTCGATAATAGTCCAGCGGCAGGCTGTGCACGAACAGCTGACTGATGGTCGCCGCGGCCTGCGGCGTGGTTTCGAACAGCCCGGGAAGAGCGCGCGCAATGGAGTCCTTGGCGGTGGCCAGTTCTTCAGGAAGAATTTCGGCGCTGCGTATCGCATCGATTTCAAAAAGGATCTCGGTGACGGCCTGCGCGGTGACATCGGTGCGCACGCTGGTGCCGACGAGAAAAGGCCCCGGCCCCCGGCGATACACGAAGGTCGACGAAGCACCATAGGTGTAGCCATGTTTTTCGCGCAGGTTGAGATTGATCCTGCTGGAGAACAATCCTCCCAACGCGGCGTTCATCACGGCCGTGGCGACATAATCGGGATGGGCGCGCGCCAGACCGACCTGGCCGACGCGCAAAACGGTCTGGGGGGATGCGGGCTTGTCCACAATCACAACGCGCCTGCCTGGGACGGCCTGTACTGCCGGCGGAGCATGGTCGGCGCCGGCGCCGCGCCAGCCCTCGAAGCATTTCTCCGCCAGCGCGCGCAATTCGCGCTCCGTTATGTCGCCGGCAACCATGAGAGCCGCCATGGAAGGCATATAGGTGTCATGCCAGAAGCCGGTCAGGTCCTCCCTGCTGATCCTCTTGTTGGATGCCTCTGTGCCCAGCTCGATATACCCATACGGATGTCCCGGGCCGTACAATTCCAGATAGAATTGCCGGGCGGCCAGCGCATTCGGATTGTCCTTCTGCTGCAGGATCTGAGTCAGCCTGTCATGGCGCAGGCGTGCGATTTCCCCATCGGGAAATTCCGGGTTGAGCAGCACATCCGCAGCCAGATCGAAAACCGCGACCGAGTCTTTTTTGAGCGAACGGAAGGCGACAATCGAGGAATCCATATTCGATCCGGTCGAGAGAGACGCGCCCAACCGGTCTGCATCACCGGCGATCTCGAGCGCGGAGCGCTGCCGCGTTCCCTCGTCGAGCATTTCAGCCGTGAACGACGCCAGGCCCGGCAATTCGGCCGGATTGCGATCGCTGCCTCCCAATATGACCATATTGGCGGATAAAACCGGCAGGCTGTGCTGCTCGATCAGACAGATCGTCAGGCCATTGGCGAGCTGAAACCGGACCGGCACCGGGAGTTGCATTGGCGAGGGGGCGCTCGGACCGGGGACCTGAGTCCGCCAGTCATGGCGGGCAGCGGATTCAGTGGCGGGCTCTCCGGCGGAGGCAAGCCCGGTTGGGGCAGCGCCGGGCACGTCGTCCACGACCTTCGGCCCGGGCACGCCGTAAACGACCGCGCGTGCTGTGCGTGCCAGGCGGGTGCGGGCGATCTCCTGCAGCGAAGAGGCGGTTGCGCGCGCGTAGCGCTCCAGGTCGCGGGCCAGGTATCCCGGGTCACGCAGGAAGTGGTTGTACTGGTTGAGGCGATCCGCCACGCCCCCGAATCCGCCGAGGTTTTCCAAACCGCGAATGATCGCGCTCTGATAGCTCGTACGCGCGCGGTCGATTTCGACTTCCGTCGGACCTGTCCGGCAGAATCCGTCGAGCTCCGCATCGATCGCCTGCTCGAGCTGTTCGGGTTTTATGCCGGGCTTGGCGGTGGCTTCGATCGCAAAAATCGAGCCGAGCGCAAGCGAATACTGATGCGCCACAACGTCCTGCGCTATGCGCTTCTCGTAGACCAGGCTCTTATACAACCGGCTTGATTTCCCGCCGCCGAGAATCTTGGCCACCAGGTCGCATTCGCCGTCTTCCTGCGTATAGATCGGATCGGTAATCCACGCCAGGTAAATCCTGGGGAGTTCCACCTGATCGGTGACGACCGCACGGCGCTCGGCCGTGATGGGTGGAGTCTTGCATTGAGGAGGCGGCACCGGCGCGCCGCCGGGAATCGGGCCGAAGTATTTTTCGACCAGCGCCCTGGTCCGTGCCGGATCGATATCTCCGACGATCGCCAGGCTGGCGTTGTTGGGCGCGTAATAGAGACGGAAAAACTCCTGCACGTCATGGAGGCGCGCCGCTTCGATGTCGGCATGGGAACCGATCACCGAGGCATAGTAGGGGTGGTCTTTGGGAAAGAGCTGATGGAACAGCTCCTCCTGCACCAGCCCGTACGGCTGGCCCTCAATGCTCTGGCGCCTTTCATTGCGGACCACATCGCGCTGATTCGCGAGCTTGGCATCATCGATCTCCTCGAGCAGGAAACCCATGCGGTCGCTTTCGAGCCAGAGCGCCAGCTCCAGCCGGTTGGCAGGGAGCGTTTCGAAATAGTTGGTGCGGTCGAAATCGGTCGTGCCGTTGATCTCGCTGGCGCCGGCCGCCTCGAGGTGGCGGAAATGTCCTTCCGGACCGACATGGCCCGATCCCTCGAACATCATGTGCTCGAAAAGGTGGGCAAAACCGGCGAGCCCGGGACGCTCGTTGGCCGGGCCGACATGATACCAGAGGTTCACGGCCACCAGCGGCAGGCGGTGATCTTCGAGCAGGATGACGTCCAGCCCATTGGCAAGCCGGTATTTTTCGTAGTTGAGTTCGGGCACAGTCAGTTTTGCAGTCACGCCGTCTCCTTCGTTTGCCAAAGCAACCCTGTATAGCAAATTCCAATCCGCTGAATCGTAGCACACGAAAGCCCTCGCCCAAAACAGCCGCGCGCAGCCGTTTTGGGTGCAGTGACCGGGCCTGCTCCCTTCCACCGAGCTTTCGTGGGATATTGGGGCCATCGAAACCAAGTGTTGTCTGGTTCCTATTATAAACTCACTGCAGCCGACACAGAGAGCGCGGGCAGAAGGAGCGGCCATCTGCCGTGATCGCTCGCTGCAACCGCGACCTGACCAAGGGCTTCCGCCCAATGATGATCAGCATTGAAAACGCCTATCGGATATTCAGGAAATCCGGCATCCCCGTCGCCGCACCGTTGACAACTTCCCGGAACGGGAATTCGCGGGAGTGAAGGCTGCTGGCGCCGCAGCAATCATGCTTGCCGTTAATAACGTCAGGCGTTAATATAGGATTGTGATCCGGACGTTCAGGTGTGCAGACACACAGGCTCTTTCGAGGGGTGAACCGGTCAAGCGATTCGCCAACATCGCCGCTGTCGCACGCCGCAAGCTGAGGCAATTGGAGATCGCGGGGCGACTGGATGATCTGCGTGTGCCCCCCGGAAACAGGCTGGAAGCCCTTAAGGGCGACCGGGCCGGCCAGCACAGCATCCGCATCAATGATCAATTCCGCGTAGGTTTCCATTGGACGGACCGAGGCGCCGAAGACGTTGAGATCGTGGATTACCATTGAAGGAGAGTCACTATGCGAAAACTAAAACCCGTGACACCCGGCGAGCTCCTGCTGGAAGAATTTCTCATGCCTTTGGGAATCAGCCGGTATCGCCTGGCAAAGGAGATCGGCGTTCCGGCGCAGCGCATCGGCGATATCGTGACGGGCAAACGTGCCATGACTGCCGACACGGACTTGCGCCTGTGCCGCTTTTTCGGTCTTTCCAATGGCTACTGGTTGCGCGCCCAGGCGGCGCATGATACGGAAGTCGCGGAACGCGTTTTGGGACCCAAGTTAGCTAAAATCAAACCTTGGGTTGGTGTGACCGCCAGTGACCGGATTCTCTCCCACGCATAAAAGCGTCCCGGTGAATGGTCCGTCTCTTTTCATCGGGCACAGGATAACCAGGCACCGATTTCCTCTCACAAAGAAAGTTTCGCGGGCCGTGGTTCTATTTCAAAAAATATTTAAAGGAGCAGAAAATGGCAGGCCCCGACCGGGGGCGCCGCGGCAAGAAGGCCGCGGATCTTCGGCGCGGGCATATCCTGGCGCAAAATGGCATACGAAACATCGGCGCCCATTCATCTCCTGAGATCTGCCGGACGTAATGTAATGCTCATTGAAGATCCGGATCAGGGTGAAGATGGATATCAATGTACGATAAACCCGTAATTCGTCCACAATGCTACAAAGAAGCTGAACCGACCGATGATTAGTAACATCTAATCGCATGTAATCGGTTGCAGCGCTCTCGCTTTTTTGGCGGAGAGAAATCCTGAGGGCAATGGTG
>Ga0315277_10000512_pt1 | contig 62038 bp, 47 predicted proteins | sample YL17G05_15_MG_FD_203695 | JGI IMG/M metagenome (GOLD analysis project Ga0315277, IMG submission 203695) | Sediment microbial communities from Yellowstone Lake, YNP, Wyoming, USA - YL17G05_15 | ecosystem: Environmental > Aquatic > Freshwater > Lake > Sediment | place: USA: Wyoming | collected...
CAAATCTCTCAAACATAAAAAAAAACAAACAAAAATATTGGTTTCCCAAAAAAATAATTAATTTTTATTTAATTTTTCCCCCCCCCGACCCCACCCTTTCGAATTCAGTTGACGGACACCGAATTTGTTGGATATCATCCGGGGACCGGGAGGAATCATGCCCCAACGCAAATATGCCCTCGGGCTCGACTTCGGGACGAACTCCGTCCGAGCCCTGCTCGTCGACATCCGCAACGGCCGCGAACTGGCCACTTATGTCTATCCCTACCCCTCCGGAAAGGCCGGGATCATCCTCGACGACCGCGAGCCCAACCTGGCCCGCCAGGATCCGGGCGACTATCTCAAGGGCATCACGGCCTCCGTTCGGGAAACCCTGGCCCAAGCCCGCAAGACCATCCCTGGCTTCGACCCCAAGCAGATCGTCGGCATCGGCGTGGACACGACCGGCTCAACCCCCATTCCCGTGGACGCGGCCGGGACCCCGCTCGGCCTCAAAAAGGAATTCCGACGGAATCCCAACGCCATGGCCTGGCTGTGGAAAGACCATACCGGCCACGCCGAAGCGGCCGAGATCACCGCCCGGGCCGCAGCCGAGCATCCCGAATACCTGGCCAAGTGTGGGGGCACCTACTCCTCGGAATGGTTCTTCAGCAAGATTTTCCATTGCCTCCGGACCGATCCGAAAGTCTTCAACGCCGCGGCCAGCTGGGTCGAGTGCTGCGACTGGATCCCCGCCGTCCTCACCGGCGAGACGCGGCCCGGCCGGATCAAGCGGAGCCGTTGCGCCGCCGGCCACAAAGCCATGTTCAACGAGAAATGGGGCGGCCTGCCCTCGGCGAAATTCCTGGCCGGGCTGGACCCCAAGCTCGGGGCCCTGCGCGCCCGTCTTTACGATAGAACCTTCACCGCGGATGTGGCCGCGGGCGGCCTCTCCGCGAGCTGGGCCAAGAAGCTCGGCCTCAAGCCCGGCATCCCCGTCGCGGTCGGCGCCTTCGACGCCCATCTCGGCGCGGTCGGCTCGGGCGTCGCCCCGGGCAAGTTCGTCAAGATCATCGGGACGAGCACCTGCGATATCTGCGTCTGGCCCAGCGAGGAAAAGCTGGACGACATCCCCGGCTTGTGCGGCATCGTGGACGGGTCCGTCCTCCCGAATTTCTTCGGGCTCGAAGCGGGGCAGTCCGCCGTCGGCGATATCTTCAATTGGTTCGTCGAGATCATCCAGCCGGGCGGACCCGTCAAGGGCACCCACGCCGCGCTCTCCCGCAAGGCCGCCGCCCTCCGCCCCGGCGCATCCGGCCTTCTCGCCCTCGACTGGAACAACGGCAACCGGACCGTCCTCGTCGACCAGCGCCTGACCGGGCTCCTTCTCGGCCAGACCTTGCACACCCGCCCCGAGGAGATCTACCGCGCTCTCATCGAAGCGACCGCCTACGGCGCCCTGACGATCATCGAGCGCTTCGAGGAATACGGCGTCCGCGTCGACCAGGTCATCAACTGCGGCGGCATCGCCGAGAAGAACCCGCTCGTGATGCAGATCTACGCCGACGTCACGGGCAAGGAGATGAAGATCGCCCGCTCCCCCCAGACGTGCGCCCTCGGCGCGGCCATCGCCGCTTCGGTCGCGGCCGGCGAATACGAGGACGTCCCCATGGCCCAGGCGGCGATGTGCGGGATCAAGCCCCGCGCGTACAAGCCGCGGCCGAAGGCCCACGCCGTCTATCGGGAGATCTACGCCTTATACCGGCAGATCCACGACGCCTTCGGAACGCGCGAAGGCTCGGGGAGCCTCTTCAACGTGATGAAGGACCTTCTGGACATCCGCGACCGCGAGCTCGCCGCGGGGGGCGGATCGTGATCAAGGACCTTCGCGACGAGGTCTGGCGGGCCAATCTCGACCTCGTCGATCACGGCCTCGTCATCCTGACGTTCGGGAACGTCAGCGGGTTCGACCGGGCCGCCGGGCTCATGGTCATCAAGCCGAGCGGGGTGCCTTACGACAAGCTGCGCCCCGCCGACATGGTCGTGGTGGACCTCGACGGAAAGGTCGCCGCCGGCAAGCTCGCGCCTTCCTCGGACACCCCGACGCATCTCGCCCTCTACCGGGCGTTCCCCGGGATCGGGGGAATCTCCCACGCCCACAGCGAATACGCGACGTCGTTCGCCCAGGCCCGCCGAGAGATCCCCTGCCTCGGGACGACGCACGCGGACCACTTCAACGGGCCGGTGCCGGTTACGCGCGTCCTCCGCCCCAAGGAAGTCCGGGAGGACTACGAGGGCAACACCGGCAAGGTCATCGTCGAGCGGTTCAAGCGCGGGCGCGGTCTCGACCCCGTGCACATGCCGGCCGTGCTCGTCGCCGGGCACGGTCCGTTTGCCTGGGGCCAGACCCCCGGGGAGGCCGTCCGGAACAGCCTCGTCCTGGAGATGTCGGCCAAGATGGCCGTCCTGACCTGGGTGGCCAACGACCGGGCCGCCGGACTTCCGGCCCATCTCCTCAAGAAGCATTTCGAGCGCAAGCACGGGCCGAACGCCTACTACGGGCAGAAAGGGAAAAGGAGCGGGCGCAAATGAAGAATATGCCTGTCGTCAAGGCCGGCCTCGTCGCCGTCAGCCGCGACTGCTTCCCCATTGAGCTGTCGCGAAAGCGCCGCGGCGAGCTCATCAAACAATGCCGGGCGGCGAAGCTCCCGGTCGCCGAGATCAAGACGATCGTCGAGAACGAAACGCACGCCCTCCAGGCCCTCGAAGAGCTCAAGCAGCGCGGGGTCAACGCCCTGGTCATCTACCTGGGCAATTTCGGCCCCGAGGGCCCGACGACGATCCTGGCCCAGCGCTTCGACGGGCCGGTCATGTTCGCCGCGGCCGCGGAGGAAACGGGAGCCAACCTCATCGACGGCCGGGGCGACGCCTACTGCGGGATGCTCAACGCGTCCTACAACATCGGCCTCCGGAAGCTCCGCCCGTATGTCCCCGAGTATCCGGTCGGAACGCCGGACGAGGTCGCGGCCATGATCGCCGGTTTCATCCCCGTCGCCCGCGTCCTTCTCGCCCTGAAACGCCTCAAAATCTTCGCCTTCGGCCCGCGGCCGCAGGATTTCCTCGCCTGCAACGCCCCGATCAAGCCTCTCTACGACCTCGGGGTCGAGATCATGGAGAATTCCGAGCTCGACCTTTACGATCTCTTCCTCAAGGCCAAGGGCTCGCCGGCGATCAAGTCCGTCGCCCGGGACATGGCCAAGGAGCTCGGCGCGGGAAACGCCTATCCCGGCCTTCTCGAAAAGCTGGCCCAATACGAGGTCGCCTTGACGAGGTTCATGGAAACGAACCTCGGCGCCTCGGATTACGCCGTCTTCGCCAACAAGTGCTGGCCGGCTTACGAGTCCTATTTCGGGTTCGTGCCCTGCTATGTCAACTCGCGGATGGCGGGGCGCGGCATCCCTGTCTCCTGCGAGGTGGACATCTATGGCGCGCTGAGCGAGTACGTGGCCTCGTGCGCCACTGAGCTCCCGGCCACGATCCTCGACATCAACAACACCGTCCCCGCCGATATGATCAAGGCCGCAGGGAAAAAGATCGGGGGATACAAGCCGAACGATTTGTGGATGGGGTTCCATTGCGGGAACACGGCCTCTTCGTGCCTCATCGGAGGAGGGCTGAAACACCAGCTCATCATGCACCGGCTGATGGAGCCGGGGAAGGAGCCGGACATCACCCGCGGCACGCTCGAAGGGCGGATCAGGACGGGAGAGATCACGATCTTTCGCCTTCAGAGTGCGGCGGACACCGCCTTGCGCTCGTACGTCGCCCAAGGCGAGGTCCTCGACATCGACCCGAAGTCGTTCGGAGGGATCGGCGTTTTCGCCGTCAAGGAGATGGGGCGATTCTATCGCCACATCCTGATCGAGAAGCGCTTCCCCCACCACACCGCCGTGGCCTTCGCCCACGCCGGACGGACGCTCTTCGCCGCGGTCCGGATGCTCGGCGTCGAGGACATCGGGGTCAATCGTCCCGGGGCGCTCCCCTATCCGACCGAAAATCCGTTTTAATCCAATGGGGTCGCGTCTACAATTTTCAAAAAAATTGAAATTTGTAGACGCGACCCCAAAGATCCCAAAGATCCTCGCTTGCGCCCTCGCGGTCTTTCTGTCCACGGCCGGCGTCGCCGCAGCCAATCCGGTCACGATCAAGGCCGGGCTCGTCCTCGATGGGAAAGGCGGTGTCCTGAAGGACGTCATCATCACCGTTGAGGACGGCAAGATCGCCTCGATCGAGCCCGCCGCGGCCTCGGCCGCCGGACGGCCCGATTACGACTTGAGCGGCCTGACCTTGACCCCGGGCTGGATCGACACGCACGTCCACCTGACCTGGCATTTCGGCAAGGACGGCCGGTTCGCCGCGCGCGATCCCGACGCGGGCGCGGCCATGCTCGATTTCGCGGCCAACGCCTACGCGACACTTATGGCCGGCTTCACGACCGTCCAGAGCGTCGGCGACATCCGCGAGAAGGACCTCCGCGACATGATCGCCAGGGGCGCCATCGCCGGGCCGCGCGTCCTGAGCTCGCTCACCGCCGTCATCTCGACCCTCTGGACGCCGGACCAGATCCGGGAGCACGTCCGGAATATGGCCGACGCCGGCGCCGACCTCATCAAGATCTTCGCCTCGGAGAGCATCCGCGACGGAGGCGGCCGCACCCTCAACGACGCCCAGGTTCAAGCGGCCGTCGGCGAAGCGCGCGCCCGCGGCCTGCGAACCCTCATCCATGCCTACGGCGACGACAGCATCCGGGCTTGCATCGCGGCCGGATGCTCCCAGATCGAGCACGGCAGCCTCGCCTCGGACGCCGTGTTCAAGCTGATGGCCGAGAAGGGCGTCTATTTCGACCCCAACATCGGCCTGGTCATCCAGAATTACGTCGACCACAAGCCGCAATACCTTGGGATCGGGAACTACACCGAGGAGGGCTTCGCCCAGATGGAAAAGGCCATCCCCCTCAACCTGGAGATGTTCAAGCGGGCCCTCAAGATCCCGGGGCTTAAGATCGTCTTCGGGACGGACGCCGTCGCCGGCGCCCACGGCCGGAACGCAGAGGAATTGATCTATCGCGTCCGGAAGGGCGGGCAGGACCCGACGGCGGCGCTGGTTTCGATGACCTCGCTCGCCGCCCGCTCGCTCGGGCTCGAAGGGAAGATCGGAACGCTCGCGCCGGGTTTCGAGGCCGATCTGACCGCGGTCGAGGGCGATCCGCGCGCCGACATCGGCTCGCTGCGGAACGTCCGGTTCGTCATGAAGGGCGGAAAGGTCTTTAAGATGGAAGGCTGGGAGCGGCGGCCGTGAGCGCCGTGACCCTGCTCCTCGCCCTCTCGCCGGTCATCGTCGTCCTCCTTCTTCTCCTTATCCGGAAGACGCCCGCGGACCTGGCCGGCCTGGCCGGCTGGGTCGTGACGCTCGTCGTGGCCGGGCTAGCGTTCCGGACGCCGCTCAAGGTCCTCTTCGGCGCGAGCGCGGCAGGGATCGTGGCTTCGCTCCCCATCACCCTTATGGTCGGGGCCTCGATCTTCCAGGTCACGGTCATGCTCGAGACGCGGGCCATCGCCCGGGTCGTCGCCGCGATCAAGACCGTCTCTCCGGGGGACCAGATCGTCCAGATCATGGTCATCAACGTCGGTTTCGGAACGATCCTGGCCGCGCTGGGCGCGACGCCGGTCTCGATCCTGCCGCCGATCATGGTCGCCCTCGGCTATTCCACGACCGTGGCCATCGCCCTGCCGGCCATCGGCTATGACGCATTGTGCACCTACGCGCTGCTCGGCATCCCCGTCGTCATCTTCGCCAATTTCTTCGGCCGGCCGCTCAACGAGGTCGGGATCTATTTCGCCCGGTTCATGCCCGTCATCACGACGTGCATCGCCCTCGGCATGCTCTGGATCGTGGGCAAGGGAAAGATGCTCCTGCGCGGGTTTCCGGCCGCACTTCTCGCCGGGGTCACCGCGGGCTTCGTCGCCATCGGCATGAACGCTGCGAACCTCATCCCGCTCACCGGGATCGCCGCCGGATCGGCCGTCATCGTGGTCATGGTCCTGATGCTCAAGGTCCGCGGGCGGAGGGTCTTCGACCGCGGCGTTCTCAGCGTCGCGGACCTCGAGACCGAGCGGGCCGTCCCTCTCTGGAAAGCCCTGTCCCCGTGGTGGATCATGACCGCCCTGGCCCTGGTCGTGAACGCGCCCTTCCTGCCGTTTTTCAAGCTGACCTTCGACAAGCTGGCCATGCCGCTCGCGATCATCCCCGGAGCGCCGGAGAAGCTCCGCCTCTTCTGGCAGGCCTATTTCTGGATCCTGGTCAGCACGTTCCTCGCCCTGCCCTTCCTGCGGCCGCGGCGAGGGGTGCTGGCCGTCTCCTGGGCCAAATGGCTGAAGCGCGCCCCGCGTCCAATGCTCGCCTCGGCGATCTTCTTCGCCATCGCCTACGTCATCAACCATTCCGGGAAGGGCGTTGACTGGCAGCTCGCCGACGCCGGACGGAACATGGTCAACGTGGTGGCCCAGGCCGCCGCGGCCGGGTTCAAGCGGCTTTACCCCCTCGTCGCGCCGTTCCTCGGTCTGCTGGCCGGGTTCCTCAGCGGGTCGGAGAGCTCGGCCATCGCCATGATGACGAAGATCCATCTCGTGACGAGCGAGAAGATCCAGGCCCTCGGGATCCTCGTCGCCGCGGCGAGCGGGATCGGAGGCGGGCTGGCCAGCGTCATCTCCCCGGCCAAGCTTCAGAACGCGAGCGCCTCGATCGACCGGATCGGCGAGGAGGCCAAGGTCATCCCGACGGTGATGGCCGTGGCCCTGGCCATCACGGCCGTCGCCTCATTGCTCTCGCTCTTGTGGGCCTTTTAGCTACTTGATGACCTTGCCGTTCGGGTCGATCGTCACTCCGAGTATCTTGGGCTTGAGCGTGAGTTCATACTGCTTGACCGCGCCCTTGGTCAGGAACTCGGCCTTATCGATCTCGTAGCCTGGATAATCCTTGGCCAGGGTCGCCTTGACGGCGGCCGGAAGGTCCGCGGCGGCGACTGCTTCCTCGATCTCGATCGGCTTTCCGTCGGGAGCGTAGAGGAGGTCGCGGGCCAGCGTCCCGTCCATGCTTTCGACCTCGTACTGGGTCACGCCGTTTTCGACTTCCTTGCTCGCCCCTTTGATCACGGCATTGGGATAGGCGGTTTTGAAGGCGGTCAGGACGGCTTCGGGCAGGACCTTGAGGTCGACGGCGGGTTTGGCCGCTTCTTCCTTCTCCCCGGCTTCGGCCTTTTCGTTCTCCTCGCCTTCTTCCTTTTTTTCTATTTCTTCCTTTTCGCCGACTTCTTTCTTCTCGCTTTTTTCGGCCTTTTCCACGGCTTCCGACTTTTCCGATTTCTCGACGACCGCCGTCTTGGCTTTGGCCTCACCCTTTTCCGGCCCCTCGGCGTCCTCTTTCTCCTTGCAGCTGACGGAGAAGAGGAAGGCCGCCGCGACCAAAAGCACCAGCCACGATTTTAATTTCATGAGTCTCTCCCTTAATTGACGATTCACTTCGGCAAGACAATCCGGAACGTGCTCCCCTGGCCTTCCGGGCTTTCCAGGACGATGCGGCCGCCGTTCGCTTCGGCCGCCCATTTGGCGATGGCCAGACCCAATCCGGCGCCGCCCGCCTCCTCCGACCGGTCGGTTTCGACCCGGAAAAACCGGTCGAAGACCTTGTCCCGGTATTCGTCCGGAATCCCGGGCCCCGAATCCTCGACGGCAATGACGATCTCTCCGGCGCATTCCTTCGCGGACACGGAGATCGACCCGCCGCGGGGAGTGTATTTGATCGCATTGTCGAGGATGTTCACGACGGCCCGGCGGAAAAACTCCGCGTCGATGGCGGCCCGCAAGCCTGGGTCGATCTCGGTCTTCAGGTCCTGGCCTTTCTCCTCGGCCAGGACGCGGAGGTCCTCCACGGCTGCCTCGACGAGGGCGGACACGTCCTGCTCGGTCCGGGCCAACGTGACGTTCCCACCGTCGGCCCTCGTCAGCATGAGCAGGCTGTCGACCAACCGGGTCAGCCGGGCCGTCTCCTCCAACATGCTCCCGATGCGGTCACGATACGCATCGGCGTCCAGGTCTTCCTGGAGGGCCACTTCGCCGACGCTCTGGAGGGCCGCGAGCGGCGTACGGAGCTCATGAGAGGCATCGGCGGTGAATCGCCGGAGCCTCTCGAACGCGTCCTCGAGGCGGGCGAGGGTCCGATTAAAAACGGAGGCCAGCCGGCCGAATTCGTCCTCGAGATTCCCGGCCGGGAGACGCTCGGAAAGGTTCTCCGCCCCGATCCTGCCGGCCGTTCGGGCCATGGCCGCGACAGGCCGGAGGAGCCGGCCGGCGAGGAGGGATCCGCCGACGGCCGAAAGCAGCAGCGCGAACGGGAGAGCCAGGACGAGGATCAGGAGAAGCGTGCGGAGGCTCTTTCGGTAGATCTTCTCATCCTGCGCCACAAAGAGAAAATATCCGTTCTTCAGAGGACCGCTTCTCACCCGGAACCATGCGCCCGAGGCCAAGCGGATGCTTCTGGTCCGGACGGCGGGAGCGGAGAGGTCGGCCGTCAATCCCGACTTCTGAAAAAGATCGCTTTGGAGAAAGATCTTTCCGTCGATAATGATCTGGAAGAGTCTGGATGAGCCTTCGGGCTCGAGCTCGCGGATGTCCGCCGGTTCTTCGGCGATCTCCCCGGCCAGAACGGCAAATTCGCTGTCCAGCTCCCGGTTCATCTGCCGCGACAGGCTGCCCCGGGCGATCAGATAGACGGCCGCGGAAAAGACCACGAGGAGGACGGCCAGCACGGCCGTGTACCAGACGGTCAGGCGCGCCCGGACGCTCAAGTCCCGGAGCTTCACGGGCGGTCCTCCTTGAGGAGGAACCCGACCCCGCGGACCGTGTGAAGGAGCTTCACGGCGAAGGGCTCGTCGATCTTTTTACGGATACGGGCGATGTGGACATCGATGACGTTGTCGAGAGGAGTCGCCCGCTGGGTCTCTTTCCAAATGTCCCGGGCCAGCATCGCCCGGGTCACGACCTGGCCGGGACGCCGGAGAAGATACTCGACGATTTCGAATTCCCGGACCGTCAGGGCGATGGGCCGGCCGCCGCGCATGACGGACCGGGCGGCGAGGTCCAATTCCAGATCGGCTAGTTTGAACCGGGTGGAGCGGCCGTCGCTCCCGCGCCGGAGCAAGGCCCGGATCCTGGCCAGGAGCTCGGGGAAGGCGAAAGGCTTGACCATGTAATCGTCCGCGCCGGCGTCCAACCCGGCGACCTTGTCGTCCACGGTATCCCGGGCGGTCAGGACCAACACCGGCGTCCGGTCCCGCTTGGCCCGCAGGGCGCGGAGGATCTCGAGGCCGTCCCGGCCGGGCAGCATCAGGTCCAGGATGACCAGGTCAAAGCCCTTCGTCTGGACGAGAAAAAACCCGTCCGGGCCGGAGGAAGACACATCCACCTCGAACCGCTCGGATTCCAGCCCCTTCTTCAGGGCCTGGGCGATCTTTTGGTCGTCCTCGATCACCAGGATGTTCATTTCGGCCTGATCTCAATATGTTAGCACCAAAGGGGCTCTCATCGTCATTGCAGGCTGAAGTACCAGACGAACTTCAACATCGCGACCGTCTTGTTCATGCGCCAGCGTCCGCGCGGGTCGAGGGTGTCGCCGAACTGGTTCAAGACGAAATAGAGGCTCGCCCCGGGTTTGGGGATCCAGGTGACGCGGAAGTTGAAGAGGACCCGGTCCTCGTCGTTGTTCCATTGGCCGAAGAGCGAGCCGAAAAGCTTCGGGGTCAGGGAGAAATTCATCCGCCCGACGACCTCGTCGATGGCGAATCCGCCGCCCGAGAGCCGGATGTCGGTCCGCTGGTAGGACAGGCTGAGGCCATAGTACCGAGTCGGTTTCCAGGCCAGATCCGTTTCCCACTCGGAGCTCGACCCCGTATAGAATTTCCCCCAGTTATATCCGGCCCCGAAAACGACGGGCCGGCCGTCGAAGGTGGAAAACTGGACCTCTCCGCGCGTCGTCCAATAACGCCCCGCCGGGATGAGGTGTCCGTCGCGGATCTCGAAATCCTCGGTCAAGTTTTCGGCGTCGCGGGCGATATTGATCTCCAGCGTTTCGCCGCTCTTGAAAAAGACGCCCAGGGGACGGAACTCCATGTAAACGGATTGCATCTCGCGCGTGATGTCATCGATGTAATAGTCGAGCTCGATCGGCTTGAATTGGAGCTTCTGGACCCAGGGCAGAAAATCGAACCGCGGGTTGATCCGCCATTTCACGTTGTAAACCTGATAGCTCGTTCGGCTCAGGAATCCGACCTCGGGATTGAAGTCCTTTCCGACCCGCTCCCAGGACGCGTCGAGCTCGACGAGGTCGTTGGGGTAGCTGAGAAAAAGCCGATGGGCGCTTCCCGTGGTCTCGGCCCGGTCGGACGTGGTAGTCGCGGCAAACGCGCCGCCGACCTGAAAGTTCTTGTCCCCGAACAGCCTGGACGTGGAGTAGAGGGCATCCACTCCTCCGGTTCCGTTGAACCGCCCAGCCTGGGCCGCGCCGATGGCCAAGACTCCGACGGAAGATTGCTCCCCGACATCCTGTTGCCAGCGCAGGAGGGAGAAGTTTTTGGCTCCCGTAAGGTCCGTCCTTCCGGTCTGGAGACTCATCACTCCAAGTGTCGTCCCTCCCATTTTCCCCAGGAATCGCCCCCCACCGAGAATGGGCGATTCCTGCCCTTGATCATATCCGATCCGCCGGCTGTAGAACGGCCGGGCCCGGCCGAGCGGAAAATCGAAGAAATTCTGGGCCTCGAGGAAAAATTGCCTTTTTTCGGGGAGCGAAATCGAGAACCGGGTCAGATTGACGATCATGGAGTCCGACTCGACCTGGGCGAAGTCGGGATTGACGACGAAATCCAGCTTCACCGTCGGATTGATGATATAGTTGAAATCCAGCCCCAGGTCGCCGGTCGTCGAGGCCGTCGCAGCCCGGTCCTTCTGAACACCGCCGATGACATAGGGTCGGAATTCGAAGATCCGCATCCGGGTCAGGCCCTGGAGGCCGGCGAGTGTCCCCGCCCGATTGACCTGCTCGAGGCCGGCGTCGCGCGACCAGCCCTGCCAGCGGACCTGCTCGCGCTTGCGCCGGATGTTGCGCTCGAAGTTCGCCCCCCAGGTCTGCTCGTCGGCGGCGCTGAACTTGAGCGTCGAGAACGGGATCCGGATCTCGGCCGTCCAGCCTTTGTCCGTCCGCTTCGCGGCGGCGTACCAGACGCCGTTCCAGTCGGAGTTGGACTTCCGGCCGTTGTCCATGATCAGGGCGTCGAACTGGGCGGCGTTGGCGTTGATGACGAAATAATAGGCGTTCCGCTTGTCCTGGTAGGTATCGAGGACGATCTCGAAATCGTCCTCCGTTTCGAAGTCGAAGTCCCATTTCATCTTCTGGGCGATGATTTTGCCCGGCTCCGAGTCGAAGCACCAGGCGCCGATGAAGAGATCCGCCTTCGTGAACAAGACGGCGACCTCGGTTTTTTCGGTCGCGGGGGCGTTTTCATTGAGCTCGCGCTGGGTGAAATTCGAGATCTTCGGGGCTTTGGACCACGCGGATTCATCCAGGACGCCATCGAGCTTGATCGCCTCGTCGGTCCTCACGGCTGTCAGCTGATCCGGCTTACTCCGCTGTCCAAAGGCGGCCCCGGGAACGGACAGAGCAAGGGACAGAAGGGCGAAGGAAAACCAGCCGCCGCGGTCCCGGTGTTTCGAGCTCATGACCAGATCATCCGTTTTCATGAAGGCCGAATATAGCACCGCGAAAACCTCTTGACCACTGAACACTTCCTGAAGTTTTCTTCAGCCGGGATTCACCGGGGAAGTTGAAAAAGCCTTCGTCCGCCGATAGAATCGAGGCAATCGCAACGCGGACAAGGAGGATCGGCATGGATCAGACAAAAGAATTCACTCTCCGGGCGATCCTGCTCGGCGTCGTCATGGCCGCCGTCATGGGCGCCGCCAACGCCTACCTGGGGCTCAAGGCCGGGATGACCATCGCCGCGACCTACACGACCGCCGTCGTGGGGATGGCGGTCATCAAGGCCCTTGGCGGGACGATCCTCGAGGAGAACCTGGCCCGGACGGTCGGGTCGATCGGCGGGAACGTCGCCTCGGGCGCGATCTTCACCCTGCCCGCGTTCTTCATCGCCGGGATCTGGCTGCCCTTCTATGATTTCAAACACTACCTGACCGCCACGGTCATCCTGGCCGCGGGCGGCATCCTCGGGATCATGTTCGTCACGATCACCCGGCGCGTGCTCATCGCCGAAAAGGACCTCCCCTTCCCCGAATCGGTCGCCGCGGCCGAGATCCACAAGGCCGGACAGGGCGGGGCCAAGGGCACGGGGAACCTTCTTGCCGGCATGGGGCTCGGGGCCGCCTTCACGGCCCTGACCGAGTTCAAGATCGTCGCCCTGAAATGGCAGAAAGCCGTCGCCGTCGGGAAAGGCTCCCTTCTCCTGCGCGGGCCGGAGATGAGCCCGGCCTTCGTCGGCGTCGGGTACATCATCGGGCCCAAGCTGGCCTCGGTCAACTTCAGCGGCGGCATCCTGGCCTGGGGCCTGCTCGCGCCCGCCCTGGCCTTCTTCCTGAACTACAACGATCTCGCGTCCGTGACGGATTGGGCCGCCGAGATCAGCCGCGTCTGGAAGGACTACGTCCGCTACATCGCCATCGGGGGCATGCTGGTCAGCGCTTTCTACACGCTGTTCAAGATGCGGAAGAGCCTGACCCAGGGGATCGCCCGGTCGCTGTCCACGCTCGGCAAAGGCGCCGCGGGTTCGGGCGAGGCCGTCCCGCGGACCGACCGCGACCTCGAGCTCAAGTACGCCCTGGCCACGGCGCTCTCCGTGGCCGTCCTCGTCTTCTTCATCTTCAACGGTTACGCCGGGAGCCTGCCCGCGTCTGTCGTGGCGGTCCTGTTGATGATCGTCCTCGGCTTCGTCTTCGCCGCGGTCTCGGGCTATCTCGTCGGGATCATCGGGGTCAGCAGCAACCCGACGAGCGGGCTGACGGTCTCGGTGCTCATCATCGTCGCCTTCATCATGGTCCTGATGGGCCTGCGGGGCGGGAGCGGGATCTCGGCCGTCCTCATCGTCGCCGCGTTCACGTGCGTTTCGGTCTCGGTGGCCGGGGAGATGATGCAGGACCTCAAGGCCGGGCACATCCTGGGCGGGACGCCGCGCCGGATGCAGATCGGCGACATCTTCGGCGTGACCGCCGCGTCGCTGGTGATGTTCTTCGTCCTGTCCGTTCTCCACCTGGGGAACATCAAGCAGGTCGTTTCGGCCAAGCTCGACGAAATGGAAGCGGCCGGGATCACGGAGGTCGCTTATGACGGCCGCCACGCGGCCATCCCCGCCGGGACCTACAGCCTTTCCGATATCAAGGCCATGATCCCAGAAAAGCAGAACGAGATCCTGAAGGCCAACGGCGGGTTCGGCGGCGAGAAGATCGCCGCGCCCCAAGCCAGCCTGATGGCCGTCGTGGCCAAGGGCATCTTCGAGCGGAGGACGGAATGGATCCTGATCCTGGCCGGCGCGTTCATGGGCCTCGCCTTCATCCTGATGCAGGTCCGCAGCCCGATGCTGATCGCGGTCGGGATGTACCTGCCGATCGACACGTCCTTCGCCATCTTCCTGGGCGGGGTCTTCAAATCCGTCCTGGAGCGGAGGATGGAAAAGAAGAAGATCGCGGGCGAGGAGAAGGACCGGGCCACCAATACGGGCACGCTCCTGGCCTCCGGCCTGATCGCGGGCGAAGCCCTGATCGGCATCGTCTTCGCTATCCTGGCCTTCCTCGAGATCAAGCTGCTCGAGGTTTTCGGCAAGCCTTCCTATCTCGTTGCGCTGGCCGGGATCCTCGGCCTGGGCTCGTTCCTGGTCATCCGCTCTCTGCGTGCCTCGAGAGCATAACGCATAATGGGGTCGCGTCTACAAATTTCAATTTATTTGGAAATTGTAGACGCGACCCCAGAGTGTGATTTATGCTACAATAATGGCTCCTAATTCATTCTTTTCATACCGTTTAGGAGCAATTCATCCAAGGAGCCCCGTCATGACGTTACTCGAAAGCCTCAAGGAAAAAGCGCGCCAGAACCCGCGGCGGATCGTCCTGGCCGAAGGGACCGAGCCCCGGACGGTCAAGGCCGCCACGATCATCATGCAGGAAAAGCTGGCCCAGGTCATCCTGGTCGGGAACCGGGCCCAGATCGACGCGGTGGCCAAGGAACAGGGCGTCGACGCGACGGCCGTTCCCTCGGTCGATCCGGAAACCGCGGCCAATTTCGACGATTACGCCAACGCGTACTACGAAGCGCGCAAGGCCAAGGGGATGACCCCCGAGGACGCGCGCAAGATCATGAAGGACACGGTTTTCTACGGGACGATGATGGTCCACAAGGGCGAAGCCGACGGCCTCGTCTCGGGCGCCCTCCACACCACCGGCGACACCATCCGGCCGGCCCTCCAGTTCATCAAGACCAAGCCGGGCATCAGCATCGTCTCGAGCTCGTTCATCATGATCGTCCCGAACTGCGAATACGGCGACAACGGCATGTTCATCTTCGCCGACTGCGCGGTCATGCCCAACCCGACCGACGCCGAGCTGGCCCAGATCGCCATCGCCTCGGCCGAGACGGGCCGGGTCCTGTGCGGCATGGACCCCAAGGTCGCCCTCCTCTCCTTCTCGACTTACGGCAGCGCCCAGCACGAGCTCGTGGACAAAGTCAAGCAGGCCGTCGCGATCGTCAAGGAAAAAGCGCCCAACCTCAAGGTCGACGGGGAGTTCCAGGCCGACGCGGCCATCATCCCGCGCATCGGCAAGTCCAAGGCCCCCGGCTCGGCCATCGCAGGGCAGGCCAACGTCCTCATCTTCCCCGACCTGCAGTCCGGGAACATCGCCTACAAGCTCGTCGAGCGGCTGGCCAAGGCCCAGGCCATCGGCCCGGTCCTTCAGGGCATCAACAAGCCCGTCAACGACCTGTCGCGCGGCTGCTCCGTGGACGACATCGTCCACCTCGTCGCCATCACCTCGCTCCAGGCGGCCGGCGTCTGATCCGATGAAAGCGGTCGTTCAGACCGGCGTCCGGTCCGTCGAATATCGGGATTGGCCGAACCCGGTCCTCGAACGCGGCGACGACGTCCTCCTCAGGGCCATCGTCGCCGGCCTCTGCGGAAGCGATCTCCACTATTTCATCTCGGGCACGGTCGGAGGCGAACGCGTCGCTTATCCGGCCGTGGCCGGCCACGAGTGCGCGGCCGTCGTCGAGGCGGTCGGCCCGGCCGTAACCCGGGTCCGTCCGGGCGACCTCGTCGCGATCGAACCGGCCGTCTCCTGCGGGACCTGCGACCAATGCCTGGCGGGCCGGCCCCACACCTGCCGGACGATCGGCTTTTTGGGGCATCCGGGGGAAAAAGACGGCTGTTTCGCCGAATTTTTCGTCATGCCCGAGCGCAACTGCTTCCTCCTCCCGGACGCGCTGACGCCGGTCGAAGGCATGCTGGCCGAGCCCCTGTCCATCGCCCTTCACGCGCTCAATCTCGCGGGAAAACGGGCTTCCGGCCCGCTGGCCGTCCTCGGGACGGGGCCGATCGGCCTGTGCCTGGTCATGGCCGCGGCCGAGCGCGGATCGTCCGAAATCCTCGCCACCGATCGCTCCGAAGCCCGGGCAGCGGCCGCTCTCCGCGCCGGCGCGGCCTGGTCGTCGAATCCCGATCGCGAGGACATCGTCCGGGCGATCCTGGCCCGCCATCCGCTCGGCCTGGATGCCGTCTTCGAAGTCTCCGGCGATCCGGCGGCCATGGACCAGGCGGTCGAGATCGTCAAACCCGGCGGGTTGATCGTCCAGGTGGGGATCCCCCTTGAGGCACGGGTCGGGCTCCTCAGCCGGAAGCTCCGGCGCAAGGAGATCACGATCCAGCATGTCCGGCGGCAGAACCGCTGTCTCGAGCCCGCGCTCGACCTCATCGCCCGCCGCCGCCTCGACGTCGCCTGGCTGGCGACTCACCCCTTCCTTCCGGCCGGGGCGGAAAAAGCGTTCACCACGGCCGCGGACCGCTTGGACGGGGTTTTGAAAGCGTATTTCGTTTTCGGGGAAAAATAGTCAAAGCGGAGCCGCGGCGAAGCGCCGCCGTCCGTCAGGTGGCGATAACGACTCGGTTCCGGCCGCTCCGTTTCGCCCCGTAGAGGGCCATGTCCGCGCCCCGGATGAGCTCCTCCCTCGTGGATCCATGCGTCGGATACGTGGCCACGCCGACGGAGAGGGTCGCCTTGAGGAGCTTCGCGTTGAACATGACTTCGGTCTGTTCAAAGGCCAAACGCAGGTATTCCGCCCGCTCGCGGCCCAGCTCGAGGCTCGCTCCCGGAAGGACGACGATGAACTCCTCGCCGCCGTAGCGGCAGGCGACGTCGGAAGCCCGGGTGTTGCCCCGGAGGAGCGAGCCGATGACGCGCAGGACGGTATCCCCGGCCTCGTGGCCGTACTCGTCGTTGAACTCCTTGAAGTGGTCGAGGTCGAGAAGGAGGATCGTCAGGAGGGACCGGCTGCGCGCCGCGGCGGAGAGCTCCCGGTCTAGGGTCTCCTCGAGGAAGCGGCGGTTGAACAGGCTCGTCAGGGAATCCCGGATGGCCTGCTCCCGGAGCTTCGCCTGGAGGCTTTGGATCTCCAGGATCTGGGCCTGGAGGGTCCCGTTGGCGACCTCGAGCTTCTCCTGGGCCTTGGTCCGCTCCTCGATCTCCTGGTGGAGGCGGCCATTCACGTCGAACAGCTCCGCGTCCCGCCGGCGGAGATGGTGGCGGGTGTCCTCAATGTTCTTGACCATCTCGTTGAAGGCGGAGGAGAGATCGCCGTTGGTTTCGACCCTCTGGCCGAAGTCGCCGTCGGCGATCCGGCGGATCCTCTTGAACAGGGCGTCCATGTTGTCCTGGATCCTCCGCAGGCCGTCACACAGAACGCCTGGTGATTTCGTCCGGGAGGTCATGTCTCCGGTAGCCAGAGTCAAGGCGTGGGTTTGTGCTTCGATGATGAGGGTCAGCAGCCGCTCAAGCCGGGCCCTCTCCGGCGGTTCGACGGGCAAATCGGTCCGGCCGATCGTGCCTTCATTCCAGAGGGATTCGAGGATGTCGAGCGTTTGGCTCAGCTCGCTTGCCGCGTTTTTTTCCATAATCCTCTACTTATATTCCCCGGGATCCAAAATAGCTTGGACTCCATCGCCTGTCAATCCCCTCCCGCGATGGGATGCGACTAGCCGCGGCGGGTGGGTTATTTGAGCATCCGCTCGAGGAAGCCCAGCAGGTATTCCGTCGATGGCCGGTCGAACGTGTTCTGGCTGACGTATTTCAAGCGGACGATCCCCTGGCCGTCGATGATGTACACGGCCGGGATGTTCTGCTCGCTCTTCCGGCCGCTCCATTCCGTGGTGAAGATCCCCAGGCCCTTGGAGAGCTTCCGATCCGCGTCGATCAATACGGGGAACGGGAAGGGCACCTTCCCCTTCTCGTAGAGGAACTTCTTCGGAAAATTGCGGCGGTAGACGTCCATCCGGGTTTTGCCCTGGGCGTCGAGCGCGGCCGGGTCGGCGGGATTCTTCCAGTTATCGATGTCCTGCAACTGGTCGGCGAACTTGTCCGCCCACTGCTGGACCAAGGTTTTATCGTAGGGCAGGACGAAAAGGACCTCGAGGTTGAACGTCTTGCGGAAGGCCTCGAGCTTCTCGGTCTCGGCGGGGTCGGAATACTGGTAGTTGTCGACGTGGCACCAGCTCCCCTCCCCCACGAGTCCCCGGGGGAAGATGAGCAGGACGTTCTTTCCGCGGAGCTTGGAGAGCGTGACTTCCCCGCCCTGGAGGGCGGCGAGGGTGAAGTCGGGCATGGGCTGGAGAACGGTCACGGGCTTGATGTCCTGGGCCCGGCCGACGACGGCCGGAACAAGGATGCAGGCGGCGAGGACGAGGACGAAAACATGGGCGAAGCGCTTCTTCATAATAGCCTCCTTGGGGATGGTCAGTTCTTCCCGTTGATCAAATGAATGATGAGGTTCACCATGACGTCACCAGGAAATAGAGGAGATGGGCCGCTTTCTCCTCGAGGCTGTGATACAAGTCCTTGCCATCGAAGGTCTGCATTACGGCTTCGAGCGAGCTCGATAAGCTCCGGTCCTTCTCCCGTCCGAAAAGCTCGGAAGCTTTATAGATTTCGGACAGATGATCGATGATCCGCCGCGCCTCCTCGTGGGATATGCCCCGGGCTGATTCTTTGTGGACCTGCGTCGGTTGCGAAACTCGCTGATGGTCATAATTATCGAGCACTTCTAGCGCGTAGGCGTAGTCCATGACGACTTTGAGCACGGCTTTGGCTTCGTCGGTCGTAACATCGGGCTTATCTAAAACATGATCGATAAGGCTGGAGGGATTGGCGGAGCTCGGCCAGCCGCTTTCTATTGGCCGAATAGCCCTTCAGGATATGGTCGCGCAAGACCTGCGTAGCCCAGATCCGGAATTGCGTCCCCCGCTTCGAATTCACCCGGTAGCCGACGGAGATGATGGTATCGAGGTTGAAATATTCAAGTTGATAGATTTTCCCATCTGAGGCAGTTGTGGCAAAAAATGCCACAACTGAATTCTTCTCCAATTCTTTTGATTTGAATATGTTACGCAGATGTCTGTATATAACCGATTTTTCCCGCATGAACAAATCGGCCATTTGAACCGCAGTGAGCCAGACTGTTTCTTTTTCCAGTCTGACTTCGATATTCGTCTTGCCCCCCGGAGCTTGATATATCGTTATTTCGCCCATACCTGGGTTGATCAGGTAGGTATTTCCTTTTTCGCGGACCGGTTTTTTCTTCATTTTATATCTCCTCGGAGAACGCCCTTTTAAGGGGCGCTTCGGGGAGCCGAATGGTTTTATCCAATTGATGTCCTCGATTTATTCGCGATTTCTTTTGGGAGATTCGATTCACTTCCTCAGCTCATCGATAAGAACCCAATCTCCGGGAGCCCTTTCATATTTCCAGAAGGTCCATCCATTGCACGAAATCCGATTGCACGCTGCTGCGGCGGCTACAGATGGCGAGTTGTATACCTTTCCCTTGAACCATATTTTTCCATCGCGGCGAACACGGGCGACAATATTATCGCCTTTGTACCTCGAATTAAGGTATTTCGAACCGAGATTGTATTTCGCAAGAACAGGTTGACCCTCTTCATTTATCTTCGTCTTCCGCCTCCGATCTTTTTCGAGGTCATTTCCGAACATTTCATCTACGCCACGAAGAACCGCACTCTTTATATCCCTTCGGAATATGCTTTTTATATCCTCGGATTTTTCGAATTTTCCTCTCTGTTTGTTCTCTGCCGGTTTCAAGATTCGGAGGATCAACGCTTCAAGCTCATGGAGATGATAGTCACCGATCGTAAAATAGATCGAAAAGCTATCCCAGGATCCCCCCAGGTTATCTTTCAGATGTTGTTTGAGACGATTTCTGAGATTCGTCGCCAGGCCGACGTATTTAAGCTTCCCATTCTTATAAAGCACATACACACCCTGCCGATTACGGGCGTAATGACGAATTATTTCCGAATGATCCTCAAGCGCCTTACGAGATACGTTTTCGAGGTGCTGGCTAACAAGCTGAGCGCGTTTTTTCATAAAAATTCCCCGGCGCTATCTTATTATGAGCGCCGCACCCTGACAAGAGCGGGGGAACGTTCAGATCTCGCCGTGCCTGAAGCAGGACGTGAGATGGTCGTTGACCATGCCGGTCGCCTGCATATGGGCGTAGACGATCGTCGAGCCGACGAACTTGAAGCCGCGCCGCTTGAGGTCGGCGCTGATCCGGTCCGAGAGCGGGGTCCGGGCGGGGAGGTCGGACAGCCGCCGGAAACGGTTCCGGATGGACTTCCCGTCGACAAACGACCACATGTACGCGGCGAAGGAGCCGAACTCCTTTTGGACCTCGAGGAAACGCTTGGCGTTGTGGATGGCGGCTTCGATCTTGAGCTTGTTCCGGATGATCCCCGCGTCGCCGAGGAGCCGCTTGATGTCGGGGGCGGCGAACCGGGCCACCTTCTTCGGGTCGAAGCCGGCGAAGGCCTTGCGGAAATTCTTACGCTTGCGGAGGATGGTCATCCAGCTCAGGCCGGCCTGGAAGCCCTCCAGGACGAGGAATTCGAAGAGCTTGCGGTCGTCGCGTAGGGGCACGCCCCACTCCCGGTCATGGTAATCGGCGAGGAGCGGATCGACCTCGCCCCAGCAGCGGAGCTTCGGGTCAGAACCCTTCATGTTCGGTCCGGCGGATGATCTCGTCCTGGAGCTCCGCGCCGCAGTCGACGAAGTAATCGCTGTAGCCGGCGACGCGGACGATCAGGTCGCGGTATTTTTCGGGATGCTTCTGGGCCTCGCGGAGCGTCGCGGCCGTCACGACATTGAATTGGATGTGATGCCCGTCGAGCTTGAAGTAGGAGCGGACGAGATGGCCGAGGTTGCGGATCCCCTCCTCGTCAGCCAGGAGCTGGGGGGTGAACTTCTGATTGAGGAGCGTGCCGCCGGTCCGGACGTGGTCGATCTTGCCGGCCGATTTGAGGACGGAGGTCGGCCCCTTGCGGTCCGCGCCCTGGACGGGGGAAATGCCTTCGCTCAGGGGCTCGCGGGCCTTCCGGCCGTCGGCCGTCGCGCCCGTGACCCGGCCGAAATAGACATGGACCGTGGTCGGGAGGAGGTTGATCCGGTATCGCCCGCCCTTCGTATTGGGGCGGTTGTCGATGGCGCCGTAATACGCCTCGAAGATCGCCCGCATGATGTCGTCGGCGTAGTCGTCATCGTTTCCGAATTTGGGCGTCTTGTTCAGGAACCGCTGCCGCAGCTCTTCGGCCCCGGCGAAATCCGAATCCAGGGCCTCGAGCATCTTCTTCATCGAGACCGTCTTCTTGTCGAAGACGTTGTATTTGAACGAGCTCAGGATGTCGGTCATCGATCCCAGGCCGACGCCCTGGATGTAATTCGTGTTGTAGCGGGCCCCGCCGGCATGGTAGTCCCGGCCCTTGGCCACGCAATCGTCGATCAGGATGGAAAGGAAGGGCGCGGGCAGGACGGTTGCGAAGAGCCGCTCGATGATGTTGTTGCCCCGGATCTTGATGTCGACGAAGTGGCGGAGCTGGGCCTCGAACGCGGCGAAAAGCTCGTGGTAGGTCTTGAACGTTCGCGGGTCGCCCGTTTTGAGGCCGATCGTCTTTCCGGTCGCCGGGTCGACGCCGTTGTGAAGGGCCACTTCGAACACCTTGGGCATGTTGAAGTAGCCGGTCAGGGTGTAGTTTTCCTTGCCGAAGGCCCCCGACTCGACGCAGCCGCTGGCCCCGCCGTTCCGGGCGTCCTCGACGGACTTGCCCTGCCGGACGAGCTCCTTGACGATCGTGTCCGAGTTGAAGATCGAGGGCTGGCCGAATCCCGTCTTGACGATGCGCAGGGCCCGCCAGAGGAACAGGTCGGGCCCCTTGCTCGAGATCTGGACCATCGAGCTCGGCTGGAGGATGCGCATCTCCTCGATGACGTCGAGGAGGAGGAAGGACAGCTCGTTGACGCCGTCGCCTCCGTCGGGCTTGAGGCCGCCGATGTTGATCAGGGCGAAATCGGTGTAGGTCCCGCTCTCCTCGGCCGTGACTCCGACCTTGGGCGGCGCGGGCTGGTTGTTGAACTTGACCCAGAAGCATTCGAGGAGCTCCCGGGCGGAGTCCGGGGTGAGCGAGCCGTCGGACATGCCCTTCGAATAGAAGGGGAAAAGGTGCTGGTCGAGCCGGCCGGGATTGAAGCTGTCCCAAGTGTTGTATTCAGTGATGACGCCGAGGTGGACGAACCAGTAGGCCTGGAGCGCTTCCCAGAAATTCCTCGGTGCGTGGGCCGGGACCCATTCGCAGACCTCGGCGATCCGCTCGAGCTCCCTCTTGCGGGTCTTGTCCTTTTCGGCCTTGGCCAGGGCGCGGGCCTTCTCGGCGTGGCGCCGGGCGAAGAGGATGAGGGCCTCGGCCGAGATGCGCATCGCCCGCAGCTCCTCCCGCTTGTCCAGCGCTTCGGGATCGGCCAGGAAATCGAGCCTTGCGATCGCGGCGTCGATGTCGGCGATGAAGTCCAACATGCCCTTGCGGTAAATCTTGTCATCGAGGACGGTGTGCCCGGGAGCGCGCTGCTCCATGAACTCGGTGAAGATCCCCGCCTCGTAGGCGTCCTTCCATTCCTGCGGGAGCTCGGCCATCATCCGGTCGCGGATGGACTTGCCCCGCCAGAACGGGATGATCTCCTGCTCGTAGAGCTTCCAGAGCTGGGGATCGGATTTGAACGAGGTCTTCGGCCGCGAGTCCAGGATCTTGAGGTCCCGGACGCTGTGGCAGGTGACCTCGGGATAGGTCGGGGTGGCCTTGGGCGCGGTCCCGCGCTCGCCGACGATGAGCTCGCCGTCGTTGAAGACGATCGTCTTGTTCGCCAGGATGTGCTTGAAGGCGAGGGCGTGCTGGACGGCCGGCGAGACCCGGTTGGCCTCGGGGCTCTTGTAGAATTCGGTGATGAGCTCGGCCCGCTCGCCCGAGACGGAGGGGACGGCGGCAAGGCTCTGTTCGCGCAGCTTCTTCACTCGGGGAGTCATATTCATCCTCCTATGGTGACGGAGAACCCGGCCTCGGTCAAGGCCCGCCGGATCTCCTCCATCCGCGCGGGAGAAGGCGGCTCGAAGATTGTGAATTCCGCCGACCGGCCGAGGTTCTTGTATTTCTCCCGGCCGCCCTGGTGATAGCGCAGGAGATCGACCCGCTGGACGGCGGAAAGCGGCTTAAGGAAATCGATCGCCCGTTCGATGTCGGCCTCGCCGTCGTTGACTCCCGCGGCGAGCGGAAGCCGGACGGCGACCGGACGTCCGGACGCGGCCAGCTTCGTCAGGTTCGCCAGGATGAGCGCGTTCGGGACGCCGGTGGCGGAGGCGTGTTTGCCGGGATCGATGAGCTTCAGGTCGAACAGAACGAGGTCGGCCAGGCTCGTCGCGCTCCAGAGCGACTCCCAGGTCGCGTAGCCGGAGGTGTCGAGGGCGGTATGGATCCGGCGCGTCTTCAGCTCGGCGAGGATCCGGGCGGTGAAGCGGAGCTGGGAGAGCGGCTCCCCGCCCGAAATCGTCGCTCCGCCCCCCGATTGGTCGTAGAAGATGCGGTCTTTCTCGACCTCGGCGATCACTTCGGCGACGGTCGCCTCGCGGCCGGCGACCGCCAGGGCTTCGTACATGCAGGCATCGGCGCATTTGCCGCACACATCGCACTTGGACCGGTCGACCACGACGGGCCCGCTGTCCGGTCCTTCAGAGATGGCCTTTTTTGGGCAGGCGGAAACGCAGGAATAGCAGCGGGAGCAGCGGGAAGACCGGACCATGAGGTCGGGGCCGAAAGCGATCCCTTCGGGATTGTGGCACCAGAGGCAGTGGAGCGGGCAGCCTTTCAGGAAGATGGTCGTCCGGATCCCCGGGCCGTCGTGGACGGCGAAGTGCTTGATATCAAAGATGAAACCAGAATCACCAAGCGGAATTCGCCGCTCATCTCGGCCTTTTTTTCGAGCGACTTTCCCCGGTCCGGATACCTGTTTCATCGATGCTAATATATCAGATATCAGACAAAATGTCAAGCTTTTTAACAAGTCGGACTAATGCGGGTTTTGACAGTCGGGAAATGCTGTGGTATTCGATTCGGGTGACAGAGACGAGCTTCCAGGTCTTCGCCAAGCCGGGCGGGGCCGCCTGCAACCTCGCCTGCCGCTATTGTTATTACCTGGATAAGGCCGGGCTGTCCGGAGCCGGCGGCCGGGCTCGGATGGGCGACTCGCTCCTCGAAACGTATATCGCCGGGCACATCGCCGCCTCTCCCGACGAGATCATCCGCTTCTCCTGGCACGGCGGGGAGCCGACCTTGCTCGGGCTCGATTTTTTTCGCAAGGCCGTCGCCCTGCAGAAGAAGCACGCCCGGCCGGGCCGAAGGATCGCCAACGGCTTGCAGACCAACGGCACCCTCCTCGACGCGGACTGGGGCCGCTTCCTGGCCGAGGAGCGGTTCGCTGTGGGGATCAGCCTGGACGGGCCGGGCGGGATCCACGACCGATACCGCGTGAACAAGGGCGGCCGGCCAAGCTTCAAGCGGGCGATGCGCGGCTACGAGATCTTGCGCAAGCATGATGTCTCGACCGACGTTCTGTGCGTGGTCGGAGCGCATAACGCCTCCCGGCCCGGCGAGGTCTATGGATTCTTCAAATCCATCGGGGCGCCGTTCGTGAGCTTCCTTCCCCTCGTCGAACGGCAGGCCGGGAGCGCGGACGGCGCCGGCGTGACCCCCGAAACGGTCCCGGCGGAGGCGTGGGGCGGATTTCTCTGCGCCGTTTTCGAAGAATGGATCGCCGGGGACATCGGCCGGATCAAGGTCCAGATCTTCGAGGAGGCGGCCCGGACGGCGTTCGGCCAGGAGCATTCGCTGTGTCTCTTCCGGCCGGTCTGCGGCGGCGTTCCCGTCCTCGAGCTCAACGGAGATTTATATTCCTGCGATCACTACGTCGACGACGCTCACCGGTTGGGAAATATCGCCGAGACGCCGCTCGAAGCGCTGATCGACGGCCCGGCGCAGCGGGCGTTCGGCCGGATCAAGCTCTCGACCCTTCCCCGCTTCTGCCGAGAGTGCGAAGTCTTGGAGATGTGCCACGGGGAATGCCCGAAGAACCGGTTCGTCCGGACGGCGGACGGCGAGCCCGGAGGGAATTATCTCTGTTCGGGCTACCGGAAGTTCTTCAACCGCTGCCGGCCGTTCGTCGACGCCGCGGCCGCGGAATGGCGCAGGAAGAATCAGATCAAGACTTGAGCTTATCCTTGAAGAAGGTGATCGTCCTCTGCCAGGCCAAGTCCGCCGCGGCCTTGTTGTAGTTGGCGCCCGTGTCGTTGAAGAAGGCGTGGCGGGCGCCCTCGTACATGTAGATCGTGGTGGAGATGCCCGCTTTCTTCAGGGCCTCCTCGAAAGCCGGGATGCCGGCGTCGATCCGGGCGTCGTCCCCGGCGTAATGGCAAAGCAGGGCGGCCTTGATCTTGGGCACGTCTTCGGCGGCCGGCTGCATGCCGTAGAAGGGAACGGCGGCGGTGAGGTCGGGCGAGCTCACCGCGACCTGGTTGGTCATGCCGCCTCCCCAGCAGAAGCCCATGCAGGCGACCTTGCCCGTCGCTTGAGGCCGGGTCTTGAGGTATTGGACGGCAGCCGAGAAGTTCCGGGCCGAGGCTTTCGGGTCGAGCTGTTTGAACAACGCCGGGACGGCTTGAGGGTCGGCCGGGGTTCCGCCGAGGAGCGAGAGGGCGTCGGGAGCGACGACCTCATAGCCTTCGAGGGCGACGCGCCGGGCGACATCCTCGGTGTGGGGATTGAGGCCGCGGTTCTCATGAATGACGATGACGCCCGGGAACTTGCCGGCGCCCTTGGGCCGGGCCGAGTAAGCCCGGAACTCGCCGCCTTCGACGGGGTATTTGATGGTTCCGGTTTCGAGGCGCGGATCGTCCTTGGGGACGAGCTGGGCGTGTGCGAAGCCGGCATCAAGAAACGGAACGAGGACCGAGGCGAACGCCGCTCCGCCCGTAAGCTCCCCGATTTTGCGGAAGAATTCCCGCCTGTCGAGGCCCAGCGGATCCATTTTTTCGTCCTTCATATCCATTTTCAACCTCCTCATCATGCGATTTTAAACGCGATGGCATTATGGCACAATCCCGAAAATTCTGGTATGACATATCCCGGATCATGAAAGCGCGCGGCATCTCCCCGAGGAAGGACGTAACCTCGGTCTTGATCAAGCCGGCCGGGCCGGACTGCAACATGGCCTGCTCGTACTGCTTCTACCGGGAGAAGGACGCCCTGTTCGAAGGCGCTCCCGTCCACCGCATGACCGAAGAGGTGCTCGAGGAAACGACGCGCCAGATCCTGGCCCAACCGGTGTCCGCGGTCTCGATCGGCTGGCAGGGCGGCGAGCCGACGCTCATGGGGCTCCCCTTCTTCGAAAAGGCGGTCGAGTTCCAGGCGCGCTTCGGCCGCGGTAAGTCCGTCGGGAACGGTCTCCAGACGAACGGGCTCCTCCTCGATCGCGACTGGGCGGCCTTTCTGCGGCGCACCAAGTTCCTGGTCGGATTGTCGCTCGACGGTCCCGAGGAGATCCACGATCACTACCGGCGCCTCGGCGGCGGACAACCGACTTGGAAGAAAACGACGGAGGCGGCCCGCCTCCTCCTCGACGCGGGCGTGGCCGTGAACGCCCTGACCGTCGTCAACGACCGGACGGCCGGACACGCGCGGGAGATCTACGAGTTCCACCGCTCGCTCGGCCTCGTCCACATGCAGTTCATCCCCTGCGTCGAGACCGATCCCGCGCGTCCGTCGCAGGCCGCCCCGTTCGCCGCTTCGGGAGAGGCGGTCGGACGATTCCTCACCGAGATCTTCGACCTGTGGCTCCAGGATTTCCGCGAGGGCGCGCCGACGACGTTCGTCCGCTTCTTCGATTCGATCTTCTACCGGTACGTGGACCGGGAGCCGCCCGAATGCGACCTGGCGGAGACCTGCGGGACGTATCTCGTCATCGAGCACAACGGAGACGTGTTCGCCTGCGACTTCTTCGTCGAGCCGGGGTGGCGCCTCGGGAACGTCATGGACGGCAAGCTCGTCCATATGCTCAATTCCGCCCGCCAGCGCGGGTTCGGCGCGCGCAAGGCCGACCTCCCGCCGGAGTGCCGGAGCTGCGCGTGGCTCGCCCTGTGCCGGGGCGGCTGCCCGAAGGACCGGCTCCGGGACCCGTCCGACGAAGGGCGGAATCACTTCTGCGCCGGGTTCAAAGTGTTCTTCGAGCACGCCGACGCGCGGATGCGTGCCCTCGCGGCCGATTGGAAAAAATTAGGGGGACAGTATACGTAACTCCCGAATTCAGAATCGATGGCTGCGGGTCCTGCCTGCTCCGGCGACCCCTCCGTCCTCGCTCCACCCATCCCCCAGTGGGTCCCTTCCGCTGCGGGCGGAGGGGTCATCCGTCGCGTCACCCGCAGCCAAAGAGGGAAGCAAATCGGGAATTGCGTATACTGTCCCCCTAATTACGATTTATATTCCCTGAGGAGGGCACCATGAAGCACTTGCGATTCCGCGCCGCCGTCATCGGACTCGTCTTGGCTGCGTTCGGCGCGCCGCTGGCGGCCGGGCCGCTGCAGTTCGATAAGGCGGAATACGCCGCCCGCCGCCAGAAGCTGATGGAAAAGATCCCCGACGGGGCGGCCCTTTTTCTCGGGGCGACGCCGCCGGTCGGATTCCAGGAATTCTTCCAGAGCAACGACTTCATGTACTTCACCGGAGTCGAGATCCCCAACGCCTGCCTGATCATCGACGGCCGGCAGAAGACGAGCACCCTGTTTTTCACTCTCAGCGAGTTCGCGGCCCGGAACGAAGGGATCAGCCTGGATCTCGTCAACAACGCCAAAGATGTCACCGGAATCGAGCAGGTCCTCCCCATCGATCAATTCACGCCCGCGCTTGCCAGGCTGGCCAACCGGGGAAGCGTCCTTTACACCTCGTTCAAGCCCGAGGAGCTCATCCGCGAATGTTCGGCCGAGAAGTTCACCGCCCTGCAAAACACGATGACTCTCAATTTCTGGGATGGGCGGCTCACCCGGGAGCTCCAGTTCGTCCGGAACCTCGAAGACCGCTTCCCGGGGGTCGTCGTCAAGGACGCCGCGCCCGCGATCTGGGAGCTGCGCTCGATCAAGTCGCCGGCCGAGATCGACTGGCTGCGCAAGGTCGGCCGGCTCGGCGTCGAAGCCCATCTCGCCATGATGCGGGCGACCCGGATCGGCGCCCCGGAATACGAGATGTCGGCCGCGTTCGAGTATGCCTGCAAGAACGCCGGCGCTCGGGACATCGCCTACAACGTCATCATCAGCTCGGCGGAGAACCATCCCTATCTCCATTACTACCGGCACAACCGGGTCCTCAAGGACGGCGATTTCATCGTCGTGGACGCCGGGCCGAGCTGGAATTATTACGTGGTCGACATCTCGGCTTCCTATCCGGCCAGCGGCAAGTTCACGCCCCGCCAGCGGGAGATCTACGAAGCGGCCTGGGCGGTCGAGGAGGCCTGCAAGCAGGTTTACCGGCCCGGGATCTCGGCCCAGGATGTCCAGCCCCTGGTCAACGAGATCCTGAAGAAGAAGGGCTTCGACGTGGACAAGGACCTCTTCAAGATCCGGACGATGCAGGTCGGTGTCAGCCACAACGTCGGGATGGCCGTTCATGACGTCAGCCCGGGCGGGCGGGCCCCGCTCAAGGTCGGACAGGTTTTCGCTTGCGACATCTATGCCGTTTTCCCCAAGGAGGACCTCGGCGTCCGCGTCGAGGATACGGTCGTCATCACGGAGACGGGCTGCGAGAATCTCACCCCTGGCCTGCCCCGGACCGTGGCCGAGATCGAAGCTTTCATGAAGAAGAAATAGCGATTCCCGCGATGGCCCACCGCTGCCCGCCCTGGTTCTGCGCCGCATTCGACAATCCGGTGCGGAGGCTCGTCCACGATCCGGTCAAGATGCTCCGTCCCTATGTCCGGGAGAGGATGACCGTCCTCGATGTCGGGGCCGGGAAAGGGTATTTCGCGATCCCGATGGCCCGGCTGGTCGGACCGGCGGGGCGGGTGGTCGCGGCCGACATCCACCCGGCGATGCTCAAAGGGATCATGCGGCGGGCCGGGAAAGCCGGACTAACGTCGCGGATCACGCCCCGGCTCGTGGCCGAGGACGCGTCGGATTACGGGATCTCCGCCGATTTCGTCCTGATGTTCTGGGTTCTCCACGAAGTCCCGGACCAGGACCGGATCCTGGCCGCCGTTCGTCGATCTCTGAAGAAAGGCGGCCGCCTCTTCATCGCCGAGCCCCGCCTGCACGTCAAAAAGCCGGCGTTCGAAGCGAGCGTGGCCCGCTGCGCGGCGGCGGGCTTCGCGGTCGAGGCACGACCAGCCGTCGCCCTCAGCCTCGCCGTCGTCCTGTCCTGAATTCGGAGGACAGTGTGTCTCATTTTTTATTTCGACAGATCGATCGGGAGGTCACGACAATGATCAATCGCCGACATCGGATTTCGACCATCGCCAGCGTCCTTCTCTTTGCCGCGGCGGCATCGCTCGCCCCGGCCCAGACGGTTTCCGACCCGGCCGCGGCGCGGCGCCAGGCCCTCCTGGCCAAGCTGGACAAAGCCGTCGCCGTCCTTCCTTCGCAGCATTTTTCGGCGCGCGGCCCCCAGGACAGCAACGATTTTTATTACCTGGCCGGATTCAACGAGCCCGGGGCCGCTCTCGTCCTGGCCGCGGGGGCGGACAAGCCCGTCGTCCTCTTCAACCGCGCCGGCAAATGGCCGACCGGCTACGGCGCCGGCGCGGACGCCCGGCCCGCGACCGAGCTCCGCGCGGACCTCGCCCGGACCGTCATGGACAAACCGGTGCTCCTGCCGTTCACGGATCTCGACCGGATGTCCGACTGGATCGGCTCGCCGAACCCTCTCGCCGGGGCGGCCTCGATCTCGAACCTCGAGCCGGCCGTGTGGGAGATGAGGATCGTCAAGGATGCGGCCGAAATCGCCATCCTCCAGGAGGCCATCGACATCACGGCCGACGCCTTCCTCGAGACGCTCAAGACCGTTAGACCGGGCGACCGTGAGCTCGACGTCAACGCCCTCATCCAATACGTTTATGCCCGCCGCGAAGCGACCATCTCCTTCTCCCAGGTCGCCTCAGGTCCCAATTCGATCAACATCCACTTCGGAGCGACAACCCGGGAAACCGCTCCGGGCGACGTCATCGTCTTCGACCTCGGCGCGTGGTTCAAGCGCTATACGTCCGACATCAGCCGGACGATCCCGGTCGGCGGAAAATTCTCTCCCGAACAGGCCGAGATCTATCGGCTCGTCCTCGAGGCCCAGAAAGAGGCGATCAAGCTCATGATCCCGGGAACGGTCATCGTCAAGGCCCAGGAAGCGGCCGAGAACGTCATGATCGACGGCCTGGTCAAGCTCGGCGTCCTCACGGACGCGGCCAGCGCCTGGCAGCGGCGGCTCTTCATCGTCCACGGCTACACCCACGGCATCGGGCTCGATGTCCACGACGTCTGGAGCTGGTTCTCCCGCCGGATGCGGACGATGGCCTTCGCCCCGGGGATGGTCCTGACGATCGAGCCGGGCCTCTATTTTCCTCCCAAGCTCCTCGACGCTCCGCCCGCGGCGCGCGGAGGGGCGCCCATCCCGCTAGAGGAGTGGAAGGCGTTCGCGGCCAAGGTCGGCCCGGCGGTTAAGAAGTACGCGGGCATGGGCTGCCGGATCGAGGACGACGTCCTGGTCACGGAAACGGGGAACCAAGTCCTCTCGGTCCGGGCGCCCAAGGAGATCGCCGACATCGAGAAGCTGATGAAGCTCCCGCGTCCCAAGAAATAGAAATCGAGCTTCGCGGGGGGAACCGCAGAGGTTCCCGTGAGCGTGGGGCAGCTCCGAAAAACTCTCCCGGCGACGGGATTGCCCATAAGCGAACATCAGGAGGTGGGGTCCCCGCAGATTAAGCGGGGCGGAACCCACGGGGGGTTCCGACCGTGAGCGATGGGCAATCCCGGAGTGCTATCTCAGGATCAGGTTCTCGATGAAGAACTCCATCATCCGCTGCTGGTTGACGGCCGTGTGCCCCATGTCGGGCCCGACCTGGACCTCGAAGCTCTTGCCCTCTTTCTGGAGGGCCTGGATGAGCTGCATGGCGTTGGTCGGGTGGACGTTGTTGTCCGCCGTGCCGTAGTAGATCATCAGGCGGCCTTTGAGGTTCTTGACGTAGTTCATCGCGCTTCCGGCCTCGTAACCCTCCTTGTTTTCCTGGGGGATCCACATGTAGCGCTCGGTGTAGATCGAGTCGTACTGGTACCAGGAGGTGACAGCCGATTGGGCGCAGGCGACGTTGAAGACGTCGGGGTGGCGCAGCAGGCACAGCGCCGAGGCGTAACCGCCGTAGGACGTGCCGTAGATGCCGACCCGCTCCTTGTTGACGTACGGCCGGCTCCAGAGCGACTTCACGCCCGCGGCCTGGTCGTCCATCTCGACAACGCCGAGCTTAAGGTAGATCGAATCCATGGCCTTCTTCCCCCGGCCCGAGGAGCCGCGGAAGTCGAACGAGGCGACGAGAAACCCGTACTCGGTCAGCGCCGCAGCCGGGGTGAAGCTCTCGCGCGCGCCGTTCCAACCCGGGCCGGCATACACGCTCACGAGGACGGGATACTTCTTGTTCGGGTCGAAGTTCGAGGGGAAGCTCAGCATGCCGAAGAGGTCGGTCACGCCATCGGCCGCTTTGAAGGTGAAGAGCTCGCTCTTTTTCAGCCCGAGCTGGTCCCATTTGGTCATGTCGCTCTTGGCCAGCTCCGTCACGACCTTGCCCTTCGCGTTCATGAGCCGCGTCGCGGGCGGGACATCGTGCGTCTGGTAGACGTCGGTGAAATATTTCCCGTCGGGCGAGAGGCTGACCTGGTGGTTGAAAGCCGGATCGGTCAGCCGGACGCCGTCCTTGCCGGTCAGCTTGACGCGGTGGAGCTGCATCATCATGGTGTTCGCGCCGTCGCGGGCCATGTAATAGAGGAGCCCGGCGTCCTCGTCGAGCTTGACGAGGTTGGCAACCTCGAAGGGGTGATTGGTCACCGTCGCCAGGAGCTTGCCGCTGAGGTCGTAGAGATAGAAATTGCGGAAGCCGCTGCGCTCGGAGACCCACAGGAAGCGCTTGCCGTCCTTGAACCAGGTCAGCTGCGGGGAGTTCTCGATCCAGCCGGTGGGCCATTCCTCGCGGAGGATGACCCGGACCTTGCCCGTCGCCGGATCGGCGGCGACGAACTCGAGGATGTTCTGGCGGCGGTTCGTCCGGTTGAACAGGAGCTCCTTGCCGTCGGCCGACCAGGCGACGCGGTAAGCGTAGTGCCCGACGACGGCGTCCTCGAACGGCTTGCCGTCGCGGACGTCGACCTGCACGGTCGCTTTGGTCGCGACATCATACACGAAGATGTCCTCGATCGGGTTGGGCTGTCCCGACTTGGGGTAGGCTTCGATGTCGGGGCTCGTGTAGAGCTTGGTCTGGTCCATCTGGAGGAAGTAATCGGGAACCTTGCTCTCGTCGAAGCGGTAATAGCCGATCTTCGTCGAGTCGGGCGACCACCACATGGCCGTGTTCTGGTTGAGCTCCTCGCCGTAAACCCAGCTCGCCGTGCCGCACTTGATCCGGCCTTTCTCGTTCCCCTCGGTCGTCACGGCCAGCTCGTTCTTGCCGTCTGCGTCGCTCAGCCAGAGGTTCCGGTCACGATAGAAAGCCTTGAGCTTCTTGTCGGGCGAGACGGCTTCGGTGAACTGCCGGCCGCGCGCGGGGCCGCCGCCCCGCTGGCCCATCCCACGCTGTCCGCCGGGGGCCGGAGCGGCCGCGCCCGGGACCTCGGTGGTTTTCTTGGAGGCGATGTCGTATCGCCAGGTCTTGCCGTCCCGGACGAACTCGAAAGCCTTTCCGCCGTCCTTCCAGGTGACCTGGAGGGCGCCGGTCTTCATCGCGCCCGCCATCTCCTTGCTCATCGAGGTGAACCGGTCGTAGCCGGGGTAGGTCTTCAGCCGGTCCTGGGCCAGGCCGAAGCTTCCCGCGATCGCCAGGATCGTGACGAAAACCACTGCGCGCCGCTTGATCATGACCTCTCCTTTTTTTTGCTCGGGGGCGGGAACGGAATTCCGCAGAGCTCCGCTCCCGGCTCCGCGATCTTATTTCAATACCGAGAATTTATGGACCGTCCGTGAGGTATAGACGCTCCCCGGGCGCAGGATCGCGCTCGGGAAATCGGGCTTGTTCGGAGAGTCGGGGAAGTGCTGCGTCTCGAGGCAGAAACCCCAGTGCTTGCCGTAGACGCGGCCGCCCTTGCCGGCGATCGTTCCGTCCAGGAAGTTGCCCGAGTAGAACTGGATCCCGGGCTCGGTCGTGGAGATCTCCATGACCCGGCCGGATTCGGGCTCGACGACGCGGGCGGCCGGAGCGAGCTTCCCGCCCCCGCTCCGCAGGACGTAGTTGTGATCGTAGCCGCCCTCGACCCGGGCGATGCGCGAGCCGATCGCCGCGGCCGCGGTGAAGTCCATGGGGGTCCCGGCCACGGCCCGCAGCTCTCCCGTCGGGATGAGCCCCGCGTCCACGGGCGTGTAGCGGTCGGCGGCGATCATCAGCTCGTGGCCGAGGATGTCGCGGCGGCCGGAGGTGAAATTGAAGTAGCTGTGATGGGTCAGGTTGACGGGCGTGGCCTTGTCCGTCGTCACCTCGTAGTCGATGCGCAGCTCGTCGGCGTTCGTCAGCAGGTACGTCACGGTCGCCGTCAGGTTCCCCGGATAGCCTTCCTCGCCGTCGCGGCTGAGATAGGTCAGCTTGACGCCGGCGGCGTCCGCTTCGGAGACGGGTGCGGCGGTCCAAAGGACCTTGTCGAATCCGCGGTCGCCGCCGTGGAGATGGTTCTCGCCGTTGTTGGTCGCGAGCTTGTAGGTGACCCCGTCGAGGGTGAACCGCCCTTTGGCGATGCGGTTCCCGTAGCGGCCGACGATCGCGCCGAAATACGGGGTCGTCTTCAGGTATCCGTCGAGGGTGTCGTATCCGAGGACGCAGTCGGCCAGGGCCCCGGTCCGGTCGGGCAGGTCGAGCGAAACGAGGATCGCCCCGTAGGTCATGATCCGGGCCTTCAGCCCGTGAGCGTTGGTCAGCGTGTAGATCTCGACGGGTCTGCCGTCGGCGAGCGCTCCGAAGGGGGCTTTCACGACATCCATGGCGGTCCCTCCTTGGGACGGTTGGGAGGATGGGGGGGCGGACGGCCGTTCGGCGGCGCCGCGGCAGGCCGGGAGGCCCAGGCTGAGGACCAGGGTGAGGATCGCAGTCACCGGCAGGATCAAGGCTCGTTTCATCCGTGCGCCTCCGTGTCCGGTAAAGAAAGGGGCCGCTCCCGGCCGGGAACGGCCCCCCCGATGTTTCTGGTGCGGAAGGTGGGACTTGAACCCACACAGCCTTATAATCGGCTATTAGCTCCTGAGGCTAACGCGTCTGCCTATTCCGCCACTTCCGCGCGCGAAGCCTCGCTATTATAGCCGCTTCCAAAGCGGCATGCAATCGCCCGCCAAGCCCGATCTGAGGCCCAACGGGGCTTCCGGGGGAGAGGGTCCTGCGGCACGCCGATTTCCCCATGTATGAAAGCGCGGCTTGAGTCAAGCGGAGCTTTCATACATGGAGGAAATTCGCGTCCCGATCAGGGAGTCCCCGGAAGCCCCGCTCTTGGACGACACGGGATTGTTTGCTATAGTGGGACGCGATGAGCGGCCGCGAGCTCTCCATCCCTCTCTGGGGCAGCCTTCCGTTCCTCCTGATGCTTCTTTCGATCGCCGTCTTTCCCCTGGCCGCGCCGCACTTCTGGGAGAAGAACCGGAACAAGCTCCTGGTCGCCGCCGTCCTGGGCCTTCCCGTGCTCGTCCATTTCCTCATCCTCGGCGCGCCCGGGGAGATCGGCCGGACGATGCTCTTCGACTATGTCCCCTTCCTCGTCCTCCTCGGGGCCCTGTTCACGATCACCGGGGGGATCCATCTCGCCGGGGACCTCGAAGCCAAGCCCGCGACGAACACCGCCTTTCTCGCGCTGGGCGCGGTCCTGGCCTCGATCATGGGCACGACCGGCGCGGCGATGCTCCTCATCCGGCCGGTCCTCAAGACCAATAAAGAACGGCATTTCCGGACCCACACGGTCCTCTTTTTCATCGGGATCGTGGCCAACACCGGGGGTCTGCTCACGCCCCTGGGCGATCCCCCGCTGTTCATGATGTATCTGCGCGGAGCGCCGTTCACCTGGTTCCTCCGGTTGGCGCCGCAGTGGCTCTTCGTCAACGCCGCGCTGCTCGCCCTCTATTTTTTCGTCGACTCCCATTTCTACCGCCGCGAGCCGGCGGAGAATCTCGCCCGCGACCGGGCCAGCGTCAGCCCCTTGAAGCTCATGGGGAGCCGGAATCTCGTCTTTCTCCTCGGCGTTGTCCTGTCCGTGGCCTTCCTGAACGAGCACTATATCCCCGCCATGCGGACCCACCACGCCCTCACGCTCCTCCGGGAAGCGGTTATCCTCGTCCTGGCCGCCTTCTCCTACGTGACGACGCACAAGCAGGTCCGGTACTTCAACCGCTACAGCTGGGCGCCGATCGTCGAGGTCGCTTATCTCTTCCTCGGCATTTTCGTCACGATGGTCCCCTGCCTGCGCTATCTCGAAGCGCACGCCCTGACGCTGGGCGTCCGCCTGCCCGCCCAGTTCTATTACGCGACGGGCGCCCTGAGCAGCTTCTTAGACAACACTCCCACGGCCGTGACGTTCCATTCCCTGGCCCAGGGCCTCGGCGCGCCGGCGTCCGGCGCCGTGGCCGGGATCCCCGGCGCGCTGCTCGCGGCGATCTGTACCGGAGCGGTCTTCTTCGGCAGCATGACGTATATCGGGAACGGGCCGAACTTCATGGTCCGCGCCGTAGCCGAGCACCACGAGGTGCCGATGCCCCATTTCTTCGCCTATATGGTCAAATTCTCGATGATCACTCTCCTGCCCGTTTTCCTCCTGAACCAACTGCTGTTTGTCCGATAGAAGCGGCCGTTTGAACTTGACAAACCGGCCGGGCGCACTTATGTTAGACATGCCGTCAGTCGATGAAGAGAGAACACTCGCGGTGAATGATATAAATCCCGGAGGAGGCCGGACTGTCTCCGGCCGCCCCAAACATCCCTTCCCCAGGAGGCCGAATGAAATTACTGAACCTTCAGCAGATCGAAGAATTGTCGCGCTTCAAGAGCGAGAAATACCTGACGACCTCGTTTTTTCTCGACACCGATAAAAGCCGTCTCGGCCGCAAGGAGATCCTCGTTTCGGCGAAGAACCTCATCAACCTCGGCCGGACGCAGCTCGAATCCCTCGATCTGCCCAAGGAGAAGAAAGCCTCCTTGTGCGGCGACCTGGACCGCATCTGGGAATCCTGCGAGCGCAACATGACCTCGAACTCCCAGGGCCTGGCGTTCTTTTCCTCGTCGGGCGCCGGTTTCTGGCAGGACGTCCATCTCCCCCACGCGCCCCGCAACCGCGTTCTCTTCGATCTCAATCCCTACATCCGGCCTTTGTCCCTGATCCTCGGCCGCTATCACCGCATCGGGATCTTCCTCATCGGGCGTCGGGAAGCCCGCTGGTTTTCCCTCCATATAGGCGAGCTGACGCCTCTCGACAGCCTGTCGAGCGACGTCCCCTCGAGGGTTAAGGAAGGGGGATTCGAGGGGACGAATGAGAAGCGAATCGAACGCCATATCGAGGCCCACCTCCACGATCACTTCAAGAAGGCCGCCCAGAAGACGTTCGAGCTCTTCAAGCAAGGCCAGTTCGATTGGCTGTTCATCGGCAGCGAGGACGGCTTCTACTCCGATCTCGAGCAATATCTCCACCGCTACCTGCTCGACCGCTTGAAGGGACGGCTCAAGGTCAAGCCGTCCGATCCGGCCGACAAGGTCCTCAAGGAAGCCCTGGAGCTCGAGCATACTCTCGACGAGGCGGCCGATCAGGAAGTGATCAAAACCTTCGTCGCGGAGATCGAGAAGGGCGGACGGGCGGTCTCGGGCATCCGCGATTCGCTCCGCTCGTTGAACGCGCGGGAGGTCCAGGCGCTCCTCGTCTCCCACAATTTCTCGCTGCCGGGGAGGGCCTGCCCCCGGGACAAGTTCCTCTACGTCGATGAGACCGTCTGTCCCGTCTGCGAGAAGCCGACCGAGGCCGTGGCGGACGTCGTGGACCAGGCGATCGAAGCCGCTTTTTGCGAGCACGCCGCCGTCCGTCACATCTCGCCGCCCTCGCGGCTCGACCATTACGGCAGGATCGGCGCTCTCCTCCGCTACAAGATATAAGACGGCTCCGGGATCGCCCAACGCTCCCGGTTGGAACCCCCCGCGGGTTCCCCCCCGCTTAATCTGCGGGGACTCCCCCTCCTGATGTTCGCTTATGGGCGATCCCTTCGCCATCTCGATTGAAATCCGCTCTACGTGCTCACCACTCCGAAGACGCTAACCTGTTACGGGGCCCCTCTTGGATACAGGAGGGGAAGGGGAGGTGATATCACTAATGAATTCTTGGAAGCGTCTTCGGAATCTTGGCTGCCCCCGCTCCGCTGCGCTGGCCCTCTCAGGGAATCCCCTCGCGCCCCGCAATCTAAAACACGCAATTTAAATTTCTCTACCTCTCCTTCCTCCCCTGTGACTCGGGGAGGACTGCAGGTAAGCCTCCCTCCTGCATGAACGGAGGGATTGCCCGGGAGCCCCGTAAAGCGAGCGTTGGGCGATCCCGGAGCCTATTTCTTCCGGAACGACACCCGCTCGAAGAGGCTGTACATGATCGGGATGACGAAGAGCGTCAGGAGCGTCGTAGCCGTGAGCCCGCCGAGCAGCGTGATGGCCATGGGGTTCCGCATTTCCGCGCCGGCCGTTTTGCTGAAGGCCATCGGCAGCGTTCCGAGGATCGTCGTCAGCGCGGTCAGGAGAACCGGCCGAAGCCGCGTCACCGCGCCCTGAAGGATGGCCTCCTTCTTCTCGACCCCGCGCTTCCGGAGCTGATTCATGTAGTCGATCATGACGATGGCGTTGTTGACCGCCACCCCGGCGAGCAGGATCAGTCCGACCCAGACGGGAAGGTTCACCGGGCGCCCGGCGATGAGGAGCCCGGCCACGACGCCGATGAAGCACAGCGGAATCGTGAACATGATGATGAACGGGTGGAGGAACGATTCGAACTGGGAGGCCATGACCATGTAGACGAGGAGAAGAGCCAGGACGAACGCGCCGGCGAGGATGAGAAAGGCCTCGTTCATCTGCTCATAGGACCCGCCGATCTCGATGAAATATCCGGCGGGAAGCCCGTGCTCGATGCCGGCGATCCGGGCCTTGACGTCTTTTACGACGCTCCCGAGGTCGCGGCCGGCGATGTTGCCCGTGATGGAGACGCGGCGCGCCTGGTTCTCCCGGTTGATGCTGACCGGTCCGGTTCCCGCGTCGATCTCCGCGACCTGCTCCAAAGCGATCGATCGGCCGAGCGGGGTCAGGATGGGGACCTGCCCGATCTGTTCGAGCGTCTTCCGGAATTCCTCCCGGAAGCGGACCCGGACGTCGAACTCCTCGCCTCGCTCGCGGTAGCGCGTCGCGACCTGGCCGACTGTCGCCGTTTGGACCGCCGCTTCCACCTGGTTGACGGTCAATCCGAAGCGGGCCGCTTTGTCGCGGTCGATCTTGATGTGGTATTCGGGTTTGGCCTGGGACAAGGTGTGCGTCACATCCCGCAACCCCGGCACGTCCGAGATCCGGGCGACGATGCCGTCGGCCCATCGGCGCAGCTCCGCCAGGTCCTTCCCGAAGACCTTGATCTCGACCGGGGTCATGACCGTGCCCAGGAACATGGCCTGCATGTCCAGGGCCTCGATTTTCACCCCTTCGAGCTTCGGGAGCTTCTTCCGGATGGCCTCGACGACCTCGGTGTTGGAGAGCTTCCGTTCGGTCTTCGGGACGAGGCCGATGAAGAACTGGCCTTCGTGCGGGCCCGTCGCCTGCGCCTCGAAGCTCTGGTCCTGGGGATTGTCCTCGGCCGCCGATCCGAGCTGGGTGGAGATGACCTCGACCTCGGGCTGTCCGCGGAGAATCCGCTCGACGATCCTGGCGACGCGGTCCGTTTCCTCGAGCGAAGATCCGACCGGGAGGGCGATCTTGAGATAAGCCATGTCGAGGTCGAACGTCGGCATGAATTCGGTCCCGAGGATGGGGACCAGGGCGATCGACCCTGCGAGCAGGGCGGCGGCACCGATCAGCATCAGCCTGCGGCGGCCGAGGGCCCATTCCAGGGTCCGCCGGTAGAACGCCTTGGCCTTCGTGAATTCGCGGCCGAATGTCTTCCGCTTCACGACCGCCGTGTCTTCCCCGGCCCGCGTTCTCCGCTTGAAGAGAATCGAGGCGAGCATCGGGACGACGGTCAGGGCGACGAAGAGCGAGGAGACGAGAGAGAACGTGATGGACAGGGCCAGCCCCCGCGTCAGGCGGCCGGTGATCCCCGTGGCGAAGACCATCGGAAGAAAGACGACGATCGTCGTCAGCGTCGAGGCCGTGATGGCCATGCCGACTTCGCTCGTCCCGATCCTGGCCGCTTCCTTGGCCTCCTTCCCCTCCTGGACGTGGCGGAACATGTTCTCGATGACAACGATGGCGTTGTCGACGAGCATCCCGATCCCCAAGGCGAGCCCGCCGAGGGTCAGGAGGTTCAGGGTGTAGCCCGCGAAATAGAGGGCGATGAACGTCGTGATGATCGAAAGGGGGATGGCGATCCCGATGATGAGCGTCGGCCGCCAGTTGAGGAGGAAAATGAAGATGAGCAGGATGGCGAGGGCGCCGCCCTGCCAGGCGTTGGCGGCCGTGTCCCTGACGACGCTCTTGACCATCTTCGACTGGTCCATGACCGGTTTGAAGGCGATGTCGTCCGGGAGGGTCTTGCGGAGCTCCTCCAGTTCCTTGTGGATGGCGTCGCCGACGACCGCGGTGTTTGCCCCGGAGCGCTTGCTGACCAGGAGGAACAGCCCGTTCTTGCCGTCGATGCGGCCGATGTAGCGCGATTCCTTGAAGGCGTCCCGGACTTCGGCCACGTCGCGGACGTAGATGGGCGCGCCGGCGGACGTGGCCCCCACGATCGTGTTCCGGATGTCATCGAGACTCTCGTATTCGCCCAGGGTCCGGACGAGAAAATCCTTGTGGCCTTCGACGAGATGGCCGGCAGGCAGGTTGGCGTTGTCCATATAGAGGGCGCCGGTGACCCGGTCGAGGGACAGCCCGTGCGACTGCAGGGCGTTCTTGTCAACGACGACCTGGATCTCCCGGGTGTCCATGGATAAGACCTGGCATGCCGCCACGCCGTCGATGCGCTCGAGTCGGCGGGCGACCTCGTCCTCGATGAAGTCCTTGAGCTCGGTCGGAGGCATGTTCCCGGTCACGCCCCAGAAGACGATCGGCAGCTGGCCGAGGTTGAACTTGACGACGAGAGGATCGCTCGCGCCCTTGGGAAGATAGCTCTTATAGACGCCGATCTGGTCCCGGATGTCCTGGGCGGCGAAATCGAGCTTCGTCCCCCATTCGAACTCGACTTGGACGGCTGAAACGCCCTCGGACGTGGTCGAGGAGACCTTCTTGACGCGGTTGACCGAGCTGACCGTCTGCTCGATCGTCCGGGTGATGGAGTTCTCGATATCCTCGGGAGAAGCGCCCCGATACGTCGTGATGACCGAGACGGTGGGATACTCCAGGTCGGGGAAATAATCCAGCCCCAGGCGGCTGAAGGAGACGACGCCGATGACGACCAGGATCATGGCGATCATGGCCGTCGTCACGCGCCGGTTGACGGCAAAGGCGGGGAGTTGCATGGCTTACCCCGCGATCTCGACGCCGGCGCCGTCGGTGAGACCGAAATTTCCCTCGACGATGACGCGGTCGCCTTCGTTCAAACCGGTCAGGATTTCGACCGATTCGGCGCTCCGCAGCCCGAGCGTCACTTCGCGCCTGACGGCCTTGCCGCCGACGGCGATGAAAACGTATTTGTCCCCGACGACCGCGCCGAGCGGAACGGCCAGGACGTTCTCCCGGGCGCCGATCTCGAAGACGACGGTCCCGAACGTCCCGGGCCGGAGGCGGAGTCCGGGATTGGCCGCGGCGACCTCGACCCGGAACTTCTTGGACATCGGGTCAGCGGTCGAGTTGACGACGCTGACCGTCCCGGCGGCCTCGACCGTTTCGCCGTTGGCCACGCGGATCATGGCGGGCCGGCCTTTGGCCAGCCGCCCGATATCGCCCGGCGAGACCTCGGCGACGACCTTGATCCGGGAATCATCGACGAGCGTCAGAACGCTGCCCGAAGACCCGAATCCCCCCATCATGGGATTGACGACGTCTCCGACCTGCGAGTTCTTCGAGGCGACGAGCCCGGCGAAGGGCGCCCGCATCCGCGAGACGTTGAGGCCGTGGCGGGTCAGGTTGACCGCCGCCTGGGCTTGGTCGAGTTGCGCCCGGGCCGCGTCATCGGCCAGCTTGACCTGCTCGTACTGGGTATCCGAAACGGCCTTCTCCGCGAGGAGCCGATCCATCCGCTCCTTGTTCTTGGCCGTGTTGGCGAGATTGGCCTGGGTAACGGCCAAGGCCGCCTCGGCCTGCTTCAATTGCAGCTCGATCGCCGCCGTGTCGAGCTCGGCCAGCAGCTGGTCCTTAGCGACCCGCTGGCCTTCCTCGACCAGGATCCGGGCGACCTTGCCGCCGGTCTCGGGCGTGATGTTGATCTTCTGCCCGGCCTCGACCATTCCCGTATAGCTGAGGGTTTCCCGGATCGTCTGCCGGGCGGCGGGCAGGACCTTGACCGGGATGGCGCTCGAAACGGCGGCGGAAGCCGCCTGCTCCGTCTTTCCGCCGCACGCCACGAGCGAGAAGGCGAAAAGGGACGCGCCAAAAATCCCGAGGATCAAGGAGTAAGCGCCCAGGCGCGCTTTCATCTTCATTTGCGTTCTCATTTTCTTCTTCTTTCTCCGTCACTTCACCGCCGGCGCTTGCTCGCCCGCGCCGACGGCCTTCTCCAGCTGGGCGAGGGCGACCGCGTAATCGAATTGGGCCTGGGAGAAATTCGTCCGGGCCTGGGAAAGGGCGACCTGGGCCGAGTTCACGTCCAGGTTCGTGGCCAGTCCTTCGGCGTAGTTGAGCTCGGCGATGCGGACGGCCTCCTGGGCCTGCTCGACGTTCTTCTCCTGGGAGAGGAGCGATTCCTTGGCCTGCCGCAGGTTGAGGACGGCTTCCTGGACCTCGTACCGGACGAGATCGCTCAGGCTTTTCTGCCCGTATTCGAGCTGCTTGAGCATCGCTTTGGACTCGCCGATCCTGGCCTTGGTCATGAAGCCGTTCGAGATCGGAACGGACAGGACGAGGTTGATGGAGTAATAATCCTGCCAAACATCGCTCGTAAAGCGGAACTTATCGCCCCAGAGGTTGTACTGGGCCCCCAGGCCGACCGTCGGCAGGTAGGCCGCCTTGGCCGACTTGAGCATTTCCGCGGCCATCTGCTTCTGGAGATTGAGCTGGACGATCTCGGGCCTGACGCTCAGGGCTTGGACGACCGAGCTGTCCAGGTTCGCTTCGACGTCCTTGTAGCCGAGCTCGCCCTGCACCTCGATCTCCTGGCCGAGGTCGAGGCCGAGGAGCGTCTTCAGCCCGATCTCGCCCAGGGACAGGGCGTTGCGGGCCCGTATGAGCTGCGGCTGGAGGTTGGCCAGCTGGACCTCCGTTCGAAGGAGGTCGAATTTGGCCGCCATCCCGACGTCGTACATGTTTCGAACGTTCTTGAGATGCTTTTCGGCCAGGGTCACGGCTTCCTGGGCGACGTCCCGGAACTGGAGGGCGAGCAAATACCCATAGAAAGCCTTCTTGACGTTGAAAACCGTCTCCTGCTTCGTCCGGCGGATCGCTTCGCGCGTCGCCTGGAGATTGTAATTGGCCGTTTTGTATCCGGAGAGGACGCGGCCGCCGGCGTAGAGGGGAAGCGAAAAGTTGAAGGTCAGCTGGTAGGTGCGGGTGAAGTCGAACTTGACCCACTGGGCCTCCATCCCGGGGAAGAAAGCCGGGAAAAGGACGGAGAAGACCTTTTTATCGAGGATATCCGTCCCCTGGGCGTTGAGCTGGGGGAAGAAATTGGCCAGGGCCTGGCCGACCACGGCCGAAGCCTGGTCTTCCTTGGCCGACTCGGCCAGGAGCTGGGGATTCTGGAGGAGGGCCAGACGGAGGCTCTCTTCAAGGGTCAGGACGAGCTTGGTCTGAGCCGGGAGGGAGAGAGTCGTGGTCATCAGCAGGACGAGAACGAAAGCGAGCCGCGATTTTTGAGACATGGGTGACTCCTTCAGGGCGTCATGCGCCGGGGCTGAGCGATCCCGCGCAGAATGAAGTCGCACAGGGAACGGGCTTCGGCCTCGATATCGGGCTTCTCGTCGATCCAGAAGAGCTCGACGAAATAGCCCTGGACGAGGGAGCTGAGCTGGCGGGCCGTCCGGACGGGATCGACCGGGCGAAACTCCCCGGAGGCGATCCCGGCTTCGATCTCGGCGATGGTGTCGTCGACCAGGACCTGCCGCTTCGCCCTGATCCTATGGATGAACTTGCGGATGGCGTCGGGCCCGGTCCGGCCCTGATCGCCGACAAAAGCCTGCATGAGCTGGACGAAGTTGCGCTCCATAAGGAAGATCCGGGCGATGTTCTCTTTCTCGATCTCGAAACGGAGAAAGACGATCAGGGATTCCCGGAGCTTGTCTTCGGCGCTCGCATGCATCGCCCGAGCCTCCTTGGCCCGGACGTCCAGGTCCTCGAGGAAATGCAGGACGATCTCGAAGACGAGCTCGGCCTTGCTCCGGAAATACCGGTACAGGGTCGCCTTGGAGAATTGGGCTTCGGCGGCCACGTCGTCCATCGACACGGCCCCGACGCCCCGGCGGAGAATGACCGCCTCGGCGGCATGAAGGATCGTCTCGCGGTTCGCCCGGCGCCGCTCCTCGGCCCGGGCGCCTCGCAGATCGGGTTTCCGCATCGGCTGCTCCTCTCGGTTTAATGAGTGAACATGAGAGTTCAGTAACTAAACTGCGGAGTTTATTCGGGCAAAATAACACGCCGGGAGCGCGGTTGTCAAGCGCGGGGGCGGGGCGTAGAATGGCCTTGCCATGTTCCGGACGAACAGAATCGCGGCGGCCGGCCTGACCGGCGCTGCCGCGGTATGGCTCTGGGCCGCCGCCCTCGCCGCGTCCGGGCCGGGCCCGTCCTGGAAGGTCCTCTTGCGGGTCGAATCCCAGGGGGATTACCGCTGGGAGAGCGCCCGGGCGCGGACCGACGGCACCTACGCCCTCGAATTCGAGTGGACCGGCACCATCGAGAAGGACGAACAGGACTTCCTCCTCGTTCACACGGGATCCGACCTCAAGATCTGGAGGATCGAGGAGAGAGACTCGGACGACGAAACGGTCCGCCAGATCACGGAAAAGGACACGCCCGAAAAGCCCGAGCTCCAAATGAAGTACGCCCTGAACGACGCGGGCCGGATCCGGTTCGATTTCGCCATCGAGGGGTTCGACGTTCCGCTCGGCGGAAGCGCCGAAAGCTTTCCGCTGGTTTTTCCGGTTTCCGCCGAAAGCGGCTCGAAGACCGGGGCCGTCGCCTACAACGCCGCCGTAAAGTCGGGCTCGAACGACGTCGCGGTCGACGCCGCGAAGATCATGGCCGGCCCGGCGGAAGAGACGTTCGCCTGGACTTGGCGGCGACAGACCTGGGTCCAATTGTCGGACAGCCTCGTCTTCCAGGCCAACGGCCACAAGGCCAAAGTCACGCTGACAATTATCCCTCAATAGTTCGACGCGAGCTTATGGGCGATTCCGAAAATATCTCCGGGCGGAGGGATCACCCATAAGCGAACATCAGGAGAGGGGGACCCCGCAGATTAAGCGGGGGGGAACCCGCGGGGGGTTCCAACCGTGAGCTTATGGGCGATCCCGAAGCCTCTAAGCTCGCGGGTGGAACTTGTCGTAAACCTTCCGCAGCCGTTCCCGGCTGACGTGCGTATAGATCTGGGTCGTCGTGATCTGGCTGTGCCCGAGCATGGCCTGCACGGCGCGCAGGTCGGCGCCGCCCTCGAGGAGATGGGTGGCGAAGGAATGGCGAAGGACGTGCGGATGGACCTTGGACGTCAATTTCGCCGTTCGGGCGTACGCCCGGAGCACCTTCCAAAATCCCTGCCGGGTGAAGGCGCCGCCAAGCCGGGTCAGAAAGAGGACATCGGTCGGCTTCTTAAGGAGCTTCGGCCTCCCTTCGGCCAGGTATTTTTCGACGGCTTCCACCGCCGCGCTCCCGATCGGCACGATCCGTTCTTTCCCGCCCTTCCCCCGGGTGAGGAGGAACGTCTCTTTGAGATGGATATCGTCCACCCGGAGGTTGACGAGCTCGGAGACCCGCAGCCCGGCCGCGTACATCACCTCGAGCATGGCCCGGTCGCGCATGCCGCGGACCTCGGTCACGTCGGGCTGGCGCAAGAGCGCCTGGACCTCCTTGATGGAGAGGAACTTGGGCAGGTTGAGCCAGGCTTTAGGAGAGGAAAGCTGCACCGTGGGGTCCTTGGCCACCCTCCGATCGAGCGCGAGAAAACGGTAGAAGGCCTTCAGGGAGGAGATCAGGCGGGCCATGGACCTTGGCGAGAGGCCGCCCCGGCTCTGCCCGTGGACGAATTTGACGAGATCGGCCTCCCGGGCCCGGTCCCAGGACGTCCGCTCCGATTCCAGGAAGCGGAAGAACTTGGCGAGGTCGCGGCCGTAGGACAGGACGGTGTTGTCGGAGAGCGTGCGGTCGAACTTGAGGAAGGCCAGGAATTGCCGGAGGATGTCCTCGGCCGGTCCACCCGCCGGGCTCATGGAAGGAACGTGGTGTTCCCGCGCTCGTCGCCGATGGTCGTGTGCGGGCCGTGTCCGGGGAGGACGAGGAGGGCGTCGGGGAGGGTCATGATCTTCGTCCGGATGGACGCTTCGAGCTGCTTCTGCGAGCCTCCCGGCAGATCGGTCCGGCCGACGCCCTCGAAGAAGAGGGTGTCGCCGGAGAAGAGGAATTCGTCGGCGAGAAGGCTGACGCTCCCCGGGCTGTGGCCGGGGGTATGAAGGACGCGCAGGGTGCAGTTGCCGACCCGGATCACATCCCCGTCGGCGAACGTCTTGTCGGCGGGCGGGGAATCCTTGGCCGCCAGGAAGAGGCTGAGCTCGAGCGACTGAGTCTTCCCCAGCATCGCCGCATCCGCGGCGTGGATGAGGAGCGGCACGCCGAATTTGTCCTTCATGTCGCGGTTCGCCCCGGTGTGGTCGATGTGGCCGTGGGTGTTGATGATCATCACCGGCTTGAAGCCGGCGTCGTAGATCTCGGGAAAGATGAGCTCGGGCTGGGCGCCCGGATCGATGATCGCGCAGTCCCGCGTTTCCTCGCAATAGGCCAGGTAGCAGTTGGTCTCCAGGGCCCCCACGACGATGGCCGTGTACTTCATCTCTTCCTTCCCCGGACCCATCATAGGATTAACGCTCTCCGCGAGTCAAGGAGCGCGGAGCCCTGTCCGGGCCGCGAAAAAACGGCGCGGCCCGGCGTCTTATCCACAGAAGCCGGGCGAAACGCTTCGTCCCGCGCCGGGAGCTAATCCGTCCTGAAGAATTTCATTGGAGCTTTATCGGCGAAAGATCTCCCTCGGCTTGAAGCGGCCCTCCATTCCGCGCTCGATCTGTCGGATTAGCCGAGATCCCACGGCATTTCAAGCGGCAAAATCGTCGAAATGTTTCCGCCATCGTTGAAATAACGAACTAAAAGCAATATCATCAACCTAAGCGAGAATCGGGACATCGACATTGACGTTTTCCGGGGATTCCATCGGGAACGCAGCTTCAGCGCGACCTGCGATCTGCAAAGAACAAAGCCGAATGGGGGCGAAATGAAGAAGACGATTTTTCTTTTAGGGTTTTTCGCGGCACTTCCCCTAATTCTCATATCCCAGACGATTGAAAACAAGGACGGTGTCCGCGCGATCCATAACGGAAAGTCCGGCGCATGGGGGGCAACTCCCAAAGTCGAGATCAAGCTGCTTCGGAAGATCGGCGACATCGACACGGCCGACGAAAACTTCGCCTTCGCCCGGCCGGGCGATATCGTCGAGGACAGAGCCGGTAACATCTATATCGCTGACGCGGGCCAATATCGAATTCAGAAATTCGATCGGGAAGGAAAATTCGTGGCTTCCTTCGGCCGGAAAGGCCAAGGCCCCGGCGAATTTTCGGCGCTCCGGTCGTTGAGCATCGATTCGACCGGACGGCTCCATGCGCTCGACGACTCCCAGAGAAGGATCCAGATCTTCCGAACGGACGGGGCGGTGATGGAAACGATCAAGTTGTTCCGGGGGGAGATGGACTATCTTCGGTGTATGGAAACAGGATTGTATTTGGTTCACGAACAAGTCCCCGGGCCGCGGCCGGTCGAGCAAAAGATGCTCTTGAAGATCCTCGACTCAAAAGAAAGCGTCCTGGCCGAATTTTGCGCCGCCCGCGATTTTGGTGAGACGGTGACCAATCAAGTCGGCAACTCCACCTCTCGCGCGATCGCGCCGGACGGAGCCATTCTTGTCTCTTTCATCTATCAGAACAGGATCGAGAAATATTCCCCGAAAGGAAAGCTGATCTGGGCGGCGGATCGCCCCTTGAGCTACGAGACGAAAGTCCTGGAGAAAGGAAAATACGAGGCCACGGCGACGATGTCGCGGTATACCTCGCCTAAAATGAACGTCTGCTCGCGGGGAATCGCGGCCGACGCCGCGGGCCGGATCTGGGTCGTCACCCATCGGCGGCAGATCAAGCCCGAGGAGGTGATCACCACCTCCCAGTCGGGATCGGCGGCCGGCGTGACCATCAAACGGGAGGGGAATACGGACCTCCGCACAACCGATATGTATAAGCTCGAGGTCTTTGATCGCGACGGTATCCTTCTCGGCACGCTTCCAATCACCCATTTCGTCGACGGCATCTGGATCTTCGGAAATAGGCTTTACCTTCTCGACCGCGAGCGGGGCGTAACATACTACCAATACGAGATCTCCGAGAGATCATCGCAGATTTCCAGGATTCCGGGATTGAAAGAATGACCGTCGCCTATTGATTCTTCCCGGCGTTCCTTGACTTCCCCCGCGGCGCGCGAATATATTTTCCCCATCGCACCGCCTTCGGAGGAGAGAACCATGAGCTCACGCCGCCGGATCGCCGTCGTTTGCCTGTTCGTTTTCGCCGCCCTGGGGATAGGAATCGCACTGCTGTCCGCCCAGCAGCGCGGGGGCATGGGCGGGGGGCCGGCCCAGGAGCCGCTCCGGTTCCGCTTCATGGGGCCGGCGGTCGGAAACCGCATTGCGGCCGCGGCCGGCGTTCCCGGCGACCCCAAGACCTACTATGCCGGCGCCTCGTCGGGCGGCATCTTCAAGTCCACCGACGGCGCGATGACCTGGCAGCCGATCTTCGATGACCAGCCGGTCGCCGCGATCGGCTCGCTGGCCGTGGCCCGTTCGAACCCGTCCATCGTCTGGGCAGGGACGGGCGAAGCCTGGGCCATCCGCGACGTGGACATGATGGGCGACGGCATTTATAAATCGCTCGACGCCGGCAAGACCTGGACGCGCATGGGCCTCGAGGAAACGGGCCGGATCGGCCGGATCGTCATCCACCCCACGAACCCCGACATCGTCTTCGCCGCAGCGCTCGGCCGCCTGACCGGCCCGCAGCAGGAGCGGGGCGTCTTCCGGACGACCGACGGCGGGAAGACTTGGGCGCGGACGCTTTTCGTGGACGCGAACACGGGCTGCTCCGGCATCGCCATGGACCCGAACGATCCGAACACCCTCTTCGCCGGGATGTGGCAGGTCGAGATGCATACCTACGCCATGTTCAGCGGCGGCCCGGGCAGCGGGCTGTGGAAGTCGACGGACGGCGGGTCGACGTGGAAAAAGCTCGAGGGTCACGGCCTTCCCAAGCCTCCCGTCGGGAAGATCGACGCGGCCGTCGCGGCGAAGGATTCCAAGCGCGTCTACGCCCTGATCCAGACCCCCAACCAGGGATCGATCTGGCGCTCGGACGACGGCGGCGAAAATTGGAAGGTCGGGAGCTGGCAGCGGTCCCTGATCGGCCGGGCCGGCTACTACATCCGCGTGGATATCTCGCCGTCCAACCCGGACGAGGTCTTCGTGGCCAACTCGAGCTTCCATCAATCCACGGACGGAGGCAAATCGTTCCAGACGGTGCCTTGGGGCGGCGACACGCACGAGATCTGGATCGATCCGACCGACGCCGACCGGATCATCGTCACCGACGACGGCGGGATGACCCTGACCACCGATCATGGAAAGACCCGCCGCCGCATCACGCTCCCCATCGGCCAGATGTACCACGTCGCCGTGGACAACGACGTCCCCTACCGCATCTACAGCAACATGCAGGACAACGGGACGATGCGCGGGCTGAGCACGACGCCCGAGGCCCCGCCGGGCGGGGCGCCGAGCGGGGCGACGGGAGGCGGGGGCGGATTCGGGGGCGGGCGGGGCGGCGGAGGCGGGCTCTGGGACCACGGCATCGGCGGCTGCGAGTCCGGGTTCACGATTCCCGACCCGACCGATTCGAACATCATCTGGGCCACGTGCTACGGGAACGAGGTCACCCGTTACGATTTCCGGACCAAGCTCGCCCGGTCGGTGAGCCCGTGGTTCCGCACGCTCGACTCGGCCCCGAACACGATCAAATGGCGGGCCCACTGGACGCCGCCGCTCGCGATCGATCCCTTCGACCACAACACGGTTTATTACGGCACGCAGTTCATCCACAAAACGACCGACGGCGGATCGAGCTGGACGGTCATCAGCCCCGACCTTTCGACCCAGGACCCGCGCTATATCATCTCCTCGGGCGGGATCGTCGGCGACAACCTCGGCCAGTTCTACGGCTGCGTCGTCTTCGCCATCGCCCCGTCCCCCATCCAGAAGGGCCTCATCTGGGCCGGGACGAACGACGGCAAGGTCTGGTTCACGAACGACGGCGGGACCAACTGGACCGACGTGACGGCCAACATCAAGGGCCTCCCGCCCCTCGGGACGATCGCCAAGATCGAGCCGTCGAATTTCGATCCCGGGACCGCCTATCTCACGGTCGATCTGCACCTGATGGACAATCGCGATCCCTTCATCTTCAAGACCGCCGACTTCGGCCGGACCTGGACGAAGATCACGGGCAACCTGCCCAAGGGCACGCTGGCCTACGCCCGGGTCGTGGCCGAGAATCCCAACCGCAAGGGCATGCTCTTCGTGGGCACGGGCAACGCGCTCTATACCACCCTTGACGACGGGATGAACTGGAAGCAGATCAAGGACGGGCTGCCGCCCGCGCCCGTGTCGTGGATCGTCGTCCAGAAGCAAGCCCACGACCTGGTCGTCTCGACGTACGGTCGCGGCCTCTACATCATGGAGGACATCACCCCGCTCGAACAGGGGTTCCGGGACGGGACGTTCGACGGGGCGGCCAAGCTCGTCAAGCCGCGGCCGGCCACCCGGCTCGTCCGAGGCGGGCGGGCCATGCTCCATTATGCGCTCAAGAGCGCTTCCAAGAATCCGGCCCAGCTCGAGATCCTCGACCCGGCCGGGACCGTCCTCCGGAAGGTGACCGTTCCGCCCGGGCGGGCCGGCCTGAACCGCGTTTCCTGGGATCTGCGCCATGAGCCGCCCAAGCTCGTCGCCCTGCGCACGACGCCGCCCGAGAACCCGCACATCTGGGAGGAGCCGCGGTTCCAGAAGGCCGAGACGCGACCGATCACCCATTGGGGCGTGTCGTCCGGGACCGGCCCGATCGCCGCGCCGGGAGCGTACATCGCCCGTCTCACGGTCGATGGAGAATCCTTCGTCCAGCCGCTCGAGGTCGTCCTTCCACCGAACAGCTCCGGTTCGGACGCCGACATCCGGGAATCCGTCAGGCTACAGCTCCGTGTCCGCGACGACATCACGGCGGTCTCCGGGATGACCAACCAGGTCGAATTCATGCGCCGCCAGCTCGAAGACGCCCGCAAGACGTTCGCCGCGCCGGGCGGGAAAAAAGCGATGGTCAAGGCGATCGACGAGCTGGACAAGAAGATGCTCGCCGTCCGCGACCGCTTCATCACCCGCTCCGAGGCCATGAGCGACGACAAGTATTTCGTCGAATCCTACAAGATCTACCTCAACCTCATGTGGCTGAGCCAGGTCATGGGGACGGGCGGAGGCGACACGGCCGGGAGCGCCGACTACGGGCCGACGAAAACCGCCGCCGGGCTCGTGGCCGATCTCGAGAAACAGATCGAGACGGCTGCGGCGGAATACAAGGCCCTGATCGAGAAGGACGTCCCGGCATTCAACAAGGCCGCCGCCGGGAGCGGCATGAAGCCGTTGGAATTTCTGAAATAAGGTTAATAGGGGGACGTGGCATCCATTTACCTTATTTCGGGCGCGGCGGAAAATCCCCCCGGCCCCGCAATCGGGTAAATGGATGCCTCGTCCCCCTATTTATCTGGTATAATCAGGCCAATGAATCCGCTTCCCTGGCAGCTCCAGATCGCCGGAAAATCCCTCAAGAAAAAAGAAAAGATCGATCTCATCCGCAACGACATCGAGGTCGCGCCGACGGACGTCCTGCTCGACCTCGGCTGCGCCCAGGGGATCCTGAGCTGGTTTCTCCGCGAAAAGGGCGGCTTCTGGGTCAGCACCGACCTCGACTTCACCAACCTCAAGACGAGCCAGGCCCTGCTCGGCTCGAACCTGGTCCAGATGGGCGTCGACGCCCTCCCCTTCCGCAACGGTGCGTTCGACCAAGTCGTCTGCCTCGACTACCTCGAACACGTCGAGGACGACGACCTGACCCTCCGCGAGATCGAGCGCGTCCTGAAGCCGGGCGGCCGGCTCGTCCTGGTCACCCCGCATACAGGGAAGCTCTTTCTCCTCCAGAAGCTCCGGCCGATCGTCGGCCTCAAGCTCGAATACTTCGGCCACAAGCGCGAAGGTTACAGCCGTTCCGCACTGGAAGCGAAGCTCGGCGCGACGGGGATGCGCTTCCTCCGCCACAAGACCTACTCCCGATTCTTCACCGAGCTTCTCGAGCTCATTTTGAACGCGGGTTACGTCAACTTCCTGTCGAAAAAGCCCGCAGCCAAGCTCCGCGACGGCCACATCCGCCCGTCCACGGCCGACGAATTCGCCTCGCAGAAAAAGGCCTTTAAATTCTACAGGGTCATCTATCCCGTGGTCTGGTTGATCTCGCGCCTCGACAAGCCCCTGTTCTTCCAACGGGGAAACGCCATCATCGTCTGGGCCGAAAAGCCCGGGAAGTCCTGACGTCATGGACATCCCCGAAGCCCTGACGCCCCGCGAGGAACGCTTCGACAAGCTGAGAAAGAGCGCCGGCCTCGTCCTCGGTCCGCTCGTCGCGCTCACCGTCTATCTGCTCCCCATGCGGGGATTGGAGCGTCCCGCCCACATCCTGGCGGCGGTCCTGTCCTGGGTGGTCGTGTGGTGGATCAGCGAGCCGATCCCGCTTCCGATGACGGCGGTGCTGGGGGCCGCTCTCGCGGTCCTCCTGGGCGTGGCGCCGGCGAAGACGGTCATGGCCCCTTTCGCCGACCCGATGATCTTCCTTTTCCTGGGCAGCTTCATCCTGGCCGAGGCCATGGCCCACCACCGCCTCGACCAGCGCTTCGCCTACGGCATCATGTCCCTCCGCTGGGTGGGTAACCGGTCGGGCCGCCTTCTCTTCGCTTACGGCGCGATTTGCGCCTTCATCTCCATGTGGATCAGCAACACGGCGACCTGCGCCATGATGTTTCCCATCGGCTTGGGCATCATCCGGGCCATGTCCGAGATCACTTCCCAACGGACGGGGCGACCGGTCGAATCTAAAAACCTCCGCTTCGGCACGTCCATGATGCTGATGGCCGCTTACGCCTCGTCCGCGGGCGGGATCGGGACGCCGGTCGGAACTCCGCCGAACCTCATCGGTATCTCCCTCATCGAAAAGTTCACCGGGGTCCGCATCCCCTTCTTCAAATGGATGCTCTTCGCCGTCCCACTTCTCGTGGTCATGTATCTCCTCCTCTTCGCCCTGCTCTATGTCCTCCACCGTCCGGAGGAGCGCGAGGTTCGCGGCGGGGCCGAATTCGTCCGGGCCGAGCTGGCCAAGCTGGGCCGCTGGACGCGGGGCCAGAAGCTCGCCCTGTTCGCCTTCGCCACGGCCGTCGTCCTGTGGACCGCGCCCGGTTTCATCGCCCTGATCTGGGGCAGCAGTTCCGCCCCAGCCCTCGCCTATAACGCCCGCGTGCCGGAAGCCGTGGCGGCCGTTCTCGCCGCCCTGCTCCTCTTCGTCCTGCCCGTCGATTGGAAGAAACGGGAATTCGCCATGTCCTGGAAGCAGGCGGTCAGGATCGACTGGGGCGTCCTGCTCCTCTACGGAGGAGGCATCGCCTTCGGCGATCTGATGATCCGGACCAAGCTGGCCGACGCCGTCGGGCACTCGCTTCTCGGCCTGAGCGGAGCGAAATCCCTCTGGGGGATCACCCTGGCGGCGATCTTTATCGCCGTCCTCGTCAGCGAGTCCGCCTCCAACACGGCCTCGGCCAACATGGTCGTTCCGGTCATCATCGCCCTGGCCGTGGCGGCGGGCGTCAATCCTCTCCCCCCCGCCATCGGGGCCACGCTCGGCGCGAGCTGGGGATTCATGCTCCCCGTCTCGACCGCGCCGAACGCCATGGTCTACGGGAGCGGCCTGGTCCCGATCACGAAAATGATCCGGGCCGGAATTCTCTTCGATCTCCTGGGCGGGCTGGTTATCTGGTTGGGGCTGCGCGTTCTGCTCCCGCTCGTCGGGCTCGCTTGATCGGCGTGCCCGCGCGGGATATCCATACCGAAAGGACGAATCCGATGAAAAAAGCGCTCGCCGCGTGTTTCGGGATCCTCGCTCTCACGGCGATCTTCCTCGCGGCCCAGCCGGAATTCCCGATGGGCCAGGGCCGGGACATCGACAACATCCTCTCCCAGCGCCGCCAGGCCGAGGTCTATAACGACATCCTCTCCTGGCGCCTGGACAACATCCTGCCCCAGATCATGCGCCGCGAGGGGATCGATCTTTGGCTCGTCATCTGCTTCGAATACGATGAAGACCCTGTCTTCATGACTCTCACCAGCCGTCCGCGGATGTCGGCCCGCCGCCTCTCCATCCTCCTCTTCCACGACGCTCCCGACGGGTTCAAGAAGCTCACGGCGAGCTGGCACGGCGCCTCGGCCGCCGGACCGATGTATACGAGCATCTTCACTCCCGAGTACCGGAAGAACGGGGCCAACGCCCAGTTCACGGCCGTCGCCGACTACATCAAGAAGGCCGACCCGAAGAAGATCGGGATCGACACTGCCGAGCATTGGGATTATTTCGACGATTTCTCCCACGGGCTGGGGCTTCCCGCGTTCTATAAAGCCAAGCTCGAGCAAGCGCTCGAACCGAAATACAAAGCCCGGCTGGTCTCCGCCGAGAACCTCTGCGTCGGCTGGTACGAGACGCGGAGCCCCGCCGAATTGAGCCTCTACCGGCACCTTGCCGGCATCGGACATGACATCATCCGCGAATTCTTCTCCAACTCGGTCATCACGCCCGGCATCACCACGGCGACCGAGGTCGAATGGTGGTTCCGCGAGCGCGTCGCCCGCCTCGGGCTCCAAGCCTGGTTCCAGCCCTCGATCGACATCCAGCGCTCCCCGGCCGACGCGGCCCTTTATCCCAAGGGCGACGACGTCATCCGCCGCGGCGACCTCCTCCACTGCGACGTCGGCTTCCGCTACCTCGAGCTGGCCACGGACATGCAGCACCTGGCCTATGTCCTCCGTCAGGGAGAAACCGATGCGCCCCAGGGGCTCAGGGACCTGCTCAAGAAAGGCAATCGCCTCCAGGAGATCCTCCTCGGCGAGGTCAAAGTCGGCCGGAAGGGAAACGAAGCCCTTGTCGCGGCCCTGGCCAAGGCCAAATCGGAAGGCATCGAAAGCTCGATCTACACGCATCCGATCGGATTCTATGGCCACGGCTCGGGCGTGACGATCGGCATGACCGAGAAGCAGAGCTTCGTCCCCGGCACGGGCGACCGGCCGTTCTATCCGGACACCGTCTACTCGATCGAGCTCAACGCCGCACACCTCGTCCCCGAATGGGGGAACACGCGCGCGAGGGCCGGACTCGAGGATGAGGCCATCCTCACCAAGGATGGGATCCGCTGGGCGGACGGCTATCCGGTGAAGTTCCATCTGATCAAGTAAAGCCCGGGGCGCGGCGCGACCGGGCGAAAGGGAACGGCTGATGCCCGAATATTCGATTTCCCAGCTCGACAAGTTCGAGCAATGCGCCCTTCAGTATAAGTTCCGTTACGTGGACAAGATCTACCGCTACGAGGAAGGCGTCGAGGCCTTCCTCGGCTCGCGCTTCCACGAGGCCATGGAGAAGCTCTACCGCGAACGGGCATCCCGGATCATGACCCTCGAAGAAGTTCTCGATTATTTCGAAAAGATCTGGGCGGAGAAGTGGCACCCGGACGTGGTGATCAACAAAGAAGGCCGGACGGAGGATGATTACCGGCTCATGGGCCGGCGTTTCATCGAGGATTATTACAAGCGCCACTATCCGTTTGAGGAGGGCGAGGTCCTCGGGCTCGAGCATTACATCCGCTTCAAGCTCGACGACGAGGGTCGCTACGGCTGCAAGGGGATCATCGACCGGCTGGTCATCGCCCCCGACGGGTGCTTCGAAGTCCACGATTACAAGACGAGCTCCAAGCTGCCGGAGCAGGCCGAGCTCGACGAGGACCGCCAGCTCGCCCTTTACCAGATCGGCATCCACCGCCTCTTTCCGGAGGCTAAAGAGGTCCGGCTCGTCTGGCACCTGGTCGCCTTCGACGTCGAGCTGCGGTCCACGCGAACGCCGGAAGCCCTGGAAAAGCTGAAAGCCGAGCTCGGGGAGCTCATCGAGCGGATCGAAGCCGAGCGGGAGTTTCCGCCGCGCGAGAGCGCCTTATGCGGTTGGTGCCCGTATTGGGACCTCTGCCCGCTGAAGATCCCCCCGGTCGACGCGGAAAAGCTGGATACCGGGACGCCCGGCGAAAAGGGCTGAGCGGCCGGCGGGCCCGCGGTTCAGCCCTTCTTTGCCCGGAGATAGGCGTCGAGCATCGCCTGGACGTTCCGGGCCGTGACGTGATCGTGGAAGCGGAATCCCCCGCCGAAATTCTTGGGGATGTGCATCAGCTCGTGGATGATCGTCCGGGTCTGGTCCTTTTCGCCCAGGCAGTCGAACCGCTCGGAGATGAACTCCAGGACATAGAAGGCTTTGATTCCCATGGCGACCTGGAGGACCTTGCTCATCCCGTGGCAGCGGGCGATGACCCGCCGGGCCGAGGATCCGCGGCTCCGAAGGCAGACGACTTTGTCCAAGTCGATGTGATTGAGGCCGAGCGTCCGGACGATGTCGGCGCAACGGGCCTGGATGTCTCCGGCGATTTCGTAGCGGATGGTCCGGGAAGCATAACAAAGAGCCGTGGGGGGGTCAATTCCGGAATGGGGCTATTTCTTTTCGCGCTGGGCGCGCCGGTAGGCGATCGATTCCTCGATCTGTTTGAACCGCGGAAGGTCCCGAAGCGAGGCCAGCAGCCGATCGCGGCGGAACCACTCGGCCCTCTCATCGCCGTTGCGGACCGCTTTCTCGAGCCAGTCCAGGGCTTTCTGAACCTCTCCGGTCACGGCAAAAAATTCCGCCGCCGACAAAGTCGAATTGGGGGCAAGGGCGGCGAATTTCAGGCATTCGTCGTCCATGGCCGCCCCGGCTTCGGCCGTCTTCCTTTCCAGCGCGAGCAGGATGGCCCAGGCGAGACGAACGTCGAAATTCCGCCGCCCCGATTCGGGCAGCCCTTCCAGGCGAAGGCGCGCCTGGGAGAGGTCGCTTTTATCGATGAAGACGCGGGCGATCTTCTGGATGGCGTAGCTGTTTCGGGGGTCCTGTTCCAGGATCTTGTCCAGCTCGCGGATGCTCCCGTCCGGATCCCCTTCAAGGCTGAGGATCTCGGCCAAGTTCATTCGAGCGGGAAAGAACAGGGGGTCCTGTTCGAGCAATCCGAGGAAGAGCGCTTTCGCGTCGGCGAGGTTCCCGCTCAACACGTAGGAATTCCCCAGCCAATTCCGGGCGTCGAGGTCGCGGGGATCGATGGCCAGGGCTTTCTCGGCCTCCTGGCGCATGAGCTCCTGCTGGCCCTGGAAAGAATAGAGGGCGGCAAGGCCGGAGTGGGCGCGGGCGCAGTTCGGGTCATCCTGGAGGGCGCGCCGGATCTGCTCCTCGGCCTTGTATAAATAGCCCGAGTCGTTCGAAAATCCTCCGTCGATCTCGAGAAGGAAAGCGAAACCGTACCAGCCCCGGGCTTCGGCGAAACCGGGATCAAACTCGAGGGCTTTTTCCAGAAAACCCCGGGCGCGCGGGAGGTCGAATTGATGACCAAGGAAGAGCATCCCTTTCTCGAAATATTCATTGGCTTCAGGGACGCGGGAGGATCTGCCCCCCGTGCTGAGGATCTTGCCCCCCGACTGGGCCGCGGAGCGGGGGCCGGACGTTGAAGACAGGATCCAGATCCCGGATGCGACAACGGCCAGGGCCGCGGCGGCCAGAAGGGCGAATCTCAAGGTCCGCTTGGATTTCGATTTCGCCGGAGCGAGCGTCAGCCCGATCGCGGAGGCTAGCGGCTCCAAATCCGCCCGGATCTCGGCGGCGCTCGAATACCGCTTCTCTTTGTCCTTCTCGAGGCATCTCCCGATGACCGTCCGCAGAGGATTGGGAATCGCCGGCGGCAACGGCGGGGGCGCGTCCCGCAGGACGATCGAGCTGAGCTCGAATCCGGTCGGCGCCTCGAACGGGAGCTTTCCGGCGGCCATCTCGTACAGCATCACGCCCAGGGACCAGATGTCGCTCCGGGCATCGGCCGGCTCGCCGCGGAAGATCTCGGGCGCGGCGTAATGCATCGTCCCCACGAACGTCCCCGCTTCGGTGATCGAGCTCCGGACCCGCACCGACTCGCCGGTCCGGCCGTCGTCTAGGCGCTTGGCCAGGCCGAAATCGAGGATCTTGATCCCCGCCGCCGGGGTGATCATGACGTTGGCACTCTTGAGGTCCCGATGGATGATCCCCTTCTCGTGGGCGTGCTGGAGAGCGGAGGCGATCTGGAGGCCGGATCGGACGACGTCGGCGACCGGCATCGGTCCCGAGGACAGGGCCTCTTTGAGGGACCTGCCGGCGACATACTCCATGGCGATGTAGGGATGTCCGTCCTCTTCGCCGATCTCATGGATGACGCAGATGTGGGGGTGGCCCAGGGCCGAGGCCATCCGGGCCTCGCGAAGGAAGCGGGAGCGGTGGTCGGGATCTCCGAGCAGGTCGGCCGACAGGAATTTGATGGCGACGAAGCGGCGGAGCTGAAGGTCCTCGGCCTTGAAGACCAGGCCCATCCCGCCCCGGCCGAGCTCCTCGACGATGCGGTATTTTCCATTGACGATCCTCCCCCCCGCCGGCGCGGATACCTTGAGGGGGATCGTCCGGGTATGGACCGGAGCGGAGCCGGGCGGGCCATCGAGGCGCGTGCCGCACCGGCCGCAGAAGGAAGTGTCGGCCGGATTATCGGCCTGGCAGCGCGCGCATCGCATTTCTGAGTATTCCTATTGGACGACTCGAAGCAACCTTAACATGCAGGACGAGGAGAGTCAATTTGGGGACGGGCGGGCTTGACTGTGAGAATAATCGCGCTATAATTGTATAATACCTATGGGTTATATAGGAATTAAAAAGGAGAACGCCTTGAAGATCCCGATAAAGATCGCCATCCTGGCGATCAGCCTGATTTTTGGATGGGCCGGTTGGACCGGCCTGAACGCTTTGATGAGCCCGGGGCCCGGCGCCGCGGCGCTCCAGCAGGAGAATGGAGAAACGAAGATGGCTAAGAAGGTCGAAAAGACAAAAGAGGAATGGAAAAAAACCCTCTCCCCTCTTCAATACAAGGTCATGATCCAGTGCGGCACGGAGCGGCCGTTCAGCGGGAAATACAATGACTTCTACGAGGCGGGGATCTACTCGTGCGCCGCCTGCGGAGCGGTCCTGTTCGATTCGGGGACGAAATACGATCACGGAACGGGATGGCCAAGCTTCACGGCCCCGGCCGAGATGTCCTCGGTCGAATTTCGGAACGACAATTCGCTCGGGATGAAGCGCACCGAAGTCCGCTGCGCCTCCTGCGGCGCTCACCTCGGTCACATTTTCGACGACGGTCCCGCTCCGTCCGGCAATCACTACTGCATCAACTCCGCCGCCCTCACCTTTGCCCCCGCGGCCGCGGAGAAAAGCACCGCTGACAGCGAAAGCGCAGCCGGGGCAGGCGCCGCCGCGCCGGCCAAAAAGAATGCCCCGGCCCTGACCGAAACGGCGGCCTTCGCCGCGGGATGCTTCTGGGGCGTCCAATACAAGTTCGACCAGGTCCCCGGCGTCCTTGGGACGGTCGTCGGATACACGGGCGGCCATACCGAAAATCCGACTTACCCGGAGGTCTGCACGGACCGGACCGGGCATGCCGAGGCCGTCCGGGTGACGTTCGACCCCTCAGTCATCAGCTATGAAGACCTCGTCCGGAAATTCTTCTCCTTCCACGATCCGACACAGCTCAACCGGCAGGGCCCGGACAGGGGAACGCAGTACCGCTCCTCGATCTTCTATAACGACGAGACGCAGCGCCTGATCGCGGAGAAGGTGAAGGCCGAGGTCGGAACATCCGGCCTGTTCCGCAAGCGCGTGGTGACCGAGATCGTCCCGGCGGCCGAATTCACGCCGGCCGAGGAATACCACCAGAAGTATTACGAGAAGAACAAGATTAAAGCCTGCGCTATCTGAATCGCCGCCTGGATTCGGGACCTGGATTCGGTACCTGAATACTCAATCACTTATCTCCTCTCCGTCCGGGGAAACGAATTCGGTGATTGAGTATTCTGGTACCGAATTGTAAAATGAGGGTCCGCCAATATGGACCATCCGCATCATCTCCGCGCCTGGATCCCAGGAGTCATTCCATGCCCATCGTCCTCGACGGTCATTCCCTGAACATCGAATCCCTTGTCCGCATCGCCCGCGGGGGCGAGAAGGTCGAGCTTCCTCCCGACGCGATCAGTCGGATCAAGGCCTGCCGGGCCATGCTCGAGGAGAAGATCCGGGCCCACGAGATCATGTACGGGGTCAACACGGGCATCGGCGAGTTCTCCGAGGTCGTCCTCACGGACGACCAGGTCAAAGAATTCCAGCGGTATCTCATCTACAATCACGCCGCGGGCATCGGGGAGCCGGCTCCCATCGAGCACATCCGCGCGGCCATGGCCAGCCGGATCAACGTCCACGCCAAAGGCCGCTCGGGATGCCGGCCCGAGATCACCCAGACCTATGTGGACATGCTCAACAAGGGCGTCACGCCCGTCGTCTGCAGCAAGGGATCGGTCGGCGCATGCGGCGACTTGGCTCCGATGTCCCAGATCGCCCTGCTCCTGATGGGCGAGGGAGAAGCCTGGTTCCAGGGCGAGCGCCTTCCGGGGCGCGCCGCGATGGAGCGGGCGGGCATCCCCATTCCCGGCCTTCAGGCCCGCGACGGGCTGGCCGCCATCAACGGATCGAACCTGCTCGCCTCGATCAGCGCCCTCGAGCTCTACGACATCAACCGCTGGCTGAAGCAGGCCGAGATCGCCTGCGCCCTCTCCCTCGAGGCCCTCGTGGCCAACTTGAAACCCTACGACATCCGGCTCCACGAGGAGCGCGGATTCCCCGGCGCGATCCGCTCGGCCCGGGCGATCATGAAGTGCATCGCCGGAAGCGACCTGGCCACGGGGAAGATGAAGACGAAGGTCCAGGACGCCTACTCCATGCGCTCGGCGCCCCAGGTGATCGGCGCCGCTCACGACGCCGTCGCCTACGCCCGGCGCCAAGTCGAGATCGAGCTCAACGGGGTCGCCGACAACCCGATCTTCCTTCCCGAGCACAAGCTGACCCTGACGGGAGCCAATTTCCAGGGCTCCCCCGTCGCCCTGCCCATGGACATGGTCGGAGCCGCGGTGACCATGGTCTGCGTTTTGAGCGAGCGCCGCCTCAACCGGCTGACCAATCCGGCTCTGAGCGTCGGGCTCCCCGCCTTCCTGACCAAGGGCGCGGGCATGTTCTCGGGGATGATGCTCAGCCAGTATACGGCCGACATGCTCATCGTCGAACAGCGCATCCTCTCCGCCCCCGCCTCGATCCAATCCATCCCGGCCGCAGCGGACCAGGAGGATTTCGTCTCCATGGGCATGAATACCGCCCTGAAGACGCTCCAGATCCTCGACAACGCTTACGGCGTCATGGGCATCGAATTCATGGCCGGGGCCCAGGGGCTCGATTTCCGGACGTTCTCGCCGGGGAAAGGCGTCGCCGTGGCGCGGAACATCATCCGCAAGCACGTCGCCCATCTCGATGTCGACCGCCCGCTCTACGTCGATCACAACATCATGAAAGCCCTGGTCAAGTCCGGGGAGATCCTCGAAGCGGTCGAGCAGGCGGTCGGCAGCCTCGACTGAAGTGACTGGGAACAACGGGGAGCGGGCGGTCCGGAGGGGTCGTCTCCCGCGCAACGTCGTCGTCCTCGGCATCGTCAGCTTCTTCACCGATGTCGGGAGCGAGATGATTTATCCGCTGATCCCGATCTTCGTCGCGACGCTCGGCTCGGGGCCCGTGATCCTCGGCATCATCGAGGGTGTGGCGGAAACCACGGCCTCCATCCTGAAGCTGTTCAGCGGGATCATCTCCGATAAGCTCAAGAAGCGCAGGCTCCTCGTTCTGATCGGCTACACCATCTCCTCCCTCGTCCGTCCCTTCACCAGCGTCGTCTCCGCGGCGTGGCAGATCATCTTCGTCCGGATGGCGGACCGGGTGGGCAAAGGGATCCGGACCGCTCCCCGGGACGCTCTCATCGCCTCGTCCACTCCGGAAGGCATCCGGGGCAAGGCCTTCGGCTTCCATCGGGCGATGGACCACACCGGCGCCGTGGCCGGCCCGCTTCTCGCGGTCTTCACACTCATGATTTTGATCCTCGGTTTCGGAATGACGGACACGCGGTTGACGCTTCGCTGGACTTTCGGCCTC
>Ga0315277_10000513_pt1 | contig 62019 bp, 49 predicted proteins | sample YL17G05_15_MG_FD_203695 | JGI IMG/M metagenome (GOLD analysis project Ga0315277, IMG submission 203695) | Sediment microbial communities from Yellowstone Lake, YNP, Wyoming, USA - YL17G05_15 | ecosystem: Environmental > Aquatic > Freshwater > Lake > Sediment | place: USA: Wyoming | collected...
GAATCTCAAATCCTCGATAGCGGTCGGGGAACGCTCGATGAAAGTCACGCCGTCATCACCGGCGCAAATGGTCCCCAAGACCCCTACGCCGGAGAAGAGGTCGAGTATTTTGCCGCCTGGTCTGCGGTGAACCGCACATCTTGCTTTTTCATAAAGTACAGGCATGAGCGATTCATTTGCCTGGGTGAAGCTCAACGGGCTGAAGCGGAAGCGGTACCCGGCCACATTACGCACCAGCGAACTTTTAGCGGGGAAGGCATCCTGAAGGGCTTCGATGACAAGGCGCATAAGCCTGCGAACCTTGCGCATCGGGGAACGCCCCGGGACAAGCATAATCTGTCCGCCTTCATGGTCAAAAACGAAGGGCAACCTGAGCGCGAATCTGCCCCGGTATGCCCCGATGAGGTCGCGGCATATTTTGCTTGCGCGTTTCGGCAGATCGACAGCGAACCCCGGAAGCAACAGGCAAGCGTCGATGGGGATAACCCGGCGTTCCTCTGAGGCGATAAGCCCGCAATCCGGCTCTGCCCCATTGTACCAGAGGTGAAGCGTAACATGGTTTCTATAGCCGTAAGTGTCCCGCGATGGTGATACAGGCACTTCGTCGATTTTTGCGCCCCCGAATTTCGTGATGCAATTTGCGATACGTTCCCCCTTCATCTTCAACTCCAGGTCATAGGAAATATGCTGGAAGGCGCAACCGGGGCAGGCGCCGAAATAAGGACAGGGGGGAATTTCCCTGAAGGGGCTTGGTTTTGAGACCCGTTCGAGCGCAGCGATGTCATATTTGTCATAACGTGAAATAACCCGGCAATCGACAACATCCCCCTTCGCTGCGAACGGCACAAATACGACTTTCCCGGCAAACCTGCCGACTCCGCGTCCATAGCTGTCGGCACCGTAAATCTCAACGCCTGAAATATAGTCAGTGTTCGTCATGTTGTTGATTTGAGGCGGGATATTGAAAAATCCGTCCCACGACCGGCTTTCGAAGACTCAAGCCGTATCGCCATCCTGTGAGCTTTGGTTTATTCGCCATCTCTCCTTTAAGCTCGAAAAAATGGAATATGAATTAAAATCCTTTTAATTCGATGCCGTGTAATCGACTTTCCACTTGTTCTTTTCCTTGACCAGAACAAGACGGTGGTTGAATTTCTCAAGGTCACTGAGGAAAGCTTCACGTATAGTTGTATTCAGTAAGCTATGCTCCCCGATGCCTTTTTTTTCGAGCCCTTTTCTTATTGCACCGGTGTCGAAGCTATACTCATAAACGATTTTTTCGGAGGATTTCTCTATTTCCTTCAAGACGACACTTGAAGCGATAGTGCGCGCTATAGCATCGACCTCCGGGGGGCGTGATTCGCCCTCATTCATTTTTGAGAACAAAATTTTCATGACAGTTTGGGGATTGGAATATTCTTCCTGCTGGTCCGAGACTACGAGGGTCCGGGCATTTTTGTCGTTGGCTTTTAACTGTGACTCGATATAAAACTTCGCCACTTCCTGAGGACCGGCAGCGCAACCCATAAGCTGGGAGATGATGAATAATGCGAGGATTGCGGCGATATCCCATAAGTTGGCGAATGGGTTTATAGAACCAATCCTGCTCATTCTCCATGCCGACATCATTCCAACCTCCGGCGCAGGTCATAGACCCGCGATAACCATCCAGTGGATAAAAATGCCTGATATCATCATCAGGCGGTTATTATAGCTATCCAACCGGGATAATCATAGTTTGAAATCCCAAACAGACGCGATCCTGCATGAAGGGCATATCCATAATTTAATTTTGATAGTTGATTTTCGAGAACCACCAATAACCTTGATAATCAAATCAAGGTTACGCCTCCGTGAAATCATCTGTTTTATTCCCGGGATGTATGTAATACAATTTAGCAAATTTACACCACGAGGTGCGCCATGCGGGTCGCGGTTTTGATGGGGGGGTTATCCTCTGAGCGGGAAGTTTCATTAATCAGCGGCGAAGCGGTTTCTGAGGCGTTGGAGAGCATCGGGCATGAAGTCGATCCCATTGACTTCGATCGCCTGGCCATTGAGCAACTTATGCAAACCGAGCCAGAAGTAGTGTTCATCGCCCTCCATGGTTGCCCGGGGGAAGACGGGACGGTTCAGGGCATGCTTGAGGTGCTTGGGATACCGTACACCGGTTCAGGGGTTCTGGGCAGCGCATTGGCAATGGACAAAGGCCTTACGAAGCGCTTCCTCCAATCCCAGGGCCTCCCGACGCCGAAGGGTATTGTTCACGGCCCGGGATTCAATCCCGATGCCGCGATGGCGTCCCTTGCCTCGATGGGGGTGAGTTTCCCGATAGTCATCAAGCCTGCAAGGGGAGGGTCAACCATTGGAATTACAATTGCGAAGGATTTAAACGGATTGATTGATGGGCTCAGGGAAGCGATGAAATATGACTCTTATGCCTTGCTCGAGGAATTCATAGAAGGGCCGGAAATAACTGTGAGCATACTCGACGGCCGCATATTGCCGAGCATCCAAATTGTCAGCGAGACCGGGTTTTACGATTTCGAGGCCAAATATACGGCGGGTTTGAGCAGGCATGTAATCCCGCCCGGCGTGGAGCCATCGCTTGTAAAAATGGCTGAGGAATTCGTGCTTAACGGTTATTACCTGCTGCAATTAAGCGGGATGTCTCGTTCCGAAGTCATATTCGATTGTGATGGCCGCCCGAATATCCTGGAATATAACACCATCCCCGGCTTCACCCCGCTTAGCTTGTTCCCTGATGCCGCCAAGCATGCCGGGATTGAATTCCCCCGGCTGTGTGAGATTCTATGCGAGATTGCCATACGCGAGAGAGGGGGAAGGCGTATTTGAGCATGGCTCAATCACCCCTTTGAAGACAAAGGGGTGCCACCCGGTGTGGTAGTTGGTTATAACCGTGATATAATCGGTGGTTTGAAGGGCCGTAGTTCTTAATGAATAAATATTCTCAGATATTCATATTCCCAAATATTGCCGGGTTCCTCTTCGCTACAGCTTTGCGTCGAGCGGGGAAGAAGGTCCTTGTCGTAAGCCATCCGGTGGCAAAGGCTGATACGATGCCGGATATTATCGGGGCCGCAGTTTATATGCCGGAAATATTTTCGCAGGACATATCATATTTCGGCCTGCCCGAACCGAGCGTCGGTCCCCCGCAACCGCTTTCCCTCACTATCGCCGGCAAGGAAGTGCTTCTGGAACCTGACAAAGCTCGACAGGTGCTTGCTTACGCGCATGCATTGCCCGATTTAGACAGGCAGCTTATGCGGATTCTCGACCGGCTCGAAGCTTCGTCGGAACGTATGATGCCCCGCCTGAAAGCCCTTTATCATACACTACCGGGCAAGCGTTCGTTAGGGCATAAATTTGCCAAGAAATCGATTCTCTTTCCGTTCAGGTCGGACCCATTGAGGGATTTACCGAAGAGTGTGGACGGGGATGTCGCCCGCTGGGCATTGCGTATTCCTGCCTACCTTTCGCTGGGCATCCAGGGGGTTGCCGGTGGCTTGAAAGCTGTCGCGGTGGGATATGGTTTCCGCTCACCGCACTTTTGCGGCTTCAATAGCGCGAAGTTAGCTGTAGAGGCTGAACACCTTTACTTAGGCGAGGGCGGCGATGTTATTGAGACGCGTAACGACTCGGATATTACGATAAATTTTGGGGGCAGTACGAGCGTAGCGCAAATTGATGGAACTGAGATATTTTTTGACAGGGCGTTTATCGGAAAAGATACAGCGGCGCGGGCTTTAGCTGCGCATGAAGGGGTCATAGACAAGTTGTACGGTTTGACCATGCTATCCCAATCGTTTCCCTGGACCCCCCCCAAGGGCTGGGGGCCATCCGCCCCGCGGCATGGTGCAATCGTAACGGATGTCAACAGGCCCCCCATAAACGATAACCTCGTTCTGTATTCCATAAGTCCGGCTGAGAAAGAGCCCTGCACGGTTACGGCTGCTGTTACGGTTGAGCGCGAGGAAACCCTGTCGGAGCATTTCATCCAGAGACGTCGCGGTTATTTTCTCGGACGTATGGCAAGCAATTTCGCCCTTGCAATGAGGGGCATTGCAGATATACAACCTGCACCGGCCACAAGACTTTTTCCACCTATAAAACTCACAGGTCGAGCGAAATTCCGTTTTCTTGACGACAACCTGATACCGGGGAATACGGTTGAGGATGTTGTCCGATACGCCCGGTGGTTGTCCCTGCGGTCTGAATTTGTGATGTAGAGGTAGATAGGGGTGTTTGCGTTTTGGGACAGTCCCTATTCAGGTTGGAGCTTAACATCCCACGGTGCGTTTTGGGACAGTCCCTATTCAGGTTGCGTTTTGGGATAATCCCGGGGCTGTCCCCCGGGCTGTTTCCGGGAAAAACCAAACCCATAAGTTGAACCGATGCTGACAAAAGCCGTCAAATAAATATGTATAATATGAATGATTTCCTGATTGGAAGTGGAGTTGGAATTATGAGGAAAACAACTTTTATATTAATCCTTTTGATGGCAGTTGCCACGGTCCCTGCGATGGCGCAGCCGTCTCCACTGCCCCCGGTTTCAGGGGAAGGTTCCACTATGGTAACCGGGAATTTCAGCATTATTGTTGACCCGAAGGAGTTCCCCGGCGTGGGCAAGGAGGAGACGGAGGATACGCGCATGCTGTCGCTGCTTGTCGCGTACGGACTTGTTTATGGCGTCGATTGGCAGCGGGTGGGGACTGAGAAAGAGGTTAAAATCGATGAGAGGATGTATGCGATAGTCCATGATATCAAGCTCGATGAAACGATCGCATACGAGGGTTGTTATCGCTATACATATTCTTACCAATATGCCCTTGATGAGGTCAACAAAATAAAAGTGGGGGAATCCATCGAAGCCGCAGGGGAGAGCAAAGAGAAAAATATGTCCAAGGCGTGGAAGGAAGCTCGACACGCTACCTTTATCGATGCAGTGGAAAAGGCGTTGGCGCGCGAATATACGGACAGGCAGTTGGCAATCCCCAACGAAGTGACGGGGATGATAACAACATATGAAATATTGTATGACGATTACAGCTTTACCGATGGGGTTTACCGGTTCAAGATTAAAGCCTGGGTCTCCTTCGAGCCGAGGAAGAATGAATTTGACGGGGTTACGAGCACGCCCGGCGGCGAGGCGCCATCGGGTTAACTTTAAGTCCGCTTACTTACGTGCGCGGTTCGGATTAATATCAAGATAACGGGTTCACAAGGTTGGCTGTTGAGAGGAAAGCCGCGTCCCCGATTATTTCTGAAATTTCTCCGTCAACTAATAGGCGATGGTCCTCACTCAAGACCAACGCCCTTTCGCACAACTCCATCGCGAGTGCCAAATCGTGTGTCGCCATAATCAAAGTCAAACCCGCATTTTTCAATTGCTTGAGAATATCCATCAGCAATGTCCGGCTTCTCAAATCAAGCCCGGCCATGGGCTCATCCAGGAGAAGAACCGACGGATTCATCACGAGCAGGCATCCAAGCGCCACCCGTTTCTGTTCGCCTGTGCTAAGGCTTTGAGGGGTTCTGCCCCGAAGCGGGTTTATTTGCATAAGCTCAAGCACATCATCGACCCGTTTCATTATTTCGTCCTTCTGCAGTCCGATTTGCAGCGGGCCGAAGGCGAGTTCCTCCTCTATTGTCGGTGAGAAGAGCATCACATCGGGGTTCTGGAAGACGAAGCCGACTTCGTGGCGGAATTTCTTTCCCAATTCAGTACGCTCCAATGCATCCTCGGTAAGCTCGCATCCGCGGAAGGAAATTCTCCCCGAGGCAGGGAAATAAAGGCCATCCAGCAACTGAAGCAGGGTCGTCTTGCCGCTGCCGTTTGCACCGACAAGCGCGACCGATTCACCGGGGTCGATGGAAAATGAAATGTCAACAAGGCTCGGAGGATAGCCGGGGTAGGAGAAGGTGACATTTTCGACAGTATATATTTTTGAAGGCTGCATAAAAGATATTCCAGGTAATCAGGCCTTATCCTAAAATCAGCAGCAATGAACCAACCGCGACTGCAAACCCGCTATATAGCCAATCCCTTAGCCGTGGACGGGAAACCCGCAGGATATGTACCTCTCCTGTATAGCCACGGGAAAGCATCGCGAGGTAAATGCTGTTGCCTAAAACCTGCGTACGGCGGAACAGCGACCCCATACCCGCGGCCAACGATTTATTTTCCCTCGTTAAACCCAGCGCGGTAATCGTCCTGCTCAGCTTGGCCAAGTGTATCTCTTCCGCGACTCTCACCAACAGGCCGATATATCGTTCCATCATCGCGAGGGTCATAACGAAAACCTTCGGCACACCGAGCATGCGCAGGCCCTTGAACAACTTGCATGGTTGTGTAGTGGCGGCCAACAGCAGAGCCAATGTCACGCATACCGCGGTCCGAAGGATGAATCGTCCGGCAACATATAAACCGTTATCGGTAATCGTCAAAACTCCCGGGAGATGCCACGGCCCCAAATGGTCGCTGCCGAGATGACGCAGCACAAGTACAGGATAGCCGTCGGTGACGATGTTCAGTGTCGCTGGGAATATTATTACTGCAGCGAAAAGGGGTATAAGCAACCATACCTTTGCGATGCGGTTAACCGGGATGTGAGATAAGGCTGCAAGCGCAATGCAGACGATGTAGCATGCGAACAGGGTCGTGATATTCTGAACGATTGTAGCCGCTAAAATAAGGCCGATGATGGTCAGGACTTTTATCCTTGAGTCAATGCTCTGCAATAATCCATCGCGCGAAGCTATAGCTTCATTGTCTAACATTTCACTAAAGAAACGTGCAAGAATTTTTAGCGAGCCGCGCGCGAAACCATGCCGCAGTCGCGGCGTTCTGGCGCCTTGCAGCATCGTATAATCCGCATTCTCAAGCTCCGCCCGAGGATGCATCCATTCCGGAAGTGTGGTCATGTGAATTTTTACCTGACGACAGGAATTTCCTGAGCGACATGGTGCCGACTATTATCAGCACGATACCGACCACGGCTGATAAGATATATGCCAGACTCATCAGGCCGAGTGATTCTTCCTCCTGGTCGGGGAAGGCGTAGTCGGGCAGGGGGGCTTTCCATATGCCGCTTTCGCGCTCAAGCCCCGATGGGATATACCCTTCAGCCTGTCCTGTTTCCTCAATCATGACCTTCCGTATATCTTCCGGTGCCCATTCGCCCCATGCGTCACCGGCGTTGAAGGCTTGCGGGAGATAAATGCCGATGGGGGTAAGTATTGCGAGAACGCCTATGGCAATCCCCAACTTGGCGTATACAGGGGTCATCCTGCGTCCATTACCGGTTTGTATATGCCTCGCGAGCAACGAAGGTTCAACCTTCTGGAAATATGCAACCACGAGACCTGTAACTATGGCCTCGACAAAGCCGAATACCAACAGATGGCTGATGCCCATTGCGGGCAGTGTAATACCAAGGCCGAAAGGCTGATACAGCGCCCGTCCCGCAGAATCGGTCGCTATATACGGTTGGATTCCGAACATAACCGCCGCAGTCACCGCGGCAATATTAAGCCCTATATATGCGCCAACCGCCGCACCAATCCAGCGTCTTGCGGACGTGGCCGATGCGTTGCCGGCGATCGCGCGATAGACCCACCATCCGAAGAAGGGCATTATTACGGCCATATTCAGGCAGTTGGCCCCTATGGCTGTGATGCCGCCGTCGCCGAATATCAGCGCCTGAACGACAAGCGCTAACGATACCGCGACGACCGCGGCCCAGGGTCCCAGAAGAATCGCGATAAGCACCGAGCCGACAGCGTGGCCTGTTGTGCCGCCGGGGATGGGGACATTGAACATCATTATGACGAAGCTGAACGCCGCGCCGAGGGCCAAGAGCGGGACTTGCCGCGCGCGAAGGGTCTTGTTGAGTTTGTTTGACGCATATGCCCAGAAGGGTATTGCGGCCGCATAGGCGGGGATGTATGTTTGAGGGCTGAGGTATCCGTCGGGTATGTGCATCTAATTTTTCCCTACGAGATTTTCTTCCCGGTCGATGAGCATATCAATTCACCGTGTTTTACGCCCCGTGTGCTTTTGAGCATGTTCGCGATTTTGCGCACCTTGCCGCTTGGGCCGCGTACGATGATTGCCTCTAAGCAGTTGTGAGGGTCGAGGTGGATGTGCGTGCTACATATTATGGAATCGTGATACTTATGCTGGACATCGGTCAGCACATGGGACAGCTCGTGCTCGTGGTGCTCATAGACGATGGTGACGGTCCCAACGACTTCCGCATTCGGGTCCGACCATTCTTCCTTCACAAGCTCCTGGCGTATAAGGTCTCTTATCGCCTCGGACCGAGTTGCATAACCCTTGTTTCTTATGATGCCATCGAACCTTTTCAGCAGGTCGGATTCCATCGATACGCCGAACCGTTCAAGCTTAGGCATACTTATCACCGTGTTACGAATATGGGAATAGTAGCACTGTCGCGGGGGGAAATCAAATTGTATATGACTTCATAGAAAAATTGCTTTACCACTTAATATATATATGCCAAGTTGCATGACCATAAAAGGAATCATATGTGCTGGACAACTCCGCATTGAAACCAGCTTCTCCCAGTAATCTCTTTATACAAGACTCAAAGAGCTCTATGTGGGCGATTGATGCGTATCCCAAAGATCTACAATAATAAATTGTTTCTACTTTGAATCCCACGCTATTACCACCATCCATCGCTCGGTCTCTTATCCTTTGAAGGCACTCTTTTTTGAAGAATAATTTAGCTTTTTTCTCAATCCATCTCATATTCCTTTCATGCTCCAAATTCTGCTTACGGCTCCGTTGTTCCTCTTCTATTGGCTCCTCCCTCTTTTTACGCAAGCGAGCATCCTCTGATATTTTTCGCATTTCATCTGCTGGCTTCATTTCAATTCTCTATTACAAATTCAAAATGGCGTTGATATCGCTGTTCAACTTCGGCAGGTCGATGGTCACTGTATCCCACACCTGCACCAAGTCTATACCGAAATACTGATGAACAAGGACGTTTCGCATGGCGACTATATCTGGCCAGGGTATTTCCGGGTATCGCTTGCAGAGGGCTGGAGACAGGTTAGCAGCGGCTTCCCCAATGATCTGAATGTGATACATAATCCATATTTGAATAAGTTCATCGTCAAAAAATTTCTCCCGTCCTTTTTCAACGTACTTCTCAATCTTCTCAACGGCTTCACGGATGTCGAGAAGTCTATCCCTGTCGGTTCTCATAGCGGTATTGCCTCCTGCAAGACGCGGTCGCGTATTCGCTCACGAAGGCCGCGTTCGCTGACGACGTCCACCTTAAGGCCGAGTAATTCTTCCAAGCATCGAATCAAAGCGGCATGAGCCAAGAGGGTAGTACCAGGGTCAAGCTGGACCAAAAAATCAACGTCGCTTTCAGAGTCCGCTTCGCCGCGTGCTACGGAGCCGAAAACCCGCACATTTCGCGCCCCATACCGCGCCGCGATATTCAATATTTCTTCACGTCTTTCTTTCAGCAATTCTTTAATACTCATATATCACCCCTTCTGGGATAGACGAGATGTTCCTGCATACAATGCTAATTATAAACTCGCACAAGCGCAAGCTGAAATTAAATGGCTGATGATATTATTAATATTTCAGGCCTCCTCTGTGCCGAAAACATTATAATTTACCTTAATCCTTCAGCCCCGGGTTTTCCATGTTGACCCAGAAGAATTGGAGGCGGCCGTCGGTTTTCTTTTCAAGTACGCGCTGCTGGCCGGCCCATAGTGCGAACGACGCGCGCTGCTCGAGGCCGGTGAACGACGGGCCGTATGGGTCCTCCTTCAACGGGTAGCCGTCACCGCCGGTGGCCATATAGTCGGTTGTCAGCATCGTATATTCAGCGTTGTCGTCCAAAGGCGCCCAGTCAGTCGCCGGTGGATTGATAGGAGTGGCGACAGGGGCGCCATCTGAGTTGAAATCGATTTTGAATTCGGTCGGCGGAGTATCGCCGATAAATATACCCGCGAGTTTCATGTCGACATATACAACGCTCATGCCGCTGACCTGGGGAGAGCCGCCGTCGCCATATTGGAGCCCGCCATATTCCAAGCATTCGCGCAGCCGCTCGCCGCTAAGCTTCACTTTCATCAGGAAATTGTCGTATGGCAACACGCCATAGAGGTCGCCGTATGTTATATCCCCCATGTCAAGCGGCGCGCGGAAGTTGCCCCCGTTGAATAGCACGACATCGGATTTAGTGACACTGAGCATGGCGTCACAAATCAAGTCGGCCAGTGCGTTCTCCGCGAGGCGCACATCCGATGCCGGGAACTCCTGCGCGGCCGTGCAGATGAACTTGCCCATCTCCTCGTCGAAGCGCCGCTGGTAGTCGGCAATGAAAACCTTCAGCCCGTCGTCTTCAGGCGACCCGGGCTTGAGTGGCTCGAAATTTTCCTCACAACTCACCAATTTGAAACGCGCACCTTCTTCGCGCGAACGCTCGAACTTCAATTTCAACACGCCGAGATTTTCGGCCCACTGGCCGTCCTGCGTTACGACGACATCACCGACCAGCGTCGGTTTTTCGAGGAATGTATGTGTATGCCCGCCGACTATCACATCCAACTCCGGTACAGCCTCAGCTAACTTCAAATCGCGGTTGTAGCCCTCATGCGCGAGGGCGATGACGATATCACAGCCGATGTCGCGCAGGTAACGCGCAAGGCTCTGCGCCACTGGCAGCGCGCGATGCGCCATCGCGTGCTCGGCGATGCTCGGATGCGTCTCGAACAGCAGCGTCTCGGTGGTAAGGCCGATAATGCCGATACGGTAATCGCCCCGCTGTATTATGCAATACGGCTGCGCGACGGGCTTGCCGCGCTCATTGTCAACAATATTCGCGCATAGCACGTTGAAATTCACATCGGCCATACGGCTTTGCAGCAGGTCGTAGCCGAAGTCGAATTCGTGGTTGCCGAGCACCATAGCGTCGTAGCCCATCTGGTTCATGCATTCCAAGTCGAGGAATCCGCGCAGAAGGTTGCTTAGCGGCGTGCCCTGGAAGACATCGCCCGCGTCGAGCACGAGCCAGTAATATTCGGTATCCGCCCTCGCGCGCTGTATCGCCACGCGACGTTTCGCGACGCCGCTCCAGTCGTTCTCGCTATGCGCACGGTACGGCATCAGATGGCCGTGCGTATCGTTCGTATGAATGATGCCCAAATTGAGCACCTCGGTATCCGGCTGCTGCGCACTGTAAGCCGGAGTGAGGAGGAGAAGAAGAAGTACAAGCCAAAGCAATATAGAGCGACGCATGGTAGCACCTCGATGTTATTTGTTCAGGGGGTATTATAGCCGGTAAGGATTATTTCAGCCAATAAGTTGCGTAGCTCGGCAACTCATTCGCGGGGAATATTTACATGGAAGAAAGCAGGCAACTTATGCTGTTGAAATAAAGCCTCATGCATCCCCTTGGGCGCGCAGCTATCAACCGAGTCTGGACGTGTCACTATGCCGGGAACCTATTTATCATGGTATTATTATTTTGTATTAAGACCTTAAATAGTGATGTAACCCGGCAAGGGAAATGGCCGGTTATATAACCCATTTTATAGGGCTACCAAATGCGGAATGCCATTAAATCCATTCTGCTTTTTGGGTTAATCCTATCTTGCTTCACTGGGGGTTGGCGCTGCAATGGCGGCAAGGTACCGGAGATTGGGCAAATTCAAGGACCAAAGGCAGTTGATGAATATGAACGAGTTGAATTTTGGATATCCTTGGAAAATGCCTCTGATGCCACATTTCTCTGGTCCTGCGACCCTGCAGATGCAGGAGAGTTCGATAAGGCTGATTTCCCTAAAACCGGTTTTACCGCTTCGATGGTTACACACGATACCCCGGTCAAAATTACTGTCGTCGTAGATAGCCTGCAGTTCACGCCTATCGTGTTAAGCAAGAAAATTACCATCAGGGATGTAACAAAGCTTTCTATAGGGGAAATTGAAGGTCCGGATACTGTTGCAGAGGGTTCATCAGTAGATTATAGCATCGTTGCAGCTGGCGATACAGGTATAAAGTACCAATGGTCCGCAATCCCGAATGACATGGGGATATTTGCTACACCGCAACAGGCAGTTACACAATTCACCGCCGGCTATGTAGATGGAGATGCTTCTGCAGAGATTCAGGTAAGTATCCAATCCGACAATTATGGACCATTTCTTATAAAAAAGGAGATAACCATTAAAGATAAGGGCTGGCCCCTCATCTGGGGTGGGTATTACAACGATTACGGCAATGCAGTTGCCATTGATGGAAACGGCAATATTTTTGTCGTGGGCGGTTTCCAAGGCACTATTGACTTCGACCCCGGTCCCGGTGTTTACAAATATAAATCTAATGGTGGGGATGATATATTTCTGAGCAAGTTCGATTCTAAAGGTGAATTCCAATGGGCCCGCATTTGGGGGGGGATTAATTCGGAGTGGGGCGATGGAGTCGCCATTGATGGAAACGGCAATTCTTATGTTACGGGCTTTTTCGAAAGCATTGTCGACTTTGATCCCGGCCCTGGAGTCGACCAGCATAAAGCGTCCGGTTATCCTCCCGATGCATTTCTTAGCAAGTTCGATTCGAATGGCGGATTCCAATGGGCCCGCACCTGGGGAGGGGGGAATGAGTGGGATGAAGGCAATGCAGTCGCCATTGATGGAAGCGGTAACGCTTATGTTGCGGGCATTTTCTGGGACACTGTTGACTTCGACCCCGGCTTTGGAGTTGATGAACATACGTCAAACGGCGAGGACGATATATTCCTGAGCAAGTTCGATTCAAACGGCGAATTCCTATGGGCCCGCACTTGGGGGGGGTATAGCTACGATCGTGGCTATGGAGTCGCTATCGATGGAAGCGGCAATGCTTATGTTTCGGGCGATTTCTGTGGGACTGTCGACTTCGATCCCGGCCCCGGAGTCGACGAGCATATATCAGACGACCATATATCAAAAGCTTTTTGGGATGCTTCCTTGAGCAAGTTCGATTCAAATGGTGGATTTCTATGGGCCCGCACATGGGGCGGGGATTTGGACGATCATGGGTATGGAGTCGCTATTGATGGAAGCGGCAATGCTTATGTTACAGGGAGTTTCAGAGATACTGCTGACTTCGACCCCGGCCCCGGAGTCGACTTGCATACGACTAATGGCGGCGGTGATGTTTTCCTGAGCAAGTTCGATTCGTACGGTGAATTTCAATGGGCCCGCACCTGGGGGGGAATTTACTATGACACAGGTCAGGGAATTGCCATTGATGGAAGCGGCAACGCTTATATTACAGGGCGTTTCGAAGATGCTATTGACTTCGACCCCGGCCCCGGAGTCGACGAGCATACAGCAAAAGGTCATTTGGATACTTTCCTGAGCAAGTTCGATTTGAGCGGGGAATTCCAATGGGCCCGCACTTGGGGGGGGGATGATATGGTTGAAGGGAATGCAGTCGCTACTGATGGAAGCGGGAATGCTTATGTTACAGGTGATTTCTCTGGGGGCGTTGACTTCGATCCTGGCCTTGGAGTTGATATGCATACGTCCAATGGTTATTCTGATGCCTTCCTGAACAAATTCCCGCCGGATGGGAACTGGTGATTTGCGAGGGGTAGCCCGGCATTCTGATGCCGGGATTCTTTACATGTATATTATTAACTATCGTCCCTATATATTGCGCGCCTCACAGTTTCCTGATTAATGCGCCACCTTATGGAGGTCGGGGAGATGTTTAGAAGGTATTACACATCCATCCTGGGGGCAATCCTGATTTTAGTTGCAGTCGGTTGCTCGAACTCGAACTCGCCTTCTGCGCCGGGTTTGGAGAAGGCGGGTTTAGAGACGGAGCGGGAGACGGGCTCGGCATCCAACCATTTCGCATTGGGGTCATGGCAGTTCACCGCCGACCCGGTTGCGAAGACGCTCGAAGTCGCGCCGCTTCGCGACGGCAACTTCCACCTCAACGCGCTCATATTCCTCGAACCGGCGCCGCCGCTCAATATAACGCTTGGAAATCTCAAGTTCGACGGGAACATCATCGATGTCGACGTCGGCCTGAGGCACCCTCTCGTCGGATTCCCGCAATTCACCGGCTTCGATGTATGCGGCATACTCATCACCAACGGCTCTGTGACCGGGTTCAGCAATGCCGGCATGCGTATGGCTGGGCCCGGCGACACGCGGCTGCTCAACCCCGACGGCTACTCGCGATGGTGGAACCCGGCGGAATTCCCGGTCAACCTCGGCACGATGTTTTCATATAATGACGGCGCGATGGGTACGCCCGACAGCTTGGCTGATTACAATTGCACGCTCAACGGGTACAAATATTTCGCCGATGAACTCGGGCCAACCGACCCACTTGCGAATTTGAGCATCGCCGGACGGGGCGTCTTCACCACCGGGAAGAAAAATATCCGCCACTACAAAATCGAACTCGGCACCGACGGCCTGATATTCAACTACGCCGTCGACGCCTGCTGGAAAATGCCGTTTGGCAAGCCACCATATACCATCCCGGACGCCTTCCCCGAAGGTGCAAACAGGCCGGAGGCATGGAACTCGAGTGTTAAAGAGCTCGAAAACACGCTTTATTACAGCGGCCCCAATGGCAGCACAGGCGGAAATTTGAAGCTCCTCGTTGATGTGTATGACCATTTCAACGCCGCCCTCAATAAGGTCAGCGCCGAGTCACTATCCGGTTTGCCGCTTACTTCAGCGCTCACCCCGATAGGTGGCGGGGAGGGTTACAGCACATATCAGCTCGATTTCACAGGGGGAAGCCTGACGAAAAATGGTGACGCCGAACTCCTCATAACTGTAGAGTCAGAAGCCGTAGGGTATGGCGGAATACTGCCCGGAAAGCCCGTCTCCGCCTATTTCATCTGGCCTTTCAACATCTACCATCATCCTGCCGGCACCGCCTGGGCCCGCACCTGGGGCGGGATTGGTTCGGATGAAGGCTTTGGAGTCGCGATTGACGGAAGTGGAAATACTTATATTACGGGCCATTTCTATGATACCGTTGACTTCAACCCCGGCCCTGGAGTGGACGAGCATACATCCAATGGCATTGAGAATATATTCTTAAGCAAGTTCAATTCGAACGGTGAATTTCAATGGGCCCGCACCTGGGGTGGGACTGGATATAATGATACCGGCTATGGAATTGCTGTTGATGCAGGCGGCAATGCTTATATTACTGGCTATTTCGATGGCACTGCTGACTTCGACCCCGGCCCTGGAGTCGATGAACATACAGCCAAGGGTTTAACTGACATATTCCTGACCAAGTTGGATTCGAATGGTGAGTTCCAATGGGCCCGTACCTGGGGCGGCGAGGATTTTTATGGGGATGGGGGCCATGGAGCCGCCATTGATGGAAGCAGTTGTATATATATTGCGGGCAGTTTCGGAGGCACTGTTGATTTCGACCCAGGCCCTGGGGTCGACGAGCATACATCTAAGGGTGGCGGGGATATATTCCTGAGCAAGTTCGATTCGAACGGTGAGTTCCTGTGGGCTCGTACTTGGGGTGGCGGGAATATTTTTGCTGATTTTGGCAATGGAGTCACCATTGATGGAACGGGCAATGCTTATGTTATGGGCGGGTTCTGGGGCAATGTTGACTTCGACCCCGGCCCTGGAGTCGACAAGCATAAATCCAATGGTGCTATGGATTTATTCCTGAGCAAGTTGGATTCGAACGGGGAATTCCAATGGGCGCGCACCTGGGGCGGGGTTAACCTGGATAAGGGCTATGGAGTCGCCATTGACGGAAGCGGCAATGCTTATATTACAGGCTATTTCCAGAGCACTGTTGACTTCGACCCCGGTGCTGGAGTCGACGAGCATGCAGCCAATGGTTATAATGATATATTCCTGAGCAAAGTAGATTCGAACGGTGAATTCCAATGGGCCCGCACCTGGGGCGGGGTTAATGACGATCAGGGCGGTGGAGTCGCCATTGATGGAAGCGGCAATGCCTATGTCACGGGCACTTTCTTTGATGCTATTGACTTCGACCCCGGCCCTGGAGTCGATGAGCATGCAGCCAATGGTTATAATGACATATTCCTGACCAAGTTCGATTCGAATGGTGGATTCCTATGGGCTCGCACCTGGGGATGGGATAATATGGATGAGGGCAATGGGGTCGCCACTGATGGAAGCGGAAATGCTTATATTACGGGCAATTTTTGCGGGGACGTTGACTTCGACCCCGGTCCTGCAGTCGACGAGCATACATCCAATGGTAATTATGATATATTCCTGAGCAAATTCCCACCGGATGGGAATTGGTGATTTATGTAGCCTGTAGCCCGGCAGGCCATCTGCCGGGATTCTTTACGTGTATATCATTAACCCGGCATCAGAATGCCGGGCTACACAGCAAGATCATTCCTCTTTGTAGCGCAGGCGTCCCGCCTGCATTCCCGCCTGCATACCTATGGAAGCAACACCAAATCGAAATCCGGCAGCACCTGGTAATCCACCTCGATATCCTTGTCCATTTTTTTCGTGATGTAATCATGGAACCAGGTATTCCGCTGCGCCGTGATATAGCCCTGCACGCTGGTCGGCGGGAGCGTCGCGAACGTGGCGGTCGCCGGCTGCGGAGCCTGCTGCCCCTTATGCATGAGGATTACATTGCGCGAATAGCGTACCGGCTTCCCCCCGGCGTCGAGGTCGTCGAGGAAATCCTGGAGCGAGCCGTGGTCGGTGTTGCGCGACGGGTGAATGAGCGTCGGCGCCAAGGCGCGTATCGACTCCGCGTAAACCCTCAACCCCACCTGGCTGCCCTTACTCCAATTCTTGCATCCGACTTTGATAATCATAGCCTCTTCCCTGCGTTCGTTGATTTGCGGATATGATAGCAGATTTTTGGGAATCGCAACATTTTGGGAAGGGGAATAATCATGTGGATTGGCTTCCTTATGCCTGGGTTAAATATTTACAAGTAAGGATTCCAGCCAAAGGCTTGCCGGGCTACCGGGCTCATCGATGCGCTTTTTGGGACAGTCGCAGAGCTTTCCCAAATCGCCTGCGGTGATCATCCGCATATTTCTAAAAATATTCTGTTAGAGTCTCTTAATCCGAGACGAAATGCGCCCGAATATACTGTAGCCTGTAATCGGTGCCTGTGTCGTTGACCCACACGTTGTGCACATAACCATCCGGCGAGGTGCAGGTGTCCGGGTGAGAATCAGTGGCTGAGCTTAACGCTGTCGGTGCCTGCCACGTTTCACCGCCATCCCAGCTGAAAATGAGATATATCATGTCCGCGGCCTTATATGTGATCAAAACGATTTCAGTGCCCTCGACCTCGACCACGTCGACTGTGGGATCATCAAGTACATCGATCCCTTGAAAACTACAAGCCAGCACCGGGTCGGACCACGATGTTCCATCCGTCGAGCGGCAGTAAGCGATGTATTCCATTGGTGCCGGGTCACCGGCGCCCACAACAAATGCGCAATGCCAATCCCCATCAGGCTCGCAGCATATGCTCGGGTCGCGGGCGTAGTCATAACCGCCCGCTGACCCGTTATAGACGTCGACGTAAGTCCACCCGGTCTCAAGCACCTCTTCCGTATTCGATGCAATGCGTATCCATGCGTCAGTCGGCTGGGAGGAGAAATACACAAGGTGAACGTTATTCGAGGCGTCCCTGAGAATGTTCCGGGTCTTGGAGAGCATGGCGGGGGAAGGCGCTGCAGTGTATTGCGGGAGGGATAACCAACCAAGCCAGTCGTTGGGGGGGTGCGCCTGGTTCGGTTCAGTACTGCGCTTGTAAATAATCTGCCCGCCGTCGTCACCGAAAGCAACAGGATAGCCATCATGGCTGAATATAAGCGAGTTGCCGTGCTGGGAGTAGATTACAAATATTCCACTATTGTAAAAAGGTGGAAATCCAGGTTGAGGGACAAACTTGACCAGGAGGGAATAACCGTAAGACGCAAAACAATCAATTAGATGGTATGTATCCCCCTTTGAGTCTATCCCCATCGTTGTGATTATGTCATTCGGTCCTACATTTATTCCCCATCCGGTCGAGTAGGTGTTGTAAAACGGGTCCACCCAACTGTTGCCGCTATCAGCGGAATATATATAGTCGGATGTCGAGCCCTGGTTGGGCGGAGGTGAATAAAATGTACACCAACTCATGTAAACCCGGTTATTTACTGGATTATAAATCATACTCGGTGCGATGTCGTAATATGCATTGTCAACAGTATAGCTCGCATCCAATACTACTGTGAAACTAAATGGCGGTTTCACGCTGACATTTACATTCTGCATAAAATAAGCTGTCGTATTTACACCGGGGATAAATTCCTGGAAGTTCTCATTCTCTGAGATGACGCTTATCAAAAGCTCTATTTCGCCCTGCGCAGGGGTGCCAGAGACTATTTCAATATTGTATGTTGAGAATCCCTCACCACCACCAGCGGCGGTTGACGATTCAACCATCGGGAAATTCCCCGGCGACTCCACGCGCACGGTATTCAGTCCGGCATTGAACCAATCGTAAACGTCTACCTGGAGCGATAAGTCGCCACCTTTATCTGTACCGTTGTTCCACAGCGTGTTTTTGGTTTCCGTGGCGGTGATACGCCACGCCTCGACCCTGTTAGCGGCGGGTGGGAAATCATCAGGAGCGCTCCATGGGGCCGGGCCGGTGGGGAATACCCAGCTTGCATCGACGGCATAGTTGAATATAAGCCCCGCGCCAATATCAAGTGTATAATGCCGTATATTCTTCTGCCCTGCGCTGAACATGCCTCGTTTTTCCAATGCGACATTCGTGAGGGGGTCGCCCGGGCCTAAATCGTCGCAGAAATATTTGTAGCCGTTCAGCGTGGAGCTGTAATCCGCTTTAGAATCAGGTGTACCGAGGAGGCCATCTTTGTAGCTGAACATCGTCCCGTCATTTACCGGGAATTCCTGCGGGTTCCACCATCGGGAATAGCCGTCGGCGTTGAGGAGCCGTGTGTCTCCTTCGCCGGCGAACAAAATGTCGGGGTCTGAGAACCCTGATACCGAGCCATTTGAGATGAACAGGCCGCATACATCGAAGCCGGTGAACTCGGTCAACCCGAGGAACGGGTGCCTTAGCCCGATATCGGCCTCGACTATGTCGCCGTTGAATTCGAGCGATTCGAGGGTGACATTGACAAGAGCCGGGGGTTCGAGGAACGGCAGAGCGTTGAGGTGAAACGCGCTGCAGCGTAACGGGACGAATTCAATCGTCTTCGCCTCGGTGTTGATAACCCCCTGCCACAGGCCCCATAGGGCGTGGCTCTTATCGACCTGTGCAACTTTTTCAGCATCGGGAACAACGACATTCCCGCCGGAGCCGGAGCAGCCGATGCCGGCTATAATAAGGATTATGGAGAGAAATATTAATGTACGCATCTTGCCACCTTCCAGTTTCAAATATTATAAATCCAATATTGATTAGATGGCAAAAGTATCAGGTTTCATAAATTGAGACCGTTGCAAAACTCCTTTTGAAAGGGTATCGCGGGTCTCTGACCCGCGTAATATCGCAGGTCATAGACCTGCGATACCCGGTTTTTAGCACTTTTGCAACGGTCTCAAATTGTGTAGCCGGGCAACGCCGTTGCCGGGATTCTTAACATATAAACATTTAACTCGGCAAGTGGGTCGCCGGGCTGCGAGACTATGGCCACCTGAATACGCCTGGAACAATCTCCCCCCCCACCAGTCTTCGAGTGGGGGAGATTAAGGGGGGGCTTCCCAGCAACAACATTACGTTGTTTCGGGACACCCATGTCCCGAAACGCATTGCCTCTGACTCGGTTTCGGGTCAGGGTGACCCGAAACAACAAACTTGGCAGGTGCCTGTAAGACATCTGCGTATTTGGGCGTGTTCATGTTGCTGGTAAGGTATCCATGTCAACAGGAATGGGACCATGCCCAAGCCCGAGCCAATCTCTTGAACTTGACAAGCTACCGTTGAATCAGACACGCCCAAATCCGTGTTTGTTATACTTAACAAACACCAAGTTTGAGCGTGCCACCCAATTGGACTTTATATTATGGCCATTATATTCCTTTTTACTTCCTCTTCTTCTTCATCACCAATTCCCTCTCGCCCTCCTTCCCCTCCGCATCCACCAACACCTTATCCCCCTCCTTAAACTCCCCTCTCAAAATCTTTCCCGCTATTGGATTTTCCACCAGCGTTTGCACGGCGCGCTTGAGAGGGCGGGCGCCGTAGGTGGGGTCGTAGCCGCGATGCGCCAACAAATCGAGGGCCGCGTCGGTAAGCTCAATACCAATATGCATATCCGCCATACGCTTACCCAACTTCTCGATAAACAACTTCGTGATACGCTCCATCTGCTCGAAGTTGAGCGAGTGGAATACAATTATCTCGTCGATGCGGTTCAGAAACTCCGGTCTGAATAAGCCGCGCAACTCCGCAAGCACCTTCTCGCGCATACCCTCGTACGCAATCCTCAACTCCCGCTCATCCATCTTCGGCGACAGCGGCTCGATGAGATGCGACCCGACATTGCTCGTCATGATGATAACCGTGTTCGTGAAATTGATGACCTTCCCCTTGTTGTCGGTAAGCCGCCCGTCATCGAGTATCTGCAAAAGCATATTGAACACTTCCGGATGCGCCTTCTCGATTTCGTCCAGCAGCACGACCGAATACGGATGCCGCCGCACCGCCTCGGTCAACTGGCCGCCCTCCTCGTAGCCGACATATCCCGGCGGCGCGCCCACCAGGCGGCTCACAGAATGCCGCTCCATGTATTCCGACATATCGAGCCGCACTATCGCCTCCTCGTTGTCGAACAAAAATTCCGCGAGCGCTTTGGCAAGCTCGGTTTTGCCGACGCCGGTCGGGCCGAGGAAAAGGAAGCTGCCGATAGGACGTCGCGGGTCGCCAAGCCCTGCGCGGTTGCGGCGTATCGCCTCGCTTACCGCCGCAATCGCGTTATCCTGCGCGATTACCCGCTTGTGCAGATTCTCCTCCATGCGTATCAGCTTGTCGGTTTCCTCTTCCTTCATGCGGTCGACGGGTATGCCCGTCCATCGCGCCACGACCGCCGCGATGTCATCCGCGTCAACGACCTTATCGCTCTCGCTGCCGCGCTCTATCTTCCATTGCTCCATCTTCTGCTTCAAATCCCCGTCGAGCTTCGCGCGCTCCACCTTGATATTCGCCGCGCGCTCCCAGTCCTGCTGCTTGCCGGCGGCTTCTTCCTCACGGTTGAGACGTCGCACCTCATCCTCGATTTTTTTCAATTCAGGCGGGATATATATCGCGTCGTAGTGCACCTTGCTCGCGGCTTCATCGATTAAATCAATCGCCTTATCGGGCAAAAATCGGTCGGAAATATATCGATTGGAAAGTTTTGCGGCCTCAACTATTGCATCGTCAGTAATTCGCACCATATGATGCGCCTCATATCTGTCCTTCAGCCCCTTGAGTATCTGTATCGTATCATCAACCGACGGCTCCTCGACGAGTATGGGTTGGAAGCGCCGCTCCAGCGCGGCATCCTTCTCGATATGCTTGCGATATTCATCCACCGTCGTGGCCCCGACGCATTGCAGTTCGCCACGCGCCAACGCAGGCTTGAGCATATTCGACGCGTCAATCGCCCCTTCCGCCGCGCCCGCGCCTACGACTGTGTGCAGCTCATCGATGAACAGAATAATCTTCCCCTCGGCCGCGACTATCTCATCAATCACCGCCTTAAGCCTGTCCTCGAATTCGCCGCGGAATTTCGTTCCCGCAACAAGCGCGCCCATATCGAGCGCCAATACGCGCCGGTCGGCAAGTGTTTCGGGTATTTCATTATTCACAATACGCTGCGCCAACCCTTCGACTATCGCCGTCTTGCCTACCCCGGGGTCGCCTATGAGCACCGGGTTATTCTTCCGCCGCCGCGACAGCACCTGTATGGTGCGACGTATCTCATCCTCGCGCCCGATGATGGGATCGAGCTTGCCCTCGCGCGCGTCGCGGGTCAAGTCGCGCGTGAATTTATCGAGCGCCTCCATCTTCTCCTCGGCGGTTGCCGAATCGACCTTTTTCTTGCCGCGTATTTTCTGCAGCGCTTGCAAAACTTCCTCGCGCGTTATGCCGAGCTCGCGTATTATCTGGTAGCCGATGCCCTCGGTGATGCGGTAGCCGGCGAGGAATATATGCTCCACGCCGACATATGTGTCCCCCAACTGCCGCGCTTCTTCGAGCGCCATATCGAGCATACGCTTCGCCTGCGGTGTGATATAAATCTCCCGCTCAGCCGCTGATATAAAGCGTCCCGACGGCTGCTGCCCGCGAAATACGAGCGCCCGCACCTTCTCCTTCGCCGCCGGAAAATCCTTCTTGAGCTTTTCGTAGATACGCTCCATCATCCCCCCATCCTGCTCGAAGCACGCCATCAATATATGCTCGCAGTCAAGCGTTTGCTGATTAAGCTCCCCAAGTATCCCCTGCGCTATCTGCACCACTTCCTTCGCCTTATCCGTAAACCTGTTGAACTGCATGGACATTTATACAGGTCCTCCTCTCTAAAGCCTCCGCCATCGTACAAAAGCACTTTAGTTCTATTATAACAATCGGAATATAGTGTTTTCCCTTTTAACCATGACAATTTTTGGCATAATCGTATAAAATGTCTTAAAGAAATCCGGTTGTTTGGATCAAGTATTTTGGAGGTTAAGAAGATGATGTGGTTACGGAATGGCTTGATGATTCTGGTTTGGGGATCCATCCTCGTTTCTACAGCACTTGCGCAGCAGATGGGGGGGGCAACCGAAACACAATTAAAAGGGACTCTTCAAGTGTCCGGGGTTTTGGAGATCATCGATGATGGCCAGGTGGACTGGACCAATGGCCAGATTCAGGCATTGGGCATTGGTGTCCCGCCTGAAGGTGAAACTGGCGCCAAAGCGCGTCTCATGGCAAGGGAAGCCGCAATCGTTATCGCCGAACGCAATTTGGTCAAGGTTGTCCATGGTATTCATATTTCGTCTGAAACAACTGTTGTGAACCTGACTTTTGAAAGCGATGTGATAAGGGAAAACGTGAAGGGATTCATAAAGGGAGCCGTTATCCTGAGCGAGAAAGAACTTCCCGATGGTTCCTATGAAGTCGTGATGGCTCTTAACATGTACGGGAGTGAAAACAGCTTGGCACGAAGCATTGACCTTCCGGCTCAAGCCGAACAAATCATTTCGAAACCCATGGTAACCGTGGAACCTAAGCCGGAAGTGGAGCCGACTCCAAACCCGCCGGAAGAAGTAAAAACTGTTGAGCCGATGACTGAGGATGAGGGGTATACCGGCTTAATCATCGACTGCCGCGGATTGCCCCTTTACAGATGCATGTGCCCCGAAATCCTCGACCACAACGGCCGGAACCTGTGGGCGACCGTTAAAATCCCGGAGGATTTGCTTGTAAACAAAGGATTGGTGGCCTACTATAATTCATTGGAAGAAGCCATCAATAAAAACCGGGTTGGCCAAAACCCATTGGTCGTGAAAGCTGAAGATATGGTCGGGCCGAATATTTTTAAATCCAACGCCGTCATAAGCGATGCCGATGCTGCGAGGATTGTAGCGGAGAATAACCGTACGCATTTTCTGGAGAACTTGGCTGTTGGGTTCTTGGAAGGCTGATATATACTAATCCAACGAGGTCGATATGAAGACTCATGTGCTTTTCCTGATGATGGTTCTTCTTTTCTTATTGGCATATCAACCCCCTGTCTTGGCTGGTTCGGGTGACCAGACAGGTTCGAAGTCCGTGAGAATAGATAAGGACTATAATGCCTATAAAGCTTCAGGCGAATGTGAATATATTGCATCGGCCTGTAGCGTTGCAGGTGTATTGTTCGATTATTCCTTACGTCTATATGGGGGTAAAGCATATGTTACCTTTGATGTTCGCGGTTGGGATTGGCTCGGTTGCCACGTGGGCATTGAGGACGAATATTCATATGTCCAAAAACTCAAAGTCTCTATTGAGGTTGATGGTACAGAAGCCTGGGCAAAGGAAATGCAATATGGGGAGAAACCAGCTCCTATATTGATCGACCTTAGAGGACATAAAGCGGTTAAATTTACTGCTGCTGTCACTAAAGGCGATAATTACTCCCTCCCCTGTATAATGGAGCCCACTCTTTACAAAGGTCAACCACCATCTAACTTCAGCCAGCCGACAAATGTCCCAGTCACGGCTTTGCCTTCAAACGAATATATCATGCCCGCAACGTTCGCTGTTGACCCCAAAGACCTTGACACCTTAGCTGCCAGCTTGCGAACTGAAGTTGATGCTGATGCAGCATTGCGCACGCGTGTAGATGAAGGTCAGATGGCCCTTATGACTTTCATCTTGGTTGATATCCCATCCCAATCAGTGGCAACGAATGTTGCCGAAGACCTGTCAACCGCAATGATTAAGAACAAATTCCATCTTGTCGAGCGCGGGCAACTCGATAATGTCCTTAAGGAGTTGAAGATCCAGGACACAGGTCTCATTGACCCCTCAACAGCCAAAGAAATAGGGAATTTGACCGGATGCGATTTAATTCTCGTCGGAAGCATCTCCGACCGTGGGCAATTTGTAGTCATCAACGCCCGTCTCTTGGAGACCGAAACAGGGAAGGCGCTTATTGCGGAGAGGGTGGAGATGAGAAAGATTCAAATATGATAATATTTGAATAATAATGGTTTACCGGAGGGAGATGTAATGAGACCTATAATCTTTATGAACGTAATTATTATAATGCTATTGGTTTCCACGATAGCTTTTAGCGCGGAAGAAGATGGCAAAGCACTTTTCAGCGTTGCAAATAAAATATCAGGTAATTATTTTAAATCCGATACTACTGTCACTATACATGGAAAGATTTATGAAAAGGGTTTTTGGCTACCTTACTATACTGTAACCCTGGATATCCGTGGGTGGGATTATTTGAGTTTCAGTGTGGCAATTCGTGACGATGGCAGAGATAATAATGAGTTTGCGGTGAAAATTGATGCAGAAGAAGTATGGCGGCAAAATGTAAAAAGAGGGGAAGTACCCATATTTATGACGCTTGATATCAGGGGCCATGATTCGATAACCCTAATCGCAAAAGAAACACAAGACGCTGGCGGTTTCATGGAACCGAGACTTTATAAAGGGGAGCCCCCATCAGACGCAGTTCAAAGCACTGAAGCCAGCCCTGTCAAATCGCCCAGCATTGCCCCAGCCACTTTTGCCGTTGACCCTAAGGACTTGGATACTTTAGCCGCCAGCATCAGGACATCGGTTGATGCTGACCCTGACACTAAGACCAGAGTTGAAGAAGGGCAGATGGCGTTGATGACCTTCATCCTTCTCGATATCGACTCTCCTACGGTAGCCTCTAATGTCGCCGAAGACCTGTCAACAGCAATGATTAAGAACAAATTCCATCTGGTCGAGCGTGGGCAACTCGACAAGGTACTTAAGGAGTTGAAAATACAGGACACAGGCCTCATTGACCCATCAACAGCCAAAGAGATAGGGAACTTGACTGGATGCGACTTGATTCTCGTCGGCAGCATCTCCGACCGTGGGCAATTTGTTGTCATTAACGCCCGTTTGCTGGAAACCGAAACGGGGAAGGCACTGATTGCGGAGAGGGTGGAGATGAGGAAGATAACAATAAGTCCTTAATATTAGAGGCGTGCCAAGAGTATTTTGGAGGTAATTGAAATGAGAGCAACCTATATGTTACTTGCTTTTGTATTATTTTCGCTAACTTCTATTGCAGCGTGGGGAGGTAACGAGGTTCCTGATGGAGAAGGAAAGCTGATATACATAGTTGCTAATAAAGTTGCTGGAAACTATCGATCTTCCGATGAAACGGTATGTGTTAAGGGGGAATTGTTTGAGGATGGATATTTATACCCGAGTTCTTGGGTTATTTTCGATATCCGTGGTTGGGACTATTTTGCTAGTTATATAGGTATCAGTGACGATGATTATTGGAAAACATCTACTACAATCACTATTGAACTTGATGGGGAAGAGGTATGGCGAAAAAAAATATCATATCAAAATCCTGCTACAGATGTAAGTATTGCTCTAAACGGTCATAAGACAATTAAATTTACAATGTCAAGTACACCTATGGAGGCCAATGGGCTTTTCATTTCCCCTAAGCTATATAAAGGGCCGCCACCATCACAGGCAGTTCAAAGCACTGAGGTTAACACCGTCAAGTCTCCAAGCGTCACCCAAGCTCCATTTGCCGTTGACCCGAAGGATTTAGACACCCTTGCCACAAACCTTCGCTCCTCGGTAGATGAAGACCAAGGTCTGAAATCAAAAGTGGATAATGGTCAAATCGCAATAATGACTTTCACCCTTGTGGACATCCCTTCCCCGTCAGTCGCGACGAATGTCGCCGAGGACTTGACAACTGCGATGATCCAGAAGAAATTCTTCCTTGTTGAACGTGGGCAACTCGACAATGTACTTAAAGAATTGAAAATACAGGAAAGCGGCTTGGTTGACCCCGCCACAGCTTTACAAATTGGCGAGCTTACGGGGTGTGACTTGATACTTCTCGGGAGCATCTCCGACCGCGGGCAATTCGTGGTCATCAATGCCCGGCTTATGGAGACAGAGACGGGCAAATCAGTGGTGGCCCAACGTGTGGAAATGAGAAAGATACCTATTGAATATTAATACTCAACAAGATTTTTCGTTTGAATTATCAGGATAAGATGTGAGGAAAATGATGAACAATATACGCAGGATACTCCTATTAACGGTTGTGATAGCATCACTAATAGCGCTAACAACCCCATTACTCGGTGAAGAAAATGATGAGAATGCCCCTGCGCTCCAGACGGTTATCGCGGAAGGTGTTGGTGCAGGTACAGACAAGGCAAAGGCACGCGATGAAGCCATTGCCGATGCGCAACGTCGTGCCGTTGAACAAGGAGTAGGGTTATATATCAAGTCAGAAACCCTCGTCGCCAACTTTGAATTGATTGAGGACAGTATATATAGGCATTCGGAAGGTTATGTCCATACCTATGAAATTGTCTCAGAGAATTATGACACCGAGAAGGAATTATATTGGGTCAAAATCAAAGCCGATGTCAGGACAGGAAAACTCGAGGAAGACCTTGACGACCTATGGGAGCGCCTGAGAGTGGCCGGGAATCCCCGTGTACTTATTGATATCGAACAGGTATCATCGATCGCCGACCCCGACCTTGTCCGCTCCACAATTACGGATGAACTTGTTTCACTTGGGTTCGAGGTGTTCGATGAAGGTTATCTTGATAAGGCGAGGGAAAATACGGCATTAAAGATGCTAAGGGGGGGCAATATTAACGCGGTAAGTGTAATGGCCCTGCAAGGCAAATCCGATGTGGTAATCGTTGGCCGGGCAATATGCAATACACCGGAACTTCTTATGGGTGATCCTGCGGTATATTCATGCAGGGCATCCGTTAATGGAAGGGCCATAAGTGTCGATACGGGTCAGATTATCACAAGCGCCATTGGCTATTCGACCAAATCCGGTTTCAGTAGTGAACGGGCTGCAGCGGCCGCGCTGGAAGCGGCAGGTAAGAATTGGGTCAAAGAGAATCTCGGTTTAATTGTTAAAAAGGTTGTGGACCCAGCTCATGATTACCTTCTAAAAATATCAAACTGTACTTATGAGGACCTTCAAGCCATTGAAGAAGGGCTTGTTGACATACGGTTTGTAAGGCAAAGCAATCTGCTTGCATTTGACCAGGGCTTCGCGCAAATCGAAGTCCAATATGTCGGGGATGCCAAAACGCTTGCTGATTCAATATCTGAAGTAGAGAACATTGAACTGCATATTGACAGCATAACCGAGAATTCCATTTCAGTGCAGGTTAAATAATAACTGCTTTTCGGTGTTCGAGGACCTATTCCCGAAACCCATGCAGGCGGGACGCCTGCGCTACAACAACTCCACGCTGACATATGTATCCCCCAACTGCCGCGCCTCTTCGAGCGCCATATCGAGCATACGCTTCGCCTGCGGTGTGATATATATCTCGCGGTCGGGCGATGTCGCGAACCGTCCCGACGGCTGCTGCCCGCGGAATACGAGCGATCGCACCTTCGCCTTCGCCGCCGGAAAATCCTTCTTGAGCTTCTCGTAGATACGCTCCATCATCCCCCCTTCCTGCTCGAAGCAGGCCATCAATATATGCTCGCAGTCAAGGGTTTGCTGATTAAGCTCCCCAAGTATCCCCTGCGCTATCTGCACCACTTCCTTCGCCTTATCCGTGAACTTGTTGAATTGCATGGACATATAAACGTGTCCTCCTCAACTTCATGTAGCCTGGCATTCTTATGCCGGGGTTGTGCAGTGGCTATTATAAGCGGATTGGGGGAGGGGGGTAAAGGAAGATGCAGGGCTATGAAGATGCAAACAGTGTTGTGTCGTTGATTAATGCAGTAAACACTCCGAGCCGCGACCGTGAGGGAGCGACAAATCCGACGTCCAGATTCTGCCCACTTCAACTTGAAACATGCTCAGCGCTATCCAAAAGCTCATAATGGTAGTATTATTTAGACGTATGACCCAATATTCCTTTGTTTTGGAGTTGTAAGTGGCTGAAACCAAAATCAACCTTGTATATGGTTTCCCGGATATCGGAAACATTCATGTAACACTTAATGATGAATCTGCTCACCTATATCGATATTTAGAAAGACAGGGTGAAATAAGCCGTCTTGAGCACCTCGACCACCTTGGTATTCTCAGAGAAGTCCATAAGTCAGCTCACTATTCAAGGTGGGAATATGTCATGCTTCAGTTGTATTTCGTTGAGATTTTGAGTAGTTCTTCTGAAGTCTTAGGCATAAGACAATCTGTTGACGTTGATCAAGTCAAGTTCTCAAGTGGCGAGGAACTTGTGAAGTGTTGGATTATCTTGCTGAACGCTTCTCATCTTAAGTCGGTATTCGATTTTGAGCGTGCTTGGTTTGAGTATTTGTTAGATTCTCCGGAATTTAAAGATGTATTCATTGCGGCCCTGCCAAGCGACAAATCCCGTGATGCAGCGAAAGCCATGTTTGAAGCCGAGAATTATTATAAACTCCATAAATTTCTTGGTTTGTTAGCATTGTTTCACTGGAGAAAGTATGACAGTAAGAATAGGTACCCCTGGGAACACTGGATCAAAGCAATTGAGAGCACGCTTGTTCGCTTTGAACCAGGACAAAAACTCCATACTATCAGGGACTTTTTTGAGCGCATCAGAAAACTCGCATTCATCTCGCTTGATTTAGCCCATTGCCCTTTGGGAATCCGGTTTAATCCAGCGTTATTAGTGCAAAATATCAAGCAATCACCTAAGGGGTTCTTCTATGAAGAGGATAACCCTCTAATGGCCCAACTTGATACTTTACAACCGATACTTTTTACAAATATCTATGCAGCCCAGAATGTTGTATTACGGAGACATTGTTACATAGCGGGGCAAAAATCTCATATAACACGATTGGTAGGAAGGAGAGGGAAGGGCTATTTTGTAGAATCTCCAGAGATATTTTGCGAAAGGATAAATTCAGCAAGAAAGGATGATTATGGGAAAACAAGCATTATTGGAGCTGATAGGCATTATCTCAGGTTGATCCTGTTACCAGATGACCTGTTTCCAGTGAGTTTGAAATATTATTCAGATCAGAAATGGCTAGCGAAAACAAGCGGTAAAGAGAATTGGATGTTTATAATTACACCAACAGCCTTCTCGAACTTGGGTGGCTGTATGGTAGATGTAGTTAAGCCAAAGATATATAGTCAAATTGATGAGGTTAATGTTTTATGGGCCACTGCAAAATATATTATGAAGTATTTCAGTGAATATAGATATGAGAGAATATTGTTTGATATTGTTATTAGGCAGTATGTTGAGCAGCTTTTCATGTTTATTTTAGGCCGCTTTTTGAAAGAGACATTTAGAGCAAAGATGGATGCCCACACGAGCCCAAACGAGTTTACAGTGAATTATGTTGAATCAACATCGATCATTAAGGATTGGAAGAAGACGATTAGATATGATATGAAAAATGGGGGGTTGAAAAAGAGTAGGAAGTGGGAATTGGAAGCGATGATGCCGATAGTATCTCGTGAGAAGAAGGGCTCTTTGCTGCTTTCGCTTTGTGACGTGAGAGTATTCAGTGAAATGAATGAGCCAGTATGCGAGTTTGATAGTGTTTATTTTGTGATTCTAAAGCATTCGTTAAAGGTCGTGATTGTAGAAGCGAAAGGGGGTATTTCTCGCAAATCGGAGAAGGCTAAAGAAGCCTTAAAAGAAAAAATTGGAAAAGTCATGAGAATTGATGGGATGCCCAAGATCATACGAAGGGAAGGTTGTGCCTATACGGAAATAAAGTTTGGTTCGCGTTCTGATATAGTTGGTTAGAGATACCGTTCCGGTGTTTCCGGCACTTGTTCCCTCAACGATATTTGTCGCTCCCTGAGGGTCGTGGCTCGGACAAGGTGAAGCGCTCCGAGAAGTCCCAAAAGTGGCGGATGTTGTGGCTGATGCGGTTGAACTCCCACTTGATGACAACGTCCGGTTTATCACTCATAAACGCCTTCAACCCCGGCTTGTTAATCCTTACCTGAATAGCCTTTGTCCTTGTACACGGTTATATTTTTGTGGTTTAGCGCGGTCGCTTGTGCCTTGCAGCGGCGCTCTTGTTCGCGCAGGCTCAAGCCCTTTTGGGCCTGCTCTTCGGTGTACACTCTGACATAAACGGCTGCCTTTATCTAATGCACCGGGAACTGGTATGAGTTATCGCATCCGAAAGCGAGGACAAATATTATGAGGATTGCCCAGATTAGGAAGTAGAGAATATAGCCGTACCACGGTGTTTTGTTGTACCCCGACGTTATAATCCGTGCCTCACTCATATAACCGAGGCCATAAACTGCCAGCACCGTAATGCCTACCACAATTAATAGTCTCATTTGACTTCGCCTCCATCATTATCCAGAAACCCCGGTTTGCGACGGGGGTCAGGTTTACTTCTTCGCTTTTTGGGACACCCATGTCTCGAAACCCGTGCAGGCGGGACGCCTGCACTACAAAAGCATTCCCGGCTACATAATAGCATAATTCTGCTGTTGTAGCGCAGGCGTCCCGCCTGCATGATTGCGGGTCAATCACGAAACAAGAGGTCCGCTCCCTTCCACCTTCGCTAAAGCTACGGCGGACAAGTACGGTCGCGGTTCGGATAATATGATACGGATTTCCCGGCATAAGAATGCCGGGCTACGTTGGGTTAGCTCCGCAGGGCTGCATAGCGCGAAGCCATTTTTAAATCGTCTGTTTCGCCGATATATACTTCAGTCAGTTTTGTTGTATCAATTTTATCAATGCCGATTTGAGGGATAACATTCCCATCCAGGAAATACCGCAACCATACATCAGACATTGTCGCATCAGGCACACCTAAACATACTGTGTCAACGTGGTTATCCTGGAGGAGTTGTCGTATTTTATCGCGCAGTCCCTTGAGCTGGTCAGAGAGCAGCAGATTCCTTGGCAACCACTTCGCACATGCTGCCGTTGTTACTGATGGGAATTTATTTTTGAACGACCTGAGTTTTTCAATCGGCGACCATTCAGTTACGAAATCCGGTTCGCCTTCATCGCGGCTGTAACTAAACCTTAATTCAGTGGCAAAGGAATCGACCAGGCATCTTTCAGGACCGATTGTCGTAACTACTTTTTCGACAACGGGCCACGCATCATAGTGTTTGCAGTCCACCATCACGGGGATTTCGGACTTGGCTATCATATCAATGGCTTCCCATAGAGGCATTGTATTAAACATGGGTTCGCCGCTCTTTTTATGATACTCCTTCGAGTGGCCTAAATAGGGCTTCCCTTGGTCATCTACGCATACGTCAAGGTCCATGCTTTTGCCTTCGTCAATGGCCTGGCGAAGGAGGTTTTTGGTTACAGTCCACGTATGGAAGAAAACGAAAGGCTTCTTGGAATCAAGGATTTTTTGTGCAAGCGACATATGCTTTATTATAACAGAAATTCCCGGCATAGGAAGGCCAGGGTACATAATAGCACAATTCTGCTTCCGTAAGACTTCGCCAGATTGAGAAGTGTACATGATCCTGTTGTGGTGCAGGCGTCCCGCCTGCATGATCGCACATCAATAGATGTGCGCCACCCATGGAATCTTTAAAATTCCGGTGTTTCGGGAACTTGTTCCCTAAACCATATTTGTCGCTCCCTTACGGTCGCGGTTCGGATAATATGATACGGATTTCCCGGCATAAGAATGCCGGGCTATATCATTTACCAATTCCCGTCCGGGGGATATTTTACTAAGAAAGCGTCGCCCTGGGCTTGGGCGGAATGTTGATCCACTCCCGGGCCGGGGTCGAAGTCGCATATGCCCATGAATTCGCCGCTGACAAAAGCATTGCCGGGGCTGTCCGCAGCTACCCCGAGCCCTACATCGATGGCCGTGTCCCCCCAGGTCCGTACCCACAAATGATAACCGGAATTGTCTACTTTCCAAAGGAAAGCATCGACGTTTTTATTCGGCGTACGCTCATCAACGCCAGGTCCCAAATCGAAATCTATAGTGCCGTCGAAAAATCCTGTGATGTATACATTATTAAAACCGTCGGTCGCTAAGGAATTAACCAGGTCATATAAATCGGAACCGAGCGCCAATACATATTGGAATTCACCATCGGAGTTGTGTTTGGTAACAAACATATCATATTCCCCATTGGAATAAACATTGCCGCCTCCCACTGGGTCGAAGTCGGTCTGCCCAGTGAACCATCCGCCAACATAGATGGAGTTGGTGCTATCAGCAGCGATGCAAGCCCCGGCACACTCCTCGCCTCCCCATGTCCTGGCCCATTGGAAATCACCGTTGGAGTCAAATTTGCTCAAGAACGCACTACGTTCACCGGGGGAAGTATGTTCATCAATTCCAGGTCCCGGGTCGAAATCCACAGTGTACGAGAAGTACCCAGTTGTAAAAATATTATTTGATTTGTCCAAACAAACACCGAGGTTGCTCGTTTGAACATAACCCCATGTACGTACCCACTGGAAATCCCCATCCGAGTTGAATTTGGAGAGATAGGCATCGTTATAACCTTGCGCAGTGACCTCAGCAACATCCGTGGGGTCCGGGTCAAAATCGACTGTGAAAGGAAATTCGCCGCCTACATATATACAGCCGGAATTATCAGTCGCTATGCAATATGCATAATCACTATAATCGCCACCCCATGCATTGGCCCATACCAAATAGCCGTTCGAGTTGAATTTGCTCAAGTATGCATCCTTGAAACCGACGGAGGTTTTTTCGCAAGTACCCGCTCCAGGATCCAAATCGGCGGTGCCCCCGAACGTACCGACGACATAAATATACCCCGAGTTATCAACTGCGACTGAATCGCAATCCTCGTCTTCTTCATCGCTGCCCCACGTTTTGGCCCATTGGAAAACGCCGTCAGTATTGTATTTGCACAGGTATGCATCATATTTGCCATTCAATGCTGTATGTTCGTCAACACCGGGGCCGGGGTCAAAGTCGACTGTGAAGACAAACTTGCCTGAAACATACGCATTCCCGCTGTCATCGAGGGCAACAGAAGATCCTGCGTCGGGGTCATATTTCCCCCATGTTTGCGCCCAACCTGACGGTTTTTCAGTGACTTTAATCGTCACCATATCAACAAGCGAAATTTCCCCTGAATTTTGGGATGTTGCGATAATCAGGGCGTTATGGTCACCAACAGTTATGTCGTTCATATCATTGGTTACCTCAGCCGTCCAAGTGTTCCCGGTTGAGTGGTACATATTGATGTAAAATGAATTCTCGATATCGGGGGCGAAGATTTGCACCGCATTTACATCGTTTTGCCAGTCATAGACATCGACAGACACCATGCATTTCGAGCCCTGATAGTTATAAAGGTCGGTTTCCTGGATGAAATTATCGATAGAATACGGCTCCCTGCAATTACCCGGCCATGATGCATCGACGGCATAGGTTATGCCGAAATACGCCGGTGGTATGGGGATATAAACCAAATATTTTTCGGTATGCTGCGCGAGTCCCGCGAACGTACGATTCGGCTGGTCCTTGGCGAATGCCTTGAACGGGTTGTATGGATTGCTGTCGGGAATATGCCAGTATGTCGTATAGTCGTCAGGGTTAGTCAGGATATGTCCGTATTTATCGATGTAGTACAGGATACCGCGGACATCCTTCCCGTTGAGGGGTGTTGGATTGCGTAATGTGACATCGGCATCGAGAATGCGCGTTACCGGGTTGAATGAGTTGATGTTGATAGTTAAGCAGTCGTTGCACGCGGGGGGGATGATCATTTGGGTTACATCGAAGTGTGCTTGCAGGTCCCGTAGAGGAATAGCGGTGGCTTCCAATTTATCAGTATCAAAATTTATATCCCACATACCCCACAATTGCCGCTGCGAATTTGAATCCGTATCAGCAATTGCTGAGCTTGTGCCCTCAAGAGGTTGAACTAAATTCCCTGCGTTACCCGAACATCCAAGGGATAGCGCCAAAATCAGGCAGATTATCAGGACTTGAAATTCCTTTGCCATTGTACCAGCCTCACCAAGGGGATGCCGGGGAATCCTAATAAATAAAATTCACCATCAATGAAGCCGACGATTTGTCTTTCGACAAAACAAACAACTGCACCTTAACATCCCACGCCCTGGCCAAATATCCCAACTCGAAATTCCCGCCATACGCTAAATCCTTAAGGTCATATTCGCTCAATAAATCATTGGAATTAAGTGTAACACCCCCGCTGGCCCATATATCCCCCTCGGTCTTATCGGTGAACATATATTGTACATTCAGGTTAACAGGCTCGTCGGTGTTCCATTGGTCCAATATCCCATTCTCATCCAACGCCATCAGGTCAGCGCGCGATACGGTAAAAAACATATCGCCGGACTTGTGGTGGCTATGTTTTGCAATGCTTACTATCAACCATACCAACCCGGCTAAGAGTAATATCCCGACTGCAGCGACTAAGATTACGTCTCCCTCCGAGACATTGGGAGGCTGCGCGAAAGCCGGCGATGTACAGGACAAACATAAAAACGCCGCGAGCAGGAATACAATTGTCATTCTCTTGAGTTTCATCATCTCGACCTCCGATGTGTTTTGGTTCCCAATACGCCGATATTGTACGCCGAAGTATTCAGCAACGTCAAGAAGTATGTATATATGTAGCCCGGCAAGCCACTTGCCGGGGATTCCCTGGGGATTCCCATTATCCCGGCAGATGGCCTGCCGGCCTATGTTACTACGTTACTCGGGGTTGTTGAGAAAATGGGTTTGAGTGGGTACCGCATATGATGGGTACCGCATATGATGGGTGCTGCATATGATGGGTGCCGCATATGATGGGTACCGCATATGATGGGTGCCGCATATCTATCCCCCGCGTAGCGGGGGCGGCGTATGCCGTGATATGCGGTTTTCAATATGTAGCCCAGCATTCCGATGCCGGGGAATCCATATCACCATCCGAGCCGCGACCGTTAGGGAGCGACATCGTTTATATATCTCTATTGTTGTCGGATTTGTCGCTCCCTAACGGTCGCGGCTCGGTATTTCTGCTGCGTTGTAGGGGTTAAGAGAATTATCCCCGGCAACGGGGTTGCCGTGCTACTTTACTCGATGTATCCGCGGGAATTCAATTCAAAAATGGAGTCAAAATCAAAGGAACCACCGCCTGATGACTTGCCCATACACAATATTTGACAATATCTTGTCAAGCCTGCAGGCGCGGCTTGGTTAGTCTCCTCTTTGACCCCAATCAGATCGATGACTTCCCTCACCTGCTTTTACTGAATATCCATGACGTTCGGCCCATCGTTCAGCACCGGCATGGAGGTAGGGTGATCCGCAGTTTAGGAAGTCTTCAGCCATCTCCGCATCCCCCTGGCTGTCTAACAAAGATAATAAGTTCTCTTCACTCTTCGGAATTCCCAACTTCACAGCTAGAAACAGTACTCTGCCCCGAAGTTCTGGCATATACTTGCCTACCGACACTGGCGTAAGTACTTTCCTACCAACACTAGAAATATACTGTGGAGACAAAGAATACCCAAGGTTGCACAAAGTATCATAGCCTGAGAGACCATCCCTTCGCTTAGAATGAATCCACTTTCCATTTTCATCCAAACATTGTGCAGTATCCGTTATTAGACAACTCAGCACATTCTCTGCAGTTACCGAATCAACTCTGTCAATGGTCTTTGCTAGCTGCCCAAGGTCTAACTCATGATCAAACCCTCGCTCATACTCGCTCCACCAATATCCAATATACATTGCCAGAAATAGTAACTTCCGCATTCTAAGAGTATCAGAATTTTCTGTATCAGTCATGACTCTTTGAATTGATCCAAAGACTGGATTCAAGACTTCATCACTTGTCGAATGTCTATTGAATGCCCGGACGACAAACTCTCCATATTCCATATCGACTTGCCTTTCTGGCAAACATGATCCATTTTCGTCTATACACAAAGTTAAATCTCTAACAAAGCGGTCCATTTCTTGAGGTGCGCTAACTGCCGGATATTGAAACAAAGCGCCAATACTAATGGCGGTTGCTCGATTAATAAATTCGTCGTCATCGAGATGGACCAATACCGTAGACTCCATGCCAGGAGCTTCTGCGTATCTCTTCTCTAGACTCTCTAGACTCCCGTACAGAAGCCTGGACTCAAATAGAAATTCAATAGCATCAGTCCTAACACCCATTTCAGATGAATATAAATCCTCAATCAAGTGAGCTTCGTGGCCTTTGATATGCCTGTCATCCACTATATCCTTGATCTTAAATATAGTTATAGGAAAGGCTACTATTAATAACACAATTAAACATCCAGTCCAAGTATCTTTCTTTTCTCTAATTCGAGTATCCACAGCAATTCCTCCAAGACGTATTGAAAGTTGGTGCATGAGTTATAACCAAAAGTTCGTTGTTTCGGCACACCCATGTGCCGAAACCAACCTTTTTCCTCCCCTACACATCCTTCCTGTAATCCGCCTTATCTTTTAGACTCTCCTGCCTATTCAAGCAATCTGTCGACTTCCCCCCGCAATGCTGGCAGATTTGTCTCAATCACACCCCATACCGTTTCATCTGATATGTCTGCATAGCCATGAATTAACCTGTTGCGGAAGGCAATAATCCGTGCAGTGTCACTAATCTGTTCCGAAAGCTGGGGATCAACTCTTAGTGCCTGATTGAGCGCTTCCCCGATGACCTCGAATTGGCGCTCGACAGCGGAGCGCAACATCGGGTCAGTCGAATAATGGGCAAGAGTCCTCCCCTTGGTGAATTTGATCAACAAATCACAAGCTTGCCTAATATCAAATAAATATTTCCGCACCTCACGCCGCGACATATAGCACCACCTGTGTTTCCTCTACCGCCTTCAGGAAGTATGGATTCCTGATAGGCCTGCGCTCAACCAAATCAACCGGCATAGCGAAAAGCCGCTCCAAATCCTCCAGCAGGCCGAAATAATTGTCGGCATGTTCCGCGGGAGGCACCGGCTGAAATTCCACAATAAAATCCAAATCGCTTGAAGCAGGGTTGAAATCATCGCCTGTCGCCGAACCGAATAAGGCAAGGCGTAGCACTCGTCGTTTGTTGCATATCTCAGCAAGCTCCGCAATTTTGCGCTGTATAATATCCTTCATGTAGTCCCCTCCAATGGCAGACGCTTCTCGCAAGGGCTATTTTACCACCTTATTTCCTCCCCTTCACATCCTTCCTGTAATCCACCTTATCCTCCATCTGCAATTCTTTGAGCATATCCTTGGCTTTTTTGGTGAGGTTTGTGGGGGTGATGATTTTGACTTGGACGATCTGGTCGCCGGTACCGATGCCGCGCAGTTTGGGCACCCCCTTGCCGCGCAGGCGGAACAACTGGCCGCTCTGGCTTCCTGGGGGGATGTTCATCATCGCGCTGCCGCTGATAGTGGGTACGCGGATCTTCGTGCCCAGCGCCGCCTCATAGAAGCTGATAGGCACTTCGCAATACAGGTTATCCCCCTTGCGGCTGAAGAAGTTGTGTATCAGCACGCGTATGACGACATACAAATCCCCCGACGGGCCGCCCTCGGCGCCCGCTTCGCCCATACCCTGCGCGGCCAGAAGGCGCATGTTGGTATCGACGCCGGGCGGGATAGTTATGGTAAATGTCTCGGTCTTCAATTGCGTACCGCGACCGCCGCATGCGGTGCATGGTTTGGTGTTGATTGTCCCGCGGCCACGGCACTGGTCGCAGGTGGTGTACATCGTAAGGAACCCGCGCTGCTGCGCGACCTGTCCCGACCCGCCGCATTTGGTGCACGTGGTGGGCTGCGTGCCGGGTTCGCCGCCGGAGCCGTGGCATCGGTCGCAGTGGGCGTCGCGCTGGATGCGTATGGTCTTATCAACGCCGCTGACGACTTCCTCGAGCGTAAGGTCTATCGGATATTGCAGGTCGCGTCCGCGCGATGGGCCGGTACGTCGAGCGCGCGCACCGCCGAATCCGCCGCCGGTGAATAGATCGAATATATCCTCGAACCCGCCGAATCCACCGGTGCCTTCGGCACCGAAGCCCTCGAAATTGAATCCGCCGAATCCGCCTGCGCCTGGGCCGCCCGCGCCCGGTGCGCCGGGGCCTTCGAATGCCGCCCATCCGAACTGGTCGTATCTCGCCCGCTTGTCGGGGTCGGATAATATTTCATATGCGGAACTTATCTCAGTGAATTTTTGCTTGGCGTCGGGTGCCTGGTTGACATCGGGATGATACTTCCGCGCCAATTTCCTGTATGCCTTCTTTATCTCATCCTGCGACGCGTCTTTCTTAACCTCTAAGACCTCGTACAAATCCCGTTTGACATTGTTAGCCATATATCTCCTGCCTTATTTCATGCGCATTTCAGGCGTGTTCATGATATTACTGCTTTGGAATCAGCGTAACTCAGCATATATTTACTATATAGTATCATTATTGTCAACTCAGTTGAGTCTATTAATGTAACTTAACATTAAAAAAATAATAAGCTATATTATTGATTCAGCGAATCTATGGGGGGCTTAGACATTCCTATCATTAAAAGCGCCTTCCCCTCCGCAGGAATTGCACCTGTCCCCAGACCTGTCCCTTTACCATTTGCCGTCGGGGTCAAGTTTGCAGAGGAAGATATCGCCTGAACCATTGGATTGGAGATTGTAAGTGCCAACCCCGGGGTCGAAGTCAACAATGTCTGAAAAAGCCCCGGTGAGGTAAATCCAGTGCCTTAATAAAAGGCTGCCGCAGATATCATCACCCGGTCCGCCCAAGCTTTTCGCCCATAGGAAATCGCCGTTTGAGTCAAGTTTGGTTAAGAAAATGTCCCATCCGCCATATGAACTGTGTTCATCCAAGCCGGGCCCAGGGTCAAAATCCACCTTGTCTCTGAAATATCCGGTAAGGATTACATTTTCATTATCATCCACAGCAACTCCCCCGGCATAATCGGAGTCACCAGCGCCCCAGACGCGAGCCCATTGAAATATGCCGTTCGAATCATATTTACATAGGAAGATATCTTCATTCCCATTCGAACTATGCTCATCGGTTCCAGGACCGGGGTCGAAGTCAACGGTTTTAGTATAATGACCTGTTATATAAATATTTGTATTCCAATGTATTGCTATTTCATTCCCGGATTCATCACCGTTACCGCCAAACGTTTGTACCCAGATAAAATTACCATCCGAATCGAATTTGCTGAGAAAGACATCACTTTTACCAATTGCGGTAGCCGATTCAATTCCCGGGCCGGGGTCGAAGTCAACTGTACCGCTGAAGTAACCGAGCACATAAACATCACCATCATTCGAAACAGCGACATCACGTCCACAATCATTGGATGAACCGCCCCAGGTTTTTACCCATTGAAATTCACCGTTTTTATTGAATTTGCTTAGAAATATATCACTCCCGCCATTAGATGTATGTTCATCGATATCTGGTCCGGGATTGAAATCCACAGTTAAACTGAAATATCCGGTTATATAAATATTCCCCAAGTCATCTATTGCTGCCCCAAAAGCTTCATCAGAGGTTGGGCCGCCCCATGTAACCCCCCATTCTAAGTCCCCTTCCCAGTCGAATTCGCACAGGAAAGCGTCGGATGAATTGGAACCATTATTAATATGTTCGTCCACTCCTGGCCCTGGGTCTAAGTCTATTTTGTCACTATAGAACAATCCGGTAACATAGACCTTGGGATCCAAAGGCTCAACAACTATTCTTAAAGCTGCGTCCCGACTATTACCGCCAAAAGTGATTGCCCATTCGAGACAGCCAGAGCCGTCGAACTTACTCACATATATATCTTCCCCTCCTTGTGATGTATGCTCTTCAATACCATAATCCGGGTCAAAATCAACAGTGCCACAGAAGTATCCAGTTGTGTAAATGAGATTCCCACTGTCGTTAGCCAAGTCAAGGCCCATATCCCATCCTCCCCCTCCCCAACTACGTACCCCGAATGGTTTCTCGCTTATATTGACCTTGGCTGCAAAGTACCAACACTGTGGTTCCCCCGGGAGGATGCCGCCGTAGCCTGATTCCTCCGATTCGATTGCGAGGACGAACGGGGCTAAGCCGCTCTGCTTAAGCGCCTCGCCGGTGAAGGTCAATTCATATGCGCCATATCCCTCACCCGACTCGACAAGTTTGGAGGATACAAATGTCAGCCCGGCGGTGGAATCTCCCCAGGCCGTATTCAAATCCGCATTGAACCAGTCATAGACCCATACATCCAAAACCCACTCCCCGCCTGCGTTTCCTGTTGACTCCTCGAAATAAAGAGAATTTTTGACAGAGTCCACAATGAAAATACCATATGGCTCCGCCCTGTTGGCATCGGGCGGGAAGCTGTCCGGCGCCGTATATGGCGGATTGCCGGTGGGATGTTTCCAGCATGCATCTATGGCATAGTTGAATATCAACCCACCGGTCATGTCTATCTTGTAATGGCGTATGTTCTTTTTCCCCGGGGTGAACATCCCCCTGAGAGATTCGTCGAGTTCATCGACAGGTTGGTCTTTGCCCAAGCCGTCTGCGAAATATTTGTAGCCGTTTATCGTGCAGTTGAAATCGGCGCTGCCCGCAGGCGTACCGAGCAAGCCGTCCTTATAATTGAACATCGTATCACCGTGGGGGAACTCTTTCGGGTTCCACCAGCGGGTCCAACCGTCTGCGTTCAGCAGGCGCATATCCCCTTCTCCGGCAACGACAATTTCCGGGCGGTTGAACCCCGAGACGGAACCATGTGTGAATACAATGCCGCAGACATCGAACCCGGTATATAACACTCCAGCGCACAAAGGATTCCTTAACCCGATATCCACATTGAGGATATTTCCGTTAAACTCGGGCTTCCCCTCAATTGTCACGTCCATGTATGGCGGGGTTTCGAGGAATTTCAGAGCATTGAGATGAAAGTCCGATTCGCGCAGGGGGATGATTGATATGTCACCTTTGGAGGGACTGCATACAAATGTATATAAGCCAAGCATCTGGTGGACTGTACATTCCGGTGTCCCGGCATATTCCTCATCAATGCCTGTGGGTTCTGCAAGCGGTCGAGATGCCGAGCATCCCATGAGGAATAATATCGGAATCAAAAGGGATATTGCTGAATTCCTCATCACCGCCACCTTCCTTCGGCTTGGTTTGTAAGTCGGACCTTCGAAGTAAGCTTCGCTGATATTTCCACATGGAATTATACCACATTGAAAAATACGTGGGTTTGGGGACGGTCCTACGCCAAGCTTTCTTATTAGGACCGTCCCCAATGTTGAAATATTGATAAGGAAATATTGATTCTACCAAATGCCACCAGGCAGGAATTTGCTGAGGCAGGCGTCGTAGCCGCCGTTTGATGAGTGCCAGTCCTCACCCGGCCACGGGTTGAAATCGACATCATCCTCGAACCTGCCAACCACGAAGGCTCTACCGGTGGGATCCACAACTAATTTACGCGGTTTGTCATCTCCAGATCCTCCCCAAGCTACTACCCATTGGAAATCAGCGCTCATGTCATATTTGAGCAGGAAGGCGTCCGGGCCGCCGTTCGAGGTACGCGCCTCATTGATCGGGCCGGGATCGAAATCGACCGTATTGTTGAACCAGCCCGTGGCGTAGGCATTATCTTCGCCATCTACGCTTATTCCATAAACCATATCCCAGCTTGCCTCCCCCCAGGCGAATCCCCACTGGTATTCGCCGTCCGAGTTGAATTTGCTCATATACGCATCGAACGCATTCCACGCAGTATGTTTATCCTCTCCAACCGGGTCGGGGTTGAAATCCACGGTATACTCGAACCAGCCTCCGGCATAGATATTCCCGAAGCTGTCGGTGTCTATTGCCTCGGCATAATCCTCCCCTTCTCCGCCCCATGTATTGGCCCATTGGAAGTTGCCATAGTAATCGAACTTGCTCAGGAAGGCATCCCATGACCCGTTTGATACATGCGTGTCTATACCTGAGTCAGTGTTAAAATCAACAGTCCCGTTAAAGGCGCCTGAAACATAGGAAAACCCTTGGTCATCCGCCGCAACCGCTCTGCAATCGTCCTCATCTGTGCCGCCCCAAGCATGAGCCCAGAGGAAGTCACCGTCCAACGTGAACTGTATAAGGAAAACATCACCGGCTCCATTTGATGTGTAATACTTCTGATAGTAACCCGGATCAAGGTCAGCCTCACCATAGAAGACCCCTGTAGCAAAGAGGTTATTGAATGTATCGATGGTGATAATCTTTCCCTCAACTTGATCATCACCACCCCATGTGTTAGTCCATATATAATCGCCATCGGTGTGAAACTTACATAGAAAGGCATCTGAACCGCCAGTTGAAGTATGCTCGTCCACACCGACAGGCTCAGGGTTGAAATCGACCGTGCCGTTGAAACTGCCTATTATATACATGTAACCATAAGTATCTAAAGCCACAGATCGCGCTTCGTCTTCGGATGTACCTCCCCAGGTATGAACCCATTGTAATGAACCCTCAGGATCGAACTTGCACAGGAAGGCATCCGTATCACCTGCGGATTGACGCGATTCAACACCGTCGCCCGGGTCAAAATCAACTGTGCCTGAGAAATAGCCTGATGTATAGATATTGCCGGAATCATCCACAGCAACCGACAGGGCTTCTTCATCTCCGCCCCCACCCCATGTATCTGCCCAACCATATTCGGTGACCTGGAACATCCCCTTACCGGTCGCGACCTTATCATTGCCGTTCAGAAGTTTGACGTCATACAGGCCCGGTGCGGCCTGATATGGAATTTGAATGTCACATATCACCGTGGTTATAGAGTCCACAATTGTTGAATCGGCGAGAATGGGGGGAACGTCCATTTGTACCAACTGTACAGATGCCGGTGCGAGGAAGTTGGTGCCGGAGATGACTATACCTTTCAGGCTTGTCCCTATATAGCCATTATTCGGGTCAATAGCCGCGATGGTCGGGTCAGGCATTTCGCTTATCGTAATCCTGAAGATGTCATAGAGGGCGAGGGAAGTAGGGACAACCGATGTCGCTTTTATAACAGGGCAGTAACTACCGGCGTGAGCGCCAAGTTCATTGACCAGAGTCGTCCCCCACGTGTTTCCAGTCTTATGAGTGAGATCTACATACTCCACACCGGTTATCTGAGGTGCGGAAAGCTGAACAGTGGCTACGTCAGATTGCCAGTCAAGTACATCCACCTCTATATCTACAGTCGCGCCGGCATTTGGGTAAAAAACACCGAGCTGTTTGAAATTCTCTATGGAATATGGCTCCTTGCAGTTGCCGGGCCAGGATGCATCAACCGCGTATGTAATCTTGTCGAACATCGGCGGTTTTGGGGTCTGGATGATGAAATTCTCAGTATACTCCGTCTTGTTGGCGAAAAGGCGATTAGGTTCACTCTTCGCATATGCCCGGAATGGGTTTATATCCTGGCCGCCGGGGATGTCCCAGAGCGGTGTCCAATCGTCGGAATTGTAGAGAGTATGTTTATAGCTGTTCGTGAAGAGAATGCCACGGACATCGTAGCCGGAGAGACTGTAGGGGTTGACCAGCGTGATGTCGGCATTGAGGGTACCGGTGCTTGGGTTAAATGAATTCACGCTGATTTTTATACAGTTATCACAGTTGGGGGGAAGGAGCATGGGTGTAAGGTTGAAATGAGCTTCAAGGTTCCTCGCCCTTACGGGGGTAATACTCATCTCCACCGGGTCGAAATGGAATTGCCATATACCCCACAGCACGCGTCCTGACTCGGATTCGCGCACAGTGGATGAGTCATTGACGATGTCCGGACTGGTTTTGCCCGGTTCGATTGGATTAATACCAGTGCCTGAACATCCGTAGAGCAACAGAATAGTGCAGGTTAGCAGTAGCATAGCAGTAATTTTGACCATAGTAAAAATCTCCTTATCTGGTCCTATTTGGTTTGGTCAGCTTTTAGTAAGCTTCAATTTCTTTTAGATACGGTTTTTGCAGTTTTCTGGGGAGAGTTTTGAAGATTGGAGGAGGAAACCATGCGCCAATCAGACCCACGGCCTGACGCTAATAAAAAAAATAAGCCAACCCCGCCAGGGACGACCCGGCGGGGTGGCCAATCTACATCCTTATGATTCCCCCGGCCCTGACATGCTTACATAAGTTTATTGCTGTTGCGCACCGGGTTGCTGCAGTGCAGCCTGTTGGCGACATAGGCCGTGGTTATGAAGATGGTGAATACGAGCATAAATACTGTCCAGTCCATAATCCGCCTCCTGATACCTTCGAAATAAATCGATCGGGTGGTCAACCGGGCCCTACTGCTCATTCGGTGACGGCTTGTGCAATCGGTTGACAAGCCAGAAGAGGGTGACTATCCCTCCGAAAACCAGCATGAAAATATCGTAGTTCATCATGCACCTCCAGGTCAGGCTTAATTAAGAAGTCCGTCCTAAGCAGCACGGCCGGCATAAAAAAAACCGCCCTTAATCCCGAAGGATGCCAAAGGCGGATAATCGGCGCGAACGCCCTAAGTCCTTCGGCAGGCCGGCTATCTCAAAGAGAGACCCTGACCTTTGCGCCCCGGGGTCGCCCCCGGTTTGCCCTTTCGGGACCCAAAACGGCTATCGCTCCGACCATATATATACCACAAAAATGCCTTTCCCGCAAGGCTCAAACCCGCTTCTGATGCGGGTTTGATAAAATCACGCAAAATCATATTAACAGCTTCGCCAAGGGAAATGGCTTCCTGTGCGGGCTATAAATGGTGTGCGAAAAATGCTTTATTTTGCCGGGAACGCCGACTTTCCAGCCCCACCTCCGGCGTGGTGGGAAAACCGGCGTCCCCAGCAATTTACCCAGAAACGGGTGGCGCCCACAGCCGAGTCTTCGAGGATGTGGGTGATTATGGATAAAGTTAATTAGTTAATATTATAACATGAAACACCCACAAGCTCGGAAGACCTCGCTTGTGGGCGCGCCCGTGTGAGGAATTGAGCCACCCTTTTGAAGACAAAAGGGTGCCACCCGGAGTGGGTGTATTTTGGTGTATCGGGAACCTGTTCCCGATACGGGGATCGAAGGTTTCGGGAACAAGTTCCCGAAACACTGGGGAAACACAGAGGAAATAGTATCAATCCTTGACGCTCATTAAGGGCAACAATCCTTGACACCTATTAAGGGCTGTGTTATATTGCGGCGGTAATTTGAGCAATTTTCGGGGGCCGGGAAGGCTCCCTATTTAGTGCATGCGGAGGTATGCGACTTTGAAGCTGAAAGGGTTCATCCTGATAAGCCTCCTCGTTGTTCTGGTTTTACCCGCAATCGGATGCAGGGGCGATGGCACGAATTTCGCCATCCCGGTATATGTCAACGACCCCGGCGCCAAAAGCCCCGCGGTTGTCCTCGGCGAGATTTATGTAACCCCCGGGTGGATAAATGTCGCTGTCGGAGATACGCAGAAGCTCAAAGCGATTGGGCGATTCTCGGACGGCCACGAAGAGGATTACACCGGCAAAGTCATCTGGATAATCGACGGTATGGACTGGACGGCAGTCAGGGGCTACTTCCCCACCTACGGCCAATTAGTGACCACCAAAGCCGGTACTTTAACGATTAATGTGCGCTACTTGGGCAAGGTACACGGCCATGCCCTTGTATCGGTTTACGACCCATTGTTGGATTTGCCGCCAAAGCCCCCGATGGACCTTGATTATACCATCCTGCCGAATACTGATGTTTACCTGACCTGGAATGTAATGTCCCCCCCTGACCCCGACCTGCTCGGTTTCAACATCTACAGGTCGCGTGTCTCCGGGACTCAGTATAAGCAACTTAATTACGGCGTGATATTGAATAAATATTATCGTGACAGCGAAGCCGGCGGCGGTGTATATTACTATGTTATAACTGCTATAGACCTTGGCGGGAACGAATCCGACTATTCCTTTGAACTCACCGTAGATAGACGTTAGTGTATGGTGTTTGATATCGAATCAGCAACCCGCATATCAGCGGGTTTTTTTATGAATGAGCGTGAAAATATTGGGATTATAACGTAGAATTTCCTAACCTGTTAAGGAGAAAGACCGCTCAGGAATGGCTGTTGTTGAAGTAGAGAACCTGACCAAGATTTATGGCTACCCCCCCATGTTTTTGGCGAAGCTGAGGGGTTATAGCCTCGATATGCCGATGAAAGGGCACAAGATGGTCCGCGCTGTTGATAACCTTACGCTCTCAGTTGAAGAGGGGGAGGTATTCGGCCTGCTCGGCCCCAACGGCTCGGGGAAAACAACACTTGTAAAATTAATCCTCGATATCAATCGCCCCACATCGGGAAGGATTTCTGTTTTCGGGCGCAGGCCGGGCAACAAGCGGGTTCATCGCGAAGTCGGCTATCTCCCCGAGCAGCCTTATTTTTATGACAACATGAACGCGGTGGAACTGCTGCAGTTCTACGGGGCGCTTTACAGGATGGATGGCGTGGTGCTTCGGGCCCGGATAAAAGAAGCGCTGGGACTTGTCGGGCTTATCGGGGCAGAGCACAGGCGGTTGAGAAGTTACTCGAAGGGCATGCTGCAGCGTATCGGCCTCGCGCAGGCGCTGCTGTCGCACCCGAAGCTCGTATTGCTCGATGAACCGTCCACCGGCCTTGACCCCGTGGGGCGCAAGCAAGTCAAGGACATTATCGCGCGGCTTCGTACAGAGGGCTCCACGGTGTTTTTCAACACCCACATCCTAAGCGATGTCGAGGATGTGGCTGACAGGGTGGCGATAATACACCATGGCAAATTGCTCAGGATAGGGAAAGTCTCCGAGCTTACCGTCAGCACCAACCGTATCATCGTTCAGCTTGGAAAAGTTGAGGAGAAATATACCGCCGCCCTTGCCAATCTCGCTTCCAAGTGCGAAGTGGACGGCAGCTCGTTGATTGTGCATCTCGCAAAGGCGGAGGATGTGCCGGAGGCGATACGGCAGCTCGTGTATGCCGGGGCCGATATATTTGATGTGAGGTATTACCACCAGACCCTCGAGGATGTTTTCGTGCGCGAAGTTACTGAGAATAACGGGCTGGGGGGAATGAATTAATGATAGTAATGGCGCGACATACATTCAGCTCGATCTTGCGAACCCGTATTTTCTGGGTGATCCTGATATTTTCAATCGTGCTTATTTCAGTGATAGGCTTCTTCAGCACGGTAGCGATAATCATGAGCGGTTTTCCAGGTAATGCCACCGATCAAACTACTAACATGGACAGGTTTGACAGACGGCATCATCACGAGGAGGAATATGATTTTTGGGGTTTTCTTACCGGCGAGAACAGGCCTTCACGCAAGGAAGTCGATAAGATGGAGATACCCATCATGGATTACGGATGCAACCCGGAGATGGGTGGCGGGATGGGAAATATGTTCAACACCCCCCTTGTCGCAGCAGTGCAGTATTTCGGTTTTATCGGGATGGCATTCTTCTCCAACCTTGCCGCCATATTCATAATGATGGGTCTCATGCCGAGCGAATTGGAGCGGCGAAGCATATACACGCTGCTTTCCAAGCCACTCACGCGGAGCGATGTATACTTCGGCAAATTATTCGGCGGATGGGGCGCGGTTATCGTGTTTAATTTCACCCTCGGACTTATGCTCGCAATATTTATGTATTTAGCCGGTACGCCGTTCAAGCCCAAGTTTCTCTTGGTTGCGCTGGTTTCGAGCCTTTCGCCGATGATGTTCGGGACTATCGCTCTCGTGCTGGGGACGTTCCTTCGCACTATCGCCGTCGGCTTCTTCACTATGGTTGCGCTTTTCTTCAGCGCGGATGCCGGCAGCGCGATTGTTTATGCGATTGGGAATAGCCTGCTTCACTGGGATAAGCTGACCGATTTCATCTTGAAATATCTTCCCCCCCTTACGAAGATAAAGGTGCTGGTCGGCGGGTTCATCAGTTACAACCTGTTCAAGGGGCTTACGGATTTATTCCAGACCATGGATGTCTACAAGGTCTATAACAAATGGTGGCTCAATGCTCTTTTCGTTGCGGCATATTTCATCGTGCTCATCTTTGCAGGATGGGGCATATTCCGCAAGAAGGAATTCAATTAATCGCACTAATTAATTGAATAAATGTAACCCACGAATCCCATTTCGTGGGTTACCATCCTTATCCTTTACACAATCCCCTGTAATTGTTATCGTAAGTTTTGATTCCATTAATGGAGATGGTGATTTTGGATAAATCGAATCCTGTACTCGATGCCATATTCGCGAGGCGTTCGATAAGACGCTACAAGAATGAGCCGGTGAGCGATGGCGACCTGAATTTAATCCTCGAAGCTGCGCGCTCAGCTCCGAGCGCGGCGAACCTGCAGAATTCCTCCATAATCGTCGTAAGAGACCCCGCGAAGGTCGAGAAGCTTTATGAGCTATCAGGGAACCAGCCATGGGTGAAAACGTGCAGCGCGTTGCTTGTATTCGTGGTGGATGCATACAGGCATAAGCGATGGTGCGAGCTTCGCGACGCCGATTTCCATCATGGGAACTTCTTCACCATAATATGGGGTATGACCGATGCCATCGCCGCGGCGCAGAATGCCGTCATCGCCGCGCAGGGGCTCGGGTTGGGCACAGTCTATATCGGCGGTATCCTCGGGCGTATGCAGGAGATGATTGAGCTTCTGAAATTACCGAGGTATACATATCCCGCAATAATGCTCTGCCTTGGCGTTCCGGCTGAGAAGCCCGCGGCGCGCGACAGGATCCCCCTTGAGTCGATGGTGCACTGGGATGAATTCCGCGATTATACCGATGACGAAATGGCAAGGGCTTTCGCCGAGCGCGAGGAGAAGTTCGCCGGCACGGCGAAAGAGTCGGATGACGCGCGGAACCTCGCGCAATACTTGACCAGGAAACGCTTTACCAGCGAGATGTTGCTCAAACGCGCGCGGTCGGCGATGCAGGCGCTGATAGCCCAGGGTTTCTGGAACGAGGAACACCTTTCTTTCCGGGAGGATAAGCCGTGAAGCTGCTTGAAAATGTCCCGCGCATGATGTGGGGGATAGATAAAGAGGTCACATTCGCCCAGGCGGTCGAATGCTGCTTGGCTTTTTCAGGGCTTGACTACGATTACGACGAGCTTCTATGCGCATCCGGCATGGCGTTCTCCCTCAAGTGGCATAAAGCCACCCCTTGCCCCTCGGCGGGGACAATCGAGGACCCGCTGTACATGGACCGATTGTTTCACTACATCGGCTGCAGCTACAAGGTTGTCTGGGCTGATGACCCCGGCTTCGGTGATGCGATTGACGAGTCACTCGACAGGGGTATGCCCGTAATTGTCCAGGGTGGATTCAATGCCCCCGATTTTTATGTCCTTGCTGGATATGATCCGCAGGGGCCTGAATATTATGGCCGTACGCCTTATGATAATTCCGACGATTATGCCGTGACCGAGAAGCATCCCGTCAGGGCAATAATCATCGTTGATACAAGTGAAGAAATGCCTTCCGGCTTGGCAAGGCTTTATTATCCGCTCCATTCGGCCATTCTCGCCTATGACCGTAAACCGCCTGAGAATAGTCACGAAGCGAGCTACGAGCATTCCTTCGAGGCTTACGACGAGTGGATAGCGCAATTGCTCAACCCGTCTCTATGGGAAAACATTGACGCGGAAAAGCTTAGCCTTTATGTGCACGCGAATGAGTGGGTATTCGATGCGCTATATACATCACGCCTTGCGGCAGGCCGCTACCTGTTGCGTACCGCCAATTTCCACGGCCGCGACGATTCCCAGCGTGCAATGTTGGCGGGGAGGATGTATTATGTAATCGCAAAAATCCTGCATCAACGTGGTTTCACGGCGTTTGCGGCGGGGCATCCCGAGAAAGGCTTCGCGGTGAAATATTTGCAGGACCCCGATAGACGCGTCTCGTGGGCAGGCATGTTAAGGCAGGCTGCTGAGCAGGACCGTCGCGCTTATGAGGAAATCGCCGCCATAGTGGGAGGTCGCAGGTAGACGGATAAGAGGGTGGCCGGGTGTGACAGCGTTATATATCCATATACCCTTCTGCGTTCGCAAGTGCCCGTATTGCTCTTTTTACTCGCGTACGGGCACCGGTGAAGAAATGCGTGATTTCGTCGATGCCGCATCGCTTCACATATTGAGACTTCACTCATTACATGTATTCAGTGAGATCAAAACAATTTATATCGGCGGCGGGACACCTACCTCTCTTCCCGATGACGCCCTGCGTGCGTTGCTCGGGACCGTCTCCGTGTTTGCTGCTGATGATGCTGAATTCACCTGCGAAGCCAACCCGGACAGCGTAACAATTGACAAGTTAAGAGTACTCAAAGAGTTTGGCGTGAACAGGCTGTCGTTGGGTGTGCAATCATTCTCGGATGTGAATTTGGAAATACTTGGGCGGCTCCATGATTCGCATACTGCGGCCAAAGCTTACAATACCGCCCGCGATACGGGATTCGCCAACATCTCGATTGATCTTGTATATGGCCTTCCGGGCCAGGTTGTTATGTCATGGGTCGATGATTTGAAACAGGCGATTGCCTTACACCCAGAGCATATTTCACTCTATGGATTGACTATCGAAACAGGCACGAAATTCGAGGAGCTTTATGGGGGAGCTGAATCGAAGGGCAAACTGCCTGCCGAGGAAGTTGTCAGGGAGATGTATTACTGCGGGATAAATGTCCTAAGAGCCGCCGGGTATAAGCAATATGAGATTTCCAACTTCGCGCTGCCCGGCTATGAATCGCGCCACAATTTGAATTACTGGCGCCACGGGAAATATCTTGCCATCGGGCCGTCAGCATCGGGTTTCGATGGCAAAAGGCGTTGGAAGAACCTCTCCGACACAGGGAGATATATCGACGCCATCAAATCCGGCGATAGCACAACCGATGAAGAGGAGCAATTATCAACGGAGCAATTGATTTCGGAAGCGTTGATGCTCGGCCTGAGGCTGCGCGAAGGGGTTAGCTTGAGGAGATTATCGAGTGCATACGACGTTGATCTTATGAGCTTATATTCCGGCACCATTCGCTCGCTTGAAAAAATTGGGATGCTGGAAGTTGAAGGGGACATAATACACCTGACCAGCGATGGATTATTTGTATCAAACGCCGTCATCTCAGAATTTATGCTTGTGCAATAAGGGAAGGGCCGCATATCACAGATATGCGGCACCCATGTATTTAAAATAAATTTTCCGAACCGCGACCGTCAGGGAGCGGACACAATCCCTCCGAGCCGCGACCGTACTCGTCCACCGTAGGCTTGCCGAAGGCGGAAGGGAGCGATATCGCAACTATTACCACCCACTCCTCATCCGCCATTAAGATTACCCAATCTTCCTGTTATAATACCGGCAGCTATTAATATTCTTTTCTGATGTTTCGGGACACCCTTGTCCCGAAACACCGAAGGTGCATCGTGGAACAGTCTCTATCCAAACAAATGGCCCGTATCAAGCATCGGGCGGTCGATATAATCACCGAGGAGGAGCTCGAAGCCAAGGTCAAGCGCGCTATCGAGACCGGCAAACCACTCAGGGTCAAGCTCGGCCTCGACCCGAACCGGCCCGATATCCATATCGGCCACATGGTCGTCATCGACAAGCTGCGCGACTTCCAGGACTTAGGGCACGAAGTCGTCCTAATCGTGGGCACATTCACCGGCTTCATCGGTGACCCATCCGCGCGTGACTCCACACGCCCGCAGATTTCCCTCGAGCAGGTTATGCAACACGCGGGGACATATTTTGAACAAGTACAGGAAGTGCTTGACCCGAACAAGACGCAAATCGTAAGCAACGCCGACTGGCTCATGCCGCTCAATTTCGCGGACATACTCGGCATCGCGAGCAAGGTGACCGTCGCGCAATTCCTCGAGAGGGATGATTTCCAGATGCGTTACCGCGAGGGCAGGCCCATAAGCCTGCAGGAATTCCTCTATCCCCTCGCGCAGGCGTATGACTCGGTGGCGGTGCAATCCGATGTCGAGCTTGGCGGCACCGACCAGAAATTCAACTGCCTTGTCGGGCGCGACTTGCAGCGCGCATTCGGCCAGGAAGCGCAGTGCGTGCTTACGACGCCGCTCTTGGTCGGCACCGACGGCGAGAAGAAGATGTCGAAGAGCCTCGATAATTACATCGGCATCACCGAAGAGCCGGATATGATGTACGGCAAGATAATGAGCATACCCGACTTGGCTATGCCTGATTATTTCACGCTATGCACCAACGAGCCGCCTGAGTGGATAGCCGACGCGCAGAAGGCCATCCAGCACGGCGCAATCAACCCTATGGAATTCAAGAAAAAACTCGCGCGCACTATCGTCGCGCGCTACCACTCCAAAATCGCCGCCGACGAAGCCGAGGCGAATTTCGTCAAGGTCTTTTCAAAACATGAACTGCCCGATGAGATGCCGGAGTTTCATGTACCGGATAAAATAAAGGAAGCTGATGGCAGAGTCTGGATAGTCAAGCTCATCACCACCTCCGGCCTTGCACCATCCAACAGTGAAGCCAAGCGCCTTATCGCCCAGGGTGGCGTAACCATCGACGGCAAAATCATCGACGACTTCGAAGCCAAAGTTGAGTTAAGGGATGGCCAGGTTCTGAAAGTGGGGAAGAGGAGGTTTGTAAGGGTGAAGGTGTAGGATATTACAGAATTTCCGGCTCATTTTTCTTTTACACGGGCATGTCTGCAGACAGACCTGCCCGTGTCTTAAATAAATGGATAGTAACCCACGAAAGTGGGATTCGTGGGTTACATTTATCCAGAATAAGTCTTTCAAGCATCCCTTATTACAATTAACTACTAAATATATAACTAAATAAATGTAACCCATGAATCCCATTTCATGGGTTACCATCCTTTTTTTATCCAATTTCTCTCCCCCTCTTGACAACTAAACAAATGTATAGTATAATATGTTTGCCCCCCATTTTTGGGGAGAATAGAAACCACGTTGTTCGTGCCATTGGAAATACACACCAACTTCTCGCTCCTCAAAGGCGCGGCGCATATCACCGACCTGATAGGACGCGCGGCGGAGCTCGGATATGAGGCCATCGGCTTAGCCGACGACGACGCCCTCTATTGCGCCCCGCCGTTTTATCGCACCGCCGTCCAGGCCGGCTTGAAGCCGCTTGTAGGGGTGAATCTTACTGCTGGGAGCGCGGGCTTCCAGCCCGCATGCGGCCAGGATGGCCGCGCTCCAAATTTTCCCCGCCGCGCGGTAATCATCGCGCGTGACATCGACGGCTACCGCGCCATCTGCCGCCTGATAACCCTGCGACGTATGGCCGATGAATTCAGCCTCCCCGATGTGCTCGCGTCGATCGGGGCGTCTGTATTCGCCATCGTCACTGACCCCGCGCTTCTCGTCAGGGCTCTGAAATTGGGTGGCGGCGCGGAATGGCTGCTCGCCGGAATCGTGCGCGCGGGTGAAATGGGGGAGGCGTCGCGCAATCGTGATTTGATGCGCATCTGCGATGATGAGGGGGTGCGCCCCGTCGCGCTGACGCCTGTCTTCTTCGCTTATGAGGATGGTTACGAAATTCACCGTATGCTTCGGGCCATCGCCACGCTAAGCACCATCGGCACATTACCCGAGCATGAGACGGTCCCGAAAACCTGCTACCTCCGCTCACCCGCCGACATCGCGGCTCTCTATGAGGACATCCCGCAGGCCGTGCTGAACGCCGGTATGCTCGCTGCGGAGTGCGACTTCAAGCTTGAGCGCGACGCGTGGTACTTCCCTCATTACGAGCCCCCGGACGGCCGCACGCCGTTCGAGGAGCTTTTCGACCGCACATACACCGGCTTGCGAAGGCGCTACCGTCCGCTCAAGCAGGATGCCGTGCGTCGCCTGACCTATGAGTTGGAAGTCATCGAGAAGCTCGGTTTTACTGATTACTTCCTCGTCGTGGACGACATCCGGCAATGGGCCAATGACCGCGGCTACCGCACCGTCGGCCGCGGCTCGGCCGCCAACAGCATCGTATCGTTCGCCTTGGGAATTACCGATGTCGATCCGTTGCGGCACAATCTCTACTTCGAGCGCTTCCTCAATCCGGAACGCAAATCGCCGCCGGACATTGACCTCGACTTCAGCTGGCGTCGTCGCGACGAGGTGCTCGAATACGTTTACGACCGATTCGGGCGCGACAGGGTGGCGATGATATGCTCCTATGTCACCTTCGCGGCGCGAAGCTCAGTGCGCGAGGTATGCAAGGCGCTCGGCATACCCGACAACGAGATAAAGCGCATCACGAGCCTCATCCCGCACGTGCACGCCGCCGGTGATATGACCCGGAAGCATCCCGAATGCCGCGAGCTCGACGGTGAGACCGAGCCGATGCGCACCATACTGCGTATCACCAACGGCATCGCCGGTTTCCCGAGGCATCTGTCGGTGCATGCGGGGGGCATTGTCATCGCGCCGCGCCCGCTTACCGATTTCCTCCCGCTCGAGATGGCCGCGAAAGGGCTCGTTGTCACTCAATACGACATGTACGGCGTCGAGGATGTCGGCCTTATAAAGCTCGACTTGCTATGCCAGCGTTCGCTTGGTGTGCTCGAGGATGCGCATCGCGAAGCGGAAAAATATACCGGCGGAAAAATCGATGTCTATAACTACGAACTCTCCCTGAACGATGCCGCCACGAAGCGCCTCATACGCGAGGGGCGCACTATGGGCTGCTTCTACATCGAATCGCCGGGGATGCGCAACCTCCTTCGCAAGCTGCGCACCGAGACATTCGAGGACCTTACCGCCGCGAGCAGCGTGATACGTCCTGGCGTCGCCGAGAGCGGCATGATGGACCAGTACATCAGCAGGCATCGCGACCCGTCGAAAATAGAATACCTGCATCCCCTCATGGAAGAGCTTTTGGGCGAGACGCACGGGGTGATGATTTACCAGGAGGATGTACTGAAGGTGGTGCATCATCTCGGCGGCCTGAGCCTTGCCGAGGCCGATTTGTTGCGTCGCGCGATGAGCGGCAAGCTGCGCTCGCGTACCGCGATGCAAACCCTCAAGGGGAATTTCCTCCGCTCCTGTCTTGAGAAAGGAATCGATCCCGAAATTGTGATGGAAATATGGCGGCAGGTTGCGAGCTTCGCCGACTACGCCTTCTGCAAGGCGCATTCCGCCTCGTACGCGCTGCTCAGCTTCCAGTGCGCATATATGAAGGCGCATTTCCCCGCGGAATTCATGGCCGGGGTGTTGAGCAACCAGGGCGGCTTCTATGGGGCAGGGGCATATATTGAGGAAGCGCGACGTCTCGGCATCCGAATATTGCTTCCCGACATCAACCACTCTGAGCACGATTATATCGGGCACGATGATTGGGTACGCGTCGGGCTTATGGCGCCGCGCGGGCTGAGGTCGGAGTCGTTGGAGTCGATACTGCGAGCGCGTGACGATGGCGGGCCGTTCGCGGATTTGGATGATTTTATACGGCGCACCGATGTCGGCTTCGAGGAGGCACGCTCTCTAATACGCCTCGGCGCTATGGAGAGCCTGGGATGCACGCGCCCGCAACTTATGGCGGAGCTGTATGCATCGCCGCTTGCCAAGGATAGAGCGGCTCGCGAGGAGAGCCGCGCGCCGATGTTATTACACGCTCCGCAGCAACAGGTGAGCGTCCCCGCCGACTGCGGCGACTATACCCTGCGGCAGAAATGCGCCATTGAGGCCGACGCATTGGGCTATTTGGTCAGCGCACATCCGCTCGATTTGTTCCGCTCGATTCTGGATAAGTATGACATAGTTTCAGCATCCAAAATTGGACAATACGCGGGGCGGAAAGTCCGCATGGCAGGATGGATGATAGCCGCGCGACGTATCTCCACCCGTCGCGGCGACCGCTATATGAAATTCATGTCGATGGAGGACAAGACCGGCACCTATGAAGTGACCCTTTTCCCCAATGCCTACAGGCGTTTAGCGCCGAAGACCATGAGCCAGGGGCCGTATATTTTCGATGGAACCGTTGATGACCATTTCGGCGTGTGCAGCTTAAATTGCATAAACTTGAACGTACTTGAACGCCTCCCGCCCGATGACGGCGAGCGTATGGGACCGGACGTAAGGGAGATGGGCATCGCCAAAGTGCTCGGCCCGGGAGGTTTTTGGGGGTGGACGGTAAGTTGATATGTGCGATATTGGCAAGGATATTAAGTGTTAATTAAGAGGTGTATATTTTACAAGAAAAAAATAAAATCCGGGTGGCGCCCACAGCCGAGCCTTCGAGGATGTGGGTGATTATTGGAGCGCCGGTCTTCAGACCGGCATGCCGACCTGAAGGTCGGCGTTCCTAAGAAATATAAATCAACTCATAGGAGGTTCGGAAAATGATAGAATGCAGGCCGTATTCTTATGACACTTTGGGGCGCAAGGTACAGATGCCCGCGAAGATTCTCATAGGCTGCGCTGGGTATTCATACCCCGACTGGAAGGGCAACTTCTATCCCCCAAGCCTTCCCGCGGGTAAGCAGCTTGAATATTACGCGCGCCATTTCCCGCTGGTCGAGGTGAACTTCACTTTCTACCGCATGCCCACGCGCACATCGTTCGCGCGCGCGGCGGAGCGCACCGAGCGCAAGACCATCTTCAATGTCAAGCTGCACCAGGATTTCACGCATACCCGCGAGATAAGCGAACAATCCGCCGCCGAATTTATCGAGGCCGTCAAGCCGCTCGCGGATGAGGGCATCTTCGGATGCTTCCTCGCGCAGTTCCCGTTCTCATTCCGGCTCGATGATGCATCCTTCAACTGGATCGACACATTAAGGGAGCTTTTCGAGCCGCACCCGCTGGCCGTGGAATTTCGCAACGCCGACTGGGCTGATGAGTCGGTGTATCATTTCCTCAGGCGGCGCGGGCTGATATTCTGCATCGTCGATGAGCCGAAGCTGCGCGGGTTGATGCCGCCGGTGACTTGGGCTACGAGTGAGACGGCGTACATCCGCTTCCACGGGCGCAACGCCGCGCTGTGGTGGGATCCGCCTGAATCGAGCCTTCGTTACGACTATCTATATCACGACGACGAGCTTGCCGAGTGGGTGAAAAAAATCCTGCGCATACAGCAGGAGTGCGAGAAACTCTATGTCATCATGAACAACCATTTCAGCGGCAACGCCGTCCGTAACGCCAAAACCCTCCAACTCCTCCTCGGCCTCGACGCCCCTCCACTCGAGAATCATGATGCGGGGAAACAGGAGATGTTGTTCTAAATGTAGCCCGGCATTCTTATGCCGGGAATAAATCTTTAATTATGGAAATATTAACCCAGCGTAAGAAGGCGGGGCTACACACTATACCCAAGCTCCGTAGAGTATTCGAGGGTTGCTTCTTCGACCGATGATTCAGCGATTGATTTTGCCATACTATTATTTTAACCCAGGATGACTTCTGCAAAGGTCATCCACAACACTTGACTTAATGTAATATCCTAAGTGGATCATCTGTGGCGTTACAGAGACTGGTACAGAAACGGTAGGAACTTGACGAATTTCAATTGAGCCGTCAGCTTGATGGAATGGCCCACCATATAGAACCCCTAAATAAAATGATCTTGGTCGAACGATTTTTGCGACTCCGTCCTTACTTGTTCGTAAACTCGAAGAATACACTACTATGGGTGAACCACTTGAACCAGCGAAACAAGCAATATCAACCACACCTCTTTTCTCCCCGTTAAAATCCACAGCAGGATGGCAGGCCGTTATTCCCTTTCTTATCAAAGGCAGATTATTTTTGCTATCATAAAGTCCTTTTGGATATCCAATCATTAGTACTTCTTCAACCGCATCCAAATTCTCTAGGTCAGATATGCTGGGTAAGTCTTCCTTGTGAAACGATTTATAGAACAACGTTTTACCCTCTTTTTTGAATGCTTCAAGTACTTCGGCTATAGGCATAGCACATAGATCAATATTGTTATTCGGATGGAAATGCCATTGTGACCGAAAATTATTGAAATTAATCCTTTGATTAATGTCTGATGGAACTAGTTTATCCCCTTTCATTTCACCAAGATGGACAGTAATCTTGCCATTAATACCTTCACCATGAACTTCATCCTCAACCAAGTGTTTGTTGGTTATAAGAAATGGCGCTATTCTACCAGCATCAATACCCACCGTGTATATTGAAGCAGTCCCGGTGCCTTTTGTGTTATCAGCATAGCTGACCTGAACTCGTGTCGTTGTAAAAAGCAATTGTTCGCTTGGGCTGATGGGATTAATCATGTGATTTCACCTGCAACTCACCTGATAATAATTTTGGGAGAAGCTGATCACGGGTAATAAACAGAGTCCCGTAGCCCGCCATTTCCTTTGCCGGGATTCTTAAATGTTATGCTCCGCGCTGTAGACAATGGTAACCTTACCCTCGGGCCAATCAAGCGGATGTATATCACGTTTGATGTAGTAATGCAAGCTGACATAGTCTTGTAGCCTGCCATTTTGATGCTGGGAATATTAACCCTGCATCAGAATGATGGGCTATTATAAATCTCCCTCCCTCCCTTGAACACCTTCCACGTATGATTCACGCCATAGTGATAGGCAATCTCGCGGTAGTCCTTGACGTCCATAATCACCACATCCCCTTGCTTGCCTTCCTCCAATGAACCGAGGCGGTCGGCGCGACGCAGCGCGGCGGCGGCGTTGATGGTGCACGCGTTGATGGCCTCCGCCGGGCTCAATCCGAGATATAGGCACGCAATGGTCATAATAAGCTGGATATTTTCCGTGCGCGACGACCCCGGGTTGTTGTCGGTGGCAAGCGCTACGATGCATCCCGCGTCGATCATATCGCGCGCATAGGCGTAATTCTTCTTAAGGAAAAAGCTCGTCCCCGGGAGCAGGCACGCGACCGTGTCGCTCTCGCCGAGGGCCTTGATACCAGCGTCCGATGCGGCGAGCAGATGGTCGGCGCTCGCGGCGTCCATCTCAACCGCCAACTGCGCGCCCCCGAGCGGCGACATTTCATCGGCGTGAATTTTCGCGCGCATACCGGCGTCGCGTCCGGCTGCGATAATCCGCCGCCCATCCTCGACGGAGAAGACCCCCTTCTCGACGAAAACATCGATGAACTCCGCAAGCCCTAACCGCGCCACTTCGGGGATCATTTCGTTAATTATCAAATCGACATATTTTTCTTTGTACCCGTCATATTCCGGCGGCACTGCGTGCGCACCGAGAAATGTCGGCACTATCTCGATGGGCATCTGCTCGTTCAGGGCTTTTATCGCCCTGAGCTGCTTGATTTCATTTTGCGTATCGAGGCCGTAGCCCGATTTCGCCTCGATGGTCGTTACGCCGAATGAAATCGCCTTCTCAATATTGCGCCTGCCCTGCTCAATAACCGCCTCAAGCGTGGCATCCTGCAGCGCGCGTCGCGACGCCAATATCCCGCCGCCGGCCTGCAGTATGTCCATATATTCCGCCCCCGCGATGCGCATCTCGAACTCATCGAGACGCTGCCCGGCGTGGACGATATGTGTGTGCGAATCGATGAGGCCCGGCATCACAACACGTCCCCCGGCGTCAACCTCTTTTACACCCAAATCCTGGACAAAGCGCATGAGCTCGGATGTCGAGCCGATGCGCCTGATAATACCGCCCTCGATATAAACCGCACCATCCTCGATGATGCCCAAATCGGCAAGCTCAGCTCCGCGCTTGGCTTGGTTTTTCGCCGCGCAGGTAAGCAGCTGCCTCGCGTTATAAATCAATAGCTTATGTGTTTCTGCCATAATTACTCCTGCCAATGCCTTGCGGAGTTTCCTCCAGGGCCACTTCTCGTTTATCATTAAGCAATATTCTATCATTACTTGACGGTGCATCGGAAACGGACCCTATGCGAAAGCATTTTTTGCCGATATTCATCTTCATCGTATTGCCGCTGTTATGCTTCTGGCCCATCACTACAGGGCAGGCAACATTCGCGGGGTTCGACCATTCGGGGATAAATCAGCCGTTCAAGGAATTCGCGTTTGGGCAGCTAAGCCGCGGCAACTGGCCGGCATGGTGTCCATACCTCGATTGCGGCACGCCGTTTATAGCTGAGGGTGAGGCGGGGATATTTTTCCCGCTGAATTGGCTGCTGCTTCTGCCAGGCGATTTTCTCTACAAATATAATTTGGTCATTCTTCTGTCCATCGCCCTTGCAGGCATTTCGATGTATATTCTGCTGCGCAGCTTGGGATGCCGTATCGTCACGGCAACAGCATTCGCCCTGCTTTTTGAATTTTCGTTCGCCGTGGGATTTCAAAAGGCCAACTGCAATGTGCTTCAGGCATTCGCGTTAGCCCCGGCGTTAATCGCGGCGTTTAGCCACACATGGCGTCGATGGTGGGCGGGGGGCATCATCACGGGAGTTGTATTGCTACTCATATTAGCCGCGGGGGCCGGGCAATATTTTGTGTATTCGATAATTGCCCTGGTTGTCTGGGCACTGGTGGATTCGGTTGCCAAACGTGATGGAAAGATTACTGGTCAATATTTTGTGAAGCTTATAATTGCCGCTATTGTAGTAGTCATCATCGGCTGGCCGCAATTAGCAGCGACAAGCAGGCTCGTCGGGCTGTCCGAGCGTAGCGTGATGGCCCAACCCGATTTATCTTCACGCGGCCTATGGCTGAATTTTACAAGGCTTTTTGCGACCTTTGTATTCCCTGCATTCAATCTGAACCGCGATGATTTTTTCGCCTACACAATGACAACCGTTTACCTCGGGCCGCTATGTTTCCTCCTTTACTTAATCGCAGGTTTCAGGAGAAGGTCCGGTTTGCCCGCGGTGTCCGCGACCCTCTTCTGGTCGGGGATTATATTTCTCCTCTTGGCTATGGGGGATAATTTCCCTTTAAACAAACCGTTGATGCATTTTTCTATATTAAACAAATTCGCGAACCACGCGCGTTTCTCCAATTACTTCCTCCTTTTCGGGTTGGCGGCTGCGGCTCTTGTCTATGAAGGGTTACGCACAATGGAATTTAAGGGGCATCGAATTGGGGAGGTCCCCATCCCTGAATTAGTTGTCATGTTTATCATTCTCCTCCCCTTCGTCGTAAATTACTCTTTATATATCCCTACAAAATTTGCCCTATTTATTTTTCTCATCCTCATGATCCCATCAATACCCGGGCTTATAGCCAAAAGGATTACCCGTACTTTGGCTCTTGGTGCGGCTTTGGGAATGGCGCTCCTATGCCAGTTGATAATGACCACATTGCTCGCATCGCCTACGGTGATGTGGCGTGCTGACTATGACAAATCCGGTGATAATCTTAGACGCATCGCCGAGCATGGGGGG
>Ga0315277_10000514_pt1 | contig 61945 bp, 53 predicted proteins | sample YL17G05_15_MG_FD_203695 | JGI IMG/M metagenome (GOLD analysis project Ga0315277, IMG submission 203695) | Sediment microbial communities from Yellowstone Lake, YNP, Wyoming, USA - YL17G05_15 | ecosystem: Environmental > Aquatic > Freshwater > Lake > Sediment | place: USA: Wyoming | collected...
TTCGGAAAATACCGCGAGCGGTTAAGCGACGAGTCTCGCATTATCCGGCTCGTCCGAAAAACTATAATTCCCGGGGACTGATTAAAAAACCAAAAATAAGGATCATTGTTAAGTGAACAGCATTAGGCCAGGCCCTCAATCTTCACCATTGCCATTCCCTCGGAGAACGAGGATGCCGAGGCAAAATGCGGCTCCAGAACCATTTTCCCGGTTGGGTCAATAAAACCGAATCCGCTCTCGGTTCTCACCGCGGCCAACCCTTGGGAAAACGGGAAAGCCACCACAAACTTGGGATAGATGACAAATTTTCCGGTTTTATCTATATATCCATACTGAGTAGGCGACAAATAAGAGTCCCCTTGCTTTTTTCCCACACAGGCCAGCCCCTGGGTGAACCAATAGGCGCTGTCAAACTGCGGCTTGATGATGACTTTGCCGCTCTTGCCCACATAGCCCCAGCGCCAGCCGATCTGCACCGGCGCCAGACCTTCGGAAAATCTGCCGGCCAATTCATACTGCGGGCTGATCACGAGCTTGCCGGTTCGGTCCATAAATCCCCATTTGCCGTTCTGCTTGACCGGGAACAGACCAGCCGGCTCTTCCGCCCTCAGCCCCCCGGCCAAAAAGAATATCAGCGCCAAAGCCATCCCGATAAACTTTTTCATTTGTCCTACCCCTTCGGGAATCTGTAATCTGTAATTTATTCCGTCGGCTCCCAGACAAATTTTCCGGTTTTGGCAAAATCTCGGTCAATATATCCGATCTTGGCGCCGAGCGTGATCTGGGCCAGGCCCTGGCTGAAGCTCTTGCATTCATCAAACTGGGGCGGGATGATGACTTTTCCGGTCTGGTCAATGAATCCCCATTTGCCCTTGAAGGCGCCTCCGATGTTGACCCCGGCCATTCCCTCGGAAAATTCCCCGGCAATATCAAATTGCGGCTGGATCACGATCTTGCCGGTTTTGTCCATATACCCATATTTATCTCCGACCTTGACCCCGGCGAGTCCGTCGGAAAACTGATAAACCGATTCCCGGGCCGGCGCGAGCGCATATTTGCCGGTCTTGTCAATCGTGCCAAACTGGTATTGGTCTTTGCTCCGGACCAGGGCCAGACCTTGCTGGAAATTGAACGCCCGGTCATAGTTGAGCGGAATCGCATACTTGCCGGTCTCCCCGAAGTTCCGGTCAATATATCCCCAGTCATCCTTGACCCGGACCGCGGCCAGTCCTTCGGAAAAATCTTTCGCTTCCGGAAATTGCTCCCGGATCAACATCTTCCCGGCCGGATCAATGTATCCCCAACCGCCGTCCTGCTCGGACTTGACATTGGCCAGCCCTTCGGAAAATCCCCAGGCATCATAATAGCGGGGCGCGATGATGATCTTTCCGGTCTGGTCCAGGTATCCGTATTTCCCCTCCGACCGGATCGCGGCCCGGCCGCAATGAAAATCAAAGGCGCGATCATACTTCGGCTCCATCACCACCGTGCCGCTCTGATCAATAAATCCCCACTTGCCTCCGAGTTTGACCGCGGCCATCCCCTCGGAAAAATCGTTCACCTCGTCAAACCTGGCCGGGATCAAAAGCTTTGCGCTCTTATCCATAAATCCCCACTTGCCGCTGATCTTGACCGGAAAGAGCCCGCTCGGCTCCGGCTTCGGGCCGGCTTTTAAATGCCAACCGGGAAAAACTGCAAAAAGGAACAGGAATATGACCAACAGAAAAATTCGCTTCATCTCTTCACTTCCATTCAGGCTCACCCCAGTCGGCCTTGCCGGCTTAATCCTTTTTTATGGCTTTTTAATGACCGCCGGCTTATCTTTCCAGGCCTTGGCGTCTCCGAGCTGGCCCTCGCCGTTATTCCCCCAGCACCACATTGTGGCATCGGACCTGCGCGCGCAGTTATGATAAAAGCCCGCGGAGATGGAAGTCCATTTAGTAACGCCGCTGGTCAGGGTCGGAATATTTTTATCTATGATGGTGTTGTCTCCGATCTGGAAGATGGTATTAGAGCCCCAGCACCAGAGGGTTTTATTGGTTTTTCTCGCGCAGGTATGGAACAATCCCGCGGAAACATTTGCCCAGCTCAATTCCGCTCCTACCTGAACCGGAGAGGTTTTATTGACGATGCTCGCGTCTCCGAGTTGACCGTGAGAGTTGTAGCCCCAGCACCAAAGTGATTTATTAGTTCTAATGCCGCAGGTATGATAGCCTCCGGCGAAAACCGAGTTCCAGGTTAAATCAATCCCGACCTGAACCGGAACCTTCTGGTCGGCGGTATTTCCCAGTCCTAATTCTCCATCCGCGTTATTGCCCCAGCACCAGAGCGAATGGTCCGCCTGGATGGCGCAGGTATGAGATTCTCCGCCGGCAACCGCGAGCCAGGTGGAGGTGTCTCCGGGCAAGACCTGGGTGGGGGTGGATTGGTTCGCGGTGTTTCCGTCTCCGAGTTCGCCATTGACATTGGCTCCCCAGCAGAAGAGCGTTCCCGCGGTTTTGATCCCGCAGGCGTGATACCAGCCGAGTCCGATCTTGGACCAGGTCCTTTCCGTCCCGACCTGGATCGGCGCTTTTTTGTCCAGGGTGGTTCCGTCCCCGATCTGTCCGAAATTATTATCTCCCCAGCACCAAAGCGACTTACTTTTCTTGGTGGCGCAGGTAAAATCCGCACCGAGCGAGATCGTCTTCCAGTCCAGGGCTTTTCCGACCCTGGCCGGCTTTTGCTTGTTGGTGTTGCTGTTGATCCCGAGCTGGCCGAATTGATTGGCCCCCCAGCACCAGAGCGTGGCATCGCTCTTGGTCGCGCAGGTATGATAGCCGCCCGAGATGATGCTCTTCCAGCCTTTGACTCTTCCGATCCTGGTCGGCCTGGTCTTGTGCCCGGACTTGCCGAATCCGATCTGGCCGTATTCATTGTTGCCGAAGCAATAGAGCGTGCCGTTTTTATAGAGCGCGCAGGTATGCCATTTCCCGAGCGCAACGCTCGCCCAGGCGGTGGCGGTTCCGATCCTGAAAGGAGCGGTGTGATCCAGCAGAGTTTTATCCGCGAGCTGTCCCCAGTAATTATCCCCCCAGCACCAGAGCGTTCCTCCGGTCTTGACCGCGCAGGTATGAGATTTATCCCCGGCTGAGACCGATGCCCAGTCCAGGGTGGCGCCCACCTGGGTGGGCGCTGATTTATCCGCGGTGGTTCCGTCCCCGAGCTGGCCGGTATAATTATCCCCCCAGCACCAGAGCGAGTTATCGGTCTGATTCCCGCAGGAGAAATATCTCCCGGCCGCGGCAGAGCGCCAGGTGATCAAAGCGCCAACCTGATTCGGAGCGCTTTTCCTGATCTTGGTGGAATCCCCCAGCTCGCCATTATTATTATCCCCCCAGCACCAGAGCGTGCCGTCGGTCCGGGTGGCGCAGGTATGGCTGTATCCGGCAGAGGCCGAAGCCCAGGTGGTTATTGTGGGCGAAATCTGGACCGGGGTTTTCTTGAGCGCGAGCGTCCCGTCCCCGATTTGGCCGTCCTCATTATCGCCCCAGCAATAAAGCGTCCCGTTGGTCTTGGTCGCGCAGGTATGAAAACCTCCGCTGGCAACCGATGACCAGTTGGTGTCAGCGCCCAGGAGCGTGGGTGTTAGCTTGTCCACGGTGGTTGAGTCTCCGACCTGGCCGTAAAAATTATTTCCCCAGCACCAGAGCGTTCCGGTGGTCTTGACCGCGCAGGTATGCTGAAGACCCGCGGAAACGGATCCCCAGTCCTTGCTCGCGTTTACCTTGAGCGGCTTGGGATTGAATAAAGGCCCGGCAACTCCCAATTGACCGCTGTCATTCACCCCCCAGCACCAGAGAGTAAAGTCCTTGGCAACCGCGCAGGTATGAAACTCCCCGAGCGAGACCTTGGCCCAGGGACCGGAAATCTTGGCATAAGAAGCGTCATCAGCATGGGTTTCCTGATCTTGCGGCAAAAGCAGGTCTTGGCTCTCGCTCCCGCATCCATAAATGACGATTGAAAGGACAATCAAGCCCAAGCCGATTTTTCCGGATAGGTTTTTCATTTTCGCCTCCGGTTTATTGTTGATCTTAATAAACCCGATCCATCTTGCCGATAAAGCCCAAACCCTTATTTGTTATAAGATAACAGCTTTAAAAAATAATTGCAAGGAAAAAAAGCTTTTTGAATAAAATTCCCGGCCGTATGTTATTTTATTGACAAACCCTCTGATAATCAGCTAATATAAACTAAAGGACTCTGGTTGGGAATCGGCCTAACCGCCAAACCAATGGAGGCAAAGAAAGATGAAGATCAGGGGCAGATGGATCGGGCTTTTAACCGTATTATTCTCGGTCTTAATTTTCAGCGCCTGCCAGAAGGATAGTGCATCCGGATCGCCGGTTTTGGCCAGCGCTTGCCGGGACGCGGATGATGACGGGTACGGACAGAACTGCCTGGCCGGAGGCGATTGCGACGATTCAGACCCCAATAACTGGACCAGGTGCGGGACCTGCGCGGACCTGGATCACGACGGCCTGTATGTCGGCTGCAATCAATACCTGACCATCCTCGGCCCGGACTACAATGACGCGGACCCGGGAAAATGGTCCGGGTTTTATTCCTGCGTGGACAACGACGGGGACGGATTGGAAATCTGCATTGACTGGTCCCTGACCAATATGGGCGCGGACTGCGATGATACTAATCCCAATGTCTTCCCGGGCGCAGCCGAGGTTTGCGACGGGGTGGACAACCAATGTCCGGGCGAGCCGGGATATGGAGTGGTTGATGAAGGCTGTCCCACGATTTTGCAAATCATTCCGCCCTATGGTTGGTTCGGACAGGATACTAATGTAACGATTAAGGGCACGCTTTTTACAACTCCGGCCCAAGCCTGGCTTCATCATAGCACTCTGAACTTGACTTATTATTTGACCAATCCGGCGTTTGTGAACGCGACTACCATTACCGGAACCGTGGTTGCCGGAGGGATGCCGGACTCTGTGCCTTATGATTTTTATCTGCAGATGGGCGCCACGGTGATTTCCAAAGCGCTCGCTTTCACCATCACTGATGTTCCTCCGCCCACGGTCACCTCGGTCTGGCCCACCTCGGGCTGGAACCAGAGAGACACCCAGATCACCATCATCGGCTCGGATTTCATCCCGGTTCCGGGCGTGATGATCGGAGACACGAATGCGAAAAATGTTCTTTACATAGATTCCCATACATTAACCGCGACCGTTCCGGCCGGGATGACCCCAGGGCTGTATGGAATCACCGTGATCAATCCGGACGGACTTTCCGGATCCCTGAATGACGCCTTCCTGGTTTCCGACAATCCGGCTCCGATCATCAAGAATGTTTCGCCCACTTCCCTGCCCTCTGCGAGCGGAGGCGTCATCAACATCACCGGCCAGTATTTCGTGCCTTCGGAGTTGATGGACTCCACCACGGTTTTCATCCAAGCCTTCATCAGCAATGATCCGACCAACCTGTTCGCTGACTCGGTTACGGTCCAGAACGCCACCACGGTCAGTTTGCAGGCGATAATCCCGGGCGGCTTGGTAAAAGGGATTTATGTGGTGACCGTGCAGAACCCGGATGGACAATATGACAGTTATTCCGCGATCAAGCTTTGCACCTCCGCGGACGGCAAGCTGGGAGACGCCGGCGATTTTGTGGATAGCGCCCGTCCCCTGACTTTTGCCCGGCGCAGTCATTCGGGCGAGGTGATCCAGGATGACCTGGAAAACCTCTTTATTTATGTGGCGGGCGGAGACAACGGCGCCAGTGTTTTCAAGAATATAGAATATACCTCTTCCAGCCTGTTCGGATCCTTGAGCGAGTGGAATCTTACCCGGCCGATGAATAATGCCAGGACCGCTTTGCTCCTGGCCGGCGCCCGGGGCAGCGATGGCACTCCCTACCTGTATGCCATTGGCGGAGCCTCTGTCTCCAACGGGAATACGGTTATAACCAAATTATATAGCAACGCCTATAAAACGGTGGAGCGGGCGAGGCTGTTGATCACTTCCACTGCGCCGATCAATCTGGTGGTTACACCGGTTCCGGGCGGAGGCACCCTGGCGCCGGGCACTTATGTTTATAAAGTCAGCGCGGAATTATTTGACGGGGAAGGGCTTGCCAGCAATCCGGTCACGGTCTCGGGGGATACCGCCGGAGCGTTTTCTCTGACCTGGGACGCGCTCGCCGGCGCCACCAAGTATTATGTCTATCGGGTGGAAGCGGCGAACGGAAGAGCCGGATTTGAGTACCGGCTGGCGGAAGTGGCCACCAATGCTTACACGGACAACGGCTCGGGAGTGTTTGTCACTCAGACTTTGACCGCGAACCTGACCGCGACTCCGAGCGCGGCCGGGGGCACGCTCGCCACGGGCGCGTGGTGTTACCGGATTTCCGGAGTGACCGTCAACGGGGAAATAGCCGCCTCGGCCAAATCCTGCGCCACGGTTTCCGGCGCCCAGGCCGTGGATCTGGCCTGGTCCGATACCACCGGGATTGAGGTGCTCTACTATAATATTTACCGAAGCTCGCAGGTCGGGGATACGGTCAATACCTATCAGATTGAGGACAAGATTATAACTTCATCTTTCCAGGACACGGGATTAGCGCCGATGACTGTTGCCGGTCCGGGCTCCCTTACCGCCGCGGCGCAAACTTTCGCCTCGGGCGCGATGCTGAACGGGACTTATTATTATGCGGTGTGCGGGGTCGGGGATCGCTGGACCAGCTTGCCGGCTCAAGCAAATGTCAATCTGGCCGGCGCGCAGAACTCGGTGGTATTGGGCTGGGCCGAGGTTAAGGGAGCGCTCAGCTATAATGTTTATCGGGGGGACACCCTGAATAATGAGCATCTCATCAAGCAGGGCCTGTATGCCACCCGGTTCGCGGACATCGGCCTGGTTGAGGGAACCACCACCACCGGGAACGGCCTGATCTCAACCCCGTCCGGAAAGATGTCTCCCCTGGTCAGAGGGAGTCTGGGCAAATGGCAGAACCTGGCCGGCACCTTGAACTCGCCCAGGCTCGGATTGAACGGCGTGACCGCTCTCTGGGGCAACACCACCTATCTCTATGTGGCGGGCGGAAGAGACGGCAACACGGTCTATAACACGGTTGAGCGGGCATTGGTTAACGCAGACGGCTCGCTGGGAGCCTGGACTTTTGAACCTGATTCTCTGGTGCAAGCCCGGGTTCATTTCGGGTTTGCCCTGGCAAACTCCAGGAATCATCCCGGCATAGCCAGTTCCACCCTGACCTATTTCTATGCGGCTCAAGGATTAACCACCGCCGGAACTGATTTAACCCAGATCAACTGGTCAAAGATTCAGGATGCCACCGGCGACCTGGGCGCCTGGGCAGACACTAATAAAGCTCCGTCTGCCGCGTATGTCGGATGCACGAGCGAGATCGGAAGCGGCTATGTCTATGTGATCGGCGGAGTCAGGAATCTGAACACGATTTTCAGCGGGATCAAGAGAGGAACCGTGGATGCCGTCACTGGAAATATAACTGCCAATTGGGCGGACGCCTCGGGAATCAGTATGACCGGCCGGGCTTTCCATTCCTCGGCGGTGACCAATGCTTATATGTATCTGATCGGCGGGCAAACCAGCAATCCAGGATCAGCCATTGTGGTAACCGGATATACCGAGCAGATTCCGTTCTAAGCTGAATGGGCGACGCTTGGCGTCGCCCGTACGGGCGAACCCGTGTGTTCGCCCTCTCCAGGGCAGACACTTGGGTCTGCCCCTACTGTTTCTTCGGCGGCATCACCTTCATACTGCCCTCAACCACCACCTCGCCCCGCTGGTTCAACCACTCCAGCTTCATAATCACGATGTTCTTGTCCATAATCTTTTCCGACACCGTGGCTTTGGCCGTGATCGTGTCCCCGATCTTGACCGGAGCCTTGAACCTGGATTCGCCGGCATAAGCGATGGACCCCATTCCCGGAAGCTGCATCCCGATCACCGGCGCCATCAAGCCCTGCACCAATGACCCGTGTGCGATCCTGCCCCCGAAAATCGTCTTCTTCGCGTATTCCTCGTTAATGTGGATCGGGTTGAAATCGCCCGTGATGCCCGCGTAAAGAACTATGTCCGATTCCGTGATGGTCTTGCTCCGCTCCGCGCTCTCCCCAATCTCCAATTCCTGAATGCCTTTGCCTAATTCGTATTCCATTGTTCCCTCCTTTATGAGGATGATATGACGATAATTCGCCTCGTGAGAAATTCCGATTTTATAATTTACAATTTACCCTTTACAATTTCTTCGGCGGCATCACCGTACGGGCGAACCCGTGTGTTCGCCCTCTCTAGGGCAGACACTTGGGTCTGCCCCTACTGTTTCTTCGGCGGCATCACCTTCACCGTCCCATCCATTACCACCTCTCCGCGCTGATTGGTCCATTCGCATTTGAAAACCACGATGTTCTTGTCCATAATCTTTTCCGCGACCGTGGCTTTGGCAGTGATCGTGTCCCCGATCTTCACCGGCGCCTTGAACCGCACACTCCGCTCCAGGGCAATCGTGCCCGGTCCCGGAAGTTTCATCCCGATTACCGGCGCAATCAAGCCCTCTGCCAGACCCCCGTGTGCAATCCTTCCCCCGAACCTGGTGGTCTTGGCATACTCCTCATTGATATGCATCGGATTAAAATCGCCGGTAATTCCCGCATACAGATTCACATCCGTCTCCGTAATGGTCTTGCTCTGCTCCGCGCTCATCCCAAGCTCAAGCTCATTTATGCTTTTTCCCAAAATTATTTCCATTTTTCTCCTCCTAATAATGTGCGAGCGCCTTCCGCCGCCGCTCGGATTACCGAGCTATGGCGGACAAGTCAGGCGCGATAACCTTCTCGTGCGAGCGACTTTAGTCGCGATTCCTCTAAATGCCAATCATCTCCCTCGCCTCCTCCACCCTCGCCGCTTCCTTGCCCATTCCTTCAATAATCTTCACCGCGGCGCGTACGGGCAGACCCGCGTGTCTGCCCCATCCGGGCGAACACCTGGGTTCGCCCCTACATTATATTCCTATGATCTTTTTTGCCTCTTCAACCGTTGCAACTTCTTTTCCCATACCCTCAATGATCTTGACCGCGGCGGAAACAAGTTCCGCATTAGATTTTGCCAGCACTCCGCGCTTCAAATAGATATTGTCCTCAAAGCCCACGCGCAGTCCTCCGCCCGCGGAAATTCCGGCGGCGCCTAAACTGAGCTGGTGCCTTCCGATCCCGATCACCTGGAAGGTTGAATTTTCCGGAAGGTCTTGGATCAGGATCGCGAGGTTTCTGAGGCTGGGCTGGATTCCGCCGAGAACGCCCATCACGAACGAGAAGCGAAAGGGCGGCTCGGCCAGACCGGGCTTGATCAAGAGCTGGATGACATTATTGATCATCCCCACATCATAAATCTCAAACTCCGGCTTGACCTTCAGTTCCTTCATCCTTCTGGCGAACAACTCCATCACCTCGGGCGGGTTGGGAAACAATTTTCTTCCGAAATTCATTGAGCCGGCATTGAGAGAGGCTGAATCCGGCTTTAATTCCTCAACCACCTTGAGCCTTGCCTCGGGTCCCAAGCCGAGGGTGGTCGCTCCTCCGCCGGTGGTGATCTGGGTGATGATCGGACAGCGCTGGCTCACGGCATTTAAATAGGCGCGGAAGACTCCTATATCCGAGGTCGGCTCGCCGGTCTCGGGATTGCGCGCGTGCAGATGCACCACCGATGCGCCCGCGTCATAACTCCTTCTGGTCTCCTCTGCAACTTCCTCGGCAGTGATCGGAAGATAGGGCGTGTCCTTGCGGGAAGGAATAGAGCCGGTGGGAGCGACGGTGATTATTACTTTATCTTTTAATTCAGACATTCTCAATCTCCTTATTCTACCTTTTCGTGCGAGCGTCCTGTCTCGCTCCTGCGAGAGCGTGACAGGATTAGTCGCAATTCGGGGCGCAGGCACTCCTGTCTGCGCACAAATTTTCGGGCGCAATGAATTGCGCCCCTACTTCGCCTCTTTAAATAGTTCCCGCGCGATGATCGTCTTCTGGATTTCAGTGGTTCCGGCTCCGATCTCCAGCATCCTTGCGTCCCGGTAATATCTCTCAATCGGATATTCCTTCATATAACCGTATCCGCCGAATACCTGAAGCGCGTCGTGGACCGCGTGGGAGACCATCCGGGAAGCGTAATACTTGATCATTGCGGCTTCCTTGGTCACCTTCTTCCCGGTCATCACCATCCAGACCACCTTGTAGGCATAGGTGCGCGCGATCTCCACCCCGGTCGCGATCCGCGCCAGCTTCTCCTGGATCAACTGATACTCGGCAATGGTCTTCCCGAACTGGACCCGCTCCCGGGCATACCTGGTCGCAACCTCCAGCGCGGCCTGGGCAATGCCGATACTGCTGAAGGGCGTGAGCGCCCGCTCCACATCCAATGACGCGAACATCTGATGAAACGCCCGACCCGGCTGGCCCAGCACATAATCCTTGTGCACGCGCAGGTCTTCCATAAAAACCTCTCCGGTCGGCGAGCATCTTCCGCCCATCTTGTCAAACTTGGGACCGGTGGAAAACCCCTTCATTCCGCGCTCCAGGATGAACGCGGTGCCTCCCTCCAGCTTCTTGGTTCCGGGCTCGCGCGTGAGCACGATCATATATTCAGCCACCGGCGCGTTGGTGATAAAGGTCTTGCTTCCGTTCAGGATAAAGTAGTCTCCGTCGCGGACGCAGGATGATTTGATGCTGAGCGCGTCTGACCCGGCCCCGGGCTCGGTCAATGCCCAGGAGGCAAGGACTTCTCCGCGGCAGATGGGAGGTATATATTTTTTCTTCTGCTCTTCGTTTCCATGCTTGTTGACATTGTTTGCGAACAGCAAATCCGCGGCATTGGATGAAAGGTTGAAGCCGAAGCAGGCGCGGACGAACTCCTCTCCAATGATGGCTTTTGCGAACAGGTCTCCGCCGGCGCCTCCGTATTCCGGCGGAAGATACGAGCCGACAAATCCAAGCTGACCGGCTTTTTTATAAATGTCCCACGGAAATTCCTGGCTCTCGTCCAGTTCCCTGGCCTTGGGCGCCAGCTCGCTCTCACAGAATTTCCGGATCTGTGCTTTCAGCATCAATTGCTCTTCATTCAACTCAAAATTCACTTGTCTTCTCCTTCCTAAAATAAAAAGAACAATTCCTTTCTGTGCGGGCGACTTTAGTCGCTATTCGTGGCGCAGACACTCTTGTCCGCGCGGGCGCAATGAATTGCGCCCCTACGACAATAATCCCGCATTTTCGCCAGCGCATAAACCACCTCCTCGGGCGTATCATAAATCGGATATTTAGAGCGGGCAAGAAGCTCTTCCTTGTAGCGATAAGGCACTGTCATCATCAGCCCGACCGGCTTATGAATCGTGTCAATGGTCTCATTGAATTCCGACACCAGGTCCCGCTGGAGCTGGGTCAAGGTCTTGAAAGCCTTGAGCGTTTCCGGGTCGCGGTAAATATACGCGGTTGCCAACCCGTCAAAGTCGTCTCTTGCCAGAATCTCCCGCAGACAGTTCCGCTGAGTCTCGGCGCTGTAGATGTCTCCGAAGTCCACCGGGTTCTTGAACTCAATGATCCCGGCTCGGCGCTGGGCTGAATATTTTTCGGCAAGGTCTTGGGGAATAGGCGGAAGCTCAAACCCGTAATGGTATGCCAGGTCCGCCATAATCACCGCCATCCCTCCGCTCGGGGAGATGATCAGCAGGCGGTTGCCTTTCATTGGCGGCATCAGGAACGCCCGCCCCAGGTTCATCAACTCGGAAACCGAATGCGCCCGGAGGATCCCGGCCTGCTTGAAGGCGCCGTCCATTATTGACGCGTCGTTCCTGAGCGCCGCGGTGTGCGAGCTTGCCGCGGACTCGCCGTAAGGAGAGATATTCGCCTTATACACGATCAGGGGCTTGCGGACTTTTTTCGCCAGCTCGCAGAACTCTCTTGGTCGGCGCAAATCCTCCAGGTAATAACAGATAATATCCGTGTCCGGGTCCTCGCTGAAATATTCCAGGAAGTCAACCTCGTCCAGCACGGTCTTGTTCCCCAGGCTCACGAATTTCCCGAGCGGGAACGCGTCGTTCTTCATCTTGGTCGCCATCCCGGTCCCGATCCCGCCGCTCTGGGTGATGAACGCGATCCGTCCTTTGGGAGCGACATCCAGGGGCATAAAGGACAGGCAAAGACCGTTTGCCGTATTGGCAGTGGCAATCCCGTTCGGGCCGACCAGATACAGCCCTTTTTCCCGGCAGATTGTTTTCATCTTCTCCGCCAGCTCAATCCCCTCCGGCTTTCCGGTTTCCTCAAAACCCGCGGAACTCACCGCAATATGCCTGAGACCATAACGCGCGCAGTCCAGAAGTATTTCCGGCGCCAATGCGGCTTTGGTGAAAATCACGGCCAGGTCCGGCTTTTCCGGAAGCTCGTCCAGCGACTTGAAAATTTTCACCTCGTCGTTCTCGCCCGGTGTAGGGTTGACGCCAAAGATTTTCCCGCCATAGCCCCATCTCCGCGAATTGGCGATAATGTTCCTGCCCAGATTTCCGGGATTGGGAGACAGCCCGATGATCACTATTGACCGGGCGTCAAAAAACCGATCAAACTCCTTTTTCATCTCTCAACTTTCTCGCTTTCAACGCTTTTAATGTGCGAGCGTCCTGTCTCGCTCCTCCGCGAGCGTGACAGGATCAGGCGCGATTCATTTCTGTGCGGGCGACTTCAGTCGCAAATTTCTATCTGTTTATTTTTTCGTGAACAACTCGTATCTGGCGATTTCTTTTTCCGAAAGCGGCGCCACCATGATCTGATTGTCCAGATAAATCCGCTCTTTTTTATCCGGCGTGTATCTGGGCCAGACCGGCAAGCCGGGTTGGTTCGGGTCTCCGCTCCGGGCGAAATTGGCGTAGTATTGCATCAGGATTTTATAAAGCGGCTCCCGGTCCAGGTTGAGGTCGGCTCTTTTCACCTTGCGGCTGATCTTGTAACTGGGATCGTCATTATGGAACACCATTGGGATGTCCAGGCCGTGGAACGATCCATATTTTTCGGGATTCTTGATCTCGTCCCAGTCATATCGGTAATAATAAACCGGGGCGGTCTTGCACAACTCCTCGGCGCCGATGTATCCGCCGGAGATAAAGGCGTCGCTGGAAACGGCATTGAAGAGGTCCATTGGTTTCTTGTAGTCGGCATAGGAATACAAGGCAAAAACTTTTGTGGTATCCCCGCCAGTGAACCTGGCGATCAGCTTGTTGACCAGGCTTTTGGGAAGGAGGTCCAGGCCGGGAACGAATGCGGTGAACAGTCTCATTTCATCGCGGGTGTGTCCGATCATTACCGGGACCTGGTTGTATTGACCCTTGGCGATCAGGTTCAGGGGGTTTTCCGGCAAAACATATCCGTCAATGATCGGTCCCATGCCGCGGTCGGTCCCGAATCCGGAGAGGAATTCCACCACGGTGCTTTTGGGCAGGAAAGCCTCTGCTGGTTTTTTGCGGAGACAGACAAGGACATCGGCCTGGTCGCAGCCGAGCTTTTTCAAGGTTTCTTTTCCCAGCTCAAATCCTTTTTCCCTGGTCACAGTCACTTCGCATCCCCCGCTCATGGGGATGGCTTGATGGAAAAGTCCTTTTGCCGGCGGAGAAGCCAGAAGCGCGCACACGCTCATCCCGCCCGCGGACTGGCCGAAGATGGTGACATTGTTCGGATCTCCGTTGAATGCGGCGATGTTCTGCTTCACCCATTGAAGCGCCTGAATCTGGTCCAGGAATGCGTAATTGCCGGAGCTGTTCTCTGGAGATTCGCCGGCGAGTTCGGGTAATGCCAGGAATCCGAGCGCTCCCAGCCGGTAGTTGATGCTCACCACCACCAGGTCTTGAAGACCGGCAAGGTTGGCTCCGTCATACATCTGATAAGAGCCGGCTCCCAGCATAAACGCGCCCCCGTGAATCCAGAACATCACCGGGTATTTCCCCGGCTTTTTCGGACTCCAGATATTGAGCGTCAGGCAGTCCTCGTTGTAAGAAGCGCTCTCGCCTCCGGAAAACATACTCTTCTTCTGCGGACAGGCCGGCCCGAATTCAAAAGCGTCAAGGATTCCTTGATGCGGCTTGGCCGGCTGAGTGGCGCGCAGGCGCAACTCCCCGACCGGAGGAGCCGCATAGGGAATGCCCTTCCAGACGCAGACCGGCTGGCTCGCCTCGGCCTTTCCCCGGATCAGTCCCTGGCCCGTGGAAACCGGTTTTGCGCAGAAATCATCGCCAGCCTGCGCGACTCCTGCGAAAATAAAAGATCCTATGATTACCGATAGAAAAGGTAAAATAATTTTTTTCATTTTTCCCTCTCTTTCAATGTGCGAGCGTCCTGTCACGCTTGCTCAAGCGTGACAGGATCAGGCGCGACTTCGGGGCGCAGGCACTCTTGCCTGCGCACAACTTTTCGGGCGCAATCAATTGCGCCCCTACTTTCCGAAAATCTCCCTCGCCACGATCACGCGATGGATTTCCGGAGTGCCCTGGGCCGCGATCCAGGCAAAGGCGTCGCGCAGGTTCCGTTCAACCGGGTATTCAATGTCGCTGCCGTATCCGCCGAGGATGAGGTTGGCCTGCTCCACGGCTCTGAGCATCACCCTTCCGCAGAGAATCTTGGCCATACTGGTCTCCTTGCGGTGGTCAACGCCGCGCTCGCTCAACACCGCGGCGCGATAGGCCATCAGCCGGCCCGCGTCAATCTCCGAGGCGATCTCCGCGACCGGGAAGGAGATGCCCTGGTTCTTGTAAATGGGCGTGCCCGCGATCACGCGCTCTTTCGCGAACTTGACCGCGCATTCCAGCGCGGCGCGCGCCAGGCCGATATGTCCGAAGGAGAGGCTGATCCGGGTGTTGCTCAGCACTTTCAGCGCGATTTTGAGGCCGTCGCCCTTTTGTCCGATCCGGTCCGCGTCCGGCACAAACAAATTTTCCAGCTTCAACTCATAGGCGCGATGGCCTTTCAAGCCGCACAGCACATTGTGTTTGTCCAGCGTCAGGCCCTTGGCATCCTTGTCCACGATGAACGCGCTCACGCCCTTGCCGCCCGAGCCCGGGTCCTCGTTCGCAAACAAAGCGAAGATGTCCGAGAAGTCCGCATACGAGATCAGCCGCTTCCTGCCGTTGAGCAAAAATCCCTTGTCGGTCTTGGTGGCCGTGCTCTTCATACTCGCGGGATCCGAGCCTGAGGCCTCGTCGGTGAGCGCATAGCATCCGACCTCGCCCGAGGCGATCCGGCCAAGGAACCGCTTTTGCTGATCCTCGGTCCCGCCCAGCTTGATCACATAGGTATAGAGCTGGGCGATTTCCAGGAACGGGATCAAAGCCGGGCATCCGTATCCGATCTCCTCGGCAATGACGCAGACCTCAACCTTGCCGATCTCATAACCGCCGAATTTCTTCGGCACGCTCAAAGCCGGCAGATGAAACGGGTCCTTGGTCAGCTTGTCAATCAAATCCTTGGGAATCCGGTCCTTCTCGTCAATCTCCTTCACCCGCGGGATGATGTGCTCCTTGACCAGTGCCCGATACTTTTCCCGCAATGCCAATTGATCCTTGGTGTAAAATGTTTCCGCCATTTTCTCTTCCTCCTTTTTAAATAATTTCTTCTTCCTTTCTGTGCAAGGGACTTTAGTCCCGATTCCTTTTCGTGCGAGCGACTTCAGTCGCGACAAGGCCGAAAATATTTTATATCAAGAATATGCCCCTTTCTCTCTTCCTGAAAAACCGGCTCCAGCATCATCCCGATCCTTAAATCTTTTTCCAAGACCTCGCCGATGATATGGGTCAAGCCGGTGTCCGCTCCCTCCAGCTTGATCACACCCAAAATATAAGGCGCGGTTGCCGGCTGAGTCGGCTCCGGGTAATTAACCGTGGTGAAAGTCTCCAGGGCGCCCTTGCCGGAAAGCGCAACCCATTCGGTCATTTGCGAGAAGCATTTTCCGCAGGTGGCCCTGGCTGGAACATAGACCAGGCCGCAAGAGGGACATTTGATCCCGAGAATTTTTTTCTCATCCCTGAGCGCAATCAGGAATTTGCTCACCACCGGTCCCGCGGAATAATTAAAAGGCACCTGCAGAGTCTGTTTGAAAATCAATATTTCATCATTCTGCTTCAATCTTTCGCTCCTTTGTGCGGGCAGACCCGCGTGTCTGCCCTGGCGGGCGAACACCCGGGTTCGCCCCTACATTCGTGGTGCGGACACTCTTGTCCGCACACCTTATTCGGGCGCAATAAATTGCGCCCCTACACCGGCTGAAACCATTTTATATCGCTCAGCTTTCCCTCGCGGTCCTGGTTGAAAACCGCTTCCATCCGCATCCCTACTTTCAGCTTTTTCGGGTCGTTCTCGGAGAGGAAATGCTGGATGCGGGTGCCGGCGTTGTCCAGCTTGATCAAACCGTATCCATAGGGCACGGGTCTTTTCTTCCCGGTCATCGGGTCCAGAAATGTGAAATAAACCACGGTGAAGCATTCCAGAATTCCCTGCGGTCCCACTTCCACCCACTCATTGGTCGGCGCAAAACAGGGTCCGCACACGGGCCGGGGAGGGACATAAACCTTGCCGCATTGGGAACATTTCCTGCCATAAATTTTTCTCTCGTCCCGCAGCGCCCTGAAGAAGAAGCTGAGTAGTTTTCCCGCGGAATAGTTATAAGGATAATTCGCCTGCGAGACAATCTCCAGAAGCTCTGTCTTTTTCTCTGAATGGTTATTTTTATTCATTGCCATTAAACGCCATGCGCATAATTTTGGTTAGTCATCTTTAATATCTATCTGCCAGCTTGCCTCATTTTAAACTTTCCTCTATAATCCTTTTTTCCCTAGCGGTTATACCATAAATTTTATAGACTAGCTCGTCAATTTGAGCATCAGTCTTTCTAATTTCTTCTTCAATTCTCACCCTTTGGTTGGTCTTCTTGTCTCCGATTTCATTGAGCCGCTTGTTTAGAGAAAGTATTTTAGCGACCAGCTTTATGAGATTTTGTCTATTATTATCAATTTTAATTGGCAAATCTTTTATTTCAAAAGTTCTAAGCTCGATGAATCCTCCCCTCATTGCGGTAGGACCATACCTTTTTCTAGCGTAATAGCCCATCAACTTTGAGTTAATAATACCTAATAAATATTCCAAAGGAACATTCCTGTCCTTGGAATGGATCACATACACCGTATTTACAGGTATGTATTTGTGCGAAGCCAAAAGAGCAGCGGTTGGAGTAAAGCAGATCTTTTTCATAAGAATTGCAGGAACATCAACCAACCAGGAATCTCGTTTTGATATTTTCTTATTACTTTTGAGTAATTGATATTTATCAATTTCCCTATTGGTTATTGCTATTGACTCACCCGAGGCACCGATATTTTTGGTGGTTGGTTTTGCCCGATATATGTCAATGAGTTTTAAGCCCTTCATTTTTGCCGATATAGATAAATCCGCCTGGTTAGAAGAGAAAATGAAAGGCTCTTCGCCATTTAGTTTCTTTTGATTGACTGCCATCTCCCTCATCTCTTGAAAATTTATGCCGGAAGGGAAAAACAACTTTATCTTATTTTGATCAGGTTGGGTTTTCTGAATGATTACAATATATGGATATGTTGATGATTCGGCAAAAACACCTAATTGAGAAACATCCACGATTTTAACTATTTTATGCTCTAAAAGCAATTTCCTGAGAGGAATCCCATATTGGGTTATCGCAAATTTGTTTGGAGCTATAATCCCTAAATACCCCCCCTCTTTGAGTAATTTAAAAGCCAATTCATAAAAAAGGACATAAATATCGTATTGCTGAAAGGCGGTAAGGTATTTTTTCTCAAAGTAGGCCTTTTCTTGGCCTGGTAAATTTCGATTATTTATATATGGCGGATTTCCAATTATAACATCAAAACCGCCTTCATCCATTATTTCTTTAAATTCTTGCTGCCATTTGAAGGCCTTATCTCCCGCTACTGATCGATCATCAATCAGGGAATTTCCGCATTTGATATTCTGCTTGAGCAAAGGAAGCCGATGTCCTCTTTCCGCGATTTTAAGCAAAAGGTTAAGTAAGGCGATTTCCACCGCCTTCGAATCCAGATCTACGCCGAAAATATTATTCTGCAAAATTTTTGCTTTTATTGTAAATGGCGTCCCGGTCTTGAAATCAAATTCCGATTGGTTATAATTTTTATCATTTTTTGAATAATACTTGTTTAAAAGATCAAAAGCTTTGATTAAAAACGAGCCGGAACCGCAGGCAGGGTCTAAGACCTTTATTTTTTCAGCATTTACTTTTTTGTTCTTAAGCAGTTCGCCCAGGGTATTCCTTACGATGTAATCAACGATGTATGTCGGGGTATAATAAATGCCCATCTCTTTTCGGTGAGCATTATTGGCGGTAAGGCTGGCTCTTTTATCGGTTTTTCTTAGGAGATGGCTTAAATATTGCTCGTAAATATTTCCTAAAACATCCGCTTCAATAGCTGAGAAGTCATAGCCAACTGGTTGGTCTTTTAAATAATACAAACCTTCAATGGTTTCGTGCAAAACTTCGTTTTCAACATTCAGGTCATCGCACAAATGATGAGCAAATATTTCGCTATTGTATTGTTGGTCAAAATAGACAAAAACCTCTCTTAGGCTTTTGATCAATTGCCCTCGGCCTTTATTTTCCCATTCTCTTAAATTGGGAAGAAGGATTTTTTCTTCCAGTTCTCGGTCCTCGCAATTTCTGATAAAAATCAACCGGTCCAAAATTCTCTGAACCGACTCGTCTAATTCTTCTTCGCTTAAATTGCTGCTCTGGTTAAGTTTGGTTATGTTTTTTGAAAGAAGATTTCTGAATCTGGTAAAGTCTGCTAAAAGCTGTTTATCAATCGGAATATTTTTGGTTTTTTTGCCCCATTTTTCCGCTTCCTTGTCAAGCAAGTTTTGCTCAAAGCTTTCTTTGGACAAAAGACACAATTCACGGAACCGATCCATAAACTCATAACAGGGGATGGTCATAAAATGGCTCTGTAAAGGATTGGAGATTTTCCATTCAGCGTTAAATATTTTTAAGGACTCAAAATCAGTTAAAACCGCCCAGGTGCAACTTTTTATCCAGGCATAATTTATCGCCTGCTCAATAAATTTAGGATTATTTAAATCTTCTTTCAGGGGTTTGGCTTCCAGGAAAAATTTGGGAATTCCATTGATCCTGAAGGAATAATCAACTCTGCCTTTTGAGATGGTTTCCTCTGCCCAAACTTCACTGGAATCTTCAACATTCCAACCCAAAGCGCGAAACAAAGGAAGAATAAAATCCTTTTTTGTCATTTCTTCATTATATTTGCTAACCCGTTCTTCTAGCACAACTTGGTTATATTTTTCAAGAAGTTCTTTGAGTTCTTTTTTAACTTTTTCGTTATCCATCTTTGGGCTCCTTTTTGAGCGCAGCCAATTATGTTAAATTAACCATAGTATTATGCCCGCTTTTCAGTCAACTGCATGAATAAAGGGACCTGCTACAATTTAACCCTCCAAAACAAAGTTGACGGAACATTCAATCCCCTTCCAGAATCGCGATTTCGGTCCAGAAGCTTCCGCCGAACCCGGTGGCGAGCGCGGTCTTGACTCCGGGAACCTGGCGGTCGCCGGCTTTGCCCATCACCTGGATCGCGGCTTCGGCCACCCGGATCATCGCGGTAGCGCCGATGCAGTTGGTGGAAATGACTCCTCCGGAGGGATTGACCGGAAGTTCGCCGGTCATCTGGGTGGCTCCCGAGTCCATCAGCTTTCCGCCTTCTCCAAGTTCGCAGAACCCGAGCGCCTCATACCAGCTTAGTTCGGCAAAGGTGCAGGGCTCATAAAGCTCAGCCACATCTATCTCCTTGAGCGGATTTTTGATCCCGGCCTGCCGATAAGCCTCCTCAGCCGCGGAGCGCAAAGTCCGCATATTGATCAGCAGAGGCAGGTCCGAATTAAAGGGCTGATCGTGCCGGGTGGCAAGCGCCTTGAACCAGGCCGGCTTGTTCGGTCTTTTCTTTGCCTTTTCCTCGCTCGCGATTATGATGGCGCAGGCGCCGTCGGAGGTCGGGCACATATCCAGGAGCTTGATCGGATAGGCGAGCGGGGTTGACCGGAGCACATCCTCAATCTCAATCTTCTTGCGCAGATGCGCATAAGGATTGTTCAGGGCATTGCCCCGGTTCTTGACCGCGACTTTTGCGGCCTGCTCCTCGGTGATCCCGAACTTGTTCATATACTCACTGGCCCCAAGGGCGAAGGTGCCGATGGCGCCGGACATAGTGGCTCGCTCAAAGAGCGGGTCGGACTGGAAGATCAGCCCGGCGGTGGTGTCTCCGTCCGACTGCTTTTCCCATCCGATGCAGAGCGCGCAGTCAAACATCCCGCTGGCAATATGATAGTATCCGGCAAGAGCCACGCTCGCGCCGGTGGTGCCGCCGGTGGTGACTTTGAGCGCGTGTTTGCCGAGCGCGCCGGTCGCGTCCGCTGCCCAGAGGTCCGCGTTATAAACCCCTTCAAAATGCTCCATATTGCCGATGATCACCGCGTCTATCTCGGCGATGCTCATCTGCGCGTCCGCCAGACAGGCATCCACCGCCTCGTGGATCAGCTCCACGATGTTGACCTCCCGGCGCTTGCTCTTGTGTTTCGTCTGGCCGGTCGCGATTATCGCAGCTCTTCTCGCCATTTATTTCTTTCGGGGCGCAGGCACTCCTGCCTGCGCACAATTTATCGGGCGCAATAAATTGCGCCCCTACGCGGCCACGGCTCGCCGTGGCCCTACCTTTCAAGAATCATCACGCACTGATTCTGGCCGCAGGGACCGTAAGACCCCTGGGCCAGCGCCGTGCGAACCTCTTTTCCAACTTGACACGAACCCGCTTCTCCCCGGATTTGCTTGACCGCCTCAATCACTCTGGTCAAGCCGGAAACGCATAAGGGATTTCCGCCTAAAACACCCCCGGAAGGATTGATCGGCTGTTCCCCCTCGGGATCGGTCTTCCCCGAGTCCATCAGCCTTGCCCCTTGTCCCGGGCCGCAGAGTCCGAGCGCTTCCGGGTATTGAAGCAACTGATAGCTGAAATAGTCGGAAAGCTCCAGCAAATCCAGTTCCCGCAACGGGTCTTTGATCCCGGCCATCCGGTATGCCTTGTTTCCGGCTTCAGTCAAGGCGCGCGCCTCTGCCAGATCCCGGTCTCCAAGATAGTAGCTGTCCATACTAACGCCGGCGCCCTTGATCCAGACCGGATCGCCGGTCCATCTTTTCGCCACACTTTCCGACGCTAACATCAGCGCGCAGGCTCCATCCGCAGGCGCGAACACCTCCAGTTCGTGCAAGGGGCTGGCGAGCATTTTTGAATTCAGGACTTGCTCGGCGGTGGTTTTTCTGCCGCGGAAAACCTTCTCGTTTTTTGCCGCCCGGGTCAAGGCTTTTGCCGCGGCTAAAGCCATTTTATCCGCGCTGACGCCGGAGCGATAAAGGTATCTGCGCGCCTGCATGGCGGCGGAGGAGATCTCGTCCAGGCCGAGCGCTCTCTGGAAAAACGGGTCAAACATTGCATTGGCAATGACATTCTGGCTGCCCTCGCTCATCTTGGCGTGCGCAAGAACCAGACCGGTCTGATATTTGCCGGAGAGGATCCGCATCATTCCGTAAAAGACCGCCTGGGTTCCGTCTCCCGCGACCTTGGCCTCGGATTTGAGATAAGCTCCCTCAACCTCCGGAATGGTCCGGTTGGAAATGGTCCTGCCATCCAGGAAGTCCTGGGAGCAGGATACGATGTTGTCAACTTCCGAGATGTCCATTCCGAGCCTGTTAAGCAAGCCGGAAGTCACTTCATAGACCAGATCCGTGATATGGTCTTCCCGCTTCTCCGGCTCGCACCGGCTCTGATAGTATCCGACTATGGCAACGCGCTCCGGCATTAAATTTTTCAATCCTATTTCAAAAAAATATTTGTGTCAAAAATTTATTTGTATATTAAAAAACATCTTCGTGCGAGCGACTGTAGGGGCAGACCCCTGTGTCTGCCCGATTCGTGGCGCAGGCACTTCCGCCTTCGCCAAGGCTACGGCGGACAGGCTTGCCTGCGCACCTTTAAATTTGCAGATCACCCTTGAGCACCGACCTTGAAATCACCAGTCTCTGAATCTCGCTGGTGCCTTCCACGATCCGGTAGAGACGGAGGTCGCGGTAATACCTTTCCACCTTGGCCTCCACCATATATCCCATTCCGCCGTGGATCTGGAGCACCCGGTCCGCGACCTTGCAGGCCATCTCGCTCGCGTAGAGCTTGGCCATTGACGCGAGCGCGGACTGGCGCTCGCCGGCATCGTATCTTAGCGCCGCGTCCATCATCATACAGTCCGCGGCGTAAATCTCGGTGGCGCAGTCCGCGAGCATCCACTGGATGGCCTGGAAATCCGCGATCGGTTTCCCGAACTGGACCCGGATCTTGGCGTAATCGCTTCCCATCTTGAGCAGTTTCTCGGCATAGCCGATACAGCTCGCGGCCAGAGTGACGCGACCGATGTCCAGGGTCTTCATCGCGGTGCGGAATCCCTCTCCGACCTTGCCGATTACATTGTCCTCCGCCACCCGGCAGTCCTCAAAAATCACCTCGGACTGGACCGCGGCCTTGCTTCCCATATGCTGATGAAGCTGTCCGATCTTGAGACCGGGCGCGCCCTTCTCAATAATGAACGCGGTGATTCCGCCCTTGGCCCGCTTTTCCTTGTCGTTGAGCGCGAGCACCGTGAACACATCCGCAACCGGGGCGTTGGTGATGAAATGCTTCAAGCCGTTAATCACCCAGAATTTGCCGTCCTTTACCGCGGTCGTGGTCATAGAAGCGGCGTCAGACCCGGCGCCCGGCTCGGTGAGGCAGAAGCAGGACAGCTTTTTCCCGCTCGCGATCTCGGGCAGGAACTTTTTTTTCTGCTCCTCGGACCCGGCGAGCAGTATGGCCTGGCTTCCGATCCCGTTATTGACCGCGATCAGGCTCCTGAACGCTCCGTGCGCCCAGGAGAGGGCCTTGGCCACCAGGCAGTAGCCGGTGGCGCCGATCCCTAAGCCGCCGTATTCCGCGGGGATGGTCATCCCGAACAGGCCCAGGTCGCGCACCTTTTGCACGACCGGCTCGGGAATTTTCCCCTCCGTCTCAATCAGCTCGTCAATCGGCTCGCAATCCTTTTTCACAAACTTCTTCACCGTGTCCACAAACTCCAGAATCTCCCTGGGAATCGCCGGCTTATACATTTTTTTTACCTCCTTCTTCGTGGTGCGGACACTCTTGTCCGCACACCACTTTTAATGTGCGGGCGACTGTAGGGGCAGACCCCTGTGTCTGCCCGATTCGTGGCGCAGACACTCCTGTCTGCGCACAATTTTTACCAACGCCTCTTTTCTAGCAGGTCTTTTCAAATTAGTCAAAAATAAATCGCCGGTTTTTTCTAAATCGGCGTTTTTTCCGCCCGGGCTTTTTCCCGGACCCGGATCCACCGCCGCTTCTGGAGCTTGTTCCACGGAGCGCCTGGAAATTATGCAGAAATGGAATGGAAAAAAGACCATAAATTTAAGCAAAGCATTGGCCGCTGAGCAAGCGCTGATGATGGTTTAAAAGGGGTGAAATCGGGAAAATCCAGGAAAATCGGGCTTGGGACTTGACAAGTTCTCAAAAATCCGCATAATATCAGGTCAGGATAGGTTTAGGGGCAACGGGTTCTGAGGTTTTGAATAAAAGGATCGGTGCTAGAAACAAAAAACGAATAATTCAAAACCCAGAAAAGGAGAGGAAAAAATGACCAAAGGAGATTTAATCGGGGCAGTGGCCGCGAAATGCGGGCTGAGCAAGAAGGATGTGGAAAATGTATTGAACGAGGCCTTCGCCGAGATCAAGAAGGGCGTGAAGAAGGAAGGCAAAGTGGCGTATCCGGATTTCGGCACCTTCAAGATCGCGAAGAGAAAGGCCAGAATGGGGATCAACCCCAAGACCAAACAGGCGATCCAGATCAAGGCGAGCAAGACCGTGAGGTTTAAGCCCGCGCCCACTTTCAAGAAATCGCTGTAATTTGTAGGGGCGTATTGCAATACGCCCTTCCGTTGAGGGAAAGCCCCCGGTTTTCCGGGGGCTTTTTCTTTTTAATTCAAAATATCTTCACCGCCAAGATCGCAAAGCCCGCAAAGGAATTTTTTGGTTTTAATATGCGAGTGCCTTCAGGCGCGATTCTTTAATTGATCCCGCCCCGAGAGCGCACTCCAATCCGCGCTTTCTTCAATCCTCAAGACGGCTGTTTGCAAATTCTTCCGGATAGTTGGCTTTGAGCCAGGCGGTTTGGAAAGCGAGTATGGCATAACCGATGCTGTGAGCTTTAAGGAAGGTAACCGGGGCCTGCCTCTTAATTTCTTCAAGAATCAGTCTGGCTTTTTCCTTGGCGAGTTTATTCTTGACGCATCCCCGAATGAATTGTTCTCGCATTTCCTCTGACTTGCCGAGCATTTGCTTCAAGAAGATATAAGCCTTATCCATTGTGAAACCGGCAAGCCGATGCGCGATCATCATCACCTGCTCCTGGTAAAGAATCAATCCAAAGGTCTCCCTGGTTATATCATGGAAAACGGGATGAATTTTGAGGATTTTTTCCTTGCCTTGCTTTCTGCGAATATAGGAATCGGGAATGTCCTTTTTATCCAGACTAGGCCGGTGAATTGTATCCACCGCGGCAAGCTCTTCTATATTTTGCGGCTTCAGGCGCCTAAGCAATTTTTTCCTGCCGTTGGCCTCCATCAAGAAAACGCCTTCCGTGTCGGCGCGAGCGAAAAGCTCCCAGGTTTTTTTGTCATCCAGCGGGATCTCATCTATGTCAATCTGCCGGGAATGGTTTTTCCTGATCAGCTTGAGGTAATGGTCAATTCTACTGAGGAGAATGCCGAGACCGATGAAATAATAGATTGCCAAGCCTAGGTTCCTTGCCTCAGCTTCGTCAAATATGTCGCCAGCCGACTGATCATTGCCCCGATATTTTTTATAAGTGGGAAGAAATATTTTATAAAGGGGAAGAAAATTGGAAATGGGCTGATCAGCCAGGACAAAACCGGACGGGGGGCCATCAGGGAGACGAACCTTGCCTTCAATCCGAACGGCTATTTGGAAAAGCTGAGCAATAATGGGTTCGGACTCGGTCATTTTTTTCAACCGGGGCTCTTGCTCAATGGCTTCCTTGAGGTCCCGGCTGTCCCAGGGAATGAGTTTGGCGATGGCATCAACCTTGGATACTGGCAAGTTCAGAATCCTGCCAACCCCGCGCACGGTTGCACGCAGGTGCGGGCATAGACAAGAGCGCAGTCGCTTTACCTGTTCCTCTCCATACTTTTTCTTCATATACCGCACGATTTCCTTCCGGCCTTCATAGCAAAAGTCAAGATCAATACTGGGCAATTGATCCTGGCTTGGCGTTATGAATCGCTCAAAGATCAGCCCGTACTGGAGCGGATCAATTTTGGTTATGCCCAGGCAGTAATTAACCATGCTTGAATTTGCAGTTCCTCTGCCCGGTCCGATCCGGATGCCCTTCTGCCGCGCATAATCAACCAGATCCGCGGCAATCAGGATATAGTTGGCAAACCCGGCCTTTTGGATCGCGCGCAGTTCAGAATTGAGACGCTTTTGATATGCCTTTGCTCTTGAGGCGAACAATGGACCTGGTTGCTTGAACCGGGTGAGGCGCTCCGCCAATCCCGCCATGGCTTTGCGTTTCAGCCGATCGTCCGGTGTGCCCGGCTCGTTTGGATATGGGTCTGGCAAATGCAAGAATTGGATGGTTTTCATTTTTTTCTCCCTTTCAGCTTTTTGAAACCGAGTTTAACACCAGCTAATGACAGATCCGGTCAATTGGAAAATTTTTTGCCGCTTTTTATGTTCCAGGAAATGCAATGCAACACCCCGTCTTGCTTGGCGATTTCATTGGTGTTTATGACCGCAATCTTTGATTTTGGATACAATTCCTGAAACCTCTTTGCCGCAATTTCGTCCTCCTTCAGGCCGAAAAAAGGCAGCAGGATAAAGCCCTTCATTTCCAGAAAATTGATGTAAAACCCGCTCGCGCTCGCCTGGTTGCGGCAAGGATGGTACGGGATGGGGATGAGATTCAGCCCTGCTTTGCGAAGAGTTGCCTGCAAATCATCATAATAGGCATTGCGCTCCCTGGAATAGTCATTGATCAGCACGGTGCCCTCGTTATAAAACCGCAGTATGCCGTCCGCGTGCCCGAGATAGTCCCCCGGCTCCGGCGGGATGATGATTATTTCTTCAGCTTCAAGGAGTTCGCGCAGCCTGCCTATGAGCTGGGGCTTGGAATATCGCGGATTCTCCTGGAAAATCTTGGCGGTCATAATCGCTTTGCTCTTGCTCTTGACCATATTTCCGCCGTCAATAACAATATCGGTTCGGACCGGCTTGATCCCTATTTTTTCGCAGACCACTGAGACCGGCGTGATGGTGGCGCGATATTTTTTGCTGTTCCGCAAATAATCCGGCTCATACTTGAACTGGACGAATTTTTTGGCGCGAACCTGGACCGGCATATAGTCCACTGCCCAAATATCCCGGGTGCCTGGCAGGAGACCGAATTCAACCTTGTTGCGCTTCAAAACCTCAGCCAGCTTGCGATAAAATCGCGGATGCCTGGATGGAAGCAAATCGCTCAAATAAAGATAATCGGTTTCCCGGTCTATAATCATTTGCCATCCACCTGTTCCTGACAGGACTTGATGATCTCAACCAGTTCCATCTGGTATTGCCAATCTTTTTGGGTCCAGAATGCCTTGAGCTTGCCATCTGCGGAACCATATTCCGCGATGATTTGCGCCCCTCCATCCTTATCCTTTCCAAAAAGTCCGTTCAAGATGCCCAGCATACCAACCACGGTCCTGCCATTCTTTGTCATCACCTGAACGCTCGGATGATGAGCGATCTTGTCATTGCAGGGAACCCTGGAATCAAAGACCCCCTGGATGGCTTCGGGATCAATCTTCAAAAGCTCATTTAAGAATATAACCGTCTGGCTCGGGCTGACCTTTGCCCTCGGACCATAGTCCCAGGGCTTATGGAATTGGCGATAAATCCAGTCAAAAGTCCTGGAACGCATTGTTTTTAAAAGCAAAATATTAAATAGACCCCGGGCGACTGTCAACATTTCTGCACACCTCCAGTATGCTTTTACCAAGCCCATACCTATATAATACAAGAGGCAGAAATATTTCGGTGCTTTGAGGGCTGAAGTTGCGACTATATCCAATTCTTGCGACCGTATTATTAAGGTATGGCCAGTTTAACTGCTGGTTTTAATGTCTTCCCATGGTTTGGTTTTTTCGGCAGAAAAATTACTGAAAACGCCCTTAGTTTTTTCGTAATAATTCAACTTCGCCAATACAATCCGAAAGCCTTTTCCCTCGATCATTTCGCTGAGCCTTTTAAAACTTTCTCGAGCCTTCGGCTGTGGTTTGCCATCAATTAGCCATTCTTCCCAGCCTTTCCAATAGTTTTCAGGAGCCAACAGAATCAAAGAAAGTCTATTCAAATGGGGAGGATTGTCCACTTTTATCTTTTGAATAAATTGCGTTTTTAATTTTGATCTTGGACAATTCCACAGTGTGCGAATAGCAATACCATAAGCAAATGATTCAATAAGCATTCTCAAAGGAGTTTCTTGGGATACATCAGACTTAAGCTCGATCACAACCGGAAGATCGTTTTTATCAGCACCGAGCAGATCAATTGCTCCCCAACCTTCTTTACCCCGTTTTGCAAATAGGGGAAATTGATAATCCAGGATACAAACATGATCATCTTTGAAAAAACTCTTCCAAGCTTTTTTTGAGTTAGGACCATATTCATCCCAGATCCCCCTTTCAAATTTTGCCTCGCGACTGCTATCGGCGGGGGCACCTCCTTTATGCGCATCAGAAAAGTATCTTTTAAAACGACGGGGGACATGGTTTTGGGTAGCTTGGTAAGCATCCTCAAAAACCTTGATCTCAAGCAACTCTTTAAAGTGATCAAGGATGTATGTTCTCTTTAGGACCTTTCCCATCTGGTGGAAACCGAGGTCTTCCAGCATCATTCCTCCTTTATCAATCCCCTTAACAAGTCCTTGAAAAGATCGGTCCAAGTCAGCCATCCCATATTTTTTGCAATCTGGTCAACCCTTTTTTCCGTGATTCCCTCAAGCACCGATTTAAGTGGTCTCAGGCTCCCGTTTCTGCCGTTCTTATAATAATCAAACCACCATGCGCTTTTCCATTTATCATTAAATCCCTTGGACTGTTCAGAAGCCTCTTTCTTGCTTTTGCGTTGATTTAGCTTATCAAGGGGAGCAATATCAAGAAAAATGAAGTAAAAATCATATGGCCCATCAAATATGGGGCCTCCGCCATCTCCTTTTGGATCATCCAATCCTATTCTTATCTTGCGCGCAATTTGATCATAAGGCTTTCTTGGAATTTCTGGAAGACTTAACGGACTATATAATTTTGCCTCAATAAAAATCAGAATGCCCGGCAACTCAATACTTGCATCAACTTCTGTTAATTCTTTTGTGGTGGAACCTTGATAGCGCTTGCCAATACATATCTTTATTTGATTGTCGTTTAATTTATTCATATCTATCGGGAATGGAAGTCTGTTATAGTATGCGTCTTCCCAGATTTCCCCAAGAACTCTCAATTTTTTTCCTAACGGAAGGCTAGATATCAATTGAAAACAAGACCAAGTCAAGGCATCTTCGCTATTCGAATTTGAACGATTGCGCCACTTATGCCCTTTAAGTTCCCCGAAGTCTTGTCGCAAAAATTCCTCCAAAGATTGTTCCCTCCCCGGTAAAATAACATAATTTCTTCTGAAGGCATCATATATCATTTTTATCCTCCTTTTTGAAGATTATAACATCATTCAATGACAGATCCGGTCATTAAATTTAATTTTTTCCAATTTAGTTGATTCTTTTGCCCTCTAAATTGAACAAGTGCAGGCTGGAGGAGGGGATTTTCAGGCCGATCTTGGCCGCGGGTTTCAACTCCATCCGGCCGGCGTGGCGGATGAGCAGGCTTTTTCCCGAAACCGAGACCGAGACGATCAGCTCGGAGCCGAGTTGCTCAATGTCTTCAATTGCGCCGCTCAATTCCGATCCTTCGCCGGAGGACAATTCAATATGCTCGGGCCGGATGCCGAGGGTGAGTTTGTCTCCCGTTTTTATTTTCAAATTCCGGGGAAGAGGAATTTTGAATGCATCGGACTGGAAAAATAATTTTTCCCCCTGCGCCTCAGCAATGCCTTCCAGAAAATTCATCGGAAAATTCCCGACAAAGCCGGCCACAAAAATCTCCGCCGGCTTCTGATAAATATCCTCCGGAGTGCCGACCTGGACCAGCCTCCCCTCCTTCATCACCGCGACCCGGTCGCTCATTGCCATTGCCTCGGCCTGGTCGTGCGTGACATAGACCGCGGTGATGCCCGATTCTTTCTGGATCCGGCGCAAGAATCTTCTGGCCTCCAGCCGGAGTCTGGCATCAAGGTTTGAGAGCGGCTCGTCAAACAGGAAAACATTCGGCTCCTGGACCATTGCCCGGGCCACCGCGACCCGCTGTTGCTCTCCGCCCGAAATCATATTCGGCATCCGCTCAAGCAAATGTCCGATCCGGAGCCTCTCCGCGGTTTCCTTCACCCGCTTCTCCTGTTCCTCTTTCGGAAAGCCGCGCACCTTCAGCGGATACGCGATATTCCCGGCTACCGTCAGATGCGGATAGAGCGCGTAATTCTGGAACACCATCGCCACTTTTCGCGCCTGGGGCGGGACCGCGCTGACATCTTTTCCCGCAATAAATATTTTTCCCTCGTCCGCGGTCTCCAGGCCCGCGATCAGCCGGAGCGTGGTGGTCTTGCCGCATCCGCTCGGCCCGAGCAGGGTGAAAAATTCTCCCTGCTCAATCGCGAGCTCCAGCCCGGAAACGATCCACTTGTTCCCGAATTTCTTGCCCACATTTTCAAAAACAATCCAGCTCATTTTAACTCCTTAATGCCTGTCCGCCATAGCTCGGTAATCCGAGCGGAGGCGGATGCGAGCGACTTCCGCCTTCGCTAAAGCTACGGCGGACAAGTCAGTCGCGACAAGGGCGCAGCCCTTGACCGCTCTGTGCGGGCGACTTTAGTCGCGAAAAGGGTCGCAGACCCTTGACCCGATTTCGCTGTTAAGTAAAATGTAAAGCCCTGACCCCAATTCATCCCTTCAGCCCTCCGAAGAATCCGAAGCCGTATTTTCTGCTCACCCAGAAATAAATCACCAGGACCGGGAGCGCGTAGAGCAGAGAGTATGCCGAGATCAGACCGATCCGGGGGACGCCGACCTCGGTGAAAAATTGATAGATCGCCACCGAGATCGGGACCCTGGAATTGGTCCGGATCAGCACAAACGGCACCAGAAAGTTGCTCCAGATATTGACAAAGCAAAGCACGGCCACCACCGCGGCGCCCGGACCGATGAGCGGAAAAACAATCCTGGCGAACAAGTCCGTGCCCTTGCTCCCGTCCACCAAGGCGGCTTCCTCGTAAGCGCGCGGAACCCGGTCTATGAAATCCTTGAGAATAAAAATCGCGGTGGGGAGAAAGCCCGCGGAAAAAACCAGGATCACGGCCAGGAGGCTGTCAATCAGGTGGAGCTTCTGGCAGAGCGAGTAAATCGGCACCATTGCCGCGACTCCGGTAACCACGCTGGAGAAAATCAATAGCAGGGTGATCACCGCGTCCTTGCCGACAAACTCGCTCCGGCTCAGGGCATAGCCGGCCAGGCTCGCGAGCAGAACCACCAGCGCGACCGAGCCGATGGAAATGATCAGGCTGTTCTTGAAGGCAAGCAACGCGGTCTTCGCCTTCGCGAGCTCGGCGAAGTTATGGAGCGTGGGCGCGGTCAGGCTGATCCCGAGCGAGGGCTCTTTTGAAAAAGGAGTGATGATCAGCCAGAGCAAAGGCAGAATGAACCAGAGCGCGATCAATGCCAGGAATATGAGCAACAAAACCTTTCCCGCCTTAGGCATATTTTTTTCTCCCCCGCGCGAGCAAATAGAGCAGGGCGAAGCCGAGATTGACCAAAAGTAAAATCGTGCTGACGGAAGAGCCGTAGCCGAGCTTGAAATATTTGAAGCTGGTGCGCCAGATATAGATGGGGAGGATTTCGGAGCGGAAGCTGGGGCCTCCGCCGGTGAGCAGAAACGGGGTGAAGACATTGAAAGTCCAGAGCGTGATCAGGATCAGGTCGGTTAGGAGGATGGCGCGGATCTGGGGGAGGATGATCTGGAAGAATCTCTGGCTGAGGTTGGCGCCCATCACTTTGGCGGATTCAATGTATGAGGGCGGAATGGTCTCCAGGGCCGAGCTGAACAAAAGCAGGGAGAAGGCGGTTCCGCGCCAGGCGTTGAAGATCACGATGGCGAGGATCGGATGGGAATAGAGCCAGTTGATCCGGCTGAGTCCGATCGCGGCCAGGATCTGGTTGAGCAGTCCGAAATCCTTGTCCAGAAAAGCGATCCAGAGATAGGCGACAACGACTTCGGGGATGATCCAGGCCAGGACCGCGGCTCCGCTGACAAAATTCCGCCAGAAGCCTTTCAGCTCGTAGAGGAATACCGCAAGCAGAAGTCCGAGCAGGGCCTGTCCGAGCCAGGCCGAGCCGAGCACGAAAATAAAACTGATTTTAAGCGCGTTGTAAAAGAAGCGGTCTCCGAAAGCAATCCGGAAATTTTTCAGGCCGATGAATGACGGCAGAACCGCTTTGATGCCGGTGAGCGCCTGGTCCGTGAGTCCGAGATACAAGACCCAGAAGGCCGGCAAAACCAGGAACACCGAGATCAGGATCAATGCCGGGGCGAGAAAAGCAAAAATGGTTTTGCGGGAAAGGAATTGATTTGGTCCTGGCATCAGTCAGATTATATCAGAAATTGTAATTGGGGTCAGGTCTTCTGGTAAGCGAGACAGGACGCTCGCACAGTTTTGTGTCAGCGGACAAAATTGAAGCGCGGAACAGGGAGCGGAAAGGAATCTATTTGCCAGAAGAAATGGATCGGGGTAGGATATGAAGTTAAGATGGAAGCGGAAAAGTTTCCGAAGAGTTTTGGCCGGTATCAGGTTCTCGGGGTCCTGGGCCGGGGATCAATGGGAGTGGTTTACAAGACCAAAGACCCGGTGATCGGGAGATTGGTCGCGGTCAAGAGCATCCCGGAGACGCTGGGCCTGGAGACGGGGAAGGAGCAGGAATATATCCGGCGCCTGGTTCAGGAGGCCAAAGCCGCGGGCAGTCTTCAGCATCCGAACATCGTGACCATTTATGACGCGGGCGAGACCGAGCTGGGTCCGTTCATTGCGATGGAGTATCTGGACGGGGTGACTTTGAAGGAAATCCTGTCAAGCGGCAAGAAGCTGACAATGGCGCAGATCACCGAGATCGTCCGGCAGGTGGGAGATGGCCTGGATTATGCGGCTCAGCGCGGGATCGTTCACCGCGACATCAAGCCGGCGAACCTGATGATCGTGGAAGGGAACCTGGTGAAGATTATGGATCTGGGAATTGCCCGGCTTCCCTTCTCAGACCTCACCCGCGAGGGCAGACTGGTCGGCTCTCCGAGCTATATGTCTCCGGAGCAGCTCCGTGGGGAGAAGCTGGATGGCAGGAGCGACTTATTCAGTCTGGGGATAGTTATTTATCAGGCGGTGACGGGCAAGAAGCCGTTTCCGGGTCAGAATATCCAGGAGATCTGCTTCAAGATCATCAATAATGATTTCATCCCATCCAGTCATCTTGAGCCTTCGCTGACAGAAGGGTTTGACGAGTTTATGGGCAAGGCCCTGGCCAAATCGCGGGACAAGCGATTCCAGACCGGAAAAGAGATGTTTGATACCCTGCGCAAATTGCTGCTGGACAAAGAGGATGCGCGGGAGAGCCGGCGCGAGGAAGAGTCGGTAAAGGAGAAGGAAATCCCGACCACGGTGGTTCGGAAGGAAGAGCCGGCCTACGAGGAAAGCTCATCGGTTTCTTCCAGCTCGGAATCCGCGATTGACGACATTTTCCGGGATTTGACCTTGACCCATCGGAGTTTGAAACTATCTTCCGAGAAGGAGACCAAGGTCTGGCAGATTGTGCTCGGGATGATTGCGGGATTGGCCGTGATCGGGATTGTGGTCTGGTATTTGATTCGGGGATAAGAGATGAAGGATGGTTTTTCAGATCTTGCGGTTCGGGTTTTGTGGAGCAGGCATCTTGCCTGCGTTTTGCCATCTCTGATCATAACCGCAGGCTGGAAGCCTGCGCCACAATTTGAAACTATCTTCCGAGAAGGAGACCAAGGTCTGGCAGATTGTGCTCGGAATGATTGCGGGATTGGCCGTGATCGGGATTGTGGTCTGGTATTTAATTCGGGGATAAGAGATGAAGGATGGTTTTTCAGATCTTGCGGTTCGGGTTTTGTGGAGCAGGCATCTTGCCTGCGTTTTGCCATCTCTGATCATAACCGCAGGCTGGAAGCCTGCGCCACAATTCGGGGGTAAGCGATGATTGTCAAATGTCCGGGTTGCGCTTCGCGGTTGAGTCTGGGAGAGGATTTATTTGCCGAGAAGGTGGTGGTGCGTTGTCCGGAATGTCTCCAGATTTTCATCGCGCGCTCGGATGAGGCGGTGAAGGGAAGCGACGCCACCGGGGAGGCCACGCTATTAATCAGCGACCAGCCCCGCGGCCGCGGGGTTCAAAAGGCCGGGGCGCCCTGGCAGGCGGATTCGGCGAGCCTGACCGTGATCCGGGGTCCGGACCAGGGGATTCATCTCAAGATCAAAAAGGATGAAATGGTGATCGGAAGGGAAGAGGCGGACTTGATCTTGACCGACCCGGTGGTGAGCCGGTGGCAGTTCCGGATTTTCAAGCAGAAAAACCGGCAATGGATTGAAGACCTGGGTTCCCGGAACGGAACTTTCCTGAATAAGAAAAGAATCCAGCGCGCGGAATTGAATCACCTGGACGAAATAGAATTGGGCCAGACCCTGATTGTTTACAGCGAATACGGCCAGCGGGAGGAAGTGAAGGTTGAGGATATGAGTCTGGAGCTGGACAAACTGAGGGACGAGACCAAGTCCGGGCCGAAAGCCGCGGCGGTGGAGCTGCCCAAAGGCCGGGAATTTTATCTGGAGATGATGAAGCCTCCGGGAAAATCGCGCAGTTTTAAAATCACCCGCTCGCCCTTGATTCTGGGAAGAGGGGAGGAGGCGGAGATCAAGCTGGATGACGAGGAATCCTCGCGGAAGCACGCGGCGATTGAGATTTACAGCAGGGACAATGTTTATCTTTCGGATCTGGCGAGCGCCAATGGCACATTCCTCAATGGCGCCCGGATCAAGTCAATGAAACTCAGGCACGGGGACAAAATCCGGCTCGGTCAGACGGTCTTGAATTTCATCATCAAGGACCTTCCGGATGAAGGCTGAGCAGATCCAGAAATTGATCCGGGGGTTTGAGCGAAAAGACCGGAGCAGTCTGGCCCGGATTCTGACCTTGGTGGAAAAAAATGAGCCGGGAGAGATGAATCAGCTGGCCGGGCTTTTTGCGCACGCCCGCGGGGTCAAGAAGATCGGCATCACCGGCCCGCCGGGCTCCGGCAAAAGCAGTCTGATCAACCGGCTGATCGGTCATTTCCGGAAACAGGGGAAAACCCTTGCCGGCGTTTTAGTAGATCCCAGCAGCCCGATTTCCGGGGGAGCGGTTCTCGGAGACCGGATCCGGATGCAGGATCATTTTCTGGATCCGGGGGTATTTTTGCGGAGCGTGGCCAGCCGGGGAGAGCACGGCGGACTTTGCCGTTCGGCGATTGAGATGGCGCTTTTGCTGGATGCGTTCGGAATGGATGAGATTATCATTGAAACGGTCGGGGTGGGCCAGAGCGAGATTGAAGTTGCGGGCATTGCGGAGACGGTTCTGGTGGTGCTCACGCCCGAGGCCGGGGACGCGGTGCAGGTCTTGAAGGCCGGGCTGTTGGAGGTGGGAGACATTTTTGTGGTGAACAAGATGGATCGGCCCGGGGCCCAGGCGCTTTACCATGAACTCAAGGCGATGTTTGAGGATTATTATTCAGGAACCGGCCGGCAAAGACCGGCGCTGATGGTTTCGGCCACGGAAAACCAGGGGATCAATGAATTGGTTGACGCGATCAATCAACATCGGGAAGACCTTGACCGCGCCGGCCAGGAGGGCAGGAGAGCCTTGAGAAAGCGGCATCTGATAGAGCTGGTCATTTCCCGGGTCCGGGATGGGCTTGTGCGGAAACTTTTGAGCGAGCATCCGGGGCTGATGGAGGAAGTCTGTTCGGCGAAAATCAGCCCGTACCAGGCAGTGGAGAAATTGGAAGGGTTTTTAAAAAATTTCCACAAATAAGAATTATCCGCCCTTGGCCGCTTTTTCTTGCGGGCGCTCAATTATTTCCGGTAAGAATCAATTATTTTTTGAACGACGGTGATTACATCTTCAACCTCCGGATCGGTCATTGCGGGAAAGAGCGGAATGGATAGCACGCGCTCCGAGGCGTATTCGGCAATGGGGAGCGAGCCTTTCTGGTATCCGTATTTCTGCCGGTAATAAGGATGCTCGGGGATGCTTCTGAAATGAATGCCGATCCCGATGCCTTCGGCCTGGACCGCGTTCATAATCTGGTCCCGGTCAGCCCGGAGCATCTCGGTCCTGATCACCAGCACATAAAGATGATAGGCCGGCTTATGCTCGGGCGCGCAGGTCAGCAGTTTCAGCGCCGGCTCATCGGAAAAGGCCTGATGATACCTGTCCACAATTTGCTTCCGGCGTTTCCAGAAAACGCCCACCTTCTCAAGCTGGCAGAGTCCGAGGCCGGCCTGCAAGTCAAACATATTGTATTTGTATCCCGGCATCAAAATATCCCAGTGCCGATACCCTTCGGGTCCGTATCTCTTCCAGGCGTCCCGGCTGATCCCGTGCAGGCTTAAAATCCGGACCTTCTCTTCAATCTTGGGGTCGTTGGTGGTGAGCATTCCGCCTTCGCCGGTGGTGATGTTCTTGGTGGCGTAAAAACTGAAGCAGGTGGCAAGGCTTTTCAGACCGCCGATCTTTTTCCCTTGATAAACCGTTTCCACCGCGTGAGCCGCGTCCTCAACCACCGCGATCCCGCGCGGGTCCGCCAGCGAGAAAATCTCGTCCATCGCGCAGGGCGCTCCGATGAAATGGACCGGCATGATCGCCTTGGTATTGGGAGTGATCTTTTTCCGGATCTCCTCCGGGTTGATGTTCAGATCGTCGGGAAGCACATCCGCGAATACCGGCCTGGCTCCGCAGTGCTCAATCACATTGACCGTGGCCGGGAAGGTGATCGGAGTGGTGATCACCTCATCGCCGGGCCCCACTCCGAGCGCGACCAGGGAGAGATGCAAAGCCGCGGTGCAGGAATTCAGCCCAACTGCATATTTGGCTCCGGCGTATTCCGCAAACCGTTTTTCAAACTCCACCGTGCGCTTGCTCTTGGTGATCCAGCCCGAGCGGAGAACATCAATTATTTCCTTTTCCTCCTCGGGACCAAAGCTGGGGCGATGAAAGGGAAGGAATTCCTTCCGAACCGGCTCGCCGCCCTCAATCGCCAATTTTTCCTTCGCGCTCAATTTTTAATACCTCTCCTGTTTGCCCTCTTCCGTCAAAATCGGCACGGTTCTCATCCAGCGCAAAGGCTCCCACCAATCCCGGTTCTCCTGATACCAGTCAATGGTTTTTTCCAGGCCCTGCTCCAGTTTGGTTTTCGGCTGGAACCCGAGCAGGCGCTGGATTTTATCAGTGGACGAAATTTGTTTATCAACCTGTCCGGGCCGATCCGGGATGCAGGACAGGAGGGACTCCGGCTTGTTCATCAGCTGGAGAATCTTTTTGGCAAGGTCCAAAATGCTGACCGCAATCCCGGTGCCCAGATTGATCACCTGGCCTTGAATTTTTTTTAAATCCGCGTGAAGCGCCAGATCCACTGCTTCTGCGACATCTTCAACATAGATCCAATCTCTCGCCGCCAAGCCGTTTCCGTGAATGGTGAGCGGCTCGTCCAGGATCGCACTGGTGACAAAGCGCGGAACCGCTTTCTCCAGATGCTGGTAAGGCCCGTAGTTGTTGAAGGGCCGGATGATGATCGCGGGCAGTTTGTAGGTCACGATATAGGAATAGACCAGCCGGTCCGCGCCGGCCTTGGCCGCGGCGTAAGGGGTGAGCGGCATAATCGGGTGATCCTCGTCCATCGGCTCGCGCAGGGCGGTGCCGTAAACCTCCGAGGTGGAAATGTGAATGAAGCGCTCAATCCGCTTTTTATACTTGAGCACGGCGTTGGCGATGGTCTGGGTGCCCATCACATCGGTCTCAAAGAAAATCCGGTTGTCAAAAATGGATCTCGCCACATGGCTCTCCGCGGCGAAATGCACCACCGCATCCGAGCGGGAAATCAACTCGTCCACCAGGATGATGTTATTAATATTGCCATACCAGAATTCAAACCGGTTGCTCTCTTTCATCTCTTTGGGAAAGTTCTCCGGATTGCCGGCATAGGTGAGCGCGTCCAGGACCAGAATCCGCCAGTCCGGATATTCCCGGAAAATGCGGCGGACAAAGCAGCTCCCGATAAAACCCGCGCCGCCCGTGATCAAAATCGTTTTTCCCATCGTATTCCCCTTGCGTTTAGAGTGGAAAACATTTTAGCCTAACCTTGTCCTTTTTTAAAATTGCGCGGGCAAAACCAGGTTTTTCAAGCGGGAATGAACTTGGCGCGCGGCAAAAGGAACTGGATGAATTCTATTTCCTCCCGCAGGCGTCTCTTGGTGTAAGTGCGGCGCTCAACATCAAAATAAGTCACGCCCGGCTTGTCCTTTGAAGCGCCCGCGCCGATCTCAATTCGGGAGGAATCCAGCCCGGGATTCTGCCTGAAAAATTCCTTCTTGCGCGCATTCAGGTATTCCAGTTTTTCCGCGCCGGTGACCTCCCGGAACTGCGGCCCGGTCTTGGCCGTGACATCCACCGCCGGCACTCCGGCATAGACATGATTGTATTCCATGTCCTTCACCACCACACTCCCCACCATGGCCATGCTCTTGTCCTGGGCGGTGACGGGAGAAACAATACAATGCCCCACCAGCCAGACATCGTTCCCGATCCGGCAGGGCCGGGCCGAATCAAACCGGCAGCCTTCCATTACATCTCCATAAAGGATATGCGACCAGAGCTGACTCATGGCGCCGATGCCCACATTGTTACCAATGCTTAAGTCGCCCTCTGAATCCAGAAGCGTATTCTGTCCCACCCAGGCATTGTAGCCGATTGAGCAGGCCCCCTTCCCATAAACCAAAAGTCCGCTGTGCAATTTTGAATAATCCCGGACTTTGAATTCCGGAGAGATGATGCTGGACCCGGCTCCGAGCCAGACATTATCCCCGAGTTCCACCCGACGGAGGGGATTCTCCCGCGTGCCCATCTGGACCCCCTCTCCAAAAACCACCCCTTGGCCTAAAATGACCTCCTCCGCGAAAATGCCGGCTAAAATTTCCTTCCGGTCTGCAATCAGTTTTCTCATTTCCGGCCTTCTTTGTCTAAAATTTGACGAATCAGATAATCAGGCCGGCGCCTGGTTTCAATATGCACCCGGGCCAGGTACTCGCCGATGATCCCAAGAAACAGAAGCTGAATCCCGCCAAAAAAGACGATTGCAGCGAAGAGACTGGCATAGCCCGGCACCGTGATCTGAAGCAGGAACTTTTGGATCACCGCCTTGACCGCCAGGATCAGGCCGAAGAGGGAAACCAGAAATCCAACCGCGCTGGTCAGCCGAAGGGGATACTCGCTGAAGTTGACCGTCATCGTGATCAAAAGCCGTGTCAGCTTGCGCAAAGAATACTTGGTCACCCCCGCATACCGGGGATGATGCTCCACTTCCACGCTCGCGCTTCTCGCCCCCAGCCAGGTAAAGAGCCCGGTGAAAAATTTGTTCCGCTCCGAACAGGAATTAAAGGCTTCCACAAATTGGCCCCGGACCGCCATAAAAGCGCTGATACTACTTTCGTTGCCTAAAATCTTTTTCAAAACCAATTCCGCAATCCGAGACCCAAACCGCCGGATCAGATTATCCTTTCTCCGTTTCCTCGTCCCAAAAACCAAATCGTACCCCTTTTCCAGCTCCGCCAGCAATTTGGGGATTTCCTCCGGTGGATTCTGCAAATCCGCGTCCATAATCACCACCGCTTCCCCCCGGGCCACGCTCAGACCCGCGGCAATCGCCGGGTGCTGTCCGAAATTCCTGGTAAATTGGATCGCGACCACCCGATCATCTTTTTCCTTCAGCTTCTTCATCTCCGCAAAGCTATTATCCGCGCTCCCGTCATCAACCATTATTATCTCATAATCGCCTTCCCGCGATTTGAGCACCGGCTGAAGCCGTTTATGAAGCTCCCCTAAATTGTGCTCCTCGTTAAAAACCGGAATCACCACACTGACTTTAAATATTTTGTTATTTCCTTCCAAATTCATACTTCCTTTATTCTCTCTTTATTTTAAAACCGAAATAGCCATAACTTTGATATGAAAAATCCTTGATGGAAAGCTCTTTGGTTTCCAGCCGATAAGCAAATGACGGGGATACGATCAGGAGAGCCTGAGTAATTGATTTGGGCGCTAAATCCAGGCTCATCTCATCCTTCCCCACATACTCCGACAAAACATTAAAATACCAGTAATTTCTGACGATCCGATCACCTTTTTTAAAATAAAAATCCCGCCAATAAATATAGCTCGGCCGGTATCCATCCCTGACCAAATTGTACATCGTGATCGCCGCGACCGCAAATTGGCCCATCACCAGGTCATTTTCCCCGCTCTGCATTATGGTTTGATATGGCTGATTGATCGAATCCAGGTAAGGCTTCCAATCAATCATCCAGGACCATAAATATCCCCCAAACGCCCTTCCCCCGTCCACGGTCGGGAGCATAAACCCGGACCCGAGCGCGAGCCGGATCCCCCTGCCCTTCACCATTACTTTGGGGCTTTGCCAGATCCGGAAACCGCCCAATCCCTGGTGATCTTTTTCCTCCAGAGTCAGCGGCTTCCCGAGATCTATCTCGGAAAATCCCGGCCCCCGGTAAGGCTGTTCCGGAAGATAAAGACGCAGGCCGAAGAGCAAAGGCAGAATGATAATAATAAAATATAAATATTTTTGATACGGCTTTTTTAATAGTTCCCATATATATATTACAGAAAAACAAACTATTATATACATAGATAAGGCATGCTGAAATGATTTGACCGCGGTAAAAGCGAGACCTAATATTAAAGAAAATAATAGAAAGTTTGCCGACCCGATAAAAAATGCCGGCCCGCGGCGATAATAAATCAAAAGAATCGTTCCGATAAAAGTAATCAGCATGACACTGATCGTAAATGCGCCCAGAAAGGTGATGATCGTATAAGTTGGAAGAAAGCCGGAAAATCTTTGATATACATCTTGAAATTCCTGAAAAGCGGCCAAAGGGGAAAGGCCCATCAGGGATTGGAAACCAAGGTAGACGATCATTCCGGAAAAAATTTCCAGGCCGAAATTACCCAGGATCTGGTTGAGATTTCTATCTTTGCGGAAGAGGAAATGTTGCAAGGGGAAGGTCAGGCAGAGATAGCCGGCGCTCATGGATGCGGCCAGGGCCAATCCATAGAGAGCGCCGGAGAAAAAGTAAGAATAGTATTTTTTATTATTAACTGATAACCAGAGGCTGAGAAAAATAGACAGAAATCCCAGGCCGTATCCGATGATGGCGGCGTTGGGATAGAGGCCGGCGTAAACGATTTCAACCGCGGAGCAGAAGATCAGGAGCCAGTGGATGGCTTTGGGCTTGATCCCGAGGATCAGGCAGGAATAGAGGGGGAGGATCGCGAGCGCGAGGCTGGCGGAAACCGCGGAGAGGATGCCGAAGGCGAGCTGGGGCGAACGGAGGACGAAAGAGCAAAGATAAATCAGGGCAAAGGTGCCGGACCGGGATTGATAGCCGTGAAGCGGGAACTGGTAAGGGTCAATGCCTTTCTGTTTGGCCAGGGCCCAGATCGCCTCCATGGCGTCATCGCCGTCCAGGAATTGAAAGGGCGAGAAAATCAGGAAGAAAATAAAATAGAGGCAGAAAAAGCAGATTAAAAACAGCCAGGTTTGTTTATCCGGAAATTTGGGTCCAGAATTGGTTTCCGCTTCTCCCCTCATAAAAGTGCTTTAATTATACCGACAAAGCTCTCCGCCTTCAAACTCGCTCCCCCGACCAGGGCGCCGTCCAGGTCAGGCATTTTCATCAACTCCCGGATATTGTCCGGCTTCACCGAGCCGCCGTATTGAATCCGAATGGACTCCGCGAGCGCGGGATCATAAAGCAAGGCCAATTGCCTCCTGATAAATTGATGAACCTCCTGCGCCTGCTCCGGCGTCGCCACCCTGCCGGTCCCGATCGCCCAGACCGGCTCGTAGGCGATCACCAGCGGGCCGACTTCGGTTTTGGAAATACCGGCGAGCGCTCCTTTCACCTGGGTCTCAACCACCTTCAAGGTCTTTCCCGCTTCCCGCTCCGGAAGAAGCTCTCCCACACAGCAAATCGGGATCAGGCCGGCTTTCAACGCGGCCTTGACCTTTTTGTTCACGCTCTCGTCGGTCTCACTAAAATATTGCCTCCGCTCCGAATGCCCGATGATCGCATACCGGCATCCGACATCCTTGAGCATTGCCGGGCCGACTTCTCCGGTGAAGGCGCCGGCATCTTCCCAATAAACATCCTGGGCCGCGAGCCCGATATTGGACCCGGCGAGAACCTTGCCCACCGCAGAAAGAACCGTATAAACCGGGCCGACGGCGATCTCCACCTGGTCAACGCCCCGGAGCTGGGTCTTGAGCTCCCCGGCCAGCTTCATTGCCGGCTCGGTCAATAGATTCAGCTTCCAGTTCCCGGCGATAAACGGCTTGCGCATCTTTAGCCTCCTTGTCGGAATTGGGAATTCGGAATTAGGAATTCGTGAATTTCTCTAATCACTGGCCACTAACCACCAGCCACTAATTCTCCAGCGCCGCGATTCCCGGCAGTTTGATTCCTTCCAGAAACTCCAGGGAAGCTCCGCCGCCGGTGGAAATGTGGGTGATTTTATCAGCCACCCCGGCCTGGTTCACCGCGGACACCGAGTCTCCGCCTCCGATGATGGTCATTGCTTTGGCTTGGGCAACCGCCTTTGCCAGTTCCAGCGTGCCTTTGTCAAACGGCGGGGTCTCAAACACGCCCGCGGGTCCGTTCCAGAAAATGGTCTTGGCCTTCTTGATCTCTTTCTTGTAAAGGTCAATGGTTTTCGGCCCGATGTCCAGTCCCATCAGGTCAGCCGGTATTTTATTTGAGCCCACCACTTTGGTCTCAACATTCGGCTCAATCGCCCGGGCAACAATGTGATCAACTGGCAGGAAAAGTTTTACGCCCCGGCTTTCCGCGCGCGATAAAATCTCCTGCGCGGTCTTGGCCTTGTCCGCTTCGGTCAGACTTTTCCCGACCGAGAGTCCGCGTCCGAGCAGGAAGGTATAAGCCATTGCCCCGCAGATCAGGATTTCGTCCACCTTGGTAAGTAAATTCTGGATCACGCCGATCTTGTCCGAAACTTTGGCGCCGCCCAGGATCGCGAGAAAGGGCCGGTCCGGATTCTCCAGCAGTTTGCCCAGATATTGAATCTCCTTCTCCATCAATAATCCCACGCCCTTATCCTTCACATACTGCGCCATGCCCGCGGTGCTCGCATGCGCCCGGTGAGCCGTGCCGAACGCGTCATTGATATAAATCTCGCACAGGCCCGCGAGCTTCTCGGAAAAGCCCGGATCGTTTGCCTCTTCCTCCGGATGAAAACGGAGATTCTCCAACAGCATCACCTGTCCCGGCTCCATCTCCTTTGCCAATTTCTTCACGCCGTCTCCGATGCAATCATCCGGAAAAATCACATCGTGATTGAGCAAGTCCCGGAGCCGCTCCGCAACCGGAAAAAGCGAAAACTCCTTGGCATCCTTGCCCTTGGGTCTTCCCAGGTGGCTGGCCAGGATCAGCCGGGCGTTTTTTCCCAGCGCAAAATTGATCGTGGGAAGCGTGGCGCGGATGCGGGTATCATCCGTGATCGCAAAAGTTTGCTTGTCCTGCGGAACATTGAAATCCACCCGGACGAAAACCCGCCTCCCCTCCAGCTTGAAATCCCGAATCGTCTTTAGCGCCACGGTCAGCCCTCCCAAGAATTATCTTAATCCACTTATCTTCTCTTCACCGATCATTTTTGATGCTGGTTAAGGATACCTAGAAACTTATTGTGCATATTCCCACCAAGCCGTTGTAAACCAGCATACACCTCGATAAAACATCCCTGCCAACTAATGCAATAATTCCTTGTGAGCGCAGTTCGCTTCCAATAACTGCATTAAAATCAATCGTTAAATTGCTTAGGGTAGGGAAGAAAAATCTCAGCGGATATAGGTTTTGCTGAACAGTTCCCCCGGGGGTATGAACCTGTGTCACGCCCATAGGATTTATACCAAGGTTAGTGATTGCCGAATTATCCACTGCGCTGATCGAAGCTCCGGTATCAAATAATGCGTCTCCAGAAAACGGTTCTGGAACCGGCTGGCCTCGTTGAGTGAAATATTCTGCCAAAATCGGGGGAATTTGGATTTCAACTCTAACCCGCGGACCTATATTTCTAAGCCCATTCGGATTTATCTGTCCCTTTACCAGGTAAAAAAGATTATGTATGGGCATTAATCGCTCCGCTCATAAGAGATGGAATTGATTCCACGGATTCCTCTTCAACCACCATTTTGATTAGAAAGGCCTCGTTACCATACCTTTTCACCCCTTCCTCATAGGCTTCCTCCATCTTGGTGAAAGTTCCAATCAGGCTTTCATCTTTGATCAGGGCAAATTTATCCTTATGCTGCTTGAGCAATTCCGCCTTGATTGATTGAAAATATTTCAGTTCCTTTTCCAGCGCCATAAACTTGACCCCCTTTTCTGGACCCCCTTTTCTGGAATTTGTCGGGATCGGATTTTATCTCTTTATTTAAGCTAAAGCAATATCTTGCACAAATCAACCAGCCGGTTGGAATAGCCCCACTCATTGTCATACCAGGCAAGGACCTTGACCATATTTTTTTCCATCACATAGGTGTTTTTGGCGTCCACTGTTGAAGACACGCTGGTATGATTGAAGTCAATGGACACCAATTCCTCTTCAGTGTAAGCCAGATATTTCTTGAGCGGTCCCTCTGCGGCCTCTTTCAGCGCCGCGTTCACCGATTCCACGGTGACCTCTTTCTCCAGCTCCGCGACCAGGTCCACGCAGGACACATTGGGAGTGGGCACCCGGATGGCGATTCCATTGAGCTTGCCCTTCAGGTGCGGGAGCACTTCGCCCACGGCCTTGGCCGCGCCGGTGCTGGTCGGGATCATAGACATAGCCGCGGCGCGCGCCCTCCGGAGATCATCGTGCGCCAGGTCCAGGATTCTCTGGTCATTGGTGTAAGAATGAATGGTGGTCATCAGGCCGCGCTTGACCTTGAATTTATCGTCCAGGACTTTTACCACCGGCGCCAGGCAGTTGGTGGTGCAACTCGCGTTGGAGATGATGCTGTGCTTGTTCTTGTCATAGGCCTGGTCATTCACGCCCATCACCACCGTCAGATCAACCTCCTTCGCCGGAGCGCTGATGATCACCTTTTTCGCCCCGGCGTCCTGGTGCTTTCTCGCGTCCGGTCCCTTCTTGGCCCGGCCCGTGGATTCAATCACCACATCCACTCCCAGTTCTTTCCAGGGAAGTTTTTCCATCTCCTTGATCGCGGTCACCTTGATCTTCTTCCCGTCCACCACGATCCCGTCCGCTTCCGCCTTGACCGAAACCCCCCAGGTGCCGTGAACTGAATCATATTTCAAAAGATGCGCCAGAACCTTCGCGTCAACCAGATCATTGATCCCAACCACTTCCACCCCGGAATTCCAGGCAACCCGGAAAAAGCATCTCCCGATCCTTCCGAATCCATTGATTCCTACCTTGATCGCCATTTTTCCCTACCTCCCTTTTCTAATTTTTTGCCTTCCGACGAAGATCTCGCAGAAAACTTAACTAATTCTAATGCCCAAGTCAAAATCAATAATAGTAGAATTCAATAGCTTGTCAAGAATAGCCCGAACCGGCTACGGGCTGATTTTTTGCCCTGCCGAGCTTCCGGGCCATTGCCGGTCCTCACTCCGCACTTCTAGAAAATAGAGAAAATAGGGACTGTCCCTATTTATTCTGTCACGCATTTGCGTGACAGGACACTCGCACCACTCGCTTGCGCGAATCTCAGATCTCAAATTTCAGATAAAATTTCTTTGCGAACTCTGCGGTGAAAATTTAATTATCGCAGTTTGCTGATTGCTTCGGGATGGGTATGATAGCGGAGAGAGGATTGATTTGATGGCCAAAGGACCGGGCAGGAAAATGGAAAAATTTAAACGCGGGTCGGACTTGCCGGAGAATTATCCGGCGCTGTTGAAGGAGCTTAAAGCCCGGATCCGCCAGGCGCAGATCAAGGCGGCGCTTTCGGTTAATCGGGAGCTGATTAAGCTATACTGGGAGACCGGACGGAGCATCGTGCTTCGTCAGTCGGTTGCGGGTTGGGGAAGCGCGGTAATTGAGCGTTTAGCATCGGACCTGCAAAAAGTTTTTCCGGACCTGAAGGGTTTTTCGCCGCGCAATATCTGGCGGATGAGATCCTTTTATCTGGCTTATTCCAGAGACAGCGCAATTCTGACGCAACCTGCGTCAGAATTGCATCGCGGGTCCTCTCCGGGCTTTGCTGGCGGGAAAACGACGGAACTGAAGTTGGTTCGCCAGGAAGTTGATGGACAAAATCTGCCGCAATTTGCGGCAGAAATACCCTGGTTCCATAATGTCATCTTGATCGAAAAACTTAAAGACCCGATCCAGCGCTGGTGGTATGGGCGCCAGACCATTGAGCAAGGCTGGTCGCGCGCGGTTCTGGTTCATCAGATTGAAAGCGGTCTTTATCAGCGCCAGGGCAAAGCCATCACCAATTTCCGCCGAACCCTTCCGCCGCTTCAATCCGATTTGGCGGAACAGGTGTTGAAAGACCCGTATAACTTTGACTTTCTGACCATTGACGCGAGGGCGCGGGAAAAGGAGCTGGAGCGGAATCTGATGAATCACCTTCAGCGCTTCCTGGTGGAATTGGGAGTGGGCTTCGCTTTTGCGGGGAAGCAGGTTCCAATGGAGATCGGCGGGGAGGTTTTTTACCTGGATCTGCTGTTTTATCATCTGCGCCTGAGATGTTTTGTGGTGATTGAACTGAAAGCCCGGCCATTCAAGCCCGAGTTCGCGGGCAAGATGAATTTTTATTTATCCGCGGTTGATGATCTTCTTCGGCATCCTGATGACCAACCGTCCATCGGCATCATCATTTGCCAAAGCAAGAATAAAATCATCGCGGAATATGCTTTACGCGATCTGAGCAAGCCCATTGGCGTGAGCGAATACAAATTGACCCGATCTTTGCCCAGGGAATTCAAATCCAGCCTTCCTCGCATTGAAGACCTGGAGAAAGAACTGAGCCGGAGGGAGAAAATTTGACTTCCTATGGAAAAATATATTTGAGCTGGCTTTATTACTGGAACCGGATCTGGTTTGCGCGGCTCCGGCGGAATTTAAAAGGCAGGCTGGAGTTCGGAGAGGACTGCGAAATCTGGGTGTCCAGCCTTTGCTACCGGGGCGGGGGCAAGGTTTATTTCGGAAAGGGCACGGTTCTGGAGCGGACTTATTTCCCGACCATCCTGGACAGCGCGGATCAAAGCGAAATCATCTTCGGCGAGCGGGTCTATCTCCGGAGCAAATACGCGCCGAATATTTTCACCTGTTATGACCATGCCCGGATAGAAATCGGAGACGGCTCCGGTATGAACGGATGCGTGATCACGGCCAAGAAGCTGGTCCGGTTCGGGAAGAAGGTGCTGGTGAGCTGGCGGGCGAATATTATGGACTCGGACCTGCACGACCTGAGCAACACCAGAAAAGAAAAAGTCAGCCCGGTGGAAATCGGAGATTATGTCCTGATCGGGGCCGATGCCACCATCCTTCCCGGCGTGAAAATCGGCTCCCATTGCGTCATCGGCGCCGGGAGCGTGGTCACCAGAGACATCCCGGATCATTCCATTGCGGTCGGCTCTCCCGCCCGCGTCATCGGCCCGATTGACGACCGGGATCTGGCAACCTGAGCTGGTAAACGGTTCACGGTTAACGGTACACGGTGCCCGGTTATTGGTGAAATTGGCAAGGCCGGTTAAGTTGGTGAATTTGGTATCGCGCCTGAAGGCGCTCGCACATTATTTTTTGTCAACCCATCAACTTATCAACCAAGATATTTATTCTTATTTTCCAGGATATGCACGCCGGACCGGGTCGCGAGAGCCATAATCGTCTCCTGCGGATTCACGCCCAGGGAAGTCGGGATGATCCCGCCGTCAACCACAAACAGCCGCTCGCAGTCATTGACCTCTCCCCACTGGTTGACCACGCCCCGCTTCGGGTCCGCGCACATCCGGGTGGTGCCGAAGGCGTGCACGGTCAGCGTTTCTATCTCTTCCTTCTTGATCCCGGCGGAAAAAATCTTCTTGATGTCGTCCATCCCGTTGATCTCCTGAAGCTGGAAGAAGGGAAGGAGGACTTTTCTCGCGCCGGCGGTGAACATAATTTCGCTCATCAGGGCCACGGCCCTTAGCATCCGCTCGTATTCAATCTCATCAATCTGATACATTGCGAGCGGCGGTCCCCAGGGAAGCCGGATCACTTTTCCGTAAGTGGTGTCGTCAATCAGTGCCCCGCCCACAATCATATTGTTCCAGAGCTCCATCAGCTCTATGCTCTTCCTGCCGAACCCGGGCAGGCTGAGCGAGACCAATGACGGATGAACCCCGCCGAGCGCGAACAGCATACCTTCTTCCAGGAACTCGTGAACCTGATGTCCCTGATGCACCCCTGCCCAGTATCTGACATCCTGGTCAAATATTCCCACGATCTTGACATTGGGATGACAGAGGAAGTTTTTGCCCACTTGTTTGGAGGAGTTGCCGAGCTTGCTTCCAAGCAGGATCGCCGGGGTCTGGATGGCGCCGCAGGCCACGATCACGAGTTGTGCCGAGATTTTCATATTGTATTTTTTCTTTTTGGTCTGCCGGTCAATGATCTGCGCAACCACGCCTGTGGCTTTGCCGTTGCGGTGCGTGATCCTGGTCACCCGGCAGTCCGCGTAAAGTTTTGCGCCGGCCGAAATTGCTTTGGGAATATATGTCACCAGAACCGAGCGCTTCCGGTCCGTGGGGCATCCGAACACACACAAGCCTTCGCCGGTGCAATTGAGCTGGTTCCGGCGGTTTCTCCGGATCAGGTATCCGAGTTTGGTCGCGGCGCGATGCACCATCATCTCGGCCTTGCTCAACGACTCCGGAGACTGGGGCGCCACATTGATGATCTTTTCAACTTTTTCGTAATACGGCTCCAGCTCTTTGGGAGTGATCCCGGTCAGGCCGAATTCAATGTTCCAGCGTTTTAAAATCTTCTCCGGAACCCTCCAGCACATCCCGCCGTTGATCACGGTGGATCCGCCCACGCAACAGCCCTCGCTGAAAATGATGGCCGGAGCGCCTAAAATCATGGAAGTTCCCGCGTCCCGGTAAAGCATCGGAATCATTTTCGTCGGGTCCGGAACAAAATCCTTGCTGGTGTAATATCCGCCTTCCTCCAGAATGATCACCTCCACCCCGGCCTCGGCCAGCTCCGCCCCGATCGCGCCCCCGGCCGCGCCCGAGCCGATAATCAATACCTGACATTTCTCTTCCAGGTCCTTCGTCACCTGATCGCCGGCAATAATCATCTTTTACTCCTTATCAGAGGGTACGGGCAGACCCGTGTGTCTGCCCCCGGTGTGTCTGCCCTGACTGCACACATCAAATATTCTCTCCATACTTCTTCGCCCTGCCCGGCAAACCCTCGGCCGGCCCCCATTTCCCGCTCTTCTCCAACTCCTTGAAATAATCGCACGCCTCCTGGTTGCAGGGAACCACCGGAGCGGTATTGAGATCAACCACATTGATCTTCTTTAAATGGTCCTCCAAATTGTAGCCGATATGCTTCATCACCTCCGGATGCGCATAATACCCGGTCATCGCGATCGCCTTCATTCCTTTGATTAAATCCCGCCGGAGCGAAATTTTGCTTTCCATCCATCCCCGGACATATTTCTCCCGCTTCAGGAGGCTCATCCGGGAAAAGGGAATGATGGAAGGCGCAAAAATGATGGTGCCGAATTCCAGCAGCCGAAGCCCAAGCGGGAAGAGAAGCTTCATATGGCTGGGAAGGGCGCCGATGAAATCATCCGCCACCTGCAACATAAACTCCTCGGCCGGCGGATCAAAATCCGGCTTCCTCGGTTTCAAGGTCTCAATCAAAGCCCTGATGATCCGCTCCGTGCCCCGCGAAAGATTCTTCGCCATCTCTTCAACTCCTTATTTTGCTGAAACCTAATCTAGCAAGCCAACTTGCGCCTGTCAATCGCGGACCGCCCGCGGCTCAGTGAAGCGCGACACGGATGCCTGACCGGCTCCCAGGCATCATTGACGCATGGGCGCCTTGCCGGGCTGAAGACCGCGGGTCTTTAGTATTTTGACCGCATTATTTTGTCGGTTTTGTAGGGGCGCAATTTATTGCGCCCTAAGAAGGGCGTGATAAATCACGCCGCTACGATTCGGGAAGAGACGCCATTTTTCATCTTCCAGACGCGGGAAATTTCAAGGGCATTTTCCGTCAAGACTATTTGGTCCATTTGCCTCCGGACTCAATCCGCTTTTTGACATTTTCCGCCACTGCGGGCAGGTCGCGGGAAGTGAGATACTGCTGGATAAAAGAGGGGACTTTCAGTCCGGTATCAACTTTAACTGCGGCGTAGGTGAAGAGGGTTTTTTGGTCGTCCATTTTTTCAAACCAAAAAAAGCCGGAGGTATCGTTGAGGTTGTGCGGGTAATTCTGGTCCAGCTGGAATTCAATCCGGTAACGGTTCGGGTCAATCGTGTAAAGCACGGTGTAGCTGATTTCCGCGAGATAGAAATCAAACACATTCAAAAGCCAGACCTGGTTTGGTTTGCGGTTGACGACTTCGCTCTTGGTTTTGCGCGGGTAATACTGATACTGTTTCTCAAATTCCAGGAAGATTTTAAAACAGGTGTCAATGGGCGAATTGATGATGGCCCAGCACTGGCCGTATCCGCTGTATTTTCCCTCGGCATCCGCGCTTTTCTGAAACCGGTAGATCGGCTTGCCGGCCAAAAGATTTTTTTGCTCCTCAGAGGAGAAGCGGTCCAGCGGAGATTTCCCGGCCGGCTTTTCCTCGCCGGTCAGAGCCGAAATTGAGAGCAAAAGAATGGCGAGTCCGAGACCGAGTTGCGGAATGGTTTTTAATCTCAACCGGCAGCCAGGCAAAATTTTGCTCAAATGATCCCCAGTTTCTGGAGCTTGATCCCCGCGGTCATATTGCCCTTGAATTTGAGCTTGCCGGTCATAAAGGCGCGCTGGCCGGAAAGCTCCCCGTTCACCAGCCGGACAAAATCCGCGTCCTTCATCTTCAGGCTGATGGTCGGGCTCTCAATAACTCCCGTCTGAATCACCGCCTTCTGGTCCTTGATAGTGAGGAACCAATCCCCGCCGGCGTCTCCGGTGATGTTGAACTGGATGGTCATATTCAGATCCCCGATTTTTTCCGGGGTCAATTTCCCCGGCAATGCCACCTCAATAAATTCCTTGGGCGAACTTACCGCCATCTTTCTCCTCCTTTTGGCTCAAACTTTTCTAAAGATCTTATAGCCCGAATCGCAAAGCTTGTCAAATTTTTTCCGCTTACCTAATTTCAAATTCAGTCTGGTCTTCAAAACTCAGATCAATCACTCTCGGCTCTTTCTGCTCCGGGAATTTGAGCCAGACCTTTCCTTTGCGCTTGCCCGGAAGGGAAAGCTCAAGAATGAGTTTGGAGTTGCTTGCAGATTTTCCCAATTTTGCGCCCTGGCTTCCCATTCCCAGATGAAAGTCCAGGCCGATGATTTGCGGCGAGTCTGAAGTTTCGGTCAAAGCGAAATATCTGATGCCGTGGGGAGGAATGGCTCCATTCTCAAATTTTCCCCCCACCTCTCCGTGATACCGCCAATTCCAGCATTCAAACAGATGATACTTTTTCTTAAGCCCGAATCTTGCCAGGTTGATCCGGCAGGGTTTTTTCTCCTCAGACCAGTTGCAAAGAGCCAGCAGGCTCATCGGCTCGCCGCGTTTAAAAAATTGTTCGGGGAATTCCCGCTCAAACAGATCAATCGGCTCCGCGGGTTTTTCCGCGACCGGGAGCGTCAGGTTAAACCAGCGCAATTGTCCCTCATCCAGCCGGCCGAGTTCCTCGCTCAAGAAAACCTGTCCGGAGAAAAGATGAAAGAGCACCAACTGGCTTTTCAGCTCCGCTTCTTTCAAGCCCCGGCCCCGGCCGAGAAGCAGGCAATCCGGATCCAGCATCCAGAGCCGGCCCGCGGTAAGCGAGCGGGCGAGTGAATTTCTCAGGCAGCTCTTCAGTGAAGGCGTGAGCGGAATGCCAAAAGCCAGGTCCAGGAGATTTTTCCATTTCCGGTCCGTGTCCTGCGAGACCCGCATAATGTCCACGATCCCGATGGAGGGGCCGAGCGGAGCGCCGCATCCCAGGATCAAACAATTTTCTCCCGCGGCCTCCCGGATGATCTCCAAACCTTTTCTGAGAGCCTGGGCGCCGGTAAGACTCGGATCATACCTTTTTCCCGGAAGCGCGGCCGCATAGATGAAGTCCAATTTAAGGAACTCGTATCCGCAGTCTTTGACCAGATGAGAGATCGTTTCTTTGAGCCATTGCTGAACTCCGGGGTGGGTGGTGTCCAGCGCAAACGCGACTTTTCCCTCCCACATCGGGTTGATCATTGCGATTTTTGACCAGCCGGAATTATTTTTCAAGGTCCAGCCGGGATTCATTTTGTAAAGCTCGGAGGAGATTGACGCCAGGAAGGGCGCGAGCCAGATTCCGGCCTTAAATCCTGCCCGGTGAATTTCATCCGCCAGCTCTTTGGCCGTGATCGGGAATTTATCATTCCATTCCAGCCAGTCGCCGACCGCGGCCTGGTATCCGTCATCCAGCTGGAACATTTCTATTTTCGGATTCAATTGTTTGGCCTCTTCCAGGTTTTGTCCGAAAGTGTCCAGGCTGATCTTGTTAAAATAATAATACCAACTGCACCAGCCGGTAAGCGGCTTGGGCGCGCGCGCTTTCATCGCCTGCGCCCAGAATTCAAAATATTTCCTCTGGCCCGAGCGCGGAGCATCCGTGAGCATGGCCATTACCCATTCCGAGTTGATTTCCTTTTTGCCGGCCAGCTCCACTCCTTCTAAATCCGCAATCGCCTCCAGCCTCCGGAACCGCTCATACCTGACTTCCGCTTCAATCACCCCGGTTTGATCTTTGGAAGTGACGAACCCGAGCAGGAAACCCAGGTCCAGTTCCGGCTCAACCATCTCGGCCATATATTCCGAGCTGAAAACCGAAGCCTCCCGCCGATTCCAGAGATAGGGCGCGAGCCCGATCCTCCGGGCGAGAAAATTTCTCGGCCGAGCCTGGGGCTCCATCAAACCGATGGCGCCGGAAGGACTCCAGGATTGATAGCCGAGCCGATAAAATTTCCAGGCCGTGTAGCCGGCTCCCATTTCCAATCCCTCGCCCGCGCCCCGGTAGGAAAAGGGAGAGAGTTCATCCACCAGGATGGGATCGCTGCTTTGATTGCTCAGCCGAAGACGAAACAGCGCGAATTCTTCCTGCGCAAAAGAAGCGATCTCCCATTTCAGCTTAAAGGCTCCGAAATTAATTAACCAATTGATCAGATCCGCCCTTCCCATCGGGGTGTCCTGATCCGGGAGCAATTCCGGCTCTCCGGGCAGGACCACGGTTGAAAAGAGAAATTTCTTGGATTTCGGCTCCGGCCGGAATCCGGCCCAGAACAGGATCGGGCCGAATTTGATTTTGCCGTCGGTGCGGGAGAGAAACAGCGAGCCGGACTTTTGATCCAGCCGGAGGGCGATTTTTTCTCCTGTAATCTGGATTACATTAGCAGTTTCATTCCGGGCCGATCCCATTCTCACATTTTCCTTCCCAGAACTTCGGCGATCGGCCGGCACTCCTTCATCAATCCCTCAAATTGAGAGAAATTCAAAGTCTGGGGCCCATCCACTAATGCCTTTTCCGGCCGGGGATGAACCTCCACGATCAAGCCGTCCGCGCCCACGGCCACCGCGGCCCGGCTCATCGGCACCACCAGATCGGCCCGGCCGGTGCCGTGGCTGGGATCGGCGATGATGGGAAGATGAGAGACCTTCTTGATCACCGGAATAATACTGAGGGCCAGGGTGTTTCTGGTGTATTCCTCAAAAGTCCGGATCCCGCGCTCGCACAGGATCAGCCGGTCATTTCCCTGCGCGAGAATATATTCTGCGGCCAGCAGGAACTCCTCCAGGGTGGCGCTCATTCCGCGCTTGAGCAGAATCGGTTTTCCGGATTTGCCCGCCTCCTTGAGCAGAATAAAATTCTGCATATTGCGGGCGCCGATCTGGATCACATCCGCATACCGGGCGACCAGGTCTAAATCCCTTTCGCTCATCAGCTCGGTGACCACCGGCAAGCCGGTCTCGGCTCTTGCCTCGGCCAGATATTCCAATCCCGCCTGGCCCAGTCCCTGAAAACTATAGGGATTGCTGCGCGGCTTGAAGGCGCCTCCCCGGAGCGCGCTAGCGCCCGATGCCTTTACCCCGCGCGCGGCCTCCAGGATTTGCTCCCGGGTCTCCACCGCGCACGGCCCGGCGATCACCGAGACTTGATCCCCGCCCAGATCAAGCGGGCCGATTTTGAGCCTGGTGTTCTCAGGATGAAAGTCCCGGCTCGCCCGCTTGTAAGGCACGGTGACATGCATAATCTTTTCCACCCCCGGCATCGCCTGAAGCTCATCCGGGTCCAGCCGGGTCTTGTCCCCGATCACGCCGATGATGATGACTTCCTTGCCGCGCGATAAATGCACATCCAGCCCGGCTTGCTTGATCTTTTCCATTACCGGGTTGAGCTCTTTATCTCCGGCGCCTTTCCGCATCACGATGATCATTGCCTTTCCTCCTAAGGTTCTATTAAAATTCTAGCGAAATTACCGAGATTTCAAAATTGGGGCCTGTTGCCTGAATTGAATTTTGGGGGCGCGGACATCCTGCCGGCATTTTCTTAAGTGATAGAATGCCCATAAAATCCGCAGGCTGGAAGCCGGCGCTGCAATCTCAATCTGACAAATTTTATCATCTTTGCTTTGGTCAACACGCCCTGAAGGTTTGACCTCATCTCCTGATTTATGACCCTGAATCTTTATTGGTTGGCAACGCCCTTCCGGTTGTCGTTCTTTTTACATATCCATATACCATATCCCCATCTAACCTGTGTTTTTACCAGCAAGAACATAACCCTGGCGAAAAACCCGCGCGCATCAGGATTAAACAGCATCCGGACAAACCTTTTGGTATTATTTACCGGGCTTCTCAAAAAACTTTCTAAGCCCAGAAGAGTGATCCGATAAGGAATCGGCGAACTATCTGAAATAACCGTAAAATTGTTCCTCTCAAAATAATTGTTCCATTCTTCATAGGAAGGCAAACTCCAATTAATTCCGATCTTTTTGAATTCCTTTTCTATATTTGCCAGGGAAGACAAATCGCCTGATCGTCGCAACCCCTCATTGATCGCCAGCAAACCTTCGGAAGCCAGCAAAGATTGTATGGAGTTCAAGGCTTGATCTTTAGGCAACATTATCAGCACTGATTCCACCACCACTCGGTCGTATGAATTATCGGGGATTCTGGAATTCAATAGATCATCTATCCGGAAAGAGAGCTTTCCTTTCAGATTCTTTTTTATTCGGCCAAGATTTTTATCCGCCTCGCTTATGGCCGCGGGATTGATGTCGGTTCCGGTGACCTGGCAATTATATAAAGTTGCGATGGCGATTGCGGTCTCTCCGTTGCCACATCCGGGCACGAGAACCTTCTGGTTATCATTAAGGTCGGCCATCTCAATCAGTCTTCTGGTGGCTTTTCGGCCTCCAAGATGATGCCGGGGCGTGGGCCCCAGCCCGCCTATATTCTCCAGCCATTGCATGATTAAATCAGGTTCGGGATCAGAGCTTCACTTTTCACTTATTACTCGGAGCAATTTATCATTATAATTGAGAGAGGATTATATTCAATAGATGTAATGACAATCAACCCTGGCATACGATTTAAGCCCTCTCCCCTCCGTGGGAGAGGGTTGGCTGGTGGTGGAGTGGCTGCCGGCGTATGCCCGGAGTTAAACCCGGTGGAATATGCCTGGGGGCGCCTGGATGTAGGAGTGATGGCGAACTATGCTCCGCCGACTTTGGGGGAAGTCTTGCGTCGCCTCCACTGCCGGGGCCGACAGCTCTTCTGCTCCGAAGCTTGCTTAAACCGAGCGGCCTCTTTTTTTCATCTTTCTGTCAACATCTTATGCGAGATTCAATAATGCGGAAATCGGAGTTGAATGATTTTTAAGATGACCCGGGATATTGAAAAAGAAATACAAAAGCTAATTGAAAATGAGGGTTAATTTTTTTCCAGTTCTTCCCTGAAAAGTTTGGTCATCAAGAGACCTCAATTTGCTGCAGACCCACAAATTTAGGAAGTTCCTCTTTGGTCTCCTTGTATTCCTCCAGGCAAAGTTCCAGGACTTCTTTGAGATTTTTTTGAAGCTCGTCCAGGGTGGCGCCTTGGGTGTGCGCTCCGGGGATGCCGGGAACAATCCCGACATATAACTTGGTCTCCGGGTCCCATTCCAAATAAGCGGTGAAAGTCATTTTATTTCTCCTTCAAATCGGCTTCTTGCTATATTTTAGCGAAACAAAACGGATTTTCAAGGCCAATGTCTCTATAAATTATTTCTGACCTTCAGGTTTTATCATCCCCATTGCCAGTTGCGAAATGCAAAGCGCCTGATTCCGGTCCTCCAATTTAACCGCGTCCTCCAGGGAAGCCGCGCCCACATTCCGGTCCAGCGCCTCCTTGGTCAGCCTCAGCCCGAGCGGGGATTTCCCGGCCATATTTTTCGCAAGATTCATCGCCTCGTCCATCAATTTTTCTTTGGGCAAGATCGCCTGGACAAATCCGATCCGGAAGGCCTCGTCGGCGCTGAAAAAATCCCCGGTCAGGAGATAACGGTTGGCGTTGCCCAGACCGACCTCTCGGGTAAAGAGCCAGGACGATCCCATATCCGCGCCCCCGGTTCCAATGTTGATGTAGGCCGCGGAAAATTTCGCCTCGGGAGCGGCCAGCCTTAGATCGCAGGCCATAGCGATGGAGAGGCCGGCGCCCACCGCGGCGCCGTTGAGCGCGCCGATGATCGGCTGGGGACAGCGCCGCATAAACACGATGATGTCGGAGAAAAGCTGTTGAAGCTCGTAGGCGAGCTTGGGCGTGTAATTGTTCTCCGGCTTGGTGATTTTGGAATCCTTGATGTCCAGGCCGGAGCAAAAGCCCTTGCCCTCGCCGGTGATGACGATCACGCGGTTGTCCGTGTCCGTGAGCCGCTGGATGAAAAAATCCCGGAGTTCATCGCGCATCAGGTAATTGATCGCGTTCATCCGCTCCGGCCGGTTCAGCGTCAAAACCCCGATCGCGTTCCGGGCTTCAAACTTAATGGTCTGGTAATCCATTTGAACAACCCCCTGGGAATTTTGGGCCAATCATACAAGAAATCCCGGCAATTCCCAAATCAACCCGGGCACGATTCCTGAAAGGCCGATCGGGAAAGCTTGACAGGCTCAAGGTTTCTGTTAAGTTGGATTCCAGGAACCCGGATTGAAAAAGGATTGATTTATAAACTTGTCCAGAAAAGGATCAAATAAGAAAGCCCGGCCCAAAGCGAAATCCAAATCCCGGGCGGATCAGAAATCCGGAATTTCCCCGGTGGAAGTCCGGTCGTTCCAGGATCGCTTTCCCTTTTTTGCCAAATACTGGGAACCGCTGATTTTTCTTGTTTATGCTTCGGCGCTGTGCGCCGTGGTTCTGCCGGGCTTGCGCTATGGTTATGACATCGGACATGACGCGGCGCTTCTGATCAGCAGCGTCCGGATCCGGGCCGGCCAGGTTCCGTTCCGGGATTTCTATCCCTGGTATGGGCCGCTTTACCATTATTTTGTCACCCTGGTCTGGGCAATGGTGGAGAAGGACCTTTACGGGATCAAATTTTTCGTTGATATTATCAGCCCGATCCTGAGCATGGGGATTCTGATCCTCACCCTGAGAAATCTGGACCTGGCCCGCTCCTCCAAGTTGTTCGTGCTGATCGCCGCCCCGATTCTGGGTCTGGAGCGGATTTATTATTGCGGCTCGCTCCGGAATTTTTTGCCCGTTTTTTTTATTTCCCTTTGGTATCGGGCGGATCAGAAGCGGCAAAAGATTATTTATTTTTCCATCTTTCCGGCCGGGTTGCTCTTGTGGTTTTTCTCTCCGGAAGTCGGGATTTATACGCTGCTCACGGGAGTGGTTTTCATCGTGTTGGGTCTCTGGAAGCGGTCCTGGGAGGAGCGGATGGAGCTTCTGGCCTGGTCCGGGGCGGGTCTGGTTTTAACCGGGTTAACTTTCGCGATTCTTTATCGGAGCACGGGCTGGCTCAGGAATTATCTGGAGTATGTTTCGGTTCTGAGCAACAATCTTGCCTGGAGTCATGGATCATCCGTTCAGTCGGCTTTACCCAAAATCGCGGCGCCGATCTATTATCTTCAGCCGGTGATTCATCTCCTGGCGCTGGGAATTTTATTCGGGCAGTGGCGGCGGAATAAAAAATTGCCGGAGCATTGGCTCCTGATTCTGGTCCTGACCGCGCTCGGTCTGTTATTATACAACCGGACCCTGATCAAGGCTCATCCCTCGCATGTGCAGTTTGCGTTTTTGCCGGCGCTGATCATCTTGAGTCTGGCCTGGGCGCCTCCCTGGAAGCCGATTCGGGGCTGGAAATTAACCGCTCAAATCCTGGAGATTCTGATGATCCTTTACGGCGGGATCTTTTTTAAACAGCAGATCCTCCCGGAATTCCGCGGCAAGGAATATCAAACCGTGATGGGGGTCCGGATCAATCCGGAAGACGGCAAATGCTTTCAAGCCGTCAAGCGTTTTTATGAACTTGAGCGCTCTTCCGGAGAATTCGTGTTTCCGCTCAAGAGCCTGGATTACGCTTACCTGGGACTGGTTCCGGACCTTCCGTTTGATGACCTTCATTATATTTTTTATCCGCGCTACCGGAAGATGTTTCTGGAGGCTCTGGAGAAGAAGCAAGCCAAATATCTGATCATTGACGAAAAAGATATGTTCTGGGATTACCCGGGCGAAAATACTGATGCCTTGATTGACTACCTTGACAGCAATTACCAGGAGATCAAGCTTGATCGTCCGGTCTGGATTTATCAGCGAAGACCGCGGCCGGTGGAGACCACGGGGCTGATCAAGCTGGAGCCGAACACGATGGTGTTGAGTCCGGAGAATGATTTTCAACTCAGCCTTCAAGCCCCGGCGGGAATTAAGGCCGATCGGCTTGCCTATCTGGAATTCAGCTCGGAATTTCAATATTCTTTCCCGTTTCTGGAGCGGCTTTCCATGCCCATCGTGAAATGCGGATTTAACGGGAAAGAGTGGGTGTTTAAAAGGCCGGAATACGGTCGGCAAAGGATCAACCCGATGCCGGGAAAGCATCGGTTCCGGGTCTATTTATTGTATCCCTTCCAGGAATTGACGGTTCAATTAACCTTTCCGGGAATTCTCAATCCCGCGCCCTCCCGGGTGAAGATTGAAGATCTTCAATGGCGGCAAGGGATCGTGCCCAATTTAACCCCCAGAACCGCTTCGTATTTTTTTGTAAAAGAGCCGGAAAAGTAATTGATCGGTCCGGATCAATTCTTCCGCTCAAGTTCGCTTTCCATCTTTTCCGCGTCAATAAACATTTGCTTGCCCATCAGATACCAGAGCGGCCGGGCGAATAAATACAGCCGGACCAGGGCCGGCGATTGGGGGAGCCGACTGCGGGTGGTAAAAGGCAGGAATCGGGGGATGCATTTTTTAACCTTGAATCCGGAAAGCAGGAGCGCTTCGGTCATGGATTTATGCGTGAGCGGCAAATGATGATCCAGGAAATCAAAGAAGCGGCCGTGGAGATAAGCCAGATTGGGCTGAAGGATCAGGAGATGCCCGTTGGGAGCCAGCACCCGGTGAATCTCCAAAAGGGTTTGAAGGAATTTTTCCTTGCTCTCCAGATGCTCGAAAAAATTGCTGGCAAAAACCACATTTACCGAACCGTTTTGGACTTCCTTAAGTTCCCAGGCAGGACTGCGAATCAGTCTCGCTCCCTGGGGCAGAAAGCGCTCCGCCTCGGGATTCAGTTCCACCGCGATCCGACTGCCGCATTTAATGTGCCGCAAAAACTCGCCGTATCCCGCTCCCAGGTCCAGCACCGTGTCGGTTTCCCGGATCATCTCCTGAAAGAATTTCTCGCACAAAACCCTCCAGATTGCGTCCTTGGCTTTCAGGTCCTCCTCTGGAAACCGCGCCGAATATAATTTATTTAAATCCATCTGATTCGCGCTCCAATTTTAGCCCAGATTCAGCGCCCGGCGCAAAATCCGGAAGCCCACCCCGAGATTATTCCGGACCCGGGTCAGGGAATTAAGGCGCCGGAATTGTTTCAGGATCATCCGGGGCCGAAAATAAAAGCGGCGATAGGCCGTCTGCTGAGCGCGGAAAATATCCTCGGCTGACAACTGTTCGGTCCGGTGCACGGGAAAAGTATGAATGGCGTATTTTTCAAAGTCAAATTCCAGGATCAATCCCGCGTCTTTCAGTTCCTGGAAAAGTTTGCTCCCTGGAAACGGCTTGAAGATATGGAATTTCACCACATCCGGGTCAAGCTCCATCGCAAACTCAATCGTCTTTTGAACTGTCTCTCTGGTTTCCCCGGGCAAGCCCAGCATAAAAAAACACCAGGTTTCCAGGCCCGCCTTTTTGGCATTGGCAACCGCAGTCCATACCTGCTCCAGCTTGATCCCTTTTTCGCATCGGTCCAGAATCTCCTGCACGCCCGATTCCACGCCGAACGCCACCGAATATCCGCCCATCCCGCGCAGAGCGGCCAGGACCTCCGGGTCCGCGGTATCCACCCGGATGCCGGCGGGAAAGGAGAGCGGTATTTTTATTTTGCGTTTTTGGAATTCAGCCCGGATTTCAAAAATATGTTTTTTATTCGCGCTGAACATATCGTCCCAGATATGAATTTCCCGGGCGCCAAAATCCGAGATCAGGAGTTCCACCTCCTCCGCAATGTTCCGGGCGCTCCTCATCCGGTGCCGGCGTCCGCTGATATAATGCTGCTGGCAGAAACTGCATTTGCCCGGACATCCCCGGCTGGTAAAAATCGGAAACGCCGGAGAATATTTGGTGTCCGGGTAAGTGTAGCGCTGATACTCAAACAGATGCCGGGCCGGAAAGGGCAGGGAATCCAGATCTTCAATCAGCTCCCGCGCTGGATTCGCAACCGGCTTGCCCTTTTCCTTGAAATATAAACCGTTCACCATTCTCAACCGCTCTGCTCCGGCTCCGGCCTCAACCGCCCGCGCCAATTCCACAATGGTCCGCTCGCCCTCGCCCTTGACCACATAATCAATGCTTTCCGGCTCCAGGCAGGATAAAGGCATCATTGAAGCGTGATACCCGCCCAGGCAAATTTTCACCCCGGGCCGCACAGCCTTGATCGCCGCGCTCAGCCGGACCGCATTGGGAAAAAGCGGGGTGGTGATTGAAAGACCGATCAATCCGGTTTGCTTTTGGTCCATCAGCTCCAGAATCCGCGCCAGCGAAACTTTTTGCGCGTCTATGTCCAGAATGGATGCCTCAAAGCCCTGCTTCTCCAGGACCGCGGCGAGCATTGCCAATCCCATAGGCGGCTGTTCAATGGCGCCGAGCTTGCCGTAAAGCAGGCTGAGCTTGCCTTGATACTGCGAGGGCTGGATCAAGAGAATATGCATAGCGCCTATTGTATTTGCCCGGAGCGGCAAAATCAATCTCCGGCGATTCCCGGCTTCCCCCCATCTTGAAACCCGATGAGCCGATGATCAAATGGAGCGGACGCTGTCTTAAATTCAGACTTGACAGACTTAAAAATTTATGTTATAAATAATCTTACTATATAAACAATTTTTGAGATTTGGGCTTGATTAAGGATCAGATAACCTTCAACCAAGGAGGGCGCAATGAGGGGATTTCCGAGATTCTCGGCAAGCGGGTTGATCTTCTTCTCTCTGCTCATTTTCCTTCCCATCTGCGCAAATGCCCAGCAATATAAACCAGGCGCAAATTTCTGGGGCGATTCTGATAATTCGCTCATTGACGGCCCGGATGTGGGCGCGTTGGCAGCTTCTTTGGCCGGGATGGATCCCGGCTATTGGATACTGCTTCCCACGAGCCGGCCCCGCACTTCCAAATGGCAAGACCTGGATGGGAACGGAATCGCCGATGGTCCGGACCTGGGAATTCTCAAGGCTTGGACCACAGGTAATTACAGCGACCTGACCGGAAATCCGCTCTCTCTTGAGGCTGAGAATT